>Ga0268298_10005561_pt1 | contig 11755 bp, 9 predicted proteins | sample WWTPWeurt_MetaG_FD_194462 | JGI IMG/M metagenome (GOLD analysis project Ga0268298, IMG submission 194462) | Activated sludge microbial communities from WWTP in Nijmegen, Gelderland, Netherland - WWTP Weurt | ecosystem: Engineered > WWTP > Aerobic digester > Activated sludge | place: Netherlands...
AAGCAGCAGAACGGAGCTGCTGCGCTCGGCACGCTCTTCGACCTGAAAGCCAGGCGTTGGCTGCTCCCGTGGCGCGCCGGGCTCAAGCTCGGCCCCTACGTGGAGGGCGACATCCACGAGCGCTTCGACGAGCGCTACGACCGCGCGTACAGCCCGGCGGTGTTGCCACAGGCCGGGAGCCAGCCCGAAAGGTCTCGCGACCGCATCCGCGCCGCGCGTTTCGCGCTGGCGTTTCTGCCCTACTTCCTCGTGACCGAACAGCTGTCCATCGAGGCCGGCTACGTGCAGAAGTTCTTCGGCTACGACGCCCGCGCCACCCAGGTCTACTTCGTCGGCGCGCGGGGTCTCTTCGATCTCGCTCCGGAGCGCGGCCCGGCAAAACACCCGTGAACGACGAGGCGCGTCGCGTCACTTCTTGGGCACGCGCGCCACGCTGCCGTCGTGCTGCGTGCAGACCTTCACTCCCTGGGTGCCACGACTCACGAAGTAGACGTATTCGGAGTCGAGTGCCAGGCGGCGCGGGTCGCGGAGCCCTTTCGCCAAGACAGTGGCGTCGTGGCCCTCGAGGTCGCTGCGCACCAAGGCGCCGTCGCTGTATTCGGATGGCGTCCCCGCCTCGACCCAATAGAGCGAATCGGCGTCCACGGCCACGTCCGCCGGCGTCGCGCGCCCCGAGACGAGCAGCTCGGCCGGGGTTCCGCTGCGTGCCACCCGCCACAGGCTGCCATCCTCGCTGTTCGCCCAGTAGACGTGCGTTGCGTTCGCGGCCACGCCCCGAGGCCGGCTCTGATTCTGGGCGAGCACGTGCCGGCCGCTCCCCGTGATGTCGCAGGTCTCCACCGAACCGGTCGTCGCGGTGCCGCCGGATACGCTGAAGAACAGATTGCTGTCGATCCGCGCCATCGCGACCGGTGACTCGAGCCCAGTCGCGATGGCGATGCCGCCCACGGTGCCACCTTCGAGGTAACGCCGTCGCACCTCACCGTCGGCCGCACCCTGTGCGCCGGCGTTGACCCAATAGAGAGCGGTATCGTCGATGGCGAGGGAGCGCGGTGTGCCCTGTCCGCCGGCGAAGACTTCGGGCACGAGTCCGTTGGCGGGCAGCTTCCAGATCGTGCCATCGAGAACCGTGGCCCAGTAGACGTCGCCCGTCGCAGAGTCGATCTCGATGGCCGCGGGTGAGCCTTGACCGTCCGCGAGGGTGAGGGCACACGCGCTCCCACCATCGGGACAGCCACTCGCCGGCAGCGTGCGAACTCGACCGTCCTTGCCGCTCGCCTGGAGCGAGCCCTGCTCCACGAACGACAGCGTGCCGCCGGAGACGCGGAGGTCGGAGGGGCAGTCGAGACCGACGGCCAACCACTCGGGACCGGCTCCGGCGCCGGCGTCGGCGTCGGCTGCCGCATCGCCGCCCTGGCCTCCGCTCCCGGCGTCGGTCACGAGCTCGCCCACGGGCTCGCCGGTGCACGCCCACGCGAAGAGCGAGAGCAGGCCCCACGCGGGCGCTCTTCGGCGTCGTTCGCTCTGTTTCACGGCGGCACCGCTGAGGAGCATAGCTCGTGGGCGGGGGGGACGGCGCGGTCTTGTATAGTGCAGACCGCATGAGCGCGGACCGCGAGCAGGTCATCGTCTGTGGGCTCGGACACGTGGGGTACCGCGTGACGCGGCTCCTGCTTCGCCTCGGCATCGACGTCACGGCCATCGGCCTGGAGGTGCGCGCGGACCGCGTGCGCGCCATCGAGAGCGCGGGGGGCAAAGTCGTGCGGGGCGGAGACGCCCGCGACGAAGTCGAGCTCGAGCAAGCGGGCATCGCCCGCGCCGTGGGCGTCGTCACCGTCACCGACGCGGATCTCGTCAATCTCGAGGTCGCGCTCGACGCTCGCCGCTTGAGCTCGGAAGTGCGACTCGCCTTGCGGGTCTTCGACAAGGAGCTCGCACGCTCCCTCGAACAGAGCCTCGGCCGCGCGCGGGCCGTCGGCGTCTCGGCGCTCTCGGCCCCCGTGCTCGCGTTCGGTGCCTTGGGCCACGACGTGGCGGCCGCCTTCGAGTACGGCGATCACGAAATCGTGATCGGCAGCCTGGACGTGACCGCGGATCGGCCTTGGCTCGGGCTCAAGAGAGCCGAGCTGCGCGAGCGCTTCGGCGTGGGCACTCTGGGCGACGACGAGACGATCCTAGCGCTGGGCGACCGGGTCACGGTGGTGGCGGAACGCGCGCAATATCTCGCGCTTCCGAGCGCCGCCGCCGAGCGAGCACGGCCCGCGCCGAAGACCCACAAACCAGGCCTCGCTTCCACGCTCGGGACGGCGTGGCAGAACGCACCGGGGCCGCTGCGCAGCGTGTTCTGGGTGCTCGTCGCTCTCAGCGCGCTCAGCGTCATGGTCTTCCGCTTCGGCGTGGACCCTCCCATCACCCTGGTCGAAGCCCTCTATTTCACGGTGACGACGGTCACGACCACCGGCTACGGAGACATCACGCCGCGCGGTTCGGGGTCGATGATGATGATCTACGGCTCGCTCTTCATGGCACTCGGCTCCGTGACCATGGCGGTGCTCTACTCCTTCGCCACGAGCTACGTCGTGAGTGAGCAGCTCCGGCGAGAGCTCGGGCGCCCCCCCATTCCCCATGGCGGCCACGTGGTCGTCGTGGGCATCGGCAACGTCGGCTACCGGACCTGGGCCGAGCTTCGGGACGCAGGTCTCGACGTGGTCGCAGTCGACCTCGACAAAGACGGAGAGCTCGCCAGCGCCGTGCGGAGCGCTCACCCGTTCGTCGCCGGCGATGCGCGTCTCGGCAGCACGCTGGCGGCCGCAGGCGTGGAGTCGGCGCGGGCTCTCGTGGCTTGCACGGGAGACGACGCCGCCAACCTCGCCATCGCCCTCACCGCCCGCCGCGCCTGTCCGACGATCCACACGGTGGTGCGGGTGTTCGACGCCGACTTCGCCGCAAAGCTCGAGGACGGCAAGCTGGTCGACTTGGCGGTGAGCACGTCGCGCGTGGCAGCACCCACGTTCTGCGCGGCCGTCCTCTTCGACGACGCCGTCGTGGGTTTCGAAGACCCGGGAGGGCTGGTGGCGCTCTCCGCGGTGCCGGTTCGCGAGCAGTGGGAGGGCAAGTCGCCCAGCGAGCTGGGCGAGGACATCCCCCTCTTGGTGCGAGACGGCAAACTCGCAGCCTCAGGCCCGAACGATCCGCTGCCCAAGAACGCTACGGCGCTGTGCATTCGCCGGCGCCGGCGTGTCGCCTCGCGGTAGCGGTCCGCTCGACGGTGTCGCCGCTGCTTGAACGGTGATATAGCGTGCGAGCTCGATGGTCGGGGCACGCCAAGTAGGTCTCGGGTTTCGCTCCGAGCTCGCAGCGGACCTCTTGGGAAGCCCCAGAAGCGTCGACTTCGTGGAGGTCGTCGCCGAGAGCTGTTTCGTCCAGCCTGCGCTGCGACGCGAGGCGCAGGCGCTCACCGAGCTGTGGCCGGTGATCCCCCACGGGGTGAAGCTGTCGCTGGGCTCGGCCGAAGGAATCGAGCGAGACCGCGCGCGCTCTCTCGGCGCGCTGGCCAAAGAGCTGCGAGCCCCCCTCGTGAGCGAGCACGTGGCATTCGTGCGCAGTCGCGACCGCGAGATCGGGCACCTCACGGCCCCGCCGCGCACGCGCGCGGCACTGGACGTGGTCGTCGAAAACGTCGACCGAGCCCGCCGGCACCTACCCGACGTGCCGTTCTTCCTGGAGAACGTCGCGTGGTCCTTCGAATGGCCGGAGTCCAGCCTCTCCGAGGGCGAGTTCCACGGCGAGATCGCAGAGCGCACGGGCTGTCCGCTGCTGCTCGACGTCGGCAACCTCTACGCCAACGCGACCAACGCCGGACTCGACCCCGTCGCCGAGCTCGAGAAGTTCCCCCTCGACCGCATCGGCATGCTCCACATGGCGGGAGGCGTGTTCGAAGACGGTTTCTACTTCGACGACCACGCCCACGCCATTCCCGATCCCGTGTTCGCCCTGCTCGAAGTCGCGCTCGACCGCACTGGCAGCGTGCCCATCCTCATCGAACGCGACGCCGCGTTCCCTGCGTTCGCCGAGCTCTCGGCCGAGCTCGAGCGCTGCCGGCGAGCGCAGGCTGGGTTGCCCGGCGCCGAGCTCGCGCTCGCGCGCTCTGCCAGCGGGAGCGGTCCGGATTCCGCGGCTCGCGCCGAGCTCGCGCAGCGGCAGTGGGAAGCCACGGCGGCCCTCACGGACGTGGCGGAGCCCTCGGAAGCCACTCGCACGCGCCACGGGGAACGCGCGCTCATGCGCGCGCGCGCCATCCTGAAGCGCAAACGCGTCGACGAAGCCCTGCCCATCCTATCCTGCCTGTCGCGGCGCAAGCCCGAGCTCCTTCCGCTGGCCGAGTCGGTGATCGCACAGACCGAGCGCGTGCCGCGCATGTGCGCCATCTCCGACGCATGGCACATCGCCGAACGAGCGCTGCTCGTACCCGCGCTGGAAGCCGACGCGCGCCGGGATTGCTTCGCGCTGCGCTCGCGCTTCGTGCGCGGGCGCGAAGGCGACATCGCGCAGCGCCGCGCGCCCTTCGTCGGGCAACTCGCGCTGGGCGGCGGCCGCACGCTGTGGGCCGTGAAGGGGCCAGGCACGCGCTCGCGCGTGCGATTCATCGAAAGGACGACCACATGACGACTGCGACGGGGGCGGCGCGCGTGCCGTCCCAGCTTCCCGAATCCGTTCGCGGACGCCTCGAAGAGCTGACCCAGTCTCTCGCCGACGCCCTCGGTCCGAACCTCGCGTCTCTGGTCGTGTTCGGCAGCGCGGTGCGCGGCGGGTTCCGCGATGGGGCGAGCGACGTCGACCTCGTGCTCGTGCTGAACGAACCCACGCGTGAGCACCTGCTCCGAATCGCCAACACCCTGACGGTGGCGCGCACCGCGTTCCGCTTCGAGGCCGTGGTGCTCGGAGCGGCCGAGATCCCGCGTGCAGCCGACGTGTTCCCGCTTTTCTACGACGACATCCGGAGCTGTCACGTCGTGCTGCACGGCAGCGACCCCTTCGCCGAGCTCGTCATCTCCGATCAACACCGGAGGCTTCGCATCGAGCAGGAGCTTCGCGAGTTCCAGATCCGACTCCGGCGCGCGGTGATCGACGGTCTCGGCGCACCGAAGCAGCTCGCCGGAGCCGTCGAGCGCAAGTTGAAGCAGCTCCGTAGCCCGCTCCACTCCCTGCTCGTCTTGCGCAAGACTCCCGCGGCGGGCGACGACTTGCCTGCGCTGCTCGCGAAAGCGCGCGAGATCTATGGCGTCGATACCTCGGCGCTGTCCGACGTGCGCAAAGACCCCACCGCCGCCCTGGATGCGTTGGTGAAACTGCTCGACCGCACGGTCCAAGAAGTGGACCGGATGGAGGCCTGAGTGATCCACGATTGGTTCCCATTCTTTCCGTTCGACCTCCCACCGGGAGGACCGTTCCTCGACTTCTTCCTGGTGGCGTCCTTCCTGGTGGTCGCCATCGCCTTGATCGTCCGCGCCGTCGCTGCGCGCGTGGTGCTCGACGTGGCCCCGCCCCTGGCGCGACCGCGAACCTCCCCGGTGATGTGGGCAGCGGCGGGCGTGCCCTATCGTGTGGCGGGCACGGTCAACGTGGAAGAGCCGGTGCGCGGCCTCTGTCGCGGGTTCGTGCCGCAGGGCGACGAACTCTTCTCCGTGGCCTATCTCCGGCGCGGGATCCCGGGCGTGGCGAACCTGCTCGTGACGCAGGCCATCGGCGAGCGTTGGCTCGTGCTCGGAACGCCGGTCGTGGACGCGACAGGCACCGCGCAGAGCTACTATCAGCTCGACACCAACGCGGTGCCCTCTTCGGCCCTCCTGCGGGAGTTCCAGCGGGGGCTCGCCCAGAGCGGAACGACCCTGGCCGTGCAGAGCGTGACTGCGGTCGCGCAAGTACTGGCTCGAGCCCACGAAGCGTCGTTCAAAGACAACTTGGCGCGATCGGGCCTGATCCGCACGAGCGCGCGCGCTTCGGTCTACGTGCTCTTCGTGCTCCTGCCGATCGCCGCCTTGCTCCTCATGGGTGCGATTCGCGTGCTGTGGCTCATGGAGATCGACCGGCCGTTCACCAACTTGTTCGTGGCCATGATCGTGGTCGCTGGGATCGGCTTTGCGCTCTCGCTGTTCGGAAGGAAGAAGAGCACGCTGGCCGCGCCGTATCTTTCCTGGCTCGACGACGCCACGCTCTCGCTGCGCTCCGACGTGACGCAGGGCCGGCGCTTCGAGCCCACGGACGTGGGCCTCGCGGTCGCCGTCGGGGGCGGCGCCATGCTGGCAGCCGTGCCGATGTTCGCCGCACTGCACCCGGCGCTGGTGCGCGAGCAACAGCTCGCTCCCGGCGCCATCGACGGCTCGACGGTGGGTGCGGGCCAGCACTTCGCCAGCTCCTCGTCGACGGGGTCGGGGTCGAGCTGTTCGTCGTCGAGCTGCTCGTCGTCGAGCTGCTCCTCGTCGAGCTGCGGCGGCGGCGGCGGCTGCGGCGGTGGCGGCGGCTGCGGCGGCGGCGGCGGCTGCAGCTGAACGGGCAACACATGCCCGATCTCGTCTGCGTCGAGGTGCTCGACACGCTCGGCGGCTTCGCGCGCCTCGCGCGCAACACGCCGACGCTCGACGGGTCGATCCCGCTGCGCGCCGCCCAGGCCTGTCTGCCGTTCCTCGACGGAAACCGCCTCGGGCTCCAGGTCGTCCTCGACACCAAGCTCAGCGTGGAAAAGTCGCTGTCGGGCTATCGCCTGCACGCTCCCCCCGAATCGCTCGTGCGCGCGCTCTCGGGCGCGGCGCCGCGCCTCGCGGCCGAGGGCCTGTTGCCCGAGGGCAGTTGGCTCGCGAAGAAGCTGGCGAAAGGGCTGGTCTGGCGCGCGGACCGAAGCGGGGCGCTCGCGCTCTTCACCGGGCTCTTCTTGCGCCCGAAGCCGGGCTTCGTGCTGCGCGTCTCCCACGCGGGCAACCGGAAGAACGTGCTCTTCGGCGTGCGCGAGCGCTTCATCGTCGACGCGAGCGCGCCGTGCCCACTCGTGCTCGAGCTCGAGCCAGGCAAAGACGCGCGCTTCCCGTTGCTCCTCGCCGGCGAGCTCGCGAGTCTGTTCCCCCTCGTGCCGCGCGTCGAATGCCGACACGCGGACCTGTCTCCCGAGAGCGAGGCCGCGCGAGCGCACCTCGCCTTCTTCGACCCCAAGTACTTCGAGCGCAAGAAGCGCGGGCCGACCAAGAAATACAAGCGCGCGGTGTCGGGCGCGGAAGTCGCGAGCCCCGCGAGCTCGGGACGCGTCGAGCTCGTCGAAGCCGGCCCGGGCGGAATCGGGGAGATCACCCGCTTTCCGGTGGCATCGGCGGCAGGCGTCTCGGAGCGTGAGATCCCCGGCCTGGTTGCGCTCGAGATCCGCAACGGCGTGCCGCTCCGGGCGCGTTTCGACGGCCACGTCGCCGACGTCGTGCCGGACGAACGGCGTCTGGCGCTCTATCGAGAGCGAACGGAAGCGGCTTGGTCTGCCGCGTTCGACACCGACACCCTCATGAGCCACCGCGGGGCGGTTTGGTACTTCTCCAAGTACGTGACCCCGCATCAGGCGGGCGAGCCGTTGTTCTTCGTGAAACCGAGTGTACTCACGCGCACGACTGCCGGTTGGTCCACGCTGGTGGACGGGGCGCTCGGGTCCGGCTTCGAGGTCTTGCGCGGCGCGGTCGCGACCGACCGCCTCCACGCCCTGCCCGCCGTCATCCGCTTGCTCCACCCCGGCCAGCGCGTCCTCTTGCCGGAAGACTTGCCGCTCGCTCGCTGCTTCCCGTTCCCGCGCTCCACGTTCGACGCGACCGCAGATCGAATACCCTGGAGTCTGCCCGGGAGCCGGACATGACCGAACCCACGCGGCCCGTCGACGACGCGTTCCGCGCAGAAGTCGGCCGCGCGCTCGAGACGCGGGGCTTCGCGCTGGTGCACCCGGATCCGCGGGACGTCGATCCGGCCACTTTTCGCAGCGATCCTTGGGAAGGCGTCGTCCGGCTCACGGGGAAAGCGCCCGAGCTCCTCGAACGCCAACCCATCGCCCCCGTCCCCTGGGGTCGCTCCTTCGCGTCCACCAAGGGCTTCACCCCGCTTCACACCGACAGTCAGCTCTACGCCGGCCGACCCGCCGAGCTCTTGCTCATGGCGTGCGAGTGCTCGGCGAGCGAAGGCGGCGAGTCGACGCTGCTCGACACGTGGGCGTTGCTCCGCGAGCTCGAAGTACGAGACGAGGAGCTTTGGGCCCTGCTGTTCGACTACTGGCGCAAAATCCCGTTCCTGTTCGGAGCGGTGATGGGCCCCACTCTTTCTCTCAGGCAGGGCCGCGCCGTCTTCACCCACTCCCCGCAGCTCGATGCGGGCGACGTCATCGCGGCGCGCCTCGCGCCCTACCTCGCAACGGCCACCGTACACACGTTGCGTCCCGAGGCGGGCGACGTGCTGCTCGTCGACAACCAGCGAATGCTGCACGGGCGGGCGGCGTTCCGCGGCGATGAGCGCGTCTTCACTCGCATCTTGGCCTTCTTGCCCGAGCCGTGGTCGAGGCCGGCAGCGATCCTGGAGCGCGCCAGGATCGCGCAGGATCGAAATGCCGAGCGCCTGGCGTCGTTGCCCGAGCTCGCTCGGCGCCGGCTGGGGTTCGGCGAGACTCCGAGCCTCGGCGCCGCGCGCCGCCAGATCGTGCTCGACATGTTGCGCGGCGTCCCTCCGGGCGTGCTGGCGCGGCGGCACTCCGTCGACGAGGCCGAGCTCTACCGCTGGCGCGACCTCGCGCTGAGGAGCGTGGACGCGGCGCTCGAAGACGCGGCTCGCGAGCTCGAAGCCTGTGAAAGTGCCCTATCGAGGCTCCTCGACGAATGAGCCCCATTCCTGGCGTAGGATGCTGGCGAAACCCGGATGCCCAGGTTCCTCCTCGACCCCGCCTACCGCCCGCTGCTCCTCTTCGGCACCGTCTCCAATGCGTACAGCTTCTTCTTGGTGTTGGTCGCGCTGAAGCACGGCGACTGGCTCACCGATCAGCGTTTTTCGCTCCGAAAGTTCTACCTGCTCATGGGCTGGGCGCCGCTCGCGTTCGCGAGCCTCTCGCTCCTGCTCGACGCCCGCTATCTCGCTCTGTTCGTGGCGGCCGGGCTCCTCGGCATCGTGGGTGAGCTCATCGTCTCCTGGGTGTGGCGCGGCTTCTTCCACGAACCCATCTGGACCTACAGCTACCGCTCGGTGCTCCGCGGCTACACGAGCACGCTGAACTTCTTGCCCTGGGCGGTGGGCGCGCTGCTCTTCTGCGAGACCCGACGCGTGCTCGGCACGCGGCCGGTGGAGCTGGCCGCCCTCGGGCGACCGGTGTGGGTCGCGGCCGCGGCGCTCAGTTTGGGGATGGCGCTCTCGTGGCCGCTCAGCCGCTTGACCAGCGCGCGGCGCGGAGTGTTCACCAAGCGCGCGTTCGCTGTCTTCTGCCTGCCGATCGCGTGTGCGGCTTCGGCCTTGGCCGCGCTCGTGAGCGCGAAGTACCTGCTCCTCATGGGCGCGTTCGCGTTGGTGGGCTTCGTCACCGAGTACACCTACGGCCGAGGGATGAGCCTGTTCTTCGAGCGCGGACTCTGGACCTACAACCATTGGAAGATCGACCAGGGCCACACGAGCTTCGTGACGTTCCCGCTCTGGGCTCTCGGGGGCCTCTACTTCCACTTCATCGCCGGCGCCGTGGGCTTGTGAGGGCGGCGCACGCGGCGCCTTCCGGCTGCCTCAGTCCAGCGTCCCGCGGAGCAGACGCGCCCCGGCGCCGCCCACGTTGACTTGCTGCCCAGCCGAGAGCTTGTGCTGCGAAACCACGTTGCCGCTCGTCAAGTCCACGACCTCGAGCGTCAAGCCGCTCCGCGCTTCGGCCACGACGTGGTCCAGGATGCCGATGGGCAACACGATGAAGCTCTTGCCTTGCACGGCGCCGTAGGCGCGAATGGCGCCGTTCTCGGGAGCGCCGAGCGAAGTCCAGGCCGTGTCGGCGATGAGCTTGCCGCCTTCCCCGGCGTAGAAGCGCAAGGGAGCGCTGGCGTCGAGCGGGTCTTTGCGGGTCCAGGACGCGAGGTCGCTCGGCGCGTACTCGGCGAGGTGGCCGAAGGCATCGGCGCCCGCCATCTCCCACACGTTCGAGTCGCCGCGAACACCAGCGCCCGTGTGGAACACGTGGAGGGGCAGCCCGGAGAGGTAGGTCATGAGCACGCCCGCCAAGAGCTTCTCCGGCTCGCTTTCGGTGGAGACCGACGCGCCGGGACCGATGGGCTCGTTGTTGCTGGCGACCGGGACGCCCGCACAGTCGCCGACCCACCACGGCTGGTAGACCGGGCGCCAGTGCCCTTCCTTCTGCCCTACGTCGCGGTCGAAGTGCACGGTGGCGAGATCGGCGATGCCGCCGCCGTACAGGGATTGCGTGCTCGCACAATCGGCCGACGCCGGCGCGGACGCGGCGACGAGCAGCGTGGTCTTGCCGTTCATGTAGGCGGTCAGATCGCGCAGCTCCTGCTCGCCCGCGGAGCCGGAGAAGCCGTTTTGCCACGCCTCGTTGGCCACTTCGAAGTGCATGATCTCCTGCTCGCGGCCCACCGACATGGCCACGAAGCGATCCACCAGGCTCTTGCGCTCCGCGTTGGACGGCAGGTTCTTCTGCCCATCGCCGATCAGCGTCCACTCCACTCGGAGCCCGTACTTCTGGTAGGCGAGGTCCGTGAGCCCGGAAATCACCTGGTCGTAGTCGGACCAGTGCCAGTCGATTTCGCGACCATCCCAGTAGTCGGAGTTTTGGTAGTCCCCCACGACGCCGAGCGCGCGAATGTAATGGAAGCCGTGCTTCGAGAGGAAGTCGAGGTTCTGCTCCAGGCGCGGCAGGTCGTTCTTGTAGCCCCAAGCCGCCCACATCAACGTGGCGCCGAGGGCGTGGAACCGACCTTGGTCGTCGCTCAGTGAATTGCCATCGAGCTTCACTTGGCCGGTGCGCTTGCCTCCGGTACCGGCGCTACCACCCGAAGCGCCACCTCCGCCCGAGCCCGCGCCCCCACTCGCGCTGCCGCCGCTGCCGCCCGTGCCTCCGGTTCCGCAGCCGAAGCACGCGTCGTAGCCCTTGCCGTCGGCCTGGCAGATCTGCGCGCCCTCACCGCCACCAGGACAAGCACAGCTCTTCTGAGCGCCGGGAACGCACGCCGAATCTTTGGGGCCGGAATCGGACTCGGAACCACCGCAAGACGCGAGCAGGAGCGCGAGCGGAAGAAGGACGCGACGGCGGAGCATGGCCGCGCTTGCTTAGCGCGCCTTGCCCAAGCCGTCGACGCCCGCGTCGAAGGGCTCGTTCAGATCAACGAGAGCGCGAAGGGAATGGCCGCGGTGATGAGCAAGCTGGTGACGCAGAACGCGAGGGCTGCGATGGCGAAGAGCTGCCTGCGTTCGGCCGCGACGGCTGGCAGCGCTCGAGCTGCGGAGCTGGCGGCGACCGGTCGGGTGAGCGGAAAGACCAGCGTCGCCTCCCCCACCGCGTCGCGTGGCCGTGCGGGCGCCGGCGCAGCGGGATTCAGCGGCGGGTCGACGACCGGCGCGGCGGTGCCATCGTGGAACACGCGCGTCGCCTCGAGGTCGCTCGGCAGCGGATCATTTCGGAGGCGCGTGGGCGCTGCGTCGTCGACTTCCCATTCCATGGGCGCGCCGTTTGCAGGTCGCGTGCCAGCGGTGCGGCACGCACCTG
>Ga0268298_10005562_pt1 | contig 11754 bp, 10 predicted proteins | sample WWTPWeurt_MetaG_FD_194462 | JGI IMG/M metagenome (GOLD analysis project Ga0268298, IMG submission 194462) | Activated sludge microbial communities from WWTP in Nijmegen, Gelderland, Netherland - WWTP Weurt | ecosystem: Engineered > WWTP > Aerobic digester > Activated sludge | place...
GGTGGCTTGCTCGGTTCCATCCGCCTGGAGCTTCCGTTCTACGTGGCGGGCTCGCTCGCGCTGGCGAACTTCGCCTACGGCCTGTTCGTGGTCCCGGAGTCGCTCAGCCGGGAAAATCGCCGGAAATTCTCGTTCTCGCGGGTCACGCCCCTGGCGAGCCTGCGTTCGCTCGCCCGGCTCGAGGGCGTGGGCGGGCTCGTGCTCGTGATCGCCTGCACAGGCCTGGCGCAGTTCGTGACCTACACGACGTGGGTCCTCTACTCGAGCTTCAAGTTCGGTTGGGGGCCGAGAGAGAATGGCGCTGCCCTGGCGGCCGTCGGCATCGCTTCGGTGATTGGCCAGGGCGTGCTCCTCGGGCGCTTGCTGCGTGCGCTCGGCGCGGAGCGGCTGGCGCTCATCGGCCTGCTCTCATCGACCTTCGCCTACGTCGCCTACGGCGCGGTCACCAAGAGTTGGATGATGTTCGTGGTGATTGTGCTGAACCTGCTCGGTACCACCGTATCGGCGACGATTCAGGGCATCATCTCGAGCGCTGCCACCGCCAAGAACCAAGGCCAGACCATGGGTGCCGTGAGCTCTCTCAACAGCCTGATGGCCGTGTTCGCCCCCGCCCTCGGGGCTCCGCTCATGGCGGCCGTGTCCCACTACCCCCGCGGCGACGTTCGGATGGGCGCGCCGTTCTATTTCTGCGCCCTGCTCCAGGCCACCGGCTTGGGCTTCGCGTTCAGACACTTCAAGAAGCAGCCGGCCTCGTCCGGTTGATGCGTGGACGGCCCTCAGTTCGTCGCCCGAATCATGATTGGCGTCGGACCTCCGATGTGGCCGGCGAGCTCCGCGAGCTTGTAGGAGAGCTCGGCGCGCCAGATGGCTCGGTAGGTCGTGCTGCCGATCTTGCCGAAATAGTTGATGGGCTGCTGCGAGTGAGAGGCGAGGGACCCTGAGCTGTCGGTCGCGATGACCTTGAGGGGTTTCGACAGCTCGAAGCTCGAACCGGCCACGCGGGCGATGCGCACCTCGAACACGCGGCCGATGTCGTGCTTCGAAAACGCGGTGAACGCGTCGACGCAATCCAGGCACGCTGCGAGCGCCGCCTTGTATTGGGGATTGCACTTCAGCTGGTAGATGAACTGCCGCGCCATCACGTCGGAGGTGGCCGTGCGCGAGTAGTGCGTGGCCACTGCGGGCGTGAAATCCTTCGGGTTGAAGTAGCGCCACTTGTCCAGGTTGTTCGTGAACGTCCCGAACAGCGTTTGGTTCGAGCCGGTCTTGCGCGAGTAGTTCGTGCCCCCGACCACGATCTGCATCAAGAAGCTGTAGTACTGGTGGTAGTCGTCGTTGCTGAGCCCCGTGGGCAGGATGTCGAACTTCTCGAGGTCCACCACGCTCGGGGCGAGCGTCGACGTGCCGCTGAAGAGCGCCGACACGCTCGCGGGGAAACCCTGAGCGACGAAGAAGTCGTCGTAGTCCTTCATCGCTTTGGGATCGGTGCCGTTGAAACAGCAACCCGTGGAGCAGCTCAGCCCCGAGTAGGCGGCGAGGTCGGGCAAGGGTGCGCCTCCACCCCCGCCGCCGGACCCCGACGTGCCGCCGCTGCCGCCCGAGCTCCCGGCGGTGCCGCCGCCCCCCGAGCTTCCACCTGCGCCGCCACCGCCCGAGCCGCCCGAGCTGGTTCCCCCCGCGCTCGCGCCGCCTGCCCCGCCGCTCGGCGTTCCGCCGCTCGACGTTCCGCCGGTCGACGACCCGCCACTCGACGACCCGCCACTCGAGGAGGTGCCGCCGCCTCCGAAGACGCCCGCCGCACCCGCTGCGCCCGCCGCACCCGCTGCCCCGCTGGCGCCTGAGCCGCCGCCGCCCGCGGGTGGGTCGTCATCGATCTTCCCCTCGCCGCACGCCGCGATGAACACGAGCGCGAGCACATGAAAGAGGTTCGGTCGCAGGATTCGCACGGTCATGGATCGGCCTCCGCTGCCCACGTCACCTTGACCGAGGATAGCGTCTCTGTGGAGGGCCCGGCCCGGCCAAAGTGTTGACCCGACCGTCACGAGCGTAAAACCACGGACTCAGCGCGGAGGGGATCGCAAGAACCAGAGTGCGGCTCCGCACAGGAGGAACGCGATCAGCGTGATGGGCGGGAGGCTGCCGGGCCACGTCCCGGGTTTCGTCCAGTTGGCGTAGCCGAGCGGCACGAGGTGTACGGCCGTCAGGACGGGGATCGCCAAAAGCCCTGCGGCTCGGCCCGAGCCGCCGCGATTCCAGACCACGAAGGCCATCATGGCGAGGACGCCGGCGAGCGTGCTCACTCCGCCCGCCCAAGTGAGGTTCGTGCCCGAGAAGAGCACGGGGTAGTTCGTGCCGTCCAAGATCGTGAGCGTCAGCAACATGTGGGTCGTGGAGAGCGCGAACGCCTGCCGGAAGTGATCCTGATTCCAGACCGCCGTTCGCGTCGCGGCAGCGCGCCACGCGGCCACCACGAACAAGACGACCGCGCTCCACGAGAGCGACTTGTTCAAGACGTAGACTGGCAGTGCCGCCCAAGGCACGCCCTTCAGCACGTTGTATCGGATCACGGCGTAGGCCGTGGTTCCGAGCAAGGCGCCGAGCAGCGCTCGGTAGGCGGGGCGCTCGCTGGTCATGTGCAGCCTCGACGACTTACACGGGCGCGCCTCGCCGAACAAGGCTGGTGAGGTGCCGCGCCGTTCAAGACACGGTGGCGTCGAGTACGGCGTGTGCTTCGCCCACGCTGAAACGCAAGGCCACCGGATCGCCTGCGCGGAGCCCACGGGCCGGTACCGAGCAGAGCACTGACTCTCCGACGACCTCCATGCGGGCGAACGCATCGGGGGGACCGCTGTGGCGCCCTTGCGCGTCGAGCGCCGATACACCGAGCTCGAGTGGAAGCTCCGACGGTGCGCCGCCCGGGCGCACCGCCAACGTGAGCTGGAGCGTGGGCCCCGCCCTCCGCACCTGCACGTCGAGCCGACGCACGACGCGTTCGAGTCGCTCTCGCCGGTTCTCGCCCACGAGGGCCGTGCCCAGGATCGCCGGGTTCTCCACCGGCTCCGGCCAAGTGGGATCGGAGTCGGCGGGCTCGCGCACCACGGACTTGCCGCAGGCCGCGCAGTGGTCCTTCGAGAGGTCCAAGCGCTGACCGCAGCCCACGCAAACGACGCTGGGCGGAGGGAGTGCCCCGTGACTCACGCGCGGCGACCCTAACGCTCCATGCGCGCGAGGACAATCGACCGACGCCACACCGGGGAACCTCCGGGAAAACTGCCGGGGTTTCCCCGTGTGTGGAGGAGTGCGCAACACTCCCGCGCCGGCCGAGCGCCGAGGGATCTCACATGTGCGCGACGATCGCGGCGGCGAACTCCGAGCACTTCACTTCTTTCGCGCCCTCCATGAGGCGCGCGAAGTCGTAGGTGACCGTCTTGGCGCCGATGGCGCCGTCCATGCCGCGAATGACCAGGTCGGCCGCCTCGCCCCAGCCCAGGTGCCGAAGCATCATCTCGCCCGAGAGGATCACCGAGCCCGGGTTGACCTTGTCGAGGTTGGCGTACTTCGGGGCCGTACCGTGCGTGGCCTCGAACACCGCGTGGCCCGTCGCGTAGTTGATGTTCCCACCGGGCGCGATTCCGATGCCGCCGACCTGGGCCGCGAGCGCGTCGGAGAGATAGTCACCGTTCAGGTTCAACGTCGCGATCACGTCGAACTCCTTGGGGCGAGTCAGCACCTGCTGCAGCGTGATGTCCGCGATGCTGTCGCGGATCTTGAGCAGCTTCTTCCACTTGCCGTCGCCGTGGGTGGGCATCAAGGCGAGCGCCGCCTTCACCTCGGCGACGATGTCCGCCTGTGCCTCGGGGGGCGCCATGTCGTAGCCGGGCTCGATGAGCTTGGCGTTCTCTTCCGCGCTGAGCTTGGGGTTCTGCTCCACGTTGCCCAGGATCCAGCTCTCGCGCTCGGTCACGCAGGCGGCGCGGAATTCGCGCGTCGCCAGGGCATAGCCCCAGTCGCGGAACGCGCCTTCCGTGAACTTCATGATGTTGCCCTTGTGGACCAGGGTCACGCTCTTGCGCTTGCTGGTGAGCGCGTAGTCGATGGCCGCGCGCACCAGGCGTTCCGTCCCCTCGCGGCTCACCGGCTTGATGCCGATGCCGCTGGTCTCGGGGAAGCGGATCTTCTTCACTCCCATTTCCTTCTGGAGGAAGCCGATGACCTTCTGCGCCTCGGCCGACTCGCTCTCCCACTCGATGCCGGCGTAGATGTCTTCGGTGTTCTCGCGGAAGATCACCATGTCGACGTCGCCTGGACGCTTCACCGGGCTCGGCACGTTGGTGAACCAGCGCACGGGGCGCAGGCAGACGTAGAGGTCGAGCTGCTGGCGGAGAGCGACGTTGAGCGAGCGGATCCCCTTGCCGACCGGCGTGGTGAGCGGCCCCTTGATGCCCACGAGGTACTTCCGGTACGCGTCGACGGTCTCTTCCGGCAACCACGAGTCGAAGAGCTTCTTGCTCTTTTCACCGGCGAACACTTCGTACCACGCGAGCTTCTTCTTGCCACCGTAGGCTTTGGCCACAGCGGCATCGAGCACCGTAGCGGAAGCACGCCAGATGTCGGGCCCCGTGCCATCCCCCTCGATGAACGGGATGATGGGTTGGTCCGGCACCTCGAGCTTCTTGCCGGACATCGTGATTGCATCGCCTGCCTTGGGGGCCTCGAACTTCGCCATGGGAGTCTCCGGGGGAATGAAAAGCGCCCTCCAGTAGATCAGACAGCGGAACGCGGCAAGCGAGCGTCCATTCGCAGGCGGTGGAACGGAGCGCTGATTCGTGGGGAGCCGCTCAGTTGGTGTATCGTTCGTCCCTCGGATGCGTGCTTCGAATCTCCCGTCGGCCGTACTGGGCGCTCTCCTCGTCGCCAGCTGTGGGGGAGCGCCGCTGCCGGCCGACCCCGTTCCCGAGTCGCCGCCCGTCACGCGTCGAGCCGCGAACGCGCCCGACGACTGCGCCGTGGTTCCGGGGAAGCCGCCACCCACGCCGCTCAAACGTGTGTACACGGGGGTCGCGAAGAACGCGCGTTGCGACCGCGAGGTCTACACCATCATGGGCGGGATCAAACACTTCCTCGGTGTGCCCTGCGCCTACTGCCACGACGAGACGGACTACGCCAAGATGACGCACCGGAAAGAGGTGGCGAACTGGATGGCCCGCGAGCTCGTCCCCGCGCTCGAGAAGCAGAAGGGTGGGGAAGTCTGGTGCAACGATTGCCACGTGGTCGAAGGCAAGGGCAAAGCCAAGATCCTCGGCGCTCCGCGGGACAGCCGCTGGGCCGTCGAGTGGATGACCACTCACCTGGTGGAGGACTTCCGCGCGGCTGGCGGCGCGCCTTTGCGCTGCAAGTCGTGCCACGGCGGAAATCCGGGCACGCCCGAGTTCCAGAAGAAGATCATCCTCACCGATCGTCTGCCCGTTCGGCGTGCGGTCGAGCTGGGCGCAGACGCGGGTGCTCCGAGCAGCGACGCTGGAGCGTCGGACTAGCGCTCGGACCGCTCAGCACTTGCTGAGGCAGGTGGACGACGCTGCCGGGCAATCTTGGCAGGGGAACCAGTCGCAGGTGCTGCTGCTGCAGTACTGCCACTTGTTCGTCCCACAGCACTGCCACTCGTTGCCGCCGTTGTAGAGGCACGAGGCGCCGGTCTTCTTGCCGCAAGCGCCGAAGGCGCATGCCGCGTCGCAGGTCTTCTCCGCACAAGGGTCGCTGCATCCCGAGGTGGTCTTGTCCCCCGGGTTGCATTCCTTCTGGTCCTCGCACACCGGTGGGTCCCAGCTGCCGTTGGCGGCGCACGTCCGCCGCGAGATCCCGCACTTCTGACAGGTGCCGACGTCTTGCTTCTGGCCCGGCGTGCACGTGCCGGTGGTTCCGCCCGTGTTCGTCGTTCCGGCCGTCCCACCGCTGGTGGTGCCCGCGCTGCCGCCGCTCGGCGTTCCGGCGCTCCCGCCGCCACCCGCAACGCCACCGGCACCTCCGCCGTCGTTGCCGCCCGCTCCACTACCTGCTGCGCCGCCGGTCGGTCCGCCGCCACCGCCCAGCGATTCGTTCGTCGCGATGTATGTGTCGTCGGAGCACGCCGCTGCGACCAGGATCGCGCACGCAGTGAGGAGGACCAGGGAGACGTGTTTGAAGGAAGCGATCAACATCCGCAACCCGAACAGGTTTGACATGGATACCACTGGCAGCTCGAGCTACAGAACTGCCACTTGCTCGAGCCGCAGCACTTGAAGTTGGTTCCCGCCTCGTAGTTGCACTGACTGCCCGCTTTCAAGCTGCACTGACTCGGCCACTGGCACGAGTTCGTGCAAACCAGGTGGGAGCATCCGTCGCAGCTGCCCGCCTTGGTCGAGCCGGGGGCGCAAGCGCCCTCTCCAGAACAGCCGCCCCAGGTGCAGCTCGGCGTGCAGGTCTTCTCGCCGCAGTTGCCGCAGGCTTGCTTGGTCCCCGGCGCGCAGGCGCCCTCGCCCGCGCAGCTGCCCCACGTGGGCCAAGTGCAGTCTTGCGCGCACGTCCGCGTCTGCGTCCCGCAGTTGCCGCAGGGTTGACTCGCCGGGTCGCCCGGATTGCACGCCTTCTGGTTTTCGCAGGTCGGAGGATCCCAATGTCCCGTCGCGTTGCAGGTCCGCTGAGCGGTTCCGCACTTCTCGCAGCTGCCGAGCTGTTGGACCGCGCCCGGCGAGCATGTCCCCGTCGCGCCTCCCGCCGAGGTGCCTCCGGCCGAAGTTCCTCCGGCCGAGGTTCCTCCGCTGCCTCCGCTCGGAGTACCTCCCGATGCGACGCCCGCCGAACCCGCGGCGCCGCCCCCGCTCACGCCCCCGTAGGCCCAGCCCCCGCCGGCGGAGATCCCCGCAAACCCGCCTTGTCCCGCGCCCGAGTCCAACGGCTCGATCGGCGTCGGGTCCTCTTCGTCCGTCGCTTGCGCGCAGGCCACGAGCGCAATTCCGAAGAGCAGTAGGCGTAGCACTCTCGGCGCCGACAAGAGCACGAGCAAAGTCTAGCCTGTCTCCGGCGAACGCCCCGTCAGATTTCGATACCGTCCGGATTTTCGGCGCAGGCGCGCCCAGAGACCCCTCGGGCCACCGCTCAGGGTTCCCGGAGAGCCACTCCCGGCGTGGCCACCGACGGCGTCCGGCTCTCGAGGAATGCGTCCGCCTGCTCGAGGGCGGCCTCCACCGTTTCGGTGAAGATCACGCCGTCGGCGCGCGTGAGCTCGGCGCGTTCGAGCAGCGAACGCGGCTGACCCTGCACGCCGACGAGGACGGCGAGCGCGTTTCGATGCCGGAGTCGATCCACGGCGCTCTCCAAATTCACGATGCCCGTGGCGTCCATCACGGGCACCTCCGACATGTCGAACAGCACCACCTTGGTGTCTTTGCCGATCTCCGAGAAGGTGTGCATGGCTTTCTGAGCGGCGCCGAAGAAGAGCGGGCCTTCGATGCGATAGAGCGTCACGCCTTCCGGCATGTGCAAGCCCGAATAGTTGCCTCCCGCTCCCACCAGCTTCGCGTTGGAGACCTCGGCCATGCGCCGCATGAAGAGCACCGCTGCGAGCATCACCCCGACGGTGACGGAGACCACCATGTCGAAGACTACGGTGAGCGTGAAGCACGTTGCGAGAACGGCGACGTCGCTCTTGGGTGCGATCTTCGCCATGTGCAACACGTGGCGAACCTCGCTCATGTTCCACGCGATGAGGAGCAGCAGCGCTGCCAGCGACGCCATGGGGAGGTAGCCGAGCAGCGGAGCCAGCGCCAAAACCGATGCGAGCACGAACAGGGCGTGCAGAAAAGACGCGATGGGCGAGCGCGCGCCATAGCGCACGTTGGTGGCGGTGCGAGCGATGGCGCCCGTGGCCGCGAACCCGCCGAAGAATGGCGCTACCAGATTGCCGACGCCTTGAGCGATGAGCTCCACGTCGGGGTCGTGGCGCGTGCCGGCCATGCCGTCGGCGACCACGGCCGAGAGCAGCGACTCGATGGCACCGAGCGTGGCGATGGCGAACGCCGGGCCCGAGAGCTCCCGCACGAGCGAGAGACTGAGGCCGATGGATTGCCCGCTCGGCCCCGGGAATTCCCAAGGCATCACCCAGACCGGCGGCGTACGCGGGATCCCGGGATGGCTCGTTCCGCCCTCCACGTAGCTGAAACGGCTCGCGATGGTGTCGACGTGGAAGCCCGGAACCAAGCGAGACAGGGCGAACGCAGCGAGCCCACCCACCGCGAGGGCCACGAGCGGCGCCGGGAGCTTCTTGGTGATCTTGGGCCAGCCGACCAGAACCAGCAGAGTGATCCCCGCGATGGCTGCGTCCTGCCAACGGGCGCTGGGCAAGGCCTTCACCAGGGCCACCACACGCTCGGGAGTGTGTTCGGGCATGGCGGGAACGCGCAGGCCGAGCACGTCCTTGGACTGCAAGAGGGCGATCACCACGGCGATGCCTGCGGTGAATCCGCTCACGACGGGATACGGCACGAACTGCATGAGCCGTCCCAACCGGGCGTAGCCCATGACGATCAAGAGTGCGCCCGCCAGGAACGACGCCATGAGCAGCCCGCCGAGTCCATAGCGACTCGAGATGGGCGTGAGCAGCACCACGAACGCTGCGGTCGGCCCCGACACCTGCACCGGCGAGCCGCCGAGCAGCGCGATGACCGAACCCGCGACCATCGCCGTGTACAGACCGTGCTGTGGCGGTGCTCCGCTGGCGACAGCGAGCGCCATGCTGAGCGGGAGCGCCACGATGCCGACCACGACGCCAGCCAGGGCGTCGGCCTTCAGGTCGGCGACCCCGTAGCCCTTCCGGAGTCGATCCCGCAGCGCGCACCCGAGCCGTAGCGTGGTCGCGATGGGGAACAGGGACATGGCCAGTCGGGCCCGGCGTCTGGGCATGAATACGGGCGAACCGAGCTCTCGGCGCTCCTCGGAGAAGTCGGGAGTCTACGCCTCCCGCCCGGTTCGCGCAAAATCGAAGCGAACGCGCCGGCTCAGCGAGCTCGGAGTCCCAGCACGAATCCGACGACGCCGATCAGGAGCACGATCGGCAGCGCGTAGAGAGTCGACCACAAGAACCCGTAGCCGAGGGAGCGCCCCACGTGGCCTCGACAGTCGTGGCGGTCGCGCGCCAACCGCCCGATGCCGCGGGTCACGAAGTAGTACACGGCGAAGACCGCGAGTGGGATCACGACTTCGACCAACAGCCAAGCCATGGCTGCGGCGAGCGCCAGCAACACGACGACCACCAGGCCCTCCGCGCAACCACCGGCTTGGGCGCAGCCGGACTCGAGCGTCGTTCCTGTTCGATCGAGCCCGGCTCCCGGCTTCGGCAGATCGACCTTCACGCGATGGTCTTCGGTGAGTCGCCGCCCGCTGTAGAGTAGCCAACTGAAGAACGCGGACACGCCGAGCCACCACGATGCGAGCACCAGCTCGGCTTCGACCCAATACGGCAGGTGCGCTCCGAGGGGCAACGCGACTGCGGTCAGCAGCATGGCCGCGGTCATCACCAGCGCCGTCGCGCGTCCCGACAGCGGCACGACGCGCCGGGCGACTCGCGCGATGCGCGCGCGATACGGATGGGCCGCGCGCTCGAGGAGCTGAGGGTCGGGCGCGACTTCGGCTTCGCGCTCCAGGAACACCACCGTGGGTCGAGCGTCGGGCTTCGGGCTCGACCAGCCGATCCCCAGCGCCACCAGCGCTCCGATCACCGCCACGGGGAGCCAGATCTCGAGGGAAGGGTGCTGGCCTTCGAGTCGATAGCCGCCGTATGCCAGCGTGAGCGCCAGCGCCAAGAACACCGTGGCGAACGGCCAGCGCGACCCCGGACCCGCCTGGAGCTCTGCCGCGCACGCGTCGCAACACGGCTTGCCGTCGGCCCAGAGGCGGAAACAGTCGTCGCAGAGCGTCGTATTGCAGCGCTGGCAACGCGCGAGCGCACTCAGTGTCGGATGGGCCGCACAGCTGGTCGCTCCGTTCACACGAGGAGCCTACACGGAACGCTGGGTCAATTCGTCAGGGGCTTGCAGCCGAGGAACTTTCCGCCGCCGCACGCACACGCACAGGGTGGCTTTCCCGGGCAGTTGTAGTCGCACTCGCACAGGCACCCGTCCGCCACTGCTTGGCAGTCCGTGCGATCGAAACAGTCACATGGCGAGAGCGACTCGCAAGGTGGGACTGCGCACTTCGAGACCGCGACCTGCCACGTGCCGTTCTGGCACTCGGCGACGGTCTGGGGTGAGCCGTCCATGCATTTGCCGTAGGTGCAGTACTGATAGGTGTTGCCGCAGGGATCGGTGGACCCGCAAGCAGTCCCCGCGGTGGGTGGAGTCTCAGGGCAGGCTTCGGGCGGCGGAGGGTTGCAGCTGCTGGCAAACGCTTGCCACTTGCCGCCGCTACAGATGGCCTCCCACGGCGGGCAGCAGCTCCCTTGCGGGAAGTTGCACTTGGTGCCCGAAGGCAGCGAGCAGCTCGTGTCGTTCTGCGGAAACGTGGTCGGGCAGCCGCCGGGGTTTCCTCCGGAGCCGCCGACGTTGCCGCTGCCACCGAAGCCGCTGACGTTGCCGCTGCCGCCGGAGCCGCTGACGTTGCCGCCTCCCCCCGAGCCACCAGAGCCGTCGCTGCTGGTCGAGCCGCCGCATGCGGCGAGGGTGGAAACGGAGGCGAGAGTGACCACGAAGGGGGCGCGGAAGCGTCGAACTCGGGACAAGCGGGGGCTCCTTTCGGCACAGCGTGTGCCAAGAACTGACAACGGGATCCGGCGGAACGGCGGATCGGACGGGTGTTGGCTCCCGTTCAGCAACACGCATGCCATCCGCGTTTGGGCGCAGCTGCGCTCGCCGACGCGGGTTTGCGAGCTCGATCTCCCGTGATAGAGGCCGCTCGCTCGAACGATCGGGGTGACGGCATGAGACGCGCTCGGCATTGGGTCATCACGGGTTTGTCGGTTCTATTGCTCGGAGCCTGCGCGGAAGGTCGCGAGCCGGAGCCCACTCGAACGGAACGGAACGCGAGCAGCGCACCGCCCGCCTTCGGGGATCGGTTCTCGCGGACGTTTGCGTGGAGCGACGCAGCGACGGGTTTCCGCAGATCGCCGGCGACAGCGGAGAGCTTGGTGCAGGGGCCGAACGCCGTCGCGGTGCTCGACGCTTCGCGGATCTTGGTGCTCGATCGCTTGGCGGGCCGAGTCGCCGTCGTCGACGGAAGCGGCGCGGTGCGCACGCTCGCCACGGTCCCCGTCGACGTCGAGGACGTCGCGGCTGGGCCGGGCGTGTTCGTGACCTCGAGCCCCGTGCGCGCGAGCGCGGAGGTCTTCGACCTCGAAGGCAAGAGCCTCGGCGTTCTCCCGGTCCCACGCGAGCTCCGTGACGTCACGAGCCTCGCGTTCGGCGCGGACCGCCGCGTGGTCGCGAAGACCGCCTACCAAGAGCAGATCACCCTGGGCGTTCCGGCCGCGCCCGTGGCCTTGGCTTCGGCCCTCGCCGGCAAGCGCGAAGGGGCGTACCTGCTGCCCGACGGGCGCGGAGTGCGCGTGCGCGCTCAGAACGGAGCGGCGGTGATCGAGGTCGTCACCCAGGCGGCCGACGAACAGGCCCGCTCCGAGGTGGTGAACTCCTGGCCAATCGCCGGCGCGGTCACCGCTGCGCGCATTTTGGGCGGCGCCGGCTCGAGTGTTTGCCTGCGCACCGAAACCCTCGCGGACGACGGCGTACTCTC
>Ga0268298_10005563_pt1 | contig 11753 bp, 10 predicted proteins | sample WWTPWeurt_MetaG_FD_194462 | JGI IMG/M metagenome (GOLD analysis project Ga0268298, IMG submission 194462) | Activated sludge microbial communities from WWTP in Nijmegen, Gelderland, Netherland - WWTP Weurt | ecosystem: Engineered > WWTP > Aerobic digester > Activated sludge | place...
ATGGCGAAGCGCTCGAGGGCGCCTTCTTGGGGCTCGGCCGGGGCGTCGTCGCCGTCTTCGGGTTCGACTCCGGGCGTGGAGATTTGCGGGTCGTCGTCGCCGTCTTTGCTGGTGCCGTGAGAGATGTAGCTCACCACGTCGTAGCGCGTGACCCCCGCGTCCGTGAGCACCTGGACTGCGGGCGAGTCCACTTCGGCGAAGATCGCCACCAACAGGTTCTGCCCTTTGAGCTCCTCTTTGCCGCTCGACTCGACGTGGATCGCCGCGCGCTGGAGCACGCGCTGGAAGCCCCGGGAGGGTGCAGGGCTTTCGTCGGGCTCCGCGGCCTTCGGCATGTCTTCGTCGAGGATGCGCTCGAGGGCCTTCTTGATGGCCGCCACGTTGCCGCCCGCCTTCTTGACCACGAGGGCGGTGGCCGGGTCGTGAAGCAGCGCGTAGAGCAGGTGTTCGACCGTCATCAGGTCGTGGCTGCGACGGGCGGCTTCGCGCATGGCGAGGCTGCAAGCAATCTCGACTTCGGGGCTGACTTTCACGATTCGTCCTCGGGGTCGTCCGCGGGCTCTGCGGTGACGCGCAGCGGATGGCCATGCTGCTTGGCGTAGTCGACCACCTGCTCTGCCTTGGTCTCTGCCACGTCGCGCGTGAACACGCCGACCACGCCGAAGCCACGGTGGTGGACCTCGAGCATGATCTGGGTCGCCTCGGCGTCGCCCTTGCTGAAGAACTTCATCAGCACGTGGATCACGAATTCCATCGTGGTGTAGTCGTCGTTGTGAAAGACGACGTTGTACGGCCGGGCTTTGCGGATCTTGGGGCGCTCTTGGACGGCGAGATCGCCATCCAGCTCGGCATCGGGGTCACGGCCGTTCTTGCTCATCCGAGAGTCCGATCATCTTGAACACCCGAGCTCGCCATGTCGAGGGGTGACCCGAGCACTCCCCCGAGAGGTCGGAGGTCGTGTAGATTCCCCGGGTGAACCAGCTTCCACCGCTGCCCGAGCTCGGACCCGTGCCGAGCGGCGTCTCGGTGACCGAGCCGGTGTCCGCGGCCATCGCGCACACGCGCCGCATGCTATTCCCGTTCGACGCTGCCAAGTGGTTGACGCTCGGGTTCGTCGCGTGGCTCGCCCATTGGGGCGAAGGGGGCGCGTCGAGCTTCCAGTTGCCCGACCCGGGTGGGAAGGGCGGAGGCTCGGGGCTCGGCCCCGCCGTCGAGTGGGTGCGGGACCACCTCTCGACCGTGATGCTCGTCGGGCTCTTCGCGCTCCTCGTGGGCATCGGGGTCGGTGCGCTGGTCACCTGGGTTTCGAGTCGTGCCAAGTTGATGTTCGTCCACGCCATCGTGCGTGACGAAGCCCGAGTGGAAGAACCCTGGCGGCGCTTTCGCGAGCGCGGCAAGGACTTGTTCCTCGCGCGCCTCGTGCTCGGGCTCATCGGCCTCGGGTTCCTGTTGGCCGGCGCGGGCGTGATGTTGGTCCTCGCGTGGCCCGAGCTCGAGCGCGGCACGATCGGTCGCGGTTTCGCCATCGCGGCCATTGCCGGCACTTCGCTGCTGCTCGTCGGCATGCTCCCGCTCGCCGTCGTGAACGCCCTCATCGAGGACTTCGTCGTGGTTGCCATGTACAAGTTCGACGAACCCGTGAGGCCAGCGTTCCGACGCGTACGCGCGGGCATCTTGCGCGGCAACCTGGGGCCCATCGTGCTTTTCTATTTGATGCGGTTCGTGATCGGCATCGTGCTCGCCCTGATCACGGGGGTCCTCACCTGCTTGACCTGCTGCTTCGCGGCCTTGCCCTACATCGGCAGCGTGATCCTCTTGCCCGTCCTGGTGTTCGATCGCGCCTACGTGCTGTTTTTCGTCGAACAGTTCGGTGACGAGTGGCGGCTCTTCCCGAGGCCCGAGACCTCCGCGTTCGATCCCGGCTTCGCGCCGCCGTGAGCAGTGCTCAGCCGTCCTTCAGCAGATCGGCGAGGTAGCCGACGAGCGAGAGCGTGGCTTCGCCCATCTCGAGCTCGTTCTGCATCCGGAGGAATCTGTTCCCGCTGGTGGGGCCATGCAGCGGCTGGAGAGTCTTTTCCAGCTGGGCCACCCGCGCGCCGCGCCGGCTCTCTCGCGCTTCCTCGGCCTGCCGCTCACGCAGGAGCGCCAGCCCACCGGCCTCGACGAAGTCGAGGACGCGCGGGAGCTCTCCGCGGTCGAACCAAACGCCATGGCGCCCGCAGACGTCGACGATGACGCCCGAAGTCCTGCCGAAGTTGCGCCGGGTCATGATCTCGGCGCACATCGGACACGGTACGTAGCGGAGCGGAGAAGCCAGCGGGTTCTGTCGAGGTGGCGGGCGTGGCGCCGACTGACCATAGAGCTCACGTTGCTCGAGGAGGTCCTTGAGCAGCGCGTGCTCGACGAACTGGCCACCGCACTTGCCGCAGTCGCGGAGCCTGCCGGGCCCGCCTTCGAAGGCCTGGAAGGGGAGCTTGCAGTCCGGGCACGCGAAGGAGTCGGGCTCGCCCAAGGGTTCGAGGCCGAGCTCGTGGCCGCAGCCGTTGCACAACGCGCTGGCCAGGGGATTCATGTGAAAACAATGCGCGCAGCGCACGACGGCGATGGGCGCGCCGCAGCTCGGACAACTCCGCAGCGACTCGTCGATGCGGCGCGAACAGCCGGGACATTCGATGCCTTCGCCCATCCGGCGGGAGGTCGGCCCTGGCGGACCGCTGCGGTAGGGGTCTTTGCTCACGCGCTCCCAGGGTAGCAAATGCGCGTGGACGCGGGTCGAAGCGAGTTGCCGGAAGCCCCGCCGCGCGGAAGGATGCGCGTCATGGCCGCGAAAGACCCGCCCTGGATCATGCGTACCTATTCCGGGCACTCGACGCCGCGCGCGTCGAACGCCCTCTATCGCGAGAACCTCAAGCGAGGGCAGACCGGGCTCAGCGTAGCCTTCGACCTGCCGACCCAAACCGGGTACGACGCCGACCACCCGCTGTCTCGCGGCGAGGTCGGGCGTACGGGAGTGCCCATCGGTCACATCGGAGACCTCTCGGAGCTCTTCGCCGAGATCGATCTCGCTCGCATGAACACCTCCATGACCATCAACGCGACGGCGGCCTGGCTGCTCGCGCTCTACGTGGGAGTGGCAGAAAAGCAGGGAGCCCAACCGAAGAGCCTGCGCGGCACGACTCAGAACGACATCATCAAAGAGTACCTGTCCCGCGGCACCTACGTATTCCCCCCGGCGGCGAGCTTGCGGCTCACCGTCGACACCATCCTCTACACCGTCGAACACGTGCCGGAATGGAACCCCATCAACATCTCGAGCTACCACTTGCAGGAGGCGGGTGCGACACCCGAGCAAGAGGTCGCTTATGCCCTCTCGACGGCCATCGCGGTGCTGGACTCGGTGCGCGAACGCGGCATCGACCAGCAGCACCTGGCCCAGACCTTCGGCAGGCTCTCTTTCTTCGTGAACGCGGGGATCCGCTTCGTCGAAGAGGTTTGCAAGCTCCGCGCCTTCGCCCGGCTCTGGGATCGCCTCGGTGCCGAGCGCTACGGCGTGCGGGACGAAAAGCTCCGTCGCTTCCGCTACGGAGTGCAGGTGAATTCACTCGGCCTGACCGAGGCTCAACCCGAGAACAACGTCGTTCGCATCGCATTCGAGATGCTCGGAGTCACGCTCGGCAAGAACGCACGAGCCCGCGCCATCCAGCTTCCGGCCTGGAACGAGGCGCTCGGTCTGCCGCGCCCGTGGGATCAGCAGCTCTCGCTCCGCACGCAGCAGATCCTCGCCTACGAGTCGGATCTGCTCGAGTATCCCGACTTGTTCGATGGCTCCAAGGTGGTCGAGCGTCGCAGCGACGAAATCGCCGAAGCCGCTTGGGCCGAGGTGGAACGCGTACTCGCTCAGGGCGGCGCGGTGTCTGCGGTGGAGAGCGGTTACATCAAGGAGCGGCTGGTGGCGTCCAACGCGGCGCGCATCGCGGCCATCGAGAGCGGCGCTGCGGTGGTGGTCGGGGTGAACCGATTCACCGAGTCGTCCGAGAGCCCGCTCATGAGCGGCGGCGGCGCGGAGTCCATCCTGCGGGTCGACGCCCGGGCCGAAGCCGAACAGATCGAACGCTTGGTCGCGTTTCGAAAGGCGCGCGACGCCAGCGAGGCCGAGCGCGCGCTGGAGCGCCTGCGGCTCGCGGCCGAGCGCGGCGAAAACCTGGTGCCGGCCTCGATCACGGCGGCGAAAGCCGGGGTCACGACCGGGGAGTGGGCGGGCGCGCTGCGACAGGTTTTCGGGGAGTACCGCGCGCCGACGGGGGTGACCGGCGCCCGGGTACCGGAGCTCCCCATGGCTTACGACCAGCTACGCAAACACGTGGACGAGCTCGAGCGCGCCATCGGACGCCGCCCGAAGCTCCTCGTGGGCAAGCCAGGCCTCGACGGCCACTCGAACGGCGCGGAACAGATCGCGCTCCGCGCGCGGGATGCGGGCTTCGAGGTGGTGTACGAGGGGATCCGCGTGACCCCGAAGGAGATCGCGCGCGCGGCCGCCGATGAAGGCGTGCACGTCGTGGGCCTCAGCATCCTTTCGGGCGCGCACCTCGAGCTCACTCGCGAGGTGAAGGCGGAGCTGGAAAAGCTCGGAGTTCACGTGCCCGTCGTCGTGGGCGGCATCATCCCGGAGTCGGATCGCAAGGAGCTCCTCGGCGCGGGAGTGGCCCGGGTGTTCACACCGAAGGACTTCCAGATCGCCGCCATTTTGGAGAACCTCGTGGACGTCGTGCGGCAGGCGCACGCTCGATGAGCTCCGACGTCGAGCTCGACTCGCTGGTGAAGCGCGCGCTGGCACGCGAGCCGGCCGCCGTGGCTCGCGCCATCTCCGTCGCGGAAGACCGGCGCGCAAGCCTCGAGCCGGTGGCCGAAGAGCTGCTCCGCAAGCTTTCGCGGGGCGGCCACCCGGCGAGCGCGCGGCGCGTCGGGATCACCGGTCCGCCTGGGGTCGGCAAGAGCTCGCTCACGAGCCGCCTCGTGCAGCGCTACCGCGAGCTCGGTCGCACGGTGGGCGTGCTCGCGGTCGATCCTTCGAGCCCGCGCTCGGGCGGGGCGCTGCTCGGGGATCGCGCGCGACTCGAGCTCGACCCGGACGACGCCGGCAGCTTCGTTCGAAGCATGGCGTCCGGCGGCCAGCTCGGCGGCTTGGCACGCGCGGCTGGCGCGGCCGTCGAGGTCCTCTGCGCGGTCTACGACGTGGTGCTGATCGAGACCACCGGCGTCGGTCAGAGCGAGACCGACGTGGAGCACGTCGCCGACAGCGTTCTCCTGGTGATCCAGCCGGCGTCGGGTGACGTGCTCTCGTTCATCAAGGCCGGCATCCTCGAGATCCCGGACGTGCTGGCGGTGAACAAGGCTGACCTCGGCAGCGTGGCAGAGCGTGCGTTCTCGGACCTGCAGGCAGCCCTCGTGGTGAGCGCCGAGGCTTCGGGCGGGTCGCCGCCGCCGGTGCTCCTCACCAGCGCCACGACACGCGCTGGGGTCGACGAGCTCGTGCGTGTGCTCGACGAACGCTACGAGCGACTCGTGAGCGAGGGCAAGCTCGAGCAGCTGCGGGTGGCGAAGAGCGCCGCGTGGGCCTATCGCCAGTTCCGCGAGCGTTACGGCGAGCGCGGCGTGGAGCGCGCCGGCGGCAAAGACCAGCTCGTCGCGACGCTCACCCAAGCCATCGCCAACGGTGAGAACTTCCTCGAAAGCATGCGGCGCGCCGCGGTGCGCGAGCCCTGAGGCTTCAGGTCGCCTTCTTGGGCGGAGCCTTCGGCTTGGCGGCTTCGGCGTTCTCGGCAGCGCGCTTCAGCGCCCACTCGACGTTCTTCTTGGCGCGACGCTGCTTCTGGCGCCGGCGCGCGCGGGGATCTTGCGGTGTACCCATGGCGGCGCAGTCATTAGATCGAAAACCGGCATCTGGCCAGGCCAAATTGGGTCCGTCGCGGCAGGGCCCCAGCGAGCCGAGCCCTGCCATTCGCCCGCCGGGGCCCGCTCAGACCGTCCAGGTGTTGCCGGATGCGAGGAGCTTTTGCAGGTCGGCCTTGGTCTTGGCCTTGGCCGTGTCGACCTGCGCGTGAACCGTGTCGTCGTAGGTCGGGCGCGTCACGTTGTAGAGCACGCCCACGGCCACCGGGAACTGCGGATAGGGCATGCGCGCCAGCATCATGGCGATGGTGGCGTTGGTCTCGTCGTGGATGAGGATGTCCTTCTCGGTCACGCCGTTCTCGCCGATGGTGGCGATTTCGAGCCCGAGCGTGCGCGCGTCGATACGCAGCCCCTTGTTCTTCTGGGCACCGAAAACCAGCGGCTTGCCGTGCTCGACGCGGAGTTGGTGCTCTTCCTTGTTCTCCTTGGCGGTGAACGAGTCGAAGGCTGCGTCGTTGAAGACGACGCAGTTCTGGTAGATTTCGACGAACGAGGTGCCGGTGTGTTTCGCAGCGCGGAGCAGGGTCTCGTTCATGTGTTTCGCGTCGGTGTCGATGGAGCGCGCGACGAACGTGGCCGAGCAGCCGATGGCGAAGGACGCCGGGTCGACCGGGAAGTCCGGCGCGCCCGTGGGAGTGCTCTTGGTGGTCTTGCCGAACTCGCTGGTGGGCGAGTACTGACCCTTGGTCAGGCCGTAGATCCGGTTGTTGAAGAGCAGGATCTTGATGTCGAGATTGCGCCGGAGCGCGTGCATCAAGTGGTTTCCGCCGATGGACAGCCCGTCGCCGTCGCCCGTGGCGAGCCACACGCTGAGCTCGGGGTTCGCGACCTTGATACCCATGGCGATGGCGGGGGCTCGGCCGTGGATGGTGTGGAACCCGTAGGTGTTCATGTAGTAGGGGAAGCGGCTCGAACAACCGATGCCGCTCACCCACACCACCCGTTCGCGCGGAACTCCGAGCTCCGGCATCATCTTCTGCACGTTGGCGAGGATCGAGTAGTCGCCGCAGCCGGGGCACCAGCGGACGTCTTGGTCCGACTCGAAGTCTTTCTTGGTGAGCTTGGGGGTTTCGACGATGTTCGACATGATCAGCTCTCCATCATTTGACGGATCTTGTCTTCGATCTCGTCGATCTTGAACGGTTGCCCTTTGACCTTGGGGAATGACTCCGCCGGGATCAGATATTCGGTGCGGATCACCTTCACGAGCTGACCGAGGTTCATCTCGGGGATCAGCACGCGCTCGAAGCGCTTGAGGAGCTCACCCAGGTTCTTGGGGAACGGGTTGATGTACTTTACGTGCGCGTGCGAGACGTCGAGCCCGCGATCCCTGCAGCGCTGCACTGCTTCGCGGATCGCGCCGTAAGTCGAGCCCCAGCCGAGCACCAAGAGCTTGCCGGTGTCGTTTCCGATCTCGATCTTCTGCTCCGGGATGTCGTCGGCGATGCCCGCGACCTTGGCTGCGCGCGTGCGACACATCTTGTCGTGGTTGTCCGGGTCGTAGGAGATGTGGCCCGAGTTGAAGTCCTTCTCGATGCCGCCGATGCGGTGCAGGAGACCCGGCGTGCCCGGGATGGCCCAAGGCCGCGCCAGCGTCTTCGGATCGCGCAAGAACGGGTGGAAACCTTCCGGCTCCTTGCGGAACGTGACGTCGATCTTCGGCAGCTCGCCCACGTTGGGCACGCGCCAGGGTTCGGCGCCGTTGGCGAGGTAGCCATCGGTGAGCAAGATCACCGGTGTCATGTACTTCACGGCCACGCGCACGGCCTCGAGCGTCATGTGGAAGCAGTCGCCGGGCGTCGCCGCGGCCATGACGCACAACGGCGCCTCGCTGTTTCGGCCGTACACGGCCTGTAGGAGGTCGGCCTGCTCCGTCTTGGTGGGCAGGCCCGTGCTCGGGCCACCGCGCTGCACGTCGATGATGACCAGCGGTAGCTCGGTCGCGATGGCGAGGCCGATGGCCTCCGTCTTGAGCGCGATGCCCGGGCCGCTGGAAGCGGTGATCCCGATGTTACCGGCGTAGGAAGCGCCGATGGACACGCACACGGCGGCGATCTCGTCCTCGGCCTGGACCGTGGTGACGCCATAGGCCTTGTAGCGGGAGAGGTCGTGGAGCACGTCGCTCGCCGGAGTGATGGGGTAGGCGCCGAACACCACCGGCACGCCCGAAAGCTGGGCCGCCGCCACGATGCCGAGGGCCGTGGCCTGATTGCCGCCGATGTTCCGATACGTGCCCTTCACCTGGGGCGCCGCCGGGACCTCGTAGCGGTAGTGGGAGATCTCCGCGGCGTCGCCGTACGCCCAGCCGCCCTTGAGCGCCAGGACGTTGGCTTGGGCCACCGCGGGCTCTTTGGAGAACTTGCTGTGGATCCACTGCACCGTGGATTCGAGCTCGCGACCGTAGATCCAGAACATCAGACCCAGGGTCCAGAAGTTCTTGCAGCGATTGGCCTCTTTGGAGCTGATCCCCGCTTCGCGCACCGCAGTGAGCGTGTTCTTGCTGATGTCGATGGAGAGGAGGTTGTACCCGTCGAGGGAGCCGTTCTCGAGCGGGCTGACCTCGTAGCCGGCCTTCTTCAGGTTCTGGGGCGTGAAGGCGCCGCTGTTCACGATCAGGAGACCGCCGCGCTTCAGATCCTTCAGGTTGGTCTTCAGCGCCGCGGGGTTCATCGCCACGAGCACGTCGGGCGAATCGCCGGGCGTGAACACGTCTTGCGAGGCGAAATTGATCTGGAAGCCGGAGACGCCGTAGGTGGTGCCGGCCGGAGCGCGGATCTCGGCGGGGTAGTCCGGGAAGGTCGCGAGGTCGTTTCCGGCGAGGGCCGCGGCGACCGTGAACTGCGACCCGGTGACCTGCATGCCGTCGCCGGAGTCACCTGCGAAGCGCACGACGGCTCCGCGCAATGTCTTTGCCTTCTCCGAGCCTCCGGACACCGGTTGTGCCTGCTGTGTCATCCTGCTCTGTACTCGCTTTCTCCGCCCATCGGGTCCCGGTGGGCACGAACGGCCAATCTGCCGGGGGCGCGAGGGTGCGCGACCGCCGACACTGACACCGGCGTCACTTGCTCCGGTGCCGTCGTCTTGTCAAGTGAGCGGCGGTTTTCGGCCGGGGAAGCCCGGCGTCGCTCGCGTTCGGCGGGTGTCAGGCGCTTGGCGCGTGCTTTTGGAGCATTTCGGCCAGGCGGGGGCCCGCGGCCTCGACGTGCTTCTTCGCGGTGGGTCGGAGCTTGTCGTACATGCCCTTCACTGCCGCGCGTTTGGCGTTCTGGGCACGCCGGTCCGTGATGCCGAGCAGGGCATCCGCCATCTTCGCGGTGTTGGCTTTCAGGTGGTCTCCGGGCTTCTTTCCATCCCGAAGGGCCTCCTGGTAGATCGGGTCCAGGGCGTCGAGGAAGTCGTCGAGCAGGTCGTCCACCGCCTGGCGCACGAAGCCCGGCTTCACACCCTGAACCAGCTTGTATCCGGCCTTGATGGCCATCCCGGATAGCCCGGACTTGTCGGCGACCTCCAGGTCGAGGACGTGGCAGGCGTCCTCCACGACCTGTTTCCGCTTGTCTCCGGTTTGCGCGAGCTCTTTCAGGCTGGGCATGGGGGATTCCTCGACTTGGGGCCGCGCCCCTTACCACCATCCAGCCCTCCGAGCCAACCGTCGATCGGCCCGCTTGTCGCAGCGCTGGCCCGCCTGGGGTAGACTCCGAGAGAGCACTCCCCCTTTTTTCGAGCTCCGAGCCGGCAGCGCGGTGTCCGTTGCAGTCCGCCGATCTAGTGAACCCTCCGCCCGATGATCTCCAGCGCGGGTCGCGCCTGGGGAAGTACGAGCTCTTGCTCCGGATCGGGCGCGGCGGCATGGCGACGGTTTGGGTCGCGCGAGATCGCAGCGCCCCGCCCGGTCAGCCGCGCCTGGTCGCCGTGAAAGCCATCCTCCACGACCTCGCTCACGACCAAGAATTCTCCAAGATGTTCGTCGACGAGGGACGGATCATCCAGATGATCCGTCACCCCAACGTCGTCGACGTGTACGAGGCGTCGGAAGAACAAGGTATCGGCTACATCGCCATGGAGTGGGTGGAAGGGGATTCGCTCCACGCGGTGATCGCCGAGGCCGGCAAGCGTCGGCCGATCCCGCCCGAGATGGCGGTGCGCATCATCGCGGACGCTGCCGGCGGCTTGCATGCCGCCCACGAGCTCAAAGACTCGGACGGCAAGCCCATGAACGTCGTGCACCGCGACGTGTCACCGCACAACATCCTGTTGGGCGTCGACGGCGCGGTGAAGCTCGTCGACTTCGGCGTCGCGAAGGCCGTCGGGCGACTCTCCGAGGTGACCAGCGCGGGCCAGCTGAAGGGCAAGTTCGGCTACATGTCGCCCGAGCAGGCGATGGCCAAGAAGGTCGATCGCCGGAGCGACCTCTTCGCGTTGGGCATCGTGCTGTTCGAGCTCACCACCGGTCGGCGCTTGTTTCGTGGTGAACACGACGCCGAGACCTTGCACATGGTGGTTTCGGGCAAAATCCCCAAGCCCACGAGCATCGACCCGAACTACCCCGAAGCCCTCGAGAAGATCGTCCTGCGCTCGCTCGAGCGCGACCTCGAGAAGCGCTTCCAGACGGCGGAAGAGTTCCAGAAGGCCCTCGACGCCTATCTCAAGTCCGAGCGCACGGTGGTGCCACGGGCCGGCATCGCCAACCTCTTGAAGAAGGTCCTCGGTGAGCGGATCGAGCAGCGGCGCAAGGCCATCCGTTCGGTGCTGAAACACCTGGACGGCGCGCTGACCCCCCAAGAAGTGCCGTTCACACCGCTCTCGTCCGACCCCGCGAGCTCCACCGGAGTGAGCGCCATCACGAGCGGGACGGGTTCGGGCATCAGCGCCGTTTCCAGCGGGACCGGCAGCGGTGTGAGCGGCGTTGCCAGCGGCGTGAGCCACATCACCGCGTCGAGCCCGTCGTCGCCGAGCGGACTCTCGGCGCCGCACTCGAACCCCTATTCGAGCCCCGTGGCGAGCCTCGAGCCGCCGTATCCGCACGATCCTTCCCATCCGAGCGCGCTCTCGTACGTGACGGCGCCGCGTGAAGGTACGGGGACGAACGCGACGGTGGTGGTCAAGCGCGGCGGCATGCTGGGCCTGGCCGTCGGCGTGGTCGGGCTCGCGGTGGCGCTCATCGCCGTGCTCGTCTTGGTGTACGCGCCCCGGCGCAAGACCACCGTCGTGAACCTCCAGTCGTCGGTGACGCTGCCCGCTCCGCCCGCTCCGCCCACGGACGTCGCGAGGCCCGAGGTCACGGCCGACGGAATTCCCGCCGTACCGGTGGACTCGCTCGGCAACGCGCGGCCGAAGCCTGCGGCGCCTCCGGGGGCGTTCCGACCGGCGAAACCCAAGGAGTCGGCGACGGGCACGGCGCCTCCGCGCAAGAACCCGTACGAGTGAAGCTCAGCCCTTCGGCACCTTGCGCACCGGCCCGACGTCGGTCGCGTAGACCACGTCGGTCGTGTTCTGTTCGATGTCGATGGGACCGAGCTCGGCGGGGGCCATCTGCGTCACCGTGCCGCCGCCGGCAGAGATGAAGAACACGCCGCCACCGGCGTAGGACTTGGCTTTGTCTCCCATGGCCGTCCACGCGACCTTGCCGTCGAACGCGACGAGGTCGCCGATGGCCACGAAGCCGCTGGTGAGTTGAGCTTCCGCAGGACCACCACCATCGCAGGTGCTGCTCGAGAGGGCGCGACGCCACACGCTGCCATCTCCTCGCGTGTAGTAGAAGTTCGAGCTGTCGGTGGTCAGGCCGACCGCGTCCGTTATCGGGGCGG
>Ga0268298_10005564_pt1 | contig 11753 bp, 8 predicted proteins | sample WWTPWeurt_MetaG_FD_194462 | JGI IMG/M metagenome (GOLD analysis project Ga0268298, IMG submission 194462) | Activated sludge microbial communities from WWTP in Nijmegen, Gelderland, Netherland - WWTP Weurt | ecosystem: Engineered > WWTP > Aerobic digester > Activated sludge | place: Netherlands...
GGGCGTGCGCTTCATGCCGGCCGTCAACTGGGTCGAGCGCGGACGGCACGGCGATGGCAACAGCCTGCCGCGCTATCACGTCGTCTGGGGCACGGCACGCGCGCTCACGCGCCGCCTGATCACACTCATGCGCGAGGCCGACACCGGCGGGCACCTCACCGTCCTGCACCGCCACCGCGTCACCGCGCTCGACCACCAGGGCGGCCGGGTGTGCGGCGCCAGCGGCGTGGACGAAGCCAACGGTCGCGAGGTGCGCCTGAGCGCCCCGGTGGTGGTGCTGGCCATGGGCGGCATCAACGGCAGCCACGAGCAGGTGCGCGCCCACTGGCCGCGGCAGCGACCCCTGCCCGCAGCCATGCTCAACGGCGCCCATCCCTATGCCGACGGCCGGCTGCACCACCATGCCGCCAGCGCCCTGGGGGCGCAGATCACCCACGCCGGCGAAATGTGGAACTACGCAGCGGGATTCCCGCACCCGTTTCCGCATTTCGAGGGCCACGGCTTGTCGGCCATTCCGTGCAAGTCGGCGTTGTGGCTCGATCACCGCGGCGTGCGCATCGGCCCGGAGCCACTGGTCACCGGCTTCGACACCCACTGGCTGTGCCAGCGTGTGGCCGCCCAGCCCAAGCCCTGGACCTGGCACCTGCTGAACTGGCGCATCGCGGCGCGCGAGTTCGCCATCTCCGGCGCCGAGCACAACCCGCGCATCCGCGACCGGCAGTTCCCGGCCTTTCTGAAGGAGACGCTGCTGGGCAACCACCGCCTGGTGCGCCAGATGCAGCGCGAGTGCCGCGACTTCCTGGTCGACGACACGCTGGCGGGGCTGGCCGCGCGGATGAACGCGCTGACCGCCTCGCACGACGTCGACCCCGCGGCGCTGCAGGCCACTGCCGATGCGTTCGACGCCAATTTCGCCAACGGTCGCCAGCTGCACAACGACGACCAGATCCGGCGCATCCTGCATGCCCGCCAGTGGGGCCCCGATCGATTGCGCACCTGCGCGCCGGCGCCGCTGCAGCGCCGCGGTGCGGGGCCCTACATCGCCATCCGCATGCAGCTGATCACGCGCAAGAGCCTGGGCGGACTGCAGACCGACCTGGACAGCCGCGTGCTCGACATGCACGGCCAGCCGATCGCGGGGCTGTACGGCGTGGGCGAGGCCGCGGGCTTCGGCGGCGGCGGCGCCAACGGCAAGCGCTCGCTGGAGGGCACCTTCCTGCCCGGCTGCATACTGACCGCCCGCGCGGCGGCGCGTTCGTTTGCCGGCGCGCGCTGAGGGCCGCGACCCACACCCGTAGGCACCGACTACCCGCTACCCGGAGGACCGCATGTCGTCGACCGCCCGCCTGAACGGCGCCCAGGCCCTGATGCAGACGCTGGCCGATGCCGGCGTCGAGGTCTGCTTCACCAATCCCGGCACCAGCGAGATGCACTTCGTGGCCGCACTGGACAGCGAGCCCCGCATGCGGGCCGTGCTGGCGCTGTTCGAAGGCGTGGCCACCGGCGCCGCCGACGGCTATGCGCGCATCGCCGACAAGCCCGCGGCCACCTTGCTGCATCTGGGCTGCGGCCTGGGCAACGGGCTGGCCAACCTGCACAACGCCCGCAAGGGCAAGGTGCCGGTGCTCAACATCGTGGGCGACCATGCCACCGCCCACGCGCCTTTCGACGCCCAGCTGCAGTCCGACATCGAGACCGTGGCACGCAATGTCTCGCCGGGCTTCGTGCGCACCTCGCGCGCCACGGCCAGCCTGTGCCGCGACGCGGTGGACGCCCTCACGGCCGCCCGCGGCCTGCCGGGGCAGGTGGCCACGCTGATCCTGCCGGCCGATGTGTCGTGGGGCGACGGCGGCGTGCCGGCGGCGCCGCCGCAGCCGCCGGCTGCCGTGGCGGCCGATGCCGCCACCGTGTCGGCCATCGCCGACGTGCTGCGCAGCGGTGCGAAAGCCGCGCTGCTGCTGGGCGGGCGCGCCCTGCGCGAGCCCGGCCTGCTGGCGGCGGCGCGCATCGCGGCGCACTGCGGCGCGCAGGTCTTCGCCGAGGTGTTCCCCACCCGGCTGGAGCGCGGCGCGGGTCTGCCCGCGGTCGAGCGCGTGGCCTATCTGGCCGAGATGGCCGGCGTGCAGCTGGCCGGGCTGCAGCACCTGATCCTGGTCGACGCCAAGGCGCCGGTGTCGTTCTTCGCCTACCCGGGCAAGCCCAGCCTGCTGGTGCCCGAGGGCTGCACCGTGCACACCCTGTGCACGCCGGCGCAGGATGCCCACGCCTGCCTCGCGCAATTGGTGCAGGCGCTGGGTGCTGCCCAGGCCCGACCGACGCTGCAGGCCCCAGCCCGCCCGACGCGCCCGCGCGGTGCGCTCACCGCGCCCAAGGTGTGCAAGGCGGTGGGGCACCTGCTGCCCGAGCAAGCCATCGTCATCGACGAAGCCATCACCTCGGGCCTGATGCTCGGCGTGATGACCGCCGGCTGCCCGCGCCACGATCTCATCACGCTGACCGGCGGCGCCATCGGCCAGGGGCTGCCCAACGCCATCGGCGCGGCCATCGCCGCACCGCAGCGACCGGTGATCGCGCTGGTGGGCGACGGCAGCGCCATGTACACCATCCAGGCGCTGTGGACGCTGGCGCGCGAGCGCCTGCATGTCGTGGTCATCGTCTTCAACAACGCGGCCTACTCGGTGCTCAACGTCGAGCTCGAGCGCGTGGGCGCCGCCCAGGGCGGCGCCAAGGCGAAGGCGCAATTCGACCTGCAGGCCCCGGTGCTGCACTTCGCGCAGCTGGCCCAGGGCATGGGCGTGCACGCGGTGCGCACCGATCGTGCCGAGGACTTCTGCCAGGCCCTCGAGTACGCGCTGGCCCATCCGGGGCCGCACCTGATCGAGGCGCTGGTGCCCGAATCGCTGTCGGGCGCCCGGCGCATGCTGCTGCCCTGGCTGCTGCGCTCGCTGCCCAGCCTGCCCCAGCCGGTGGCGCGCGCGCTCAAGCGCGCGATGGCGCCCTAGGGGCCAGTCGGGCTTTGGGACGGACGCTGCATCAACCCAAGTGCCCCGGCCCGAAGCTCGCCGGCAGCAGTTCACCCAGCGTGTAGCGGCCGCGCACCTGCTGCGAGTCGGCCACCCAGATCGGTGTGGCGTCGGCGGCGAATTCGCGCAGGCGCTGGCGGCAGCCGCCGCAGGGTGTGACGGGCTGCGCGGCCTCGCCGACGACGGCCACGGCGAGGATGCGTCGCCCGCCGGCCAGCACCAGGTGGGCGATGGCCGAGGCCTCGGCGCACTGGCTCTGCGGATAGGCCGCGTTCTCGATGTTGCAGCCGGCGTGGATGCGGCCGTGCTCGTCGAGCAGCGCCGCGCCGACAGCGAACTTCGAGTAGGGCGCGTAGGCGCGTTCGCGCGCGGCACGGGCGGCCTGCACCAGGGCGTGCAGTCGCGCGTCGTCGACGATCGGGGTGATGTCCGCTGGGGTGGTGTCGCTCATGATGCGCGTCATCGGTCAGGTGCGTGGGCGGCTCTCAGCGCTCCTTCACATACGGCACACCCAATGCCGCCGGGGCACGGGCGCGGCCGATGAAGCCGGCCAGCAAGACGATGGTGAGGACGTAGGGCAGGGCCTGGATGGCTTGCACCGGCACCGGCCCCAGGCCGGGCAGTTCCACGCCCTGCAGCCGGATGGCGGCGGCGTCGAGGAAGCCGAACAGCAGGCAGGCCCACAGGGCGCCCACCGGATGCCACTTGCCGAAGATCATCGCCGCCAGCGCCATGTAGCCGCGCCCGGCGGTCATGTGCGGTACGAACAGCGGGTTCTGTGCCAGCACCAGGTAGGCCCCGGCCAGGCCGCACAGCGCGCCGTTGAGCGCCAGTGCGCCATAGCGCAGGCCGGCCACCGACAGCCCCGCCGCGTCCACCATCGCGGGGTTCTCGCCGGTGGCGCGCAGGCGCAGGCCCATCCGGGTGCGGTACAGCAGCCACCACACCAGCGGCACCAGCGCCAATGCTGCGTAGACCATGAGGTTGTGGCCCAGCAGCGCCGTGGCCAGCACCGGCCCGATCAGCGGCAGTGCCGAGACCACCGGCACCGCCCCGGTGAGCCACGGCATCAGCCGCACGGTGTCCGATAGCGGCGGTGTTTGACCGCCCTGGTGGAACCAGGCGATGCCCAGCACCACCGACAGCCCCGCCGCGGTCATGGTGATGGCCATGCCGGCCACCACCTGGTCGCCGGTGTGGCTCACGCACGCGTAGCCGTGCAGCATCGACAACGCGAACCCCACCACCAGCGCCGCGGCGAATGCGAGCGCCATCGAGCCGCTGGCTGCCCCGGCCGAGGCCGCAGCGAAGGCCGCCAGCAGCATCTTGCCCTCCAGGCCCAGATCGATCACGCCCGAACGCTCGGACAGCGTCGCCGCCAGCGCGCACAGGATCAGCGGCACCGACACGCGCAGCGTCGATGCCAGCAGCGTGCCCAGCAGCACCTCATCCACGGGCGGCTCCTGCCGGGCGCGCGCGCCGGCTCCAGGCCAGCAGCCGCGCCAGCCCGGGGGCGGCCACCATCGCCAGTGCGCCCGAGAACAGCACGATCAGGCCTTGCAGCGTGGCCACCATGTCGCGGCTGAAGGCGGGAATCTCGAAGGCCAGTTCGGCGCCGCCCTGGTACAGCGCACCGAACAGCAGCGACGCCAGCACGATGCCCACCGGATGGTTGCGCCCGATCAGCGACACCGCGATGCCGGTAAAGCCGGCGCCCACCACGTAGTCGAGCAGCAGCCGGTGCTGCACGCCGGCCAGCTCGTTCATGCCGACCAGGCCGGCCAGAGCGCCGGCGCACAGCATCGAGGCCATGATCTGCCGTCGCGGGCGGATGCCGGCGTAGTGCGCCGCGTCGGGCGCGTGCCCGACGGCGCGCAGCTCGTAGCCGGAACGCAGTTTCCACAGGTAGATCCAGACGCCGGCCACTGCGGCGGCAGCCAGCAGCACCGACAGGTTCAGCGGCGTGCTCGGCCAGTCGATGCCCAGCCAGCCCAGTGCCTGGTGCACGCTGGGCATGTGCGCAGCCTCGGGAAAGGCGCGGCTTTCCACCGCCATGTTGCCGGGCTCCTTGAGCTGGTTGACCAGCAGGTAGCTCAGCACCGCCGAGGCGATGAAGTTGGCCATGATGGTGGTGATGACCACATGGCTGCCGCGCCAGGCCTGCAGCGCGGCGGGCACCGCGGCCCAGGCGGCTCCCGCGGCGGTGCCGGCCAGCACCATCAGCGGCAGCAGCAGCGCCGCGGGCAGCCGATCGCCCAGCGCCAGCGCCACCAGCGCCGAACCCAGCCCGCCCATCATGGCCTGGCCCTCGCCGCCGATGTTGAACAGGCCACCGTGGAAGGCCACCGCCACCGCCAGCCCGGTGAAGACGAAGGTGGTCGCGTAATACAGCGTATAGCTCACGCCGGCGCGGCTGCCGAAGGCGCCTTGCACCAGCAGCGAGATCACCTGCAGCGGGTCCATGCCGATGCCGGCCACCACCACGCCGGCCACCGCCAGGGCCATGGCCAGGTTCACCAGGGGCAGGACGACGAGGTCGGCCCATCGGGGCAGGTCCAGCGGTTGGTGTGCACTCATCGACGGGTCGAGTGGGGTGGCTCAGGACGCGGTGGCGCCGGCCATCAGGCGCCCGAGCGCGGCCTCGGAGCAGTGCTCGATCGGCAACTCGCCGGCAATGCCGCCGCGGTCCATCACCAGCACGCGGTCGGCCAGGGCGAGGATCTCGTCGAGCTCTGAGGACACCACCAGCACCGCACCGCCCGCGTCGCGCATGGCGCGCAACCGGGCGTGGATGAACTCGATGGCGCCGATGTCCACGCCGCGCGTGGGCTGGCCCACGAGCAGCACGCGCGGGCGCGCCTGCGCCTCGCGCGCGAGCACGAGCTTTTGCTGGTTGCCGCCCGAGAACTTGGAGCTGCGCAGCAGCGGGTTGCGCGGGCGCACGTCGTAGTCGGCCATCATCGCAGCGGTGGCCTCGCGCATCGCCGCCGGGCGCAGCCAGCCGGTTCGCGAGCCGTAGCGTGTCAACCGGTGATAGCCCAGCACCGCCGACTCCCAGGCCGCGAACGGCAGCACCAGGCCGCGGCGATGGCGGTCTTCCGGCACATGCGCCAGGCCCAGCGTGCGCGCACGCGCCGGATCGAGCCAGTGCGCCGGCTCGAAGCGCGCATCGCCCAGGCGCAGCGCACCCGCCTGCGGCGCTCGCAGGCCCGACAGCACTTCGAGCAGCTCGCTCTGGCCGTTGCCTGAGACGCCGGCCACGCCGACGATCTCGCCAGCGTGCAAGGTGAGCGACACCTGGCGCAGCCGCGGCACGCCCAGGCCATCGGCCAGCGCGAGGTTCTCGGCCTGGAGCAGCACCGTGCCGGGCTGTGCCGAGGCGGTGTGTGCGTCACGGCCGAGCTGCACGCGCCGCCCGACCATGGCCTCGGCCAATGCGTCCAGGCTGGTCGCCGAGATCGGACAGTCCAGCACCACTTCGCCCGCACGCATCACGGTGACCGCGTCGCACAGCGCCATGATCTCCTTGAGCTTGTGCGTGATCAGCAGCACCGTGGTGCCGCGGTCGCGCAGCTGGCGCAGCGTGATGAACAGCGCTGCTGTCTCCTGCGGCGTGAGCACTGCGGTGGGTTCGTCGAGGATGAGGATGCGCGCACCGCGATACAGCGCCTTGAGGATCTCCAGACGCTGGCGCTCGCCCACCGGCAGGTCTTCCACCGGCACGTCCAGTCGCACGGCCAGTCCGGTCTCGCGCATCAGTGCCTGCAACCGCTCGCGCACGACATCGCGCGCTGTGGACAGCCGCCAGTGCGGTTCGGCACCCAGCATCACGTTGTCCAGCGCCGACAGCGGCTCCACCAGCATGAAGTGCTGATGCACCATGCCGATGCCCAGCGCGATGGCCTGGCGCGAGCCGTCGATGCGCACCGGCCGGCCCTCGACCTCGATCGAGCCCTCGTCGGCCTGGTAGAAGCCGTAGAGGATGGACATGAGCGTGGACTTGCCCGCCCCGTTCTCGCCGACGATGCCGTGCACCGTGCCAGCGGCCACCGTGAGCGTCACCTCGCGATTGGCCTGGACGGCACCGAAGCGTTTGCTGATGCGGTCCATGAAGACCGCGGTGGCTGATGACGACATCGAGTGGCTCATTGACCCCGGAGGGGACAGACCGCGCAGCGGTCAGGGGAGCGCGGTGGTGATCGAAGGGTTGAACCCGATCCGGGTTTCCCGGTCGGGTTCAATCGGCCCCGCGGGGGCGGCCGCCAGGCGGCCGGGGCCTCAGTATTTGCAGGCGTTGTCCGCCATGTAGTCGGCCACCTTGATCTTTCCGGCGACGATGTCGGCCTTGGCGGCATCGACGCGCTTCTTCATCTCCGGCGTCACCAGCTTCTCGTTGTGCTTGTCGAGCGCGTAGTCGACGGCGCCCTCCTTCAGGCCCAGCGACGACACGCCCGGGGTGGACTTCTTCGCGGCGTTGTACACCGCCACGTCCACGCCCTTGACCATCGAGGTGAGCATGGTGCCGGGCTGCAGGTGGTTCTGGTTGCTGTCGACGCCGATGGCCAGCTTGCCGGCATCCTTGGCCGCCTGGTAGACGCCCATGCCGGTGCCGCCGGCGGCGGCGAACACCACATCGGCGCCCTTGGCGAACTGCGCCTTGGCCAGCTCGGCGCCCCGGGTGGGGTCGTTCCAGGCGCTGGCGGTAGTGCCGGTCATGTTGGCGTAGATCTCGGCCTTGGGATTGGCGTACTTCACGCCCTGCTCGTAGCCGCACTGGAACTTGCGGATCAGCGGGATGTCCATGCCGCCGACGAAGCCCACCTTGCCCGACTTGCTGGCGATGGCGGCCATCATGCCCACCAGGAAGCTGCCCTCATGTTCCTTGAAGACGATGGACTCGACATTGGGCTGCTTGACCACCGAATCGATGATGACGAACGACAGCTTCGGGAAGTCCTTGGACACCTTCTCGATGGCCGAGCCCTGCGAGAAGCCCACGCCGATGATGGGGTTCGCGCCCTTCTGGGCCATGCGCCGCAGGGCCTGCTCGCGCTGGGCCTCGTTGGCGATCTCGAAGTCGAGGTAGGCCTTGCCGGTCTCCTTCTTCCAGCGCTCGGCGCCGTTGTAGGCGGCCTCGTTGAACGACTTGTCGAACTTGCCGCCCATGTCGTAGACGATGGCGGGTTGGGCCAGCGCGCCCACGGCCAGCGTGGACAGGACGGCGGCGATCAGCGTCGGCTTCATGGTGGACGGGCTCCTCGTGGGTTCGATTGCGGACCGGGCAGGATAGCAAGACTGGCGCACCCGCCCACCCGGTAGTTGCTAGCATCGTGCGATGTCCGCGCCGCAGCCCCACCCTGACGCGCGCCCCGCCGCGGCGCACCCCACGCCGCTGCAGGCGCAGGCCGGGCTCGATGCCCATCTGCTCGACCTGGCCCGCGCCTGCCCGAAAGTGCTGCTGCACGAGCACCTGGACGGCGGCCTGCGCGTGGGCACCTTGCTGGAGCTGTTGCGCGAGCGCGGTCTCACCGCGCCGGCCGACAGCGAGGCAACGCTGGCGGCCTGGTTCGATGCCCGCGTGCATGCCGGTTCGCTGCCGGAGTATCTGCGCGGCTTTGCGCTCACCGTGGCGGCCATGGGCACGCCCCGTGCGCTGGAGCGGGTGGCCTTCGAGGCCGCCGAAGACGCGCGTGCCGAGGGCTGTGTGCTCGCCGAGTTTCGCGTGGCGCCGCTGCTGTTCGAGGCCCATGGCGTGGCGGGCGAAGCCGCGGTCGAGGCCTTGCTGACCGGTCTGGCGCGCGGGCCGCTGGCCAGCGGTTTGATCGTCTGCGGCATGCGCCACGAGCCGGCCGAGCGCATCGCCCAGGCGGCCGCGCTGGCGCGGCGCTATGCCGCGCAGGGCGTGGTCGGCTTCGACCTGGCCGGCCCCGAGGCCGGCTGGCCGGCCACGCCGCATGCGGCGCTGCTGGCCGAGGTGCGTGCCGCCGGCCTGGGGCTCACGCTGCATGCTGGCGAGGCCGACGGTGCCGTGCGCGTGCGCGAGGCGGTCGCGCTGGGTGCGCAGCGCATCGGCCATGGCGTGCGCCTGGCCGATGTGCTGGGTCGGCCCGAGGAGGCCGCGTTCCTGGATGGGTTGCGCACGCAGCGCGTGCATTTCGAGGTGTGCCCCAGCAGCAACGTGCATACCGGCGCTGCGTCGTCGGTTGCCCGCCACCCCATCGGCGCGCTGTGGCGGGCGGGCCTGTCGGTCGGCGTCAACACCGACAACCGGCTGATGTCGCGCACCCGCAGCGACCTGGAGGCCGCGCTGTTGGTGGCCGAAGCCGGGCTGGGCTGGGCCGACCTCGCGCGCATGGGCCTGGCGGCGGCCGAGGCTTCGTTTCTGCCCGCGACCGCGCGCGAGTCTGCCGCCGCGGCCATCCGGCGGTGGGCCGACGCCCAGCAGCTGGGGCTCTAGGAGCCCGGTGCGACCGCCACCTGCGGTACGCCCGTGCCGCCGGGGCGTCACGCAGGCGAGGCACACTCGGGGCCATGAAACCCACCGCCCTTTGTGCGCGGGCCGCCGCCGAACACCGCCCTGCTGCTGCCCACCGATCGCCTGCCACGTGGCGCACCACCGCACGGGCGCTGCCGGCCGTGCTCGCGGCGCTGGCAGCGCTTGCCGGCTGCGCCGGCGCTCCGCCGGCGGGCGGCGCGGCTGCGCCAGAGACCGTGCAGCTGCGGGTGATCGGCTTCAACGACTTCCACGGTCACCTCGAGCCGGCCACCCTGACCCTGTCGCTGCCCGATGCCACGCGCCCTGGCACGACCCAGCGCGTGCCGGTGGGCGGCGCGGCGGCGATGGCCGGCCTGGTCGCCACCCTGCGCGCCCAGGTGCCGCACACGGTGGTGGTCTCCGCGGGCGACATGGTGGGCGCCGCGCCGCTGGTGTCCACGCTGTTCCGCCACGAGACCACGGTGGAGCTCATGAACCGCCTGGGCGTCGATGTGGCGGCGGTGGGCAACCATGAGTTCGATGCCGGCGTGCGCGAGCTGCAACGCCTGGTGGCCGGCGGCTGCTCTGCCGATGCGCTGGGTGCGCCGGGCACGCCCTGCGCCCTGGCGCCCTATGCCGGTGCCCGATTCGCGGTGCTCGCCGCCAACGTCATGGCACCGGGCGGGCAGCCGCTGTTCGCCCCGGCCTGGGTGCGGCAGGTGGGGCCGGTGCGGGTCGGGTTCATCGGCGCGGTCACGCGGGGCACGCCCAAGATCGTCATGCCCTCGGGCATCGCCGGGCTGCGTTTCGACGACGAGGCCGAGGCCATCAACCGCAGTGCGCAGGCACTGCAGGCGCAGGGCGTGAACGCGCTGGTGGTCACGCTGCACGAAGGTGGCGAGATCGGTACCGCCCAGCAGCCGGGCGACTGGAACGACGAGCGCTGCCCCGGACTGCGCGGGCGCATCGTCGACCTGGCCGCGCGCATCACGCCCGCAGTCGACCTGATCATCAGCGGCCATACGCACCAGGGCTACCGCTGCGTCATCGACGGTCGGCCGGTGATCCAGTCCACCTCGTACAGCCGCGGGCTGTCGGTGACCGACCTGGTGATCGACGCGCGCACCGGGCGGGTCGACAGGGCCGCCACCCGCAGCCGCAATCTGCCCGTGCTCAACGAGCGCACCGACGCCGCCCAGCGCGAGCGCGTGGCCGCCGCCGAGCCCGAGCCCTGGGCCACGGTGCTGCGCCAGGCGCGGCCCGACCCGGCGGTGCAGGCCGAGGTGGCGCGGTTCAGCGCCGCGGTGGCGCCGCGCGCGCAGCGCGTGGTGGGGCGTATCCAGGGCAGCTTCGAACGCAGCGGCCGCGGCCAGACCACGGCCGGCCAGCTGATCGCCGACGCCCAACTGGCGGCCACCCGCGACCCAGCCCGCGGCGGTGCCCAACTGGCGCTGATGAACCCGGGTGGGATCCGCGCCGACCTGGCCTGCCGCCAGGCGCCGCCCTGCCCAGTGACCTTCGGCGAGGCGTTCACCATGCAGCCGTTCGGCAACAGCCTGGTGGTGATGAGCCTGACCGGCGCGCAGTTGCGCGAACTGCTGGAGTCGCAGCAGGGCCCCGGGCGGGCTGCGCCCACGTTGCTGCAACCGTCTTCGAACCTGCGCTATCAGTGGCTGGCCAGCCGGCCCCACGGCCAGCGCGTGGCCGACCTGCAGCTCGACGGGGCACCGGTGCGGCCCGAGGCCGTCTATCGGCTCACCGTCAACGGCTTCCTGGCCGAAGGCGGCGACGGCTTCGCGCTGCTGGCCACCGGGCGCGACCGCACCGGCGGCGGCCAGGACATCGATGCGCTGCTCGCCCACCTGGCCGGCGGCCCCGCCCCGCAGCCGCCCCGCAGCATCGTGTGGGTGGACTGAGCGGCACTGCCTCCAGTCTTGTCATCGAACCGGCACATGACGCAGCGACACTGCGCCCTTTGCCCGACGCACGCCGCGGCGGATGCCGGTTGTGGCGAAAACCCGCCATCCGGGGTTACCGCGGTTCACCGGAGGGCACAAATGCGCGAGATTGACCGATTGGTCCCGATCCCGGAGGAGTGAGCACAATGAATCCCCATCCCTTGCTGGCCCGCACCGTCATCAGCGTGGCCGTTGCCCTGGCCGCCGCCCCGGCGCTGGCCCAGAACACCACAGCCGCCGTCGGCGGCCGCGTCACCGGTGCCGACGGCAAGCCGCTGGCCGGCGTCAGCGTCAACA
>Ga0268298_10005565_pt1 | contig 11751 bp, 13 predicted proteins | sample WWTPWeurt_MetaG_FD_194462 | JGI IMG/M metagenome (GOLD analysis project Ga0268298, IMG submission 194462) | Activated sludge microbial communities from WWTP in Nijmegen, Gelderland, Netherland - WWTP Weurt | ecosystem: Engineered > WWTP > Aerobic digester > Activated sludge | place...
CTATCATTCAAAAAGATACTATTCCGGTTACACTGGGCAAGGCGATTAAATCCTTACTTCTTTCCGGATCTGTCGAACGAAAAGGTACGCGAAATATTAAATCCGTAGCGAATATCTCCATTGCTCCATTTGCCGGTAGTTTCAGGAATAAACTGTTGTTCGATTAACCCGATGCTATTGGTAAAATGTACCTGAAAAACGTGTCCTCCGGTTTCAATATCAAATCCGAATGAAAAACAATTTCCGTAAACGTTTCCGCTGTTTCCGTTAAGCATCGGATAATACTCGGCATTAAAACGGGTACTTCTGGTAATTTTAATACTACCGCCCACTCCCATGGCAAAAATATCGTTCGGGTCTTTTTTGTATGTCACCAGATTTTTATGAATATGAGTAGGCATTAATTGCACCGATAAAAGATCGTTTACCTTGCGGGCAATTAGCAACTGGTTGCAAAAACTCAGCTGAGAAGTAAGGTAGTTATTTCGTGTAGGATCTGTCCATTTTGCAGTTTTAACAGCAACGCTTCCAAAATAGGTAAGCGTAACGGGCATACCTCCTTTTTTCTGCGCAAGAATTTTATACTTTACATAACTGTCAATTGTTTTGTTTACGGTAGAACGGCCAACCGCCACCATAAGGTGACTATTAACTCCGTATTCAAAACCCAGACGCATGGTAGCCTGATCTAATCCAAAAAACTCTCCTGCCCCTGAATTTAAATTACCAAAACGGTGGGCAATTCTAAAGTCGAGGTGCTTTGCGGATATGAGTTCGGTAGTATGGCCGTTTACCAGGCGGGTGGATTTAAATGTGGCATAAACCGGCTTAGGGTCTTCTTTGGTTTTATTCTGATCCAACTCGGCCATCAAATCTTCCTGTGCCATCACGGGTAAAGTAAAAGCCAGAGCAAGTATGGTTATTATTTTTTTCATCGCTAATTCTTTTTAATTGTTTTGAGCTCCGTTATTCACCCATTTTTGAATGGCGGCAATATCGCAATCCGATAGTTTTGGTCTGCTTTTAGGCATAGCCGAAAATCCGGACGCCTGATTGATAGCCCCTGTAAGATTACCTCCTGCGGCAGCGGCTGCCACCCCTGCATAAGTTGATAACTCCCACCCCGAAGGTGTAGCCCCGTCATGGCAGGCACTTCCCATGCAATTGGCATCAATAATTTTTCTTACCCTTGTGGAGTAAGTGGTGTTTGTGGTATCACATCCCCCAAATGAATTTGGATACAACTCCTCTTCTTTGTCGTAATAACACGAACTGAAAGCCGAAAAGCCGGCTACAATCAAAAATGTTTTAAGTATTTTCATTCAAATAATATTTTCTAATTAATAGTGATACGCGGAGTAGTTACCCCATGACAACTGTTGCACGCCCCCGAAGTAAGTGCGGTGCTCATATGTGCCGAACCGCCAAAACCTCCGGTTACATAAGGGAATAATCCCTGCCTGAAATCGATGATCTGATTGGTATAAAAATTCCCGTTCGCATCAACTTCAAATGTATATTTTAACTCTCCCTGCCCATTTGCCTGTGTATAGAGGTAAACGGTTCCGTTTGGATTTGGTGTTACTGCATCCGCATTAAAAACGGTACCGCCTATATTCCACATTTTTTCTGTATCAAAAAACTTTACCGCTTTACCACCAGCACGGTGACAATTCATACAATTCAATCCTGGAAAATGGCTCTCATTTGCTCCATGCCGACTTGAAACCGGATTATTGTTAATCACATCGTAATGCGAACAGGAGCTGATTCCAATTGACAAACAAATCAACAGAGTAATGACGAACGCAATTCTTTTATTAGTTATTTGGTGCACCATTATTTATCCAGATTAAAATTGTTCTTACTTTACAATCGGTCATTTTAGGAGCCATGTATGGCATGGCAACAGCGCCCGCCTCCTGATTTACAGACAAGGCAAGTTTCCCGTTATTTACATATGTTTTTACACTTGCATAATCCTGCAACAGTACCCCTCCTTTCGGATTGGGATATTTGTGGCATTTTACACAACGATCGTCCAACACCTGCTTTACCTGTACCGAATATTTTATATCAGTAGTATCACATGGCCCGGTAGCACAACTGTCGTTTAATGCTCCCTGTGCTATCCATGAATAAATTTTATTAATTTCAACTGAAGTTAATGGTGGCTCAGGGCTACGCGGCATCCTGTTGCCTAACTCTCCGGAAACAAGTGACTGATAAATTTTGCTGGCTTCTGGATTAAAAGGAACAATTCCCTTACTTCTTATATGAGTATATGAATCGAGCCAATAACCTTCTTCCTTACTGCTGGCATCATGGCATGTTGCCTTGTTACAACTGGTTTGAAAAATAGGTAGAATATCCTCTTCAAAACATACCGGGATAATAACCGGCTTTATTTTTTCCGGCTCATGTTTGCAGGAAATTACAGCCGCTAACAATACCAAAAAAAATATAAGTGCCTTTCCCATTTTATGATCCAAAACTAAGCCGTTTTAACCAAAACTTTATCATTGTCAATGATGATTTTACATATCTGTATCTATAAGTAACAATTGTTCAGCCCCGAATTTGTGTTCCTGAATAATATCCCATCGGTTAAAATAAAAATTCCATTTTAATAAAAACAAACTTTTTATCAGCTCCTCCCGTAAATACTCTTTTGTTTTAAATTCGATCCAGGCCTTTTTAAAGTTGGCCGGTGTAAGGTCGCGATAAGCAATGGTTATATGCGGGGTAAAAGAAAATGGCATTTTTGTTGAAATAATGCGGTCGGTAAACAGCGACTCATCCAATGCACTTTGCATATGTATGAGCGACTCGTTGGGTTCCGGCTTTACAAATAGTACGGGAAATCTGCGGTTGGGGAAACAGGAAAATCCGTTTAACCTGAGTTTGAAAGGCATTTCCTGCATGGCAAACGACTTTAATTTCTCGGCCAATTCATCTTCGTCCAGTTCCTTTTCAAACGGAACAACTAAAGTTATATGTGCTGGTGACTGTAGCGCTTTGCTGCTGCCAAAGCGCAAGGCCATATCTTCCTTCATTTCCTTTATTTCCGTTAAAACCGGATCGGGCGGAATGATGGCTATAAAATAACGCTTACTGTTGGTTAGGGTCATGATCTGGTAGCGCAATAATATGAAAACATGTTCATATATTTGCAATAAGATTATGGCATTAAATCAACAAAAACTCGAAAAGGCTGCTTTCATTTTTAAAACCATTGCTCACCCCACACGGCTGGCAATTATTGAATGTTTGCAGAAAACCGACCAATTGTCAGTAAACGAATTGGTGAAACTAACCGGATGCGAGCAATCTCTGCTCTCACATCATCTTTCTAATTTAAAGTTAAAAGGTATTTTAACCTCTGTAAAGTCAGGAACAAATATGCTTTACAGCCTTAAAGAAAAGAACCTGATGCACGTGCTTAAGTGTATTGACAAATGCGATTGCCGCATGAGTTGATTTTTTTTGGCACAGTATATGAATATATGTTCATATGTAAATATTGATAACAATCAAAACGACCGTTGACATATATCATGTTTAAAATAAAAGATTATCAGCAAATTTGAATAATAAATATAACCCTTATACCCTATGTACATCCAACAGATTTACACCAATTGCCTTGCCGAGGCAGCTTATTATATAGAATCAAACGGTGAGGCAGCTATCATAGACCCCCTAAGAGAAACGGCTCCGTATGTTGAATTAGCCAGACAAAGAGGAGCCAGTATAAAATACATTTTTGAAACACATTTTCATGCCGATTTTGTGTCGGGGCATATTGACTTAGCAAAAAAAACAGGAGCTAAAATAATTTACGGACCTACTGCAAATGCCGGATACGAAATTTATGTGGCCAAAGACGAGGAGAATTTTCCGTTAGGAAATATTTCTCTGAAGTTGCTGCATACCCCCGGCCACACTCCCGAGTCGAGCTGCATTTTATTACACGATGAACATCATAAAGCTCATGCCGTATTTACCGGTGATACGCTATTTGTTGGCGATGTAGGCCGCCCGGATCTGGCCGTTAAATCCGACTTAACCAAAGAAGATTTGGCTGCTATGCTTTTTGATTCGCTTCATAAAAAACTGATGCCGTTAACTGATGAAGTCATTATCTATCCCGGACACGGAGCGGGTTCGGCCTGCGGAAAAAATATAGGGAAAGAAACCACCAGCACCATTGGGGAACAACGCAAACAAAACTATGCCTTGTGCTGCCAGACTAAAGATGAATTTATTGCCGCTGTTACATCGGGACTGGAAGAACCTCCCAAATATTTTTTCATTGATGCGGCCATTAACAAAAAAGGATATGACAATATTGATGAAGTGATGTCGCGCAATGCGGTTGCTCTTTCTGTAACACAGTTTGAATCCGAAATGAAAAAAGGAACTGTAGTGCTGGATACACGTAATGTAAACACGTTTGAAAAAGGATTTGTTCCGGGCTCAATTAATATCGGTTTAGATGGGCAGTATGCGGTATGGGTTGGTTTTTTGCTTGATCACGGAGTTCCTATTATAATAGTATCCGACAATGGTAAAGAAAAAGAAGCCATTTTGCGTTTAGCAAGAGTAGGCTATGAACACGTATACGGATACCTTGAAGGAGGATTTGAATCATGGGCCAAAGCCGGAAAAACAGTTGATTCGGTAAACAGTATTGAAGCTTCGATGATGCAACATTCAATGAACACAACCACCCCGCACAAAATTATTGATGTCCGCAATAAAACCGAATGGGCAAGTGGTGTGCTTGAAGGTGCCGAATTAATATCGCTGGCCAAATTGGAGCGCCATCTTGCACAGTTAGATAAAAACATAACTTACTTAGTGCATTGTGCCGGAGGTTACCGCTCAATGATGGCGGCCTCTATTATGAAAAAACACGGGTTTAAACATATTATCAATGTACATGGCGGAATAAACAAAATAAAAGAACACGGGTTTATGCTGGTAATTCCGGAGGAGGTTTAGATGAAAAAATATTTAGCCGCAAACATTTTAGTATATGTCGGGTTTATTATCGGGGCAGCAGCAGGTTTTCTTTACTGGAAATTTGTAGGTTGCTCCAACGGAACCTGTCTCATAACTTCCAACCCTTATATTAGCACGGTGTATGGTGCCGTTATGGGAGGTTTGGTGTTTAGTTTAGTAAAAAAAGGGAAAAAAGGAAATTGATTATGGCAACATTTAACGAATTGATTCATGATAAAACTCCGCTGCTGGTTGATTTTTCGGCCGAGTGGTGCGGACCCTGTAAAATGATGGCACCCATTCTGGAAGAAACGGCCAAAAGTATGGGCGATGCAGTACGAATTATAAAGGTAGATGTGGACAAAAATCCACAGGCGGCAGCAGCTTACCAGATACAGGGAGTACCTACGCTTATTTTATTCCAGGAAGGTCGGGTTCTCTGGCGGCAATCAGGGGTAGTGCCATCGCATGAGCTTATTAAAACGATACAGAGTAAAACAACTTATAATTAAAAACATGTCAGCAGCGCATATAGTACAAACACATTACACCGAAGGAATGTCGTTCGAAACGGTGGTAAATGATCATTCCATTCAACTTGATATGGATGAAGCCGGAGGAGGAAACGATACCGGACCACGCCCTAAACCGCTTATCTTATCTGCACTTGGCGGGTGTACCGGAATTGATGTGGTTTCCATATTGAATAAAATGAAGGTACTTTACAACAATTTCACGATTGAGGTAAACGGAACTTTAAGTGACGAACATCCCAAAGTGTACACACATATCCATATCAAATACCTGATAAGCCTTAATACAGGAGACCAGGAGAAAATGATAAAAGCAGTAAATTTATCCTTGGATAAATACTGCGGAGTAAGTGCCATGCTAAAAAAAGTATGCCCTGTTACCTCTGAAATTATTTACAGGTAACTGAAACGTTCTATTAAACACATAAAAAAAGCCCCGCATGTTGCGGGGCTTTTTAGTATAAGCAGTTCTGGATTATTTTACGCGTTCAACATACTGGCCTGTACGGGTATCAATTTTAACTTTTTCGCCTACATTACAAAAAAGAGGCACCATAATTTCGGCACCTGTTTCGGTAGTGGCCGGTTTTAAGGTATTAGTAGCTGTATCGCCTCTTACACCCGGTTCGGTATAGGTAATTTCCATGGTAACAAAAGTGGGAGGCTCGGCTGTAATGGCAGTATCCCCTTCAAAGGCCACCTTCACTATCATTTCTTCTTTCATCAGTTTGGCGGCATTACCAAGCAATGCTTCATCAATGTAAATTTGTTCAAAGGTTTCCTGATCCATCATTACCAAACTGTTTCCGTCTTTGTACAGATATTGCATTTCTTTAAACTCAACCCGTACAAATTCAATCTCCTCGCCCGAACGATAACGGTGTTCCATTTGTTTGCCCGATTTCACATTTCTGAGTTTTACCTGATAAAATGCCCTTAAATTTCCGGGGGTACGGTGAATATACTCCAATACCTGACATAATTCACCATTGTGGCGTATAAACGCTCCGTTTGAAAGATCAGCAGTAGTTGCCATAAATATTAATGCAATTAGTGCGCGAAAATAGGTAAATAAGGGATAAAAGAAAATTTACCTGATTAGGGTAACACTACCTTTAAACATATCTTTTCTGCCCCTTCTCCCCTCGCAATGAATAAAATAATAATATTCACCGGTGGCAGCCTCGCTCATTTTAGAATTTCCATCCCACCAGTCATCGCCTTTCCAATCGTAAACTTTTTGTCCCCAGCGGTTGTAAATCTCCCCTCTTATGGAGATATAACCCATATAATCGGGCTGAAAGAAATCATTGATGCCATCGCCATCGGGAGTAAATACGTTTGGAATACGGATATAATATAATTGTTCGAGCACATGAATATTATCGAAAACAAAGGAGTCAACACATCCAAGCGCATTCTCAACGGTGAGTTTAACAATGTACTTGCCGGGAAACTCGTAGGTGTAAGAAGGACTATAATTAGTTGACGTTCCAATTCCATCCCCGAATGACCAGTTGTATTTTACCGCACCGGTTGACTGATTAGTGAACATAACGGTGAGCGGTTCTATTTTGCTTGTATCGGACGGAGTAAAAAATGCATGCGGTTTTGGATAAACCACCACAAATGCCTTTAACGTATCGAAAATACATTTTTGATTTTGTACCAGCACCCAATAATTGGTAGTAGTGGCCGGGGTAACAAAAATGCTTTTGGCAGTTTCTCCCGTGTTCCATCTGAAGTTGGTTCCCACCAATACTTTTAATTCAACCGTTGTACCCTCGCAAATGGTATCTCCTTCGCCTATGTTCAGTACCGGTCGGTTCAACACAGTGATGTTAACTGAATCAGTAGCGGGGCAGCCACCGGAAACAAGCAACCCCGTAACGTAATATCGAATGGTATTAAGCGGAGTACTCACCGGATTTGCACTATTGGAATCACTCATTGCAAAAGAGGTATTCCATTTATAAATAACTGCACCGGTAGCCTGCATTTGCACCGATTCCCCTTCGCAAATTACCGTATCTATACCAGCATCCACCACAGGAACCTCCCTGATGATTATGGGGTAAAAAACAGTATCCCCTGCACAGCCTGCCGAGTTGGTTTCAATCAACATCACCCTTCCATTACCTTTACTTCCCCAGTTCACATTAACCGAGGATCCGGTTATAGCACCTGAAATAACTCCGCCTTCAACAAACCATATATATGCCGAGCCTGCAACAGGATTTATTTTATAATTTACGCCATTCGTATTTTCGCATGGTTGCTGATCGCCTGTAATGCTGGCGGGAAGCGGCCTTGAATACACATTTACTACCACTGTATCATAGGTAACACATCCCCCGCTTACCAAGGTGCCGGCTACTACATATTTAGTAGTTACGGTTGGACTGGCAAAAGGATTAGGCAACGTAGTAGATGATAAAGTTGGATCACTGTTCCAGTTGTAAATAACCGCTCCCGATGCATTCAGCTGAACCGGTGCTCCGGGATCACACGATTTTATATCGGGCCCCGCATTGGTAGTGGGTTTTGGCCTTATGGTAATGGATAAAAATGTAGTGTCGCCAATACATCCTCCGGCACTTTTTTCTACCACATAAAGTTGTCCGGTTCCCGAACCGCCCCAGTTTACTTTTACCTGCGGGGTATTATTTCCGGATGTAATTGCACCACCGGTAATTCCCCACATATACGTAGTCCCGTTTGGCCCCGAAGGAATGGAATAAGTGCTCCCAACATCACCGGTGCATGGAATAATATCACCACTCATTGTTTTGGCAAGTGGTTTTGCTTCAATAGTAACCGTAATGGTATTATTGATTCCCACGCAACCTTTAGAATTTGTTTCTACAACCGTAACGGTGCCTGAGGTTGACGTAGAAGGCCAGTTGACCAAAATGGTTGAGGTATTCTGACCCGAAGCTATTGTTCCTCCGCTCACACTCCAAAAATAAGTAGAACCCGACCGGGGCGAAATAGAATAAGGTTCATTCGTAATTGGTGCGCAAATAAATTTATTCCCCGATATGGAATTGGTACCAACAAACGGATCAACTTTTATACTGTAATTAATGGTTGAAATTTTAGGCGGGCAGCCGTCATCACGTGCCTGTACGGTGATGATATAGGGAGCAGCGCGAACCGAACTACAAGCCGGTGTCCAGCAAAACTGAGAGGTTGCACTTAAAAATCCTGCTGTATCACGTAACGTGGCTTTTGGCCCGGTATACCCTCCCGTTCCGTCAAGTATATCGCCAAAACTGGTAATGTAAATACTATCCTGCGAATCGGTAAAAGTAACCGGGAAACAGGTGGTTTCTCCTGCAATTACAGTAGGGGTGGTATTACCGCTTCCGCTTGCACCCGAAAGATTGGCCGGTGGATTTGGCGGACAATTAAGCACGAGCAAAATCACATCCCTTCGTACAGCTCCCAGATAAACCCCGTTTCGGTATTCTTTTACTTCAATAGCTACTGAATAATTACCTGCAGATGGCGCTTTAAAATCGCACAGGCCGGTACCTGCATTAATATTTGCTACCCCGGTAGCACCAAATGGTTGTGCTGCAGTAAAACCTGTATTGTAAGTAACTCCGTTAAAAGGATAACTTAAAGTGTTTGGTACTCCAACGCTGTTATAAGGGTCGGGGCTACCTGAAGTTGCACCGGTATACGGGCGCACAATAGAATACACCAGACTATCTCCGTCTACATCAGTAGCAGCGTTGGCCACTTGTGCCAAATCGTTTGCGCAGATATATGGTGCAGGAATGCCTACAAACGTAGGAGAATTATTTTTATAAGTGGTATTGGGAATAAATGTAGCATACGTAGCTCCCATTAAATCGTCAATATTTACCTGACCACTGGTGCGACAACATCTTACCCATGTTACAATATACCCTGTGGCAGATGGTTTAGGAACTACAATGTCCTCTTCGTAAATAGCCTGTTCAATTCCAATATTGGGTGTAAAGGAACACCCGCTTCCGCCAGAAGGAGGAGTAACATCTTTTTTAGAAATCCAGTTTACCTGATAACTGCCTACTTTAGCCTTTGTGTTATCATTTTTGTGAATACCAATAGTAATGGGATTATCAAATTGTGTAGCTGAGGATTTATCTCTGTACAAAACCAAACGCACCCTGTAAGTTTGGGTTGAGGCATTTTCCGATACGAAAGTATAACTCATGCTTCCTCCCAAAATATGAGAAGCATAAACAAATGGGGTGCAGAAAAAGGCCGTGAGTATGGAAAGTATTTTAAGCAGGCGCATGTAGTTAGTTGACTATTACAAAATCTATGACCGTTTCACGAATGCAAACGTTGCATTATACCCGCAATATAAGGCAAATAGGTTACAAAATACTACCTCTGAGTTTTTTACAGAAATCCAAGTTGCAGTTTGGCCGCCTCGCTCATCATGTCCTGCGTCCAGGGCGGATCGAATACCACATTTACCTCTACTTCCCGAACTCCTTCAATGGCAGATAGTTTCTCTTTTATTTCGGCCGGCATGCTTTGGGCCGCGGGGCAAAACGGAGAAGTAAGCGACATGATAACCTCGATATTGAGGTCGTTCGAAACCTTTACCTCGTAAATAAGCCCAAGTTCATAAATATTTACCGGAATTTCAGGGTCATAAACCGTTTGAATTACCTGAATGGCTTCTTCCTGTACCTGAACCCACGTTTTTGCCGGTTTATCCGGATTTTGCTGCTTTAACTCTTCACTCATACTCAAAGTTGTTTTGCTTTAAATGCCAGTGCGTAATACTTCATTTGTTTAATCATGCTCGCAAAACCATTGCTTCGTTGCGAGCCAATCATGCGGCTCATTCCAATTTTTTCTATAAAATACAGATCACTCTCTACTATTTCATCCGGTGTGCGGTCGTTCCACACACTTATAAGCAGGCTGATTAATCCTTTGGTGATTTCGGTATTGCTATCGGCTTCAAAATGTACTTTCCCGTTTTGCACCTGAGGATAGAGCCACACTTTGCTCTGGCATCCTTTTACCAGATATGCTTCGGTTTTGTGCGATTCATCCATAGCCGGAAGCTTATGCCCCAATTCCATCAGGTAAAATAATGTGCTTTCCATATCGCCCTCAAAAAGGGAAAAATTGGCTATAATCTCGTCTTGTGTTTCGCTTATCGTTTTCAATCCTTTTATTATTTACAAAAATAAACTCCGTTACCCTACCTGCTCACTACCACTTTTTGTTTAGCCAAAATAATTCCGTTTTGCTCTACCATTACCTGATACAACCCCGCTGCCAGATGTGATACATCAAAACTTTGGGTGTTGTTGCTGTGTGTTGTTGGTTGCAGGGAAATGATTCTTCCGGTTATATCAATTGCTTTCACCTGATAATTGTGCTGTATGTTTTGTATGGAAATATATCCATCAGCAGGATTGGGGTAGATAATTATACGGCTAATCTCATTGGCTTTTGTTTTAACACCGGTGCTCTTATCATCAGGCATTGCCATCGAATAAGATTCGCCTGAAATAATTCCATCTATAGTACCGTCCCAATTGGTGCAATTACCCGGCTGAGTGGTTAAATCGGTAGGAGTTCCATACCCAACAGTTGAAAGCGTAGTAACATTCCAAACATTGTATGAACTAAGGGTTGTATAGGTAGAGTAATAGTCCCAATAGTTGCCATCAACCGTAACACTTGAAATCCCTACCGAACCATAAAATGCAGGAGAAGGAGGTGCAGATGCATAAACAAAGCTGTTATTGCCGTCCTCTATATCAAATCCGGCTGCCTGATAAAATTCTAGGTCTCTTGTATTGCTGTCAAACAAGTTGTCGCTTCCATATCCGGTACCGCTGTTTAATCGTGTTGTGGTTTCATTGGGGCTCATGGAAATAAAACTTCCGCCTGATGAATGAATAGAAACCTCATTATTTTCAAACGTGCTGCATTTTATATATGCGGTTCCCGCACCATCCATACTTAAAGCTAAATCCTGGTCTTTAAAACGGGAAGAATAAACAAATAACTCCGAACTGCTGTTTCCTGAAAAATCAATTCCGGTTTCACCATCACCGGTACACCAGCCTTTAAACTCGCTCAGGTTATCCATGTCTTCGGCTTTCCATCCGGTTAAGCAATCAATAAATCGGGTATTGTATAAATTGGCTGAATGGGAAATGGTATGTACGCCTACGAGGCAATT
>Ga0268298_10005566_pt1 | contig 11748 bp, 13 predicted proteins | sample WWTPWeurt_MetaG_FD_194462 | JGI IMG/M metagenome (GOLD analysis project Ga0268298, IMG submission 194462) | Activated sludge microbial communities from WWTP in Nijmegen, Gelderland, Netherland - WWTP Weurt | ecosystem: Engineered > WWTP > Aerobic digester > Activated sludge | place...
CTTTTGGTGGCACTGCTGATATTGCTTACAGCGAAGACGTAAGAACAGGATTTAGATGTCTTACAATCGGCTATAGGATTGTATACATTCCAATCATACTAGCCAAAGGTCTATGCCCTGACACATTGCCAGCATACTTTATTCAGCAACATCGATGGGCTTTAGGTAGCATTGATTTATTTTTATCTAAAGAATTTTGGAAAGCAAAGCTCACAATCATGCAGCGTCTTTGTTATTTGTCTGGAATGTTTTATTACATAACCACAGGTCTTGGTGTGTTTTTTATTTACTTACCAAGTTTGTACTTATTGATATTTAAACCACACAATATCTTATTATTTAATGCACTCTTTAGCGTACCTTCGTTTTTGTTTGGGACTATCTACATGGCTAATTGGAATAACTCACCATGGGGTTGGTATGCAATTAAGGCTAGAATTGTTGCGTATCATGCGCACTTATTCGCTTTTATCGAAAGACTCACTAATTCAATCACTCCTTGGCAAGCCACTGGTGTTGCAACAAAGACAAAGCTCTATGATAAGTTTCAAAAGTTAATGTTCTGGAAAATTACAGTTGTTACATTTATTACTTTAATTACAGTCTTTATTCATTATCATGAGTATGGAATAGTAAATTTCTTGCCAACACTATTCTTTACAGGACTTAATTACTATTTATACATGACAATATTAAGAGACCAGATATGAAAACTAAAATGGAAATTGTCCTAGGTGTAATTAGATCAGGACCTTACTTTGAAAATCATGGTGATCCATACGACTTTAGTTGTGTGGTCACCTTTGAAGGAACTAGAGCTTACATCAGAGCTGCAGTTGGAAACTATAACCGACAAGTGTATAAAGACATAAAAGAATTATTAAATGGCATGGGAATAATAGACGTTGAATGGGATAAGTTAAATAATTCAAAACGTACTCTTAAAAAGAAAACAACGGATTAAATATGACCTTATGTGAAAATGCTTTTTCAATTGCTCAAAAAGAATTAGGGATTAGCGAAGTGCCAGGTGCTGGAAACAATCCTAGAATATTATTATACCACAAGGCATGTGATTCTGCTTTTACATCTGACTCAGTCCCTTGGTGTGCAGCTTTTATGAACTGGTGCTTACAACAAGCTGGTGGTCGTGGAACGCGGTCAGCAATGGCTAGAAGTTTCTTAGCATGGGGAAAGAAAGTTGCGGTGCCTAGACCTGGTGATGTTGTTGTGTTTAAGCGTGGAACTGACGGTATCTCAGGACATGTTGCTTTTTTTGTATCTGCAACCGATAGAAGTATTAAATGTTTGGGTGGCAACCAGAGCGACGCCGTAACTTATACGACTTTAAATAAAGCAAATTTGTTAGGATACAGAAGATCTCTTGACGGTTAATTACTTTTTTCTCTTAAAGCACATTTCCTCGCTCATAAAGTTACCAATTGATTCACAAAGCATTTCTTGCATCTCATAACTTAGGTTTTGATCTAAACCTAATCTAAAGAAAATTGCATGAATACATTCATGGTACATTGTATTTATTTGATCCTCTTTTGATAATGATTTGTTGATGTAAATAGCAATGGGTGATTTTTCACAGTATCCCATTAACTCTTTGTGCTCATCTGACTTGCTGTCATTAAAATATTTAACAGGCACTTTAACACCAAAGACATTTATATGTTTTTTCATATCACTCCCTTGGCGCTGAGGCATGGTCAGAGGCTCTTAACTTCAAGTTTTTTCAATTGCTTGATTGGCGAAGAAGGAAGCTTGACCACGTCAGCAATTTAATTTTCCAACCCATCTACCATTTTTGTCCAGTATCATTGGTAAAAGTCTAGGTATCCCGTTAATAATAATTCCAGTTCCAATAATAAACTTCTTTGAAAAGTTTTTCGAATATTCATAAGCCATACTTGATTGATCTACTAAACAACCACAAGACATGCCCCAGTAAAGAGCATTCTTATTTGCCCAGTATTCTATTTTAAAAGTTGAGTGCCAATGACCTGAAACAAAATTCATTGATTGGATCTGTGATTCTTTTAAAACATTATTAGACTTACCATGATGAAAATAAATGTCCTGACCATTAGATGCTGTAACTAATAAATCATCATACCAATGCCAACCCTTAGGCGCTGCAATGGTTTCACGATAACCTTTAATCACATGCATAGGAATACCAGCGTCTTTAAGCCTTCTGTAGACCAGTGATCCATGATTGCTATCTAGCAAATGCATTTTAGGAAACAATTCATAAAATGGCCTCATCCTATCAATTGCTGTCTTTAATTCATCACCAGGACTTAATAAATCAGGATCTTTTTCATGGAAACTTAATGAATTGCCATCTATTTCATCGCCTAAATTAATAACAATATCTGGATTATACTCAATACTAAGCTTTTTTAAAAATGCTAAAATATCAGGATGATTAAAAGGAAAATGCTGATCACTAATGCATAATATGGATTTGTACTTACCAAAAATCCTGCTCATACAATAAGCATAAACAGGACCTGTTTTATTGGTAGTCTAGTTTTATGTACTAGGAGTAAATAAATTAACCTGTCCACGAACCCTTGCGGTTCCAACTGCATAACCATTTTGGACAATAATTCTTTCGCCAGGTAATAATTTATAAGTTAATCCAATGTATGTATAATTAGTTGCAGCTAAACCTGATGAATGTGAAAAATCAGCAACTGCTTTTCTTGCATAACCACCACTTCCATTATCTGCTTCAATAAAAACATCTAAACCAGTTCCACCTGTTATTAATGAAATTGCATATAATGAATAAACTGATAACTCAGCATAATAATCACCAGTTGGTACGCTATACAAAACGCCTGTTCCACCTGCTGCTACATCCACGAAAACAACACTATCAGTAAATACTGTTCCACCACCATATGTACTCATAAAAAATCACCTCAATCTTGTAGTTAATTCTACTGTTAAATCTTGTGCTCCTGCCATTCGTTGCACAAAATTAAAAGTTAACATATCACCTTTGTTTAATAACATTGATGTATAACTTGGTAGTAATGTCCCTGATGGATTCTCCAAAACTTCATTTGGATCATACCAAGCACTCATAAAAACATTATTTCCACCAGCTGTTGATATTTGTGGTCTTGTTCCAAAAATTGTTGTTCCACTACCACTTGATTGAAATCTAATAATATCTATTTCTGTAGAACCACTCGTTCCATTAACTAAATTGCTCATGGCAAAACCTATAATAATACAATCTCTCATTATAAAAACAGAGCCATCAACACCTGTTTGAGCAGAGGTAGATCTTCCATATTTACCATTAAACTTCCAGCTCATTTTTTGATGTTGAGACATTGTATGAAAATTTAAAACCGATCCAATTCTTGAACCAGTTCCAGAAGATACAGCAGCTGCATATGCCACCTCTTCACTCTGAATTAATTTTCTCTCACCAGTAATATCACTCATTTTTAACCCCTATAACCAAGCATAAGGCTTTCCGTTATTAAAACTAAATCCAATTAAATCTACAACCATTGTATTATCAGGTACAAACCCCAAGTCTTGGCATGTAATTGTATTCCCAGTAATATCAGTAACTTTTTTTAATATTTCACCAGAATCAATAGTAAAATCTAACTTATGTACTCTAATAATTGATCCAATAAAAAATTTAGAAATATCAGCTCCACTAACATCAAATGATGTATTAGATGCGCCACTTACAACATTTACACTAGGACACCAATAACAATGAGCTAATGAATAAAAATTGTCTAAAGTATCTATCTCTTCATACCTAACAATATCAATTAAATAATCTTCAAGAGGTGAAAAAGATAGAGGTGGGTCAACAATCATTAAGTTATCATTGCCACCACTAAAACCTACAATATAAGTATTTTCACTAACTGACCAATCCTCAGAATGTACTTTTATTTCCTTACCAATATAATTTTGCCATTTATCTTTTTCTTTATCAAATTCACCTGTTCCAAATGACTTTTTAATAATTATATTTGAAGTAGTTGATCCAGTTCCAATTAAAGATGATGGGCTGAAAACACCGTAAAGAACAGAATTAGAATAAGTAGTGTCAAGTAAAGTAAGCACAATCTTTCCATTTTGCCAGTTCCATTCTTTATTTGTAACTTCCATTATTCTAGAGGAGAAATCTCTTGATGCATTTGTTGTATCAGATAAATTAAATAACGGATCACCAAACAATACAGAATCTCCAACCTCAATCGGATATCCTGTTTTAAAAAGAGTCTCTACTTTAATATTTTCAGCTCCAAATTTATATCTATCCAAAAACCTAGATCCGTTTCTTGTAATTAAAGATGTTGTCTCTGATCCAGGCCTTAATCCATCAGATTCAATTTTAAATTGTTTTAAATTTGCATCAATTCTATTAATTGAATCAGCACTAATCCTTATATTTTTACTTAAGAATCTATCTTCAACAGAATCTGGATTATATAAATAAGTAACAGTATTATAAAAATTAGAATTAACTGATCTTGATAGCTTTAAACCTTTTGGATTTTTTGTATTTTCTAAATTTAAAGTTGGAGTCTCAGCAGCGTAAAGAGGTGGTGCTGTAATTCCTGCACTAATTTTACCTTTTCTTGGAATACTATATAATGCGCTAGGTAGTAATAATTGAGTATTAACAAAGTCTTTTGTATTTACAGTGTCTTTTAAATAAAACTCATAATTAGCAATTGCAGTAGAAAATCTAGTTTTAATTAAATTAAATTGAGTTATATCAACCTGTCTAGGCAACATTGCTGCACCATCAGGTAGTACATTATATCTAGATTTTGATTTAATACTAATTGTTGCATTTAATTCAGTTGATAAAGATAAAGAATTAAATATTAAATATGTACCTTCAACATTTTCAATAACATCAAATACAGGCTGATCTATAAAGTTATTTCCTAAACCTGAACCAGTTGTAGTTACTAAATCACCCTCAGTAATTCCATAATCAGAAAACAATCTTTCATTTGGTATCCATAATGCATCTTGAATTGTTCCAACTCCAGGAATTAAATTTACACTAGTACATAAAATGTTTTCGAAATAATATAAGTCTGATCCTGATAATAAAACCTTTAATGCTAAATCTATCGCATTACCATAGTTAGAAGTACCATCGCCTAATTTATATAAAGACGTAACTTGTGCACCAATTGCGTGCGTAGATCCAAATGATGTTAAAGATTGTCTAGTGCAACCTTGTAGAATTTTGTTATTAGTATCAATTGAAGTATATTCAATTATTTCATCACCAATTCTAACATATGTTTTAAATAACGGTGAAACTGGTAATAAAAAATCATCAACATTATTTACATATATATTAGTATCACTAACTAAGAATGTTTGAGATTGAGTAGTTACAATTTGATTTCCATTACCTGTTATTGAAACGGTAATTAATTGATTTGCATCTTCATGATTTTCTAATTTCTTTTTTACAGTTTTAGCTTTTGTAAATGATGTATCAACTTGAACAGCAATATCATTTCCAACAACTGATACAACTGCGTCATCGCCTAGAGCTGCAGAAGTATATTGTATACTTACTGATCCAGTTACATCAGGTCTTGCATAAAAAGATAGTTGTTGAAAAGAGGCAGATGCAAAATGACATACTTGATTTAATTCAGTAGATGCTTGAATAAAAATACTAGACCTTTTCATGTCTTCTGGATGTGTTACAACTAAATCAATACTTGATGTTGATGGATTAACAGTCATTATTTTACCGTTAAGTATTTCTTGATAATCCTCAAATGCTGTATCAACTAATCCAAAATATACTCTAGCATTTCGATATAATATATCTTCTATAACCTCACCAGGAGTTATAATCTGTGTAATCTCTTCATTTCTATCAATTAATCTTAATGTTAAACTTTGCGTTGATGATGAACTGCCCTTATCAGGTTCTAATTGTTGTGAAATAGTATTACTAGTCCCACTTATTGATAATAAATCATCTGATTTTTCATCTTTAATTAAACCATCGTAAAATAATTCTGGATCATCATAAGATGCATTAGGTATATCGTATTTAAGAACTTTTTTTGTAATTCTAACTGAATATTTTTTATCAATACCATCAATAATAAGAACTAAATTAGGTTCAACTAATTCTCTTGATAATGCATTTTTAGTTCTTTCAGATAAAACTAATGCCACTAATAAACCCTACATTCTGATAATTTTTTATTAACCCATTTTTCCGTATCTTCTTTCCATTTTATAATTGCTTTCATATCTTCTGATTTATAACCGCTAACTAAATTACACTCTTCTAATGGAAAAAACTCAGTTTCACCAAGCTCATAAGGACTTAATGATTTAATGGTATATCTTATACAAAAATAATCATTATCTTTTAAATAAATCATATAATGATATTTAACATCTGGAAATTTTGGAGCATCTTCTTTGCAGCTTATTAAACTAAGGCTTATTGCCAGAATTAATATAATTCTTAAAAGCATCTGCAACCTCTTCTTTAGAAGACTTAGGATCATTAACAACTGAATCAAATTTATCTTTGGCTTCTTTTGCAGCTTTTTCTTTTTTTTGTTTTTCCAAATACTCTAAAATTGTATTTGGAATTACAATCGCCATTTTTTCTAAAAAACGAATTAAAATTGGCTGAAGAATCCACTGCAAAAGTTTAGCCATCATATTTATGCTTCCTTATAAATTCCATCAATCATTGACAATAGAGCTTGTTTTAGTGGCTCTTCCATTGCCATCAAAACAGCATCATCAATCTTTGTTTCAGATTTTGCTACAACAGATTTCAGTGCTGGAAATACAAGTTCAACAGCCACCTCTTTAAGAACAGCTTCTGCGTGTTTTAGAGCTAGCATTTTTGCTTTTTGTTTTAATTCTTCCATGATTTCTCCTTGTTATTTACCGTAATTGGTAATCTTTTCTTCAATTCTTGCTAAAGTTTCACGAATTTCAATTAATGTATCAATATATCTTTCCTGTTTTTCACTTACTTTTGCAATTTCAACCTTAGCTTGTGCAACATCATAATAAACTGCACTTATCCAAAATACTGCACCAATAAATGTTGGAACAGTAATTAAAATTGACCATAATGGAACCGTAGTTTTTTCATCTAATCTCATAACTCTTCCTTGAGTAATTATTAATAAAACTCCTCAACAACAATAACACCATCACCACCAGCGCCACCTGCTTGACCACCAGTACCAGCTGATCCACCAGATCCACCAGCACCAACAGCATATGAATATGTAGCAGATGGTCCAGTAATATAAGCTTCTACATATCCACCAGCGCCACCGCCGCATCCTGATGAGTTATTTGTTTGATTGGTTTCACCACCAGCGCCACCGCCGCCACCACCAGAATTAGGAGCACCAGGCTGACCAGGCTGTGATTGTCCACCGCCACCACCGCCTCCACCCCAAACTGATGATCCACCAGATCCACCAGTTGTATAAACTAAATCATTACCAGTTAGTTTTTGAAATAAAGAATATCCAGCCCCATAACCACCACCTTGTGCTATTCCATAAGCAGGCGTATTTATTAATGCTCCACCGCCAACACCTCCTACAGGTGCAGATGCAGCTGAACCACCATTGGCTGTCAATAAAGAAGATCCGAATGTAGTATTTCCACCAGCAGATCCAGATCCTGGACTAGTTCCTGAACCATCGCCACCAGCTCCAGCACCTAACATTCTTACTTTTAAAAATCTACAATTGGCTGGTGTTGTATAAGTACCTGATCCTGAATAAAATATTTGAACTGTAGGATATGCAGGTGGTGGAACTGCAGCCCATTTTATACCTGTACTTTGTGTAGAATCTGCAACTAAAACATAATTATCAGTACCAACAGATTGTCTAACGTTATTAGTACCATTATGTACTATTAAATCACCCTTAGTAGTATTTGGTGAAAGATTATTAAATCCTGTAGTATTTGTTGTTCCACCTGTACCACCATTACCAATAGCTAAAGTGCTTGAAACATCTGTTCCTAAATTAATTGATGCTTGTGTTGAATAAACTCCACTTGATGCTTTAACAAATCCAGATCCAGTTGCTCTTTTAATTAGTTTTCCAGTTGTAGAATCAAATAAAGCAATTTCGCTATCAACTGAAGACGATGGACCTGCAACATCACCCGTTGAACCAGTTCCACCAACTAACATCCATCTTGAAGTATTTGAATCATAACTAAATATTAATGTTTTATTATTATCTAATGTAACGTTTGCACCAGATCCTGTTAAAATTCTTTTTGCAGCAGTACCTGTTGAATCATTTTTTACAATTATTGGACTTCCAGTTTCATTAGAAATTATTACCAATTTACCATTTTCAATGTCGTCTATATTTCCAATTGAAGTTAATGAAGCATTAGTTAATCTTACAGTTGGAGTTGTAGTTGGAATTAGTGCATCAGCACCAGTTGTTGTTGAATCAATAGTTTCTAGTAATTTTAATTCACCATTAACATTTAACTCTGCACTAAATGTTTTATTGCCAGTCATATTCTGAACTGTACTAGCTGTTATTACTTCTGATTCTGAGGCTAAAGATCCAGCTTTCCATTTTGATGCCAATGCATCTTCATAAACCAATGATCCAAATGTACTAGTTCTTTCAACAGTTAATCCTGCGCCTTCACTAGTAGCATCATTTCCACCATTATTTACAGTTATATTTGTGTCTGTAACATCCAAAGTGGCTGAATTAACTGTAGTTGTTGTTCCATTAACAGTTAAATTTCCATCAATAGTTAAGTTTGATTGAAAAAACGAATCATCAACAAATGTCTTCTGACCGTTTACAGTTTCATTGCCAGTATTATGAACAACTTGAACATCATTTGCCTTACTGTTTAATTGATTTTGAATAGAACTAGTAACACCTGAAACATAACTTAATTCAGTAGTAGTAGTTACACTTTCAACAACCTCTTTTGATGCGCTTGTTACAACAGCTTTATCTCCAGTTAACGAATTAACATAAACTTGATTTATATGAGCTTTCTTTTCAACACCCAATCCACCAGAAGTATGTATTGCACCATTTGTTGTTGCAGTAGAATCAGTTGTGTTTTGATTGTCTAAAACACCAACCATTGAGGTATCTTGTGTTCTTGAAACAAATGCAGCATTTGTATTTGCTGATGTTAATGGCGATCCAAAAGCTACGCTCATAATTAAACCTTTCTAAAAGTTAAAAGCCTAGTCTCATAGTAGTCTTGTAAATTCTGTCCAGTCATTTCATAAAGTTTAACTTCAAGACCATTTGAAGAATCAGCAGTTTTTTGTAAAATAAAAGTTTCATAAGTATCTGGAGTGTTTCTATCAGGCATAAACTCTATTCTATTCTTTTTTCTAGAGTATTTTAAAAACGAAATTGCATTAGTTACACCATTAATATCAAGTTCAATTATGTCTGGTTTATCATGCCTGCTAGTAATATATTTGGCTTCGCATTCCATATAATTAACAGTACCGAAATTAACTATTTCAATTTTACCTGCACCGCTCTCATCTTGAGTTGCCTGTACAGATCCTTCTCTTAAATTTGAAGGAACATAATTAAATAATTGTAATTGAGGGCGCCATTCAAACCCTGTTGCATTATCGCTTGTATATGTAGTTAATCCTGTCTTATCTGTAGTATTAAATCCTAATGTTTGAAACAATAATGATCCAAAATAAGCACCTGTACCTGCTAAAATATCAAATACACCATCAGCACTTATAGTATACTTTCTTGTTAATCTATTTGCTAAAACTGTATAATTTAATAAACCAGACTCATTCAATGCTCTTTGTAATTCTACCCCAAGCTCTGTAAAAGAATAACCACTAGGAGTAAGATTAATTGTTAATTCACCAGCCCCTTCATCAATTGATATGAAATGCTGAACTTTATCTACTTCATGTCCATAATAAAAAGATGAAAGAGTTTTTAATCCCACTAAACAACCCCTGTCCTTAAGTTAACACCTGATGAGTCAAAAGCTGCATTGATTAAATCAACAATCTTTTTACCGCTTCCCTCATCTCCTAGAACATTATCTATATTAACAACTACGGTTCCTTGTGGAGACCTAATATTTGATGGCTCAGTTATATTTGTTACTTCTCCAGGCTGACTTGCTATACCGCCACCAGATGGCTGGCTAAAACTAGAGGAAGCTCCTCCTCCACCAGGTCCTGTAGATGCAATTCTTGCTACGTTTGCTGCAGCGGCGGCTCCAACTAGTGCAGCAGCGGCAAAGTTAAATGGATAAGGAACATTTGCTAGTGCATTTTGAACAGCTAAATATCCATCTATTGTTGCTTGAGTTATTGCAGCGGCCTTGCCAATTGTTTGCAATTCTGAGCTAGAATCTTGCTGAAGAGTGGCAATTTGACCTGCTATTGAAGAGTAAGTCTGCAATCTTTGTTGCTGCTGTGCTCTCTCTATCGCCACTCTCTTTGCATCCAATGCGCTTAACTGTGCTTGACCCCTTGTAGCTGCAGCTAATATTAATGCTTGTTTTTGCTCTTCTGTCTTTCCAGAATCATTAGCTAATTGAAGCTGTAAAAGAGCTATATCGTTACCAACCTGCTGCTCTAATAACAGGCGCTGATCGACAAATAACTGCTCTTGAGCTGCCTGTCTTTCTTCTACGTTTAAAATATTATTTACATGTTGTTCTTTAGCCTGAAGTAACGCTTGATCACCTGCTATAGTTTGTTGCAATACCTGAGCTTGTCTTTCTGATATTAATGTAATTTGTTCTTTAGTTATTCCTCCTGCTTTTTCAGCAGCAGAAGCAACAGGACTACTGTCAAACCTTGATGCTTTTCTTGCGTCGTCTAAAGCAGCAGATTGAATGTCTTTAAGATTTTGTAATTCTTTAGATACTTTGTTAATTCTATTAACGGTGTCGTCAAGTATTGGTTGAGATAAAAAGCTATCTTGTTGTATTTTTAATGTTTGTTGGAGATTTTTTAAATCATTTTCCAATATTCTAATTTGAGCGCTTGATTTAGATGATCCAGTTCCCAATGATGAAACAATTTGATCACTAATATTTGCAAATGATTCGCCAAATTTTGAATTTATAAATTGAGAAAATGCTTCACTTGCGTCCTTAACAGCAACAGAAATTCTTTTTATATTATCAGAAAGTGGTTGAACTGATGAATCTACATCTTTAAACTTCTTGTTTCCCTCTGTTAAAACCGCATTAAGAAGTGCTTGCTGTTGTTGTGATTTATTTAGATCACCTGCTGTTAAACCAAGAGTCTTTGCATATTCCTTATAAGCCTTATCAACATCTAAAATTATTCCAGCTTGCTTTAGCGCCCTTGCATTTCCTGACTCTATTCCTGAAACTAATGCGTTAAATTTATCTTCTATAGACCCGCCAAGAGCTAAAGTTGCTTTTCTAGACAGCTCTAAGATATCTGGAAGCTTTGCTGCCGATGATCCAAGATTTATAATTGCTGAGTTTGCTTTTTCAAATAAGTCGTTAGTTGATACTAGTCCGTCACTAGCCTTCTCTAAACCAGACTTTAATAACTCTCCTGATATTCCAGCTCCAGAAGCTAGACTATCAAATTGTGCCTCTATAGCTTTTAATTTTTCACCCTCTATGGTTAAATCAAATGCTTTTTTTATTGCAATACCAGCTACAACACCAGCTGTT
>Ga0268298_10005567_pt1 | contig 11745 bp, 8 predicted proteins | sample WWTPWeurt_MetaG_FD_194462 | JGI IMG/M metagenome (GOLD analysis project Ga0268298, IMG submission 194462) | Activated sludge microbial communities from WWTP in Nijmegen, Gelderland, Netherland - WWTP Weurt | ecosystem: Engineered > WWTP > Aerobic digester > Activated sludge | place: Netherlands...
ACATTTGGCTGGATGGAACCTCTGCCCATGTGGCCGCTTGGCAATAACAAGTGGGCTTATAAACTTTACGGACCGCTCAACATGCTTGGCGCCTTCGCCTATCGCTACTGCCGTAATGGTCAATGCGGAAGCGCGGATGATGCCCAAACAGCAGGGATCTCTCCCGCGGGACGTACCGCCCAAACCACTCTCCTCAGTCAGGATATTCAAGACTCGGTCAATACGTGGAAGTGGTTCGAAAATCCCGAACCTGTCACTCTGGTCGGCGCCACCATCCCGGTGCGCGCGGGCGGCTTTGTGGCAGGAATTGAGTTCCAGCCTACCTACCGTCCAAACTGGTCTTACTACGCATCGCAAGCCTTTGTCAACACGCAGGGACTTGGCGCGAACATGACCATCCTTACCCCCACATGGACATACACCACGGTCTCTCCGCTACAGTTTTCGTCCATTCCCGGTAAAGACCCGTTGTGGATCGACTCCGCGATCATGATCTCACAAGCACGCGCCCTCGGACTGAACGTCGCACTCTTCCCTTCGCCGAACTTTCCAGCAACCTCTGCGGCTTTTTGGCAGGGCGCTCCGCGGGATGCTCAATGGTGGCAGGCATGGTTCACCCGCTACCGCGCATTTGCCGTCAACTATGCCGATCTCGCCGCTCAATCTGGCTCACAAACCCTGATCCTTGGCGGCGAGTGGGTTGCGCCTGCGCTGCCCGGCGGCAAACTACCAGATGGCACTCCATCCAACCCGCCGGCGGATGTTGAAGCGCAGTGGAAATCTGTGATCGCTGAAGTGCGAAATCATTTTAAGGGACAGGTGCTGTGGGCTTTACCGTATACCAAGGCGTCCATCGAAACTCCCCTTAACTTCCTCCAAGATGTGGACGGTATATATCTGTTATGGTCCGCAACACTCTCCACCAACCCCAGTGCCACAAAAACTGACTACGCTAATGAAGCTGGTCGCTTGTTGGATAACGAAGTCCTGCCTCTCAAAAATCTGGTCAACAAACCACTCATCCTCGCGGTGGGCTATCCCTCCGTGGCAGGCGCTGCGGCGGGATGCATTTCAGACGGCTCCGGCGGATGCCTCGATTGGAATTCCCTCAGCCGCCCCAACCCGGATGTGAACTCAGCCAGTCTCAGCCTGCAAACCCAGGCAGATATTTACGAAGCCATGCTGAACTCGGTCAATACCCGCGATTGGATCACTGGCTTTGTCAGCCGCGGATATTACCTGCCCGCCGCCCTGCAAGACAAGTCCATGTCGATCCACAACAAACCGGTCGCAGATATCCTGTGGTATTGGTATCCGAGATTTACAGGCGCGGTACGATAAACAAAAGAAACGAACAAAGAAAAAAGCACGACAATGCGAGCCGCCAACTTGCCTTGTCGTGCTAATAATTTTTCCCATTGGAGGAGTAATGAAAAAAGCAGGCAAGTATCTGGGTCGGTTCTCACTTGGGGTGGTCATCCTCGCTCTGCTCGCAGGAGCCGGGGGCGGCTTTTATTTTAAGAGCTATTTACCCAACACCGTGGCGCCGCAATCCTTCCCACAGATCGATGGCGAGATCCAGGTCAGCGGACTGGATGGCACAGTGGATGTGTATCGCGACGCGATGGGCATTCCTCATATTTACGCCGCGACTGCGCACGATCTATTCTTCGCGCAGGGATATGTCCATGCGCAGGATCGTTTCTGGCAGATGGATTTCTGGCGACACACAGGTTCGGGTCGTCTCTCAGAGATGTTTGGCAGCGGGCAGGCAGAAACAGATGCCTTCCTTCGCACTCTCGGCTGGAGGCAAACCGCTGAAGCCGAATATGAGCAGCTTAACCCCGAAGCCAAGTTCATGGTGGATTCGTACGCCGAAGGTGTGAACGCCTATCTCAAGGATCACAAAGGCACAGCCCTCAGTCTCGAGTATGCCATTCTTGCCCTGCTCAGCCCCGACTACGAGATCGAACCTTGGACTCCGATCCACAGCCTGACATGGGGTAAAGCCATGGCATGGGACCTGCGAGGCAACATGGGCGATGAGATCGAGCGCTCGGTCTTGTCGAAGACTTTCTCACCCGAACAAATGGCGTTGCTTTTCCCAGAATACCCAAGCGACCACCCGGTCATCGTCAACGAGATTGGCGAAGGTCCGGCTCCAATGTCCGCAGCTACCGATAAGAGCGTTGCATTCGACTACTCCGGGGTTCCTCTCGATGTCCTCTCAGATAACATGACCTTGCTGGATTCTGCCCTCGGTCCGTGGAGCGATGGCATTGGCTCGAATTCATGGGCGGTCTCTGGCAGCAAAACCACGACCGGCATGCCCCTGCTCGCCAATGACCCCCACCTCGGAATTCAAATGCCGTCCATTTGGTATCAGGTCGGTTTGCACTGCGTGGAAAAGACGGAAGCCTGCCCCTTCAATGTGACCGGCTTCTCGTTTGCCAGCGTGCCCGGCGTGGTGATCGGTCACAACGAAAAAATTGCATGGGGCTTCACCAACAACGGTCCCGATGTGATGGATCTTTACATCGAAAAGGTCAATCCTGAAAATCCCGATCAATACGAAGTGAATGGCGAGTGGGTGGATTTTGAAACTCGCGAAGAACAGATCAAGGTCGCCGGCGGCGAAGTGATCAACATCACCGTCCGCGCCACCCGCCATGGACCTGTGATCTCGGAAGATTACGGGCCGCTCAAGAACGTCGGCGCCCCAGATGACGAGAAGTTCATTCCATACAAAGACCGCACCGGAGTGGAACTGCCCGAGCAATATGTCATCGCCCTCCAATGGACAGCCCTCACACCCTCTACACCCTTTGAAGCCATTTGGGGATTCAACAGCGCCCAAAATTGGGAAGAGTTCCGTGAAGCTGCGCGCAACTTCCATGTGCCTTCGCAGAACCTGATCTATGCCGATGTTGAAGGCAATATCGCCTACCAGAATCCCGGTGACATCCCCATCCGCTCCAAGGGTGACGGCACCATGCCTGTTCCCGGCTGGACCGATGAATATCAATGGACGGGCTACATTCCCTTTGAGGAACTTCCTTACTCCTTCAACCCCGCCGAGGGATACATTGTCACTGCCAACAATCAATCTTCACCCCGCGATTATCCCTACCTCATCACCAAGGATTGGGATGCCGGCTTCCGCGCCGACCGCATCGTGAACATGATCGAGGACATGCCCGACAAATTTGACATCGCCTACTTCCAAGCAATGCACGGCGACTCCTACGATGCGAATGCCGAACTCTTCGTCCCCATGCTTCTGGATCTGGACCTCGCATCGGAACTTAAGCCCGCGCAGGATACGCTAAAGAATTGGGATTACCAAGCCAAAGCAGATTCCACATCCGCCGCGGTCTTCAACGCCTTCTGGCGGCACCTCAACAGCAGCACACTCAATGACGACATGCCCGAAGAACGATACTATCCCACCGGCGGCGCCCGCTGGAGTGAGGTCTTCCGCAATCTTGCCAAAGATCCCAACAATTCATTCTGGGATGACAAGACAACCGCCGATGCCACCGAGACCATGGACAACATCCTCAAGAAGTCCTTTGCTGACGCGGTCGCGGAATTATCCGACACCTACGGCAAAGACATGTCCAAGTGGACCTGGGGCGAAATGCACGCCGCCACCTTTGAGAATCAAACCCTTGGCAAATCGGGCATCTTTTTGATCGAAGACCTCTTCAATCGCGGACCCTTCCCCACTGGCGGCGGCAAGATCATGGTCAACGCCACAGGCTGGTCCACCATTGACGGTTACTATACCAACTGGCTCCCCTCCATGCGCATGATCGTGGACTTGAGTGACTTGAACAATTCGCTCACGGTCCACACCACAGGCGAGTCAGGGCATGCCTATCACCCGCACTACGCCGATATGTCACCGCTCTGGGCAGATGTGAAATACTATCCCATGTGGTGGGAGCAGAATTCCATCATTCAGGATGCCGAAGGACATTTGGTTTTAAAGCCGTAGGCAATATCATTTCTACATAAATCAAAAGACCTTGAAGGGATTGATCCCTTCAAGGTCTTTTGATTTTCAGTGCCGCCCAACCGCCGGCGATCAATCCCAGATAACTTGCGAGTAGGTCCATGAGGCTGAAAGTGCGGGTGGAAAAGAACTGCTGCGACCATTCCTCCGCGCCGATCAATACAGCCAGAATCAAGCCAGTTGTAAACGCGACCCTGTTCCGGCTGGAGGTTCGACCGGAGGAAAGAAATGCCCGGGTGAGGAAAAAGTTCAGAAGCCCATAAAGGATAAAGTGTCCGAGCTTGTCCCCATATGGAAAATCATAAATAAAATAAAGAAAGCCAAGCTGCCCGCGGTCTGCGAGCAAAATGACAACCAGAATAAAGATCGTGAATCCGATGGCAATGTACTTCATAATAAAAAAATAAAACGGGCGGGACGTTTTGTCCCGCCCGCATTGGAGTTGCTTTATTTCTTTGCTTCGCGTCTTGCTTTCAACCACTCGTAGACCATCGGCAAAACCGAGATCAGGATGATCGCGATGATCACCAATTCAAAGTTCTTTTTCACAAAGGGGATGTTACCGAAGAAATATCCGAGGAGGGTAAAAATAAACACCCAGGAAATTCCGCCCACAATGTTATAAGTTGCGAAGTAACCATAAGACATGCGCCCGATGCCCGCCACGAACGGAGCGAAGGTACGAACGATGGGCACGAAGCGCGCCAAAAAAATCGCCTTGCCGCCATGCTTTTCAAAAAAGGCGTGGGTCTTATCGAGGTATTCCTTCTTGATCCACTTAATACTGTAAGCCCGCTCGCCAAGGTAATGCCCAATGGAGTAGTTCACAGCATCACCGACCACGGCAGCCACCGCCAGTAAACCGATCAGGAACCAGACATTCAAAGAACCCAGCGCCGCGAAAGTGCCTGCCGCAAAGAGCAGGGAATCGCCGGGCAGGAAGGGCATCACCACCAGCCCCGTTTCCACAAAGATCACCGCGAAGAGAATGCCGTATGTCCATGCGCCGTAATTGGCAATGATGGTCTGCAAATACTCATCAAGGTGAAGAAAAAGATCGATCGCGCTTTTTATAAATTCCATTTCTGTATTTACTCACTTTCGTTATTTTTGACAACGGGCGGGGATTATACCCCGCTTTTATCGTTCGGCTCGATGCGGCTCAACCACTCACCGAACATAAGGAACAAAAGACTTCCGATCACACCCAACCCAACTTCCAGCGCACCAAACCGATACATGCTCCACCCCAGCCACCTGCCCAACCATTGCGCCGCGCCAAATCCAAGCGCGCTCATTCCAAAATACAAGATCAACTTCCATCCATTACCGCCGCGTAAAAAATGATACGCCGCTCCGATCAGGAATGAGATCAACAAAGCAAGGGAAAGTGTGGGCAGGGTCATGAGTTTGGTCACCATTATCTACAAAATGATTTGCGCTACTGACACGAAACATTAATTGACTATGCGAAAGATTTTAATGCGAGATGATTCCGCCGCCGAGCAACACATCGCCCTGATAGAACACCGCCGCCTGACCTGCTGTCACATCCCGGGCAGGCGCATCGAACTTAACCGAAACCTGATTCCCCTCCAACGGGCTGACCAGCCCCGGAGCTTCCTTTGCCGAATAGCGGATCTTCACGTCGGCGCGGAAAGGCTCGCGCGGGGTTTCCCCCGATGTCCAGTTGACATCGCGCGCGGTCAATTCGCTGAAACCAAGTTCATCATGCGTGCCAACCACGAGTGCATTGCTTGAAGCGTTCTTCGTGATGACATACAACGGGACGGGTGAAGCCACCCCCAGCCCCTTGCGTTGACCAATGGTGTAATTTGCCAACCCGTTGTGCTGACCGATAACCTGTCCCTGAGCGGTGACGATTTCACCGGGCTTAAGCATCTCTGCCGCGTTGCGCTGCAGAAAGTTACGATAATCTTCGCCAGCCAGAAAACACAGGTCTTGAGAATCCGCTCTCGAAGCGGTCGGCAGCCCAAAGTCAGCGGCGATGCGCCGAATCTCGGGTTTGGGAAACTCACCCACAGGAAAAAGCGCGTGAGCAAGCTGCTCCTGCTTCAAGACATGCAAAACATAAGATTGGTCTTTGGAGTGATCCACCGCCCGCAGAAGTTGAAACCTGCCATCGGATTCCTGCAGTCGAACATAATGCCCGGTTGCCATGAAGTCTGCACCCAGAGCCAGCGCGTGATTCAAAAGAAAGGTCCAGCGGATCTGACGGTTGCATAGCAGGCAGGGGTTGGGAGTTTCCCCCCGTGCGTACCCATCCAGAAAATACTGCACGACAGTTTCCTTGAAAACATCCTTCGCGTCGATCACATAAAAGGGAATATCGAGCAGTCCCGCCACGCGCCGAGCCTGCGCCATCGCGTCGGGCGTGCAGCAACGGTTGGACTCTTCCTTGCCTGGCTCGCTCCACAAACGAAGCATCATACCTGTGACATCATAGCCCTGCTGTTTGAGCAAAGCCGCAGCCACAGAAGAATCAACTCCGCCAGACATGGCGACAACCACTTTTGTTTTGGACATAGGTTTTGTGATTATAAACGAAAGATTTCTCTTGACCTGTCCCCTCTTATTATGTATATTCGTATAAATTTCAATCTGAGGAGAGAAGCCATGCCGCAATTGGCAGAATTCATCATAAACAACGCCAGGATATTCACCAGCGACGAAAAAAATCCACACGCAGAAGCGGTTGCCGTAAAAGGCAATCGAATCGTTTATGTGGGCAGCAATGAAGGAGTGAAGGCTTTCCAGGGTCCATCAACCCGGATGGTGGACGGGCAGGGACACACGGTCACTGCCGGCTTCATCGATTCGCATTTCCATTTGCTGTGGGGCTCGATCTGGATGGGAAGCGCTCAACTCTACGAAGCGAAGACACTCGAAGATGTGCAGGAAGCCCTGCGATCCTTTGCCGCGCAGAACAAGACCAACGAATGGGTGGACGGACGCGGCATCAAGTACAACATCGTTTCCACCAGACAAGAACTGGATGAGATGGTCTCTGACCGCCCTGTGTACATCAACGCTTACGATGGTCACACCTCTTGGGCGAACACCAAGGCGCTCGAAATGGCGGGCATCCTCCAACCCGGAGTGGAAGCACCCGGGGTCGGTGTGATCGTCCGTGACGAAAACGGCATCGCTACTGGCGAACTGCGCGAGACCGCCATGAATCTCGTCGCGGATCTGATCCCCGAGGCGAGCGATGCCCGTAAACGCGAACTGCTCAAAATGGCGATCCGAAAGATCAACTCCACCGGCGTGACCAGCGTCCACAACATGAACGGCGACATGGGCGAGTTAATGACCTACGCAGCTCTCGAAGACGCGGGCGAAATGACCTTGCGCGTGTACACTCCGTATTGGATCAAGCCGGAAACAAAAGTCGAAGACCTGAAGGAAGCCGCGGAGATGGCGAAAATTCAAGGAGACTTCGCGCGGGGCGGTGCCGCAAAATTCTTCATGGACGGTGTTTGGGAATCCTATACCGCTTTGAACCTTGAGCCTTATGCCGATAATCCCGAAGCTGCTCCCGATGGCATTTATTCTGCCGAGCATTTCACCCGCATGGCTGCAGAATGTGACAAGCTCGGCTTGCAGATCTTCGTCCACTGCTGCGGAGATGGAGCAGTGAGGCGCACTCTCGATGGGTACGAAGCAGTTCAAAAGTTAAATGGCGAGCGCGACAGCCGTCACCGCGTGGAGCACATCGAGGTCATCCATCCCGATGATCTGCCGCGCTTCAAACAACTCGGCGTGATCGCATCCATGCAGACCAGCCACGCACCTTTCAGCATCAGTGAAGGCGATGTGTGGCCGGCTCGCACCGGCAGTCAACGCTGGGGCAAATCGTTTGCCTGGCGTGACATTAAGAACGCCGGAGCGCATCTGGCACTCGGCAGCGACTGGACGGTTGCGCCCTTCGACCCGATGATCAACATGCACGTCGCGTTCAACCGTGAGAAGTGGTCTCCTGAAGATCCAGACCAAACCCTGACCCTGGAAGAAGTTCTTCTCGGTTACACCCGTGACGCAGCCTACGCCGAATTCAAGGAGCATGAAAAGGGACAGATCAAGGAAGGGTATCTTGCCGATCTGGTGCTATTCTCGCACGATCTGTTCAGTGTGCCGCGCGAAAAGATCATGGAAGCCAGCGCCGTCATGACCATCGTGGATGGGAAGGTCGTGTTCGAGGCATAGATGACCACTTACGCACTGCGGCGCATCCTGCAAACCATCCCGATCCTTTTTATCATCAGCATTCTGCTGTTTCTGTTGGTGCGCGCCGCGCCGGGCGGACCTTTAACTTCCGCGCGCCGCAACCCGAACATCACCAAGGAACAGATCGAAGCCATCGAAGAGAAGCTCGGCTTGAACGACCCCTTGCCCGTGCAATACGGGCGCTGGATGGGCGGGCTGCTCAAAGGCGACCTGGGCGAATCGATCAAGTTCCATCGCCCGGTGATCGAAATGATCAACGAGCGCGTTCCCAACACGCTGCTGCTGGTTGGCGTCTCTTTCTTTGTCACCCTCCTCATCGCCCTGCCGATCGGAGTCTGGTCAGCACGTAAACCTTACTCGTTCTTCGACTACTCCATGACCACGATCACATTCATCGGGCAGGCGATACCAGTGTATTGGCTTGGGCTGGGGTTGATCGTGATCTTTTACGTCACCTTGAAAAATCCGTTCACTGGCAATCCCATTTTTCCCGTCGGCGGGATGAACACACAAGGCAAGGATGGCGACCTGCTCGATACGATCTGGCATCTGGTTCTGCCGGTCACAGCCCTGAGCCTCGGTTGGATCGCCTGGTATTCACGTTTCCTGCGCTCAAGCATGATGGACGTTCTGCACGAGGATTACATCCGCACTGCGAAAGCCAAGGGCGCGCGTGACACGGTTGTTTATTACCGGCACGCATTGCGGAACGCGATCCTGCCGCTCGTCACATTGATCGCGCTTGACCTGCCGAGTCTCTTCGCGGGCGCGTTATTCGTGGAGACCATCTTTTCATGGCCGGGCATGGGTCGTCTGTTTTGGGATGCCGCCAAGGGACGTGACTACCCCGTTCTGCTGGGCGTGGTCATGCTCACCGCCGTCCTGATCATCTTTTGCAACATCCTCGCTGACCTTGCCTACGGCTGGCTCAACCCGCAGGTGAAATATGAATGAGCAAAGCATGGCGCGGATCATCACCCGCCGCTTCTTCAAACATACTCTGGCGGGCATCGCTGTCGGTGTGTTGCTGCTTATGGTGCTGGCATCGGTCTTTGCGTTTGCAAGTCCCTACAGCCCCACCGACCAGGAACCCACCAACAGTTTTCAGAAGTCGAGCATCGATCACTGGTTTGGGACAGACGAATTGGGACGCGACATTTTCACGCGAATCCTCTACGGCGGTCGAGTCTCACTGGCAGTGGGTCTGCTTTCAACTTTCCTGTCAATCGCTGTGGGTGTGGTGGTCGGCGCGCTGAGCGGGTACTTTGGCGGCTGGACCGACTCCATCCTCATGCGCATCACCGATGCCTTCCTGACCTTCCCCACCATTTTCGTGTTGATCATCCTCGGAGCGTTCTTGCGCGAACAGCAGGTGCCGTGGCTGAAGAATAGCGTGATCATTGTGGTCCTGATCATCGCCGCAATGTCGTGGATGTGGCCGGCGCGTCTGGTACGTGGACTTTTCCTCGTGCTGCGTGAAAGGGAGTTCGTCACCGCTTCTCGCGCGCTCGGCGGAAATCACCTGCGGATCATCGTCCAACATATTCTGCCGAATTGCATCGGTCCCATCCTTGTGAGCGGCACTTTGCAAATGGCTTCTGCGATCATCACGGAATCCGGCTTGAGTTATCTGGGCTTCGGAGTCCAGCCGCCCACGCCCACCTGGGGCAGCATCCTTGCCACGGCGCAAAACCAGGTTTTCCGCGCGCCTTGGGTGGCGTTTTATCCCGGCTTGATGATCTTCATCACGGTTATGACGATCAATTACATCGGCGACGGTCTGCGCGATGCATTTGATCCTTATGTAGTTCACAAAGAAAAATAGACAAAGGAGAAGAGAATGAAAATTAAATTGATCACTTTGCTCGTCCTGCTGGGACTTGTGCTCAGCGCTTGCGGGGGCGGAGCGACTCAGGCTCCAGCGGCGGGAGAACCTGCCGCCAGCGCCGAACCAGCCGCGGGTCAGGAAGGGAGCGGTGGTGGAACGGTGACACTGATCCTGCCGGAGGAACCGGTCACCCTCAACTACTTCCTCGCGGACGCAGCCATCGTGCGTCAGGCGGCTGAAGCCACATCCATGACCGGTCTGGTTACCATCAACGAGAAGGGCGAGTTTGTGCCGATGCTCGCAGAAGCGCTGCCAACCCTTTCAGATGACAACCTGACAGTGACATGGAAATTGCGTTCAGGTTTGAAGTGGTCTGACGGCGCACCGCTCACTTCGGACGATGTGAAATTTACGATCGAAGTTTTATCGAACCCCGATTCCGGCGCGTTGACTGGCACAAGTGGTTTTGACCAGATCGCCAGTGTTGAAACTCCGGATGAACTCACAACCATTCTGACATATTCCACGCCATATCCTGGTTATCTTGATCAATTTGCGTACGGGCTGTTCCCGCGTCACGCCACCGGTGAACCTGCCGAAATGTCAAACTGGGATTGGAATCGCAACCCGGTTGTCGCCGGTCCGTTCATAGTTTCAGAGTGGGCATCGGGCGAAAGCATCACCATGACCCGCAACCCGAATTATTTTGAAGAAGGCAAACCTTATCTTGAGTCCCTCGTCTTCCGAATTGTGCCCGAACCTGCCGCCCAAACCGCGATGATGTTGAATGGCGAAGCGCAGATGCAGTTGTGGCCCAGTGAATTCAAAGCCGATTATGATCAACTGCTGGCGGGCAAAGCCTCCCAACACCTCATCCCGGGCATTTGGAACATGGCCATTGATTTCAACTTAAGCGCGCCGTTCGATGGAGACCCGACCGCCTCTGCACCGCATCCCATTTTGGGTGACATCCGCGTGCGTCAGGCGATCGCCAGCGCCATCAATTACGGATCCCTGCAGCAGGATGTCTTAAAAGGCAGTGTGAGCGATTCGACCAATCCCTTCGCGTACGGCTGGTATCAATGCGACTTGCCGCGTGAGTTTGCATACGATGTTGAAAAAGCCAATCAACTTCTGGATGAAGCCGGCTGGGTGATGGGTGATGACGGCATCCGCGTGGCGCAGGGCGCGCTCTACGCTGAGGATGGCACTCGTCTGTCCCTTGAACTGCAAGGCTACACGGCTTTCGATCCACTGCAACTCACCGAGGAATTCCTCGTCGAAAACCTGAAAGCGGTTGGCATCGAAGCGCGGATCCAGAACTACGACTTCTCGATCATCTTCGGCACCTTTGAAGATAACTCCCCGCGTGCCGTGGGCGACTACGATATGCTGATCTTCGATCGCGGATTCACCACAGAGCCGCAGGGTTACAACTTCGAAGCCTATCACTCCTCCCGCATTCCCACCGCAGAGAATCCAACTGGCGGTAATTACTTCCGCTGGGTGAATACCGAAGTGGACGCCGCGCTCGAAACCGCCGGCTCCAGCTTTGACCAGCAAACCCGTAAGGACGCCTACTGCACAGTCGGTCAGGCTGTGATCGATGAATTGCCGCAAGTCTACTTGTATCTCTTCCAGGATAACTACG
>Ga0268298_10005568_pt1 | contig 11742 bp, 5 predicted proteins | sample WWTPWeurt_MetaG_FD_194462 | JGI IMG/M metagenome (GOLD analysis project Ga0268298, IMG submission 194462) | Activated sludge microbial communities from WWTP in Nijmegen, Gelderland, Netherland - WWTP Weurt | ecosystem: Engineered > WWTP > Aerobic digester > Activated sludge | place: Netherlands...
ATCGAATATTGTCGAAAACGCGGGTTGACCGGAGAAATCGCCGCCCGCTTCGGCATGGGCTACGCGCCGGACGGCTGGCAGAACCTGGAAGCCGTTTTTTCCGACTACAACGCCGCAGAACTGAAAATCGCGGGCCTGGTTATCGAAAACGAGACAGGTCGGCGCTATGACCGTTTCCGGGAACGGCTGATGATCCCGATCGTCAATCCCAAGGGTGACATCATCGCTTTTGGCGGCCGCATCATCGACCAGGGCGAGCCGAAATACCTCAACTCACCGGAAACACCGCTCTTTGAAAAGGGTCGCGAACTGTTCGGCCTGCCCCAGGCCCGCCAGGCGCTGCGAGATACGAATACCGCCATCATCACCGAAGGCTACATGGATGTCATCGCCCTCGCCCAGAGCGGGGTCGGCAATGCCGTCGCGACGCTCGGAACGGCGACCACGGCGAGCCACGTAAACAAGCTGTTACGGCAGGTCGACCGCATCGTCTTCTGTTTCGATGGTGACAGTGCCGGGCGCAAGGCGGCCTGGCGCGCACTCGAGAATTCGCTGGAAGCACTGGCCGACAACAAGCGCCTCGGCTTCGTCTTTCTGCCCCAAGGAGACGACCCAGACAGCCACATCCGTGCCCACGGCAAGGCAGAATTCGAGCGCCTGGTGAAGCAGGCCATGCCGCTCTCCGACTTCCTGCTGCGCGAACTCGCCCAGCGCTGCGATCTGACCAGCTCCGAAGGCAAGGCGCAACTGATCTACGAAGCCAAGCCGCTGCTGCTCAGGCTGCCGACCCCGCTGCTGCGCCTGCAACTGGTGAAGCGCCTGGCCGAAGCCAGCGGCTTTGCCCAGAGCGAGGTCGAGCGCCTGTGCGAACTGAGATCCTACGCGCCCGCCGCCCCACCCAAGGCGAGGCGTCCCGCCCCGTCACTGACCCGCAACCTGCTGCGCATCATCCTGCACAAGCCGGCGCTGGCCGGTGCCTTGCCTGTCGGCGGGCTGCCAGACACCGCTGAGCGCCCGCTGCTGATCCTTCTGCATGATCTTGTCGCGGCCCACCACGATGTTCCCGGTTATGCGTACCTGCGCGAGCAGATACGTGGCCGGCCGGAAGAGGCGTTGCTCGAAACATTCGCCTCGGAACTTCTTGACCATCCGTTTGACGAAGGTGCAGCAGAGACAGAATTTCGCGCAACACTGGAAAAGCTTCAGCAAGGCGACCAGAAGCGGGCTTTCTCCGAGTTACAGACCAGGGTACAAATGCTTGGAGTCGCGGGGCTGACACGCGAGGAAAAGCAGGCCTACATCGACCTTCTGGGTAACCGGGGAAACCGTGGCTAAGTTATGGTAAAATCTACGGTTTTCTCTTATTACATGGATCGTGCTCATGGTTGATACCACAGACACCGTTAAGGAAGCCCCAAAGGCTCGAACCAGCAAAGCCAAGGAGAAGGCCGCCGAAAGGGCGCTGCTCCAGGGTGCTTTGATCGAAGCTCCCGCTCCCATGGACGCCGAAGCACGCAAGACGCGCCTGAAGAACCTGATCAAACTGGGCAAGGAAAGAGGTTACCTTACTTACGCCGAAATCAACGACCACCTGCCGGATGACGTTGTCGACGCCGAAAGCATCGAGACGATCATCTCCACCTTCAGCGACATGAGCATCCAGGTCTTCGACGAAGCCCCGGCAGCCGAAGACCTGCTGATGTCAGACACCGCCACGGTAGCGGCCGACGACGAGGAGGTCGAGGAACAGGCAGAACAGGCATTGTCCACGGTCGACTCCGAATTTGGCCGCACCACCGATCCGGTGCGCATGTACATGCGTGAAATGGGATCGGTCGAGCTACTGACCCGTGAAGGCGAGATCGAGATCGCCAAGCGCATTGAGGACGGTCTCAAGCACATGGTACAGGCGATTTCCGCCTGCCCGACCACGATTGCCAACATCATCGAGATGGCAGCCAAGGTCGAAGCTGCGGAAATACGCATCGACGAACTGGTTGACGGCCTGATCGACCCCAATGCCACGATGGCCTCACCTGCTGCAGACCTGCCGGAAGAGATCGAGGAAGACGAAGAAGAGACCGACGAAGAAGGTGACGGTGGTGCCGGCGCCGTATCCGCTTCAATGCTGAAGCTCAAGACCGATGCCCTGGAGCGCTTCGCCACCATCGCGCAATTGCATGTCAGAATGGAAAGGGCGCTGTCCACCAAGGGTTCTCGAGACAAGAACTATCTGAAGATACGCCAGCAGATTTCCGACGAGTTGATGAACATACGCTTCACGTCGCGCTCGATCGAACGACTCTGCGACAGCGTGCGGAGCATGGTTGAACTGGTCCGCGGTTCGGAACGCAAGATTCAGCAAATCTGCGTCGACAGGGTCAAGATGCAGCGGGCGCACTTCATTCAGGCATTTCCGGGCAACGAAGTCAATCTCGACTGGGTCGACGCAGAAATTGTCGCCGCGCCCAAGACCTATGTCGCCATCCTGACCCGCAACGCACCGGCCATCAAGGAAGAACAGAAGAAGCTGATTGCCATCCAGGACCACATTGGTATACCGCTCAAGGACCTGAAGGACATCAACAAACAGATGTCCACCGGCGAAGCCAAGGCCCGCCGCGCCAAGCGCGAAATGACCGAGGCCAACCTGCGCCTGGTCATCTCGATCGCCAAGAAATACACCAACCGCGGCCTGCAGTTCCTCGACCTCATCCAGGAAGGCAACATCGGCCTGATGAAGGCCGTGGACAAGTTCGAATACCGCCGTGGCTACAAGTTTTCCACCTACGCCACCTGGTGGATCCGTCAGGCCATCACGCGCTCGATTGCCGACCAGGCCCGCACCATCCGCATCCCGGTCCATATGATCGAAACGATCAACAAGATGAACCGGATCAGCCGCCAGATATTGCAGGAAACCGGTAGCGAACCCGATCCCGCGACATTGGCCAGGAAGATGGAAATGCCGGAAGAGAAGATCCGCAAGATCATGAAGATCTCCAAGGAGCCCATCTCCATGGAAACCCCAATCGGCGATGATGACGACTCCCACCTCGGCGACTTCATTGAAGATCAGCTCACCCTCGCCCCAGCCGATGCTGCCATGTACTCCAGTCTGCGCGGCGTCACCAAGGAAATTCTGGATACTCTGACGACGAGGGAGGCCAAAGTGCTGCGCATGCGCTTCGGTATAGAAATGAACACCGACCATACGCTGGAAGAAGTCGGCAAACAGTTTGACGTAACCCGTGAGCGCATTCGCCAGATCGAAGCCAAGGCACTGCGCAAGCTGCGCCATCCCAGCCGCTCCGACAAACTGCGCAGCTTCATTGACACGAACGGCACCTGAGATCAGTTCGGGCCTGTAGCTCAGTTGGTCAGAGCAGAGGACTCATAATTCTTCTGCATCTCGGAAGAGCAAAAGAAGTTTTGTTTTAGTTTCAAAGGGTTTCGGTGGATTCAACCCCACCGGAACCCGTAGCAAAACCGTTGTCTGGTGCATGTCTGGTCCAGAAAACGGACAACTGACAACTCGCTAACACAGGCGCTTGTCAGTAAAATTGCAGTTTCGGGCCCGTAGCTCAGTTGGTTAGAGCAGAGGACTCATCAATGGTGACTTTCGTCAGAAATGGCGATTGAAAAATTGGGTGAATTCAGGGAAACCTAACCATGCAGCAATGTGTGCACGGCAACCCTGAGCCAAGCCGGAGTTACAACTCCGGAAGGTGCAGAGACTAGCGGAGGGGTATAGCCCCCTTAATAACCGCCTTGAGCGCCCGACGCCTGACCGCACTGAACGCTTCGGCTTTCAGCGTAGAAGGTGGTGAGATAGTCCGTAGCGTAAATGAAGTTCTAATTTAACGATTTGAACTTTAGCAACGAAAGTTGGAAACGTTAGAATCCTTTGGTCCACGGTTCAAGTCCGTGCGGGCCCACCAAAATGAAAACCCCCAACCCGTAACGGTTGGGGGTTTTTTCTTGTTCGGTTTTAAAGGATTTTCTTGTTGAATGGCCACGCATTGGCCATTTATTCCATTTGGCTTGTTATCAAAGCTATTCGGCAAAGTGGCCCGCTGTTAGACTGGTAACGATTTAAGACTACTTTAATACTGCCAACTGGGTGCCATTTCAATGAATACTGAGCCGTGGGTCACCGCAAGCGAAGTCGCCCAACATTTGGGCGTTGTGAAGGACACCGTTTACCGCTGGCGGGAACACAAGGGGCTGCCAGCTCACAAGATCGGCCGGCTCTGGAAATTCCAGCTTTCCGAAGTCGATGAATGGGTGCGCGCAGGTGGAGCCGAGGAACCTGCCGACGGGGACAGCGCTGCATGACTACGATCCGTAATGAAGCGAGGACACGAACTGAGATCATCGATTCACAGCTCGCTCATGCTGGTTGGTCACGAAATCGGCGAACTCTTGTCGAGGAATTCCTCCTAAAAACAGCCGAACCCGACGGCGGCTATGGTGGCGAGCAGTTCGCTGATTACGTCCTTCTTGGTACAGATGGCAAACCAATTGCCGTAGTAGAGGCCAAGCGATCCTCACGCGATGAACTCGCCGGAAAGCGCCAGGCCGCCGATTACGCGGATGCCATCAAAGTCAAATTTGGCAGCGATCCCTTTGTTTTCCTCACCAACGGCAAGGAAATTCAATTCTGGGATCGAGAACGCTACGCGCCCAGAAAGATATCAGGGTTCTACACGCGGGACGACCTGGAACGCTTACACCACCAACGGCAGTTCGCCCAGTCTCTTGATAGCATCACGATCAATGCTGATATAGCCGGCCGCGACTACCAGAACGAAGCCATTCGCCGAGTCACGGAAGGCGTTGACGCTGCTAAGCGCAAATTTCTGTTGGTGATGGCCACTGGCACAGGCAAGACACGAACAACCATCGCCCTCGTTGACACCTTGCTGCGTTCCAAGCGCGTGCAACGCGTATTGTTTCTGGCAGATCGTCGGGAATTGGTACGCCAAGCTATGTCGGAGTTCAAGACCCATCTGCCCAACGAAAGCCTGGCGCGCATCGAGTCCGGCGAAACCTCGGGTGCGCGTATCCAGTTTTCCACCTACCCCAGTATGATGCAGGTGTATTCGCGCCTGTCGGTGGGCTACTACGACCTGATCGTGGCCGACGAAAGCCACCGTTCCATCTATCAGCGCTACAAGGCCGTTTTCGATCATTTCGATGCCATTCAGCTCGGGCTGACCGCAACCCCTACTGACTACATCGACCACAACACGTTTGAGCTATTTGATTGCGGCGACGGTGCGCCCAGCTATTACTACAGCTATGAGCAGGCCATTGCCGACCAGAACCTGGTGAACTATCGAGTACTTGACGCGCAAACCAACTTCCAGCTTCAAGGCATTCAGGGTGACGCACTACCTGAGCCACTGAAGCAGATGGCCCGCGATCAAGGCGTTGAGCTCGATGAGCTCAACTTCGATGGCAGCGAAATCGAAAAAGGCATCATCAACCAGGGTACCAACGATGCCATGGTGCGCGAGTTCATGGACAAGAGTCGCAAAGATGTGCGCGGCCGGCCGCACAAGTCCATCATCTTCGCCGTCAGCCATGCCCACGCCAAGCGGCTTTACGAGGGTTTCAATCGTCTATATCCGGAACTGCAGCGCCAAGGCATGGCTGAAATCATCGACAGCCACATGGAGCGCGCCGACGCCACGCTGGATGACTTCAAGTACCGCACCATGCCGCGTGTGGCCATCTCGGTGGACATGCTCGACACCGGCGTGGACGTTCCTGCGATTCAGAATCTGGTCTTCGCCAAGCCCGTATTCAGCAAGGTCAAGTTCTGGCAGATGATCGGACGCGGCACGCGGCTACATACCGACAAGGCCACTGGCGAGATCAAAAACGACTTCTTGATCATCGATCACTGGAAAAACTTCGCCTATTTCAAGCTCAAACCCGATGGCGAAGTAGACCACCCCAGCGAACCGCTACCAGTGCGCCTTTTCCGCCTACGGCTGGAAAAATGGCAACTACTGCATGCCCAGCAGCAAGACACGCAAACGGCTATCGCCGATCTACTGGCCATGCTGCAAGCCCTGCCCCGGCACAGCATCAACGTGCGCCCGCATTGGGATGAGCTCGATGCACTGATGCAACACTGGCCTGAGCCCAGTCAAAGCACCCTTGAGCATCTATCGCAAACCGTAGCTCCTTTGATGCGCTTGGCGCCGCTGGCGGGCCTAGATGAGCTGCAGTTCCGCATCTGGTGTGAACGTCTCTCTGTGGCCTGGCTCAAGGGCGATACCGGCGAACAAGCCAAGGTGCGCGAGCGTATTCAAGAGGCGGTGGCCAGTTTGGCCGAGAATATCCCCGAGGTGAAACGCGTGGCCGAGCAACGTGCCTGGGTACAATCCGCCGGTTTCTGGCAACACTTGGATACAGCCCGTCTGATCACCCTGCAGTCCGTGTTCGCTCCCTTGATGCGCTATCGCACCACCACACCCAGCCACACGGTTGAAATCAACCTCCCGGATAGTATTACCCAGCGCAGCTGGATCATCTACGGCCCCACTGGCGAAGGTGCTTTTGCCGAAAGTTATCGCGAGCAAGTGGAGGCTTTGGTGCGCCGGCTGGCTGCCCAGCTTCCTGAACTGGCCAAGCTCAAGCAAGGCGAGCATTTAGGAGACGACGAACTCGAACGAATCAGCGACACGCTGAACCAGGCCGATCTGTTCGTCACCGAAGACACCTTGCGCAAAGCCTTTGAAGCCCCCACCGCATCGCTGGCCGACTTCCTGCGCCATATACTTTGCGAGGGCGCGCACCTGCCTAACCGCGAGCAGCGCATCAATGCTGCGTTCGACGCTTTCATTGCGGCACACGGCTATTTGCGCGCCAACCAACTCAACTTCCTGCGGGCCGTAAAGACCGCCGTGCTGCGCCACGGGCGCATTACCCGTGCAGCGCTCAGTGAACCACCGCTTTCGCGCGTTGGTCGAGTGGAAACGCTATTTCCGCTGCAGGACATCGAAGAACTCATCAACCTCGCCAACCAGTTGTTGGACGAGGCCGCCTGATCCATCAAGGACACCACTGAATGCTTGCCCCTCATATCAAGAAAAAAGTCGACGAACTCTGGAACCGCTTCTGGGCTGCAGGCCTCACCAACCCCTTGGTGGCTGTTGAGCAAATCACCTATCTGCTTTTTCTCAAGCGCTTGGAAGATATCGACCTTAAGCGTCAGCAACGCGGCTTCCCCTCGATCTACTTTGGATACGAATCCTGCAAGTGGAGCTACATTCGCCAAGAGAAGACCAATCCGGGTCACTTGATCGACGTGGTGTTCCCCTGGCTGGGCGAGCTCGATAAGCACTTCACCACGGCCAACACCGATGGAACAGAGCTGGCCAGCCTGCATGGCCGCATGGCCGATGCCTACTTTCAGCTCGACCCCAACAAAGGCAAGGTGCTGTCAGATGCCATTGACGCCATCGACCAACTTTTCGCACGTGCCGGTGAAGGCTCTGCCGCCCAAGACATCATGGGCGACACCTTCGAGTATCTGCTCAGCGAAGTGGCCACGGCTGGCAAGAACGGCCAGTTCCGCACCCCGCGCCACCTGATCCGTTTCATGGTCGAGCTGCTCGACCCCGAGCCCGGCCAGCGCGTCATCGACCCAGCCGCCGGCACGGGTGGTTTTCTGTTCAGCACCCAGCAGCACCTGATGCGTAAATACTCAGCGCAAGAAAATCTCGTGCTGGAGTGGGACGGCACCCCGCACCGCACCGATGGCGCTGGCGCCACACCGGAGCAATACGCAGCCATCCATAACGGCGCCAACTTCGTCGGCCTCGATAACGACCGCACCATGGCGCGTATCGGCTGGATGAACTTGGTGCTACACGATGTCACCGATCCGCATTTACTGCAGGGCGACTCACTCAGCAAACGCGAAGGAAAGGTCAAACTTAAGGAACTGCTGGAGCCGGGCAGCTACCAATTCGTATTGGCCAATCCACCCTTTACCGGAACGGTCGATAGCGGCGATCTGGAGCCCGACACTGTGCTGTTCCCGCGCTTCGGTGGCGGCGGCAAGAAAAAGGATGAGTCAATCACCAACAAGAGCGAACTACTCTTTCTGTGGTTGATGCTGGACTTGCTGGATATTGGTGGCCGCTGCGCGGTGATCATTCCCGAGGGTGTGCTGTTCGGCAACACCGATGCCCATGTGCGGCTGCGCCGCGAACTGCTTGTCGAGCATATGGTGGAAGGCATCATCTCCCTTCCTGGAGGGGTGTTTCAGCCCTATACCGGCGTCAAAACCTCCGTCGTAATTTTTCGTAAGGTCACGCGCCGCGACAACAAGCAGACCTTGCCGAGCAACGCTGTACCACTCAGTGAGCACGTATGGTTTTATGAGGTGGAGAAAGACGGTTACTCCGACAATGCCAAACGCAACCCGCTCCCAGGCCAACAGAACGACCTGTGGGACGCGCTTGAAAAGTTTAAGACCTGGATTTCGCACGGGCGATCAGGTGCGCAACGCCACGAGAAAACCCTGTTGCAACCCAGCTTTCACGCTGAGCGTTGGCGCCAGGCCCTACTGCGCGACACCGCCGACAAACTCACCCCTGCAGGTGAGGCCTTCGCCTCGCTGTCTGACACTAGCATGTGGGATGGTCAGGTATGGGGCGTACACGAGCTGTTTCCAGAACTCCCCCGCGACCCCAAAACCGCTGAGATCCAGGTACGCAACGCCACCAGTCGGATACTCTACGACCTGGTGATTCAGTTCTTCGCGGCCCCCACCCAACCTGTGTGGGCCAAGTGGAAGGATGCTGGCACCGCTGTCATACAAATGGACAGCGACAAGGCACTGGCGGAATGGCAAAAAGCCATCAAAGTACCGCAGCAAGAATTCAACCGCGCCGCGCGCGATGTGCAGCGATTTTTTGAATCGGACGACGGCCCAGCACTGCCGCTGTGGAAGGATATGGTCAAGGACGCACTCAACGCGGGCCTGGCCTTCCATAAACACGCCGCCACACAAGCGCCCACGGTGCAGTTCAGTCGTCACGAGCCGGTGGCCGACCTGAACGCTGCGCTGGAAGTTATCGCCCGCGAAGTTGCCAAGCTCGACGGCTTCGACGTCACCCTGCGCAGCCAGGCCATTGATCAGGCCACTGACCTCAAAGCTGCCAAGCACTGGGTTGTGGCTGTGCGCGACTGGGCGCGTAACGACGAATGGCAAAGTGAAGAGGGCCAGCTCATCGGCTCACACGATGCCGACGGCTTAGTGCGCCCGGCCTATGTGCAAGCCATGCTGGCCGACAGTCTGTACGACGACAAGGGCACGCTCAAGGACGGCCTGCTCGACCCCGATTGCATCGAGGCCCGCGACTGGAACCTGTCCGCTGGGCAGTACAAGCCTTTTGACTTCACTCAACTTAAGAGCGACAAGAGCGTGGCCGAATTGATCGGCGCGCTCAAGACCACCGAGCAGGACATCATCAACGGCTTGGACAAGTTGCTGGCGATGGTGGAGGGGCGGGAATGAACTTGCCTGAATCGTGGGTACAGACCACGGTGCGCGCCGTAGTCGAGGACATCCAACCGGGCTTTGCGCAAAAACCGGGAGAGGAGGACGAAGGCACAACGCCCCAGATTCGCACGCACAACGTAACACCGAACGGGAAGATCAGCCTGGAGGGCATCAAGCACATCACGGCCAGTGAAAACGAGACGGCACGCTATTCACTGGCGGTCGGCGACGTGGTTTTTAACAACACCAACAGCGAAGAGTGGGTAGGAAAAACAGCCATCTTTGACAAAGAAGGCGAGTATGTTTTTTCCAACCATATGACACGATTGCGGGCGCACCGGGAATTGATCTGCCCTGAGTATCTCGCTAGCTATCTGCAGCTTTTGTGGTCGATGGGGTATGCCAAGACCCGCGCGAAGCGTTGGGTTAGCCAGGCCGGGATTGAAAGTGACACGCTCGCGTCATTCAAGATTCCACTCCCCACACTCCCCGAACAACAACGCATCGTTGATGTGTTGCGGCAGACGGAGATGGTGGCGAAACTTAGGCACGACTTTGATGAGCTACTCTCCAGAACGAAGCGTCAGTTGTTCGTTGAGATGTTTGGAGATCCAAACCCAAAGTTCAATGCGCGCTGGCCGGTCGTCAAGCTCGGGAAATTTGTCACCGTCGCGACGGGTGGAACACCATCTCGCGAGCAAGCCGACAGCTATGGGACTGCCCATGCCTGGGTGAAATCTACGGATCTCAAAGATGGCTTGATCGTCACTACAGAGGAAAGAGTGTCAGAGCTTGGCATTCAGCGTAGCAATGCCAAGCTTTATCCCAAACAGACGATTATGTTGGCCATGTATGGGCAGGGGCAGACTAGAGGACGCACAGGGAAGTTATTGATCGATGCTGCATGTAATCAGGCCTGTGCCGCATTGTTGCCAAGTAGCGAATTGCTTCCCGACTATCTTTGGGTTTGGCTGCAACTTTCCTATGAAGCCGTGCGAGCGCTGGGGCGTGGAGGGCAGCAAGAGAACCTTAACCTGGACATCGTTCGCGGTATACAACTTCCGAAACCCCCTATCCCACTCCAGCAGGCATTTGCTAGGCGCCTAGCCAGCCTGCTAGATTTATTTAAACAGTCGCGGGCGGCAAATGAGCAGTTTTCGACGATGCTGAAGGGGTTGCAGATAGAAGCGCTGACCGGCGATGCAACAGCCTCTTGGCGCGAACTGCACTTGGACGAAATTGCGGAGGCAGCCCACACCCGTGACACCCTGCTTCGCGAGCGCGGAACTAAGGTCGCGTTAACCGGCACAGCCAAAATCAGCTTCACGGCACAAGCCGACCTCACCGCACGCCCCGCACGCAACTGGTTACTGGGCGAGCTCAGTGAATTCCAGCGCCAGGTGCTGGCGGCCTTCACCGAGTATTGCCAGCAAAGCGGCCAACCCTTGCTCGTAGAAGACCCCGAGGCATTCGCCCGCTTCTGCGACGACGCGACCTTGACCGAGCGTTTGCAAGCATTCGGCCAGTCCCATGGCAATCGCATCCGCCGTTCTCTCAGTCAATTGTCGGCATTGGGCCTGATCGCCAAAATCACCTTGCCCAAGAAAGACGCAGACAGCGGCGAGCGCGACTACCTGAAGGCCTTTCGTCCCTTGCGCTCAGAAGAGTTTTCGCGCATGGCCGATGTGCAGGCATTGCGTAAAGCGATGTCTGCCGGCGTTGGCCAGCAGTATTACTTCACCGTGCACCTGGACTGGGAAACCTCTGAGCGCGCTGGTGCGGGCGGGATGTTCCAAGTGATCTCGGTCGAAGATGACGACGGCAAGGATTTCACCCATCTGGTGGATCTGGGCCGGCATTACGCTTTACTCGACCACCTTAAAGAAGACATCGCCCGCGCGCTTAAGGTAGAGGCGGGGCAAGTCGATCTTGAGGCCGTGTAATGCGCCTGCGCTACCTGCACCTGCAAAACTACCCGCCGATCTCGGACATCAAGGTGTGCTTCGCCAGCGGCTCGCCGTTGGCGCGCGAGTGCGCCATTCGCTTTGTGGTGGGGGTGAATGGCAGCGGTAAATCGAACCTGCTGCGCGCCGTGGCCGAGGTGTTCCTGGCGCTGGCCGATCTGCGCGTTCCGGCATTTCCCGTGAGCTTGGTGTACGAGCTGGGCGTGCGCGGCACCCCCAACCACCGCACCTTGCTGCTGCACTGCCCGG
>Ga0268298_10005569_pt1 | contig 11742 bp, 10 predicted proteins | sample WWTPWeurt_MetaG_FD_194462 | JGI IMG/M metagenome (GOLD analysis project Ga0268298, IMG submission 194462) | Activated sludge microbial communities from WWTP in Nijmegen, Gelderland, Netherland - WWTP Weurt | ecosystem: Engineered > WWTP > Aerobic digester > Activated sludge | place...
GGGCGCCGGTGCTGCAGCGCTACGCCGGAGGGCAGGTGATGTGGCTCACCTTCTCGTCGGCGCGCGCGTACGGCTTACGCCTCGCCGACTGGCAACGGAGCCAGCTGTGGATGGTGGCCTTCGACCCCGCGAAGATGGCGGCCGGGCAGGACCCGAGCTTCTCGGCCTTCTGGCTCCCGTTTCAGAACATTCAGAGCGGCAACCACATCGGCCAGTGGAGCACCCAGGTGCCGCGCGGAGACTGCACCGGCTCCGGCCAGAGCACCTGCGCGGTGGGAGAGGTCTGCCAGAACGGCAAGTGCCGCCCCGGGTGAGCGAGCTCAGCTCTCCGGCTTCAGCTCGCCGAGCAGCTCCGAGGTCTGCGCCGAGAGCTCGCCCGTTCGATCGAGCAGGGTGTCGAGCTCGGTGAAGATGGCGTCGACCTCCTTCGCGCTCCGCGGCGCCGGCACGTCACCCTCGTCGCCCATTCGATCGAGCAGCGTCACCACCCGCAACAGGTGCTCGTGCGCGGTGAGGAGATCGCGGCCGGCGCGGGCGCCCATCTTGGTGAAGAGCGAGCCAGTCGCGTAGAGCTTGCCGATCGCCCGCCGGTTCGACCGAATCACCCGATCGAGCCGATCACGATAGGTGGTGAGCCGCCGGGCGAGCCGGGCCTCTGCGAGGGAGAACACTTCGGCCTTCGGAGCACGGCGCGGCATCACGCCCGTCATACCCCGCCCGGCGGCGACCGATCCACTTCACGGCTCGACGCAAACCAATTGTCAGCGCGCGTCGCCGTCGCTATTCGCGCTTCGAACGTTTCCCCGGCCTGTTACGGTCGTCGACCTCGAAGGTGCCATGTTCAAGAAGATCCTCGTCGCCAACCGTGGAGAGATCGCCCGCCGCATCATCACCGTGGCGAAGACGATGGGCATGCAGACGGTGGCGGTCTACTCCGACGCTGACGCCGAGCTGCCCTTCGTGAAGGAAGCCGACGAAGCCGTTCGGTTGGGCCCCGCGCCCGCGAAGGACAGCTACCTGAACGTCGCCGCGCTGCTCGAGGCCGCCAAGCGCACCAAGGCCGAGGCGATTCACCCCGGCTACGGCTTCATCTCCGAGAACGCCGAGTTTGCCCGCACGGTGGCCGACAGCGGCATCGTCTTCGTGGGGCCTCCGCCGGAGGCGATGTTGCGAATGAAGGACAAGAGCGAGGCCCGCAGGCTGGCCGCCGCCGCCGGGGTGCCGATCGTTCCCGGCTCGCAAGACACCCTCCCCGACGTGGCGAGCGCGTTGGCCGAGGCCGAGCGCATCGGCTACCCGGTGCTCTGCAAGGCCGCGGGAGGTGGCGGCGGCATCGGCATGGCGGTGGCGAACACGCCGGCCGAGCTCGAGAAGGTCTTCCGGGCGTGCGTCGATCGCGCGAAGGCCGCCTTCAGCCGCGACACCGTGTACCTCGAGCGCTACTTCCCAGCACCGCGGCACCTGGAGGTGCAGATCCTCGGCGACCTGAAGGGCCACACCCTGCACGTCCTCGAGCGCGAGTGCTCGATTCAGCGGCGCCACCAGAAGGTGGTGGAAGAGGCGGGCAGCCCGCTCTTCCTCGACGGGAAGAACGCCGAGGTGCACGCGAAGCTCTTCGACGCCGGCCTCAAGGCCGCCAAGGCCTTCGGCTACGCGAACGCCGGCACGGTGGAGTTCCTCTACTCGGAGGGGCAGGTCTACTTCATCGAGATGAACGCGCGGCTGCAGGTCGAGCACCCGGTCACCGAGCTCACCACTGGCGTCGATCTGATCGGCTGGCAGTTCCGCATCGCGGCGGGAGAGACCCTCACCGTGCAGCAGCACGAGGTGCGTCGAAGAGGCCACGCGCTCGAGTTCCGTGTCTACGCGGAAGATCCCGTGAAGTTCTTCCCCTCGCCGGGTCCGCTCAAGGTGTTCGATCCTCCCACGGGCGACGGCGTTCGGCTCGACGCGGGCTACGCCCAAGGCAACGTGGTGACGCCCAACTACGATCCGATGATCGCCAAGCTGATCATCTCGGGCAGCGATCGCCTCGACGCGATTCGCCGCGCCAAAGACGCGCTCGCGGCCTTCCGCATCGAGGGCATCAAGCACAACCTCCCGCTGCACCAACGCATCTTGAACGACGAAGAGTTCGCGGCCGGTCGAATCGACACCAAGTTCCTCGACCACCGCGCGAAGAGCTGACTTCTTTTGCCTGGAGTGAACGACCGATGGCTGACGTGACCGCACACATCACCGGAACCGTGTGGAAGATCGAGTGCAAGGTGGGCCAGCAGGTGAACGCCGGCGACACGCTCGTGATCCTCGAGTCGATGAAGATGGAGATGCCGGTCGAGGCCACCGACGGCGGAGTGGTGAAGGAGATCCGCATCAAGGAAGCCCAGCCGGTGAACGAAGGTGACGTGCTGATCGTCCTCGGCTGATGCCTGGCGCGCTCCGCATCGACGATCGGGCCGACGGCGTTCGGGTGCTGACCCTCTCGAACCCGGGCCGGAAGAACGCCATCGACTCGGTGATGCTCGCCCAACTCGACGGCGCCATCGCTGCTTCGACGGGCGTGCGCGCCTGGCTGCTCCGAGGCGAAGGCGAGGGCGTCTTCTCGGCCGGGTGGGATCTGAACGATCTGACGACCTACGAGTCCGACGAGCGGCTGCCCGACGATCGGCTCGGTGACGTCTTCGATCGCTTGATGCACCACCCGGCGCCGAGCGTCGCGGTGATCGACGGCCCTGCCTTCGGAGCGGCCTGCGAGCTCGCCATGGCCTGCGACTTTCGCCTGGGAGGGTCGGGGGCGCTGCTCTCGATGCCGCCGGCGCGTCTGGGCGTCGTCTACGCGCTCCGGGGGCTCGATCGCTTCCGCGCGAAGCTGGGCGACGCCACCACCCGGCTGCTCTTCCTCACTGGCAAGCGCATCGGCGCCGAGGAAGCCTTGCGCCGCGGGGTGATCGACGAGCTGGTGGCCGCTCCTCGTGCCGACGCGGAGCGGTGGTGCACCGAGCTCGCCTCGATGGCGCCGCTCGCCATCTCCGGGCTCAAGCGCGGGCTCGGGCTCTTGGCTCGCGGTGGCGGAACCGAGACCGAGCGAGCGCACTACGACACCCTTCGACGGGCCTCGTTCAACAGCGCCGATGCGGCGGAGGGCCGGCTCGCGATTCTCGAGAAGCGCGCCCCTCGTTTCCGCGGCGAGTGACCTCAGACGTCGGCGAACAGCTCGCTCATTCGCACTCGGAGCGCGCTCGCGATGCGATACAGCGACGCGATCGAGGCCGACGACTCCGCGCGCTCGATCTGCGAGAGCAACGAGACCGAGAGCCCGGTGCGTCTCGCGAGCTGCTTGAGGGTCAGGTTCTGCCGAGTGCGCCCCTCACGAATGAAGCGGCCGATACCCCGGTGCAGCTCGGCCTCGGGGTCGCGGGTGATGCCCTTCTTGTCGAGCACTCGTTTGACGGTCTCGACGAAGACGGTCGGCTCCACCGGCTTGCGCACGTAGTCGCTGGCCGCGTTCTTCAGGCTGGCGACCGCCGACTCCACCGTGGGGAAGCCCGTCGCGATGATCACCGCGATGTCGTCGTCGAACGCGCGGATCTTCTCGAGCACCTCGGTGCCGCTCATCTTCGGCATCATCACGTCGAGGATGACGAGGTGAAAGTCGTGCTCCTTGAGGGTCGACAGCACCTTCGTCGGGTCGGCGAGGGTCGTCACCCCGTAGCCTTCCCGGGTGAGGAGCGCCTCGAAGAGCTGCGCATTGTCCGCTTCGTCGTCGACGACGAGGATCTTGATTTGGGGCGAGCCGCGCACGTGATGGGTCCCCTTCGTGGTTACTTTTCGTGCTGCCGAACGAGCTCTTCGACGCGTCGTCGCAACTTGTGATCGGGTGGCGCCACGCCGAGGAACTCCTTGTAGAGCCGCATCGCCTCCGCGTTGTCACGGTCGTTGGCTTGCTCTCCGCCGCGGGTCGCGTGCACGGAGGCGAGCATCGCGATGCAGTCGGGCTCCTTCGCGAACTGCTTGAGGCAGGCCTTGAGGACGGCGATCGCCGACTCGTACTGCTTCTGGGTGCGCAGGTCCTTCGCCTGTTCGTAGTAGTCCGCCACCGTCTGCTTGTTGTCGGGCTTCTTCACCTCGGGCGGCACGGGTCGCACTTCTGGGGGCGGCTTCTTCTTCTCGAGCTCGTCCTGGATCATCTTGCTGCGGCGATCGTCGAGCGCCTGGTACCGGGCGAGGAGGAGCTTGGTGCCCGCGGCGGCCGCGAGCTGGGTCTGGGCCTCGGAGGTGTTTCCCTTGTCGAGGGCCTGCTCGGCTGCGTCGAGGGCGCGGCTCACCGGTCGCTCGGCGCCGATCTGATCGATCTGCTTCTGCGCCTTGGGACAGATCGACTCGCCGATCTTGCACTGCCGCAAGATGCTCTCGGCCTTGAGCAGATCGCCCTCGTCGAGCGCGACTTGGGCGTTGGCGAGGATCTCCTCGACGTTCACCTCCGGCGGCTTCACCACCGACGGGTTCTTCTGCGGGTCGGGGTCCTTGACGGTCGGGGTGATGGGCTTGGGATCGCTCCCGCCACCGCTCTTGAACAGCGCGTAGCCGCCGACGCCGATGATGAGGACGAGCAGGGTCGCGACGACGGCGATCACCGGGCCCTTCGACGAGCCCTGCGGCGCCTCGGTGGTGACGGCTCCCGACGAGGCCGCCCCAGCCGCGAGGCTCACCGACTCCCCGGGTCCGACGAACTTCATCTTCACGTGACCCAGCTCGAGCGTGTCGCCGAGCCGCAGGGTGACTTGAGCGTACGACTCGCCGTTCACCATCAGGCCGTTCGCCGACTGGAGATCGATGACCTTCCACTCGCCGCTGTCTTCCCGAACGACCTTGCAGTGGGTGCGGGAGAGCGAGCGGTGATCGATCGCGATGTCGTTGTCGTCGGTGCGGCCGATCCTCAGCTCGGTCTTCGTGCAGGGGAACTCACGGCCCGCGAAGTCGGTGTTGAGCACCACCAGCCGGGGCGCGTCGGAGGGGCTGATGCCCACCACGCTCCGCTGCGGCCGGTTGGCGGCCACCTGATCGACGCGAATCACCGCGGTCGACTGGTGCCGTGGAGGCTCCTCGCCGGCGGCCGGAGCGTCTTGCACGTCTTCTTCGGACGCCTCGGGCACCACCGGCAGCGCAGGCATCGTCGCGCCAGGATCGGGGAGCTTCATGGTCGGCGCGAGCTGCGGCCGGGGCGGTTCGAGCGGCACGGTCGCTGCGGCGCGCGCTTCTTCCTCGCGCTGAATGGCGAGATCGTAGTCGCCGATCTGGATCAGATCGCCGTCCTGCACCTGCACCTGCCCGGTGATCCGATCGCCGTTCACCTTGATGCCGTTGTAGCTGCCGAGATCCTCGATGAGGACGTGCGCGTTCTGCCGGAGCAGGCGCGCGTGGCGGCGAGACACGTTCCGCTCGGTGAGCCGAATCGTGTTCCCTTCCTGCCGGCCAATGGTGATCTCGTCCCTCACGAATGGGACGACCGTCTTGCGGCCCTCGTCGTCTTCGATGATCAGCTTCAGCACGCACCCGAGGTTCTACCACCACTGTAGCGTTCCGCGCATCAAGCCTCTGGCGACCCCTGCCCAGAAAGTCCCGAAAAACGGGTGGCTGGTGAGTTTGCGTTCGTCAAGGGCGATCTAGTCTTGGCGGAAGCGCGATGACGGCCCCGATCACCCTCCGCACGGAAGTGGGAGACGAAGAGCTCGATCTGAACGAGTTCGAGGCGCGCATTCGCCGGGGAGAAGTCTCTCCGCAGAGCCTGGTGCGCATGCCGGCGGTGACTGGAGATCGGTTCGTGCCGGCGTGCGAGCTGGAGCTGTGGCGTCGCCTGCAGGACGGTCGCAAGGCCTACTTCGCGCGGGCCTTCTCGCTCGCCCGGTTTCCCTTCTTCACCTCGGCGGTCATCTTGCTCAACCTCGCCGCGTTCCTCGCGACGGCCGACGGCGGGTTGATGCAGCTCGACGACATGGTTCGCTACGGCGGCAAGGTAGGGCCGCTCGTCTTCGATCTCGGCGAGGTGTGGCGGCTCTTCACCGCGAACCTCCTGCACCGCGACGGGCTCCACCTCGGCCTCAACATGTTCGTGCTCTTCAACGTGGGCGGCATGATGGAGAACACCTACCGCACGCTCGACTACCTCTGGCTGCTCGTCTTCACCGGGCTGGCGACGATGACGACCTCGCTCTTCCTGAACGAGGCGGTCACCATCGGCGCGTCGGGCATGGTGTTCGGGTGCTTGGGCGGGGTGGTGGCCTTCGGGCTCAAGTACCGCAGCTCCTTGTCGGCGTTTCATCGCAGCGTGATGGGCGACGCGGCGATCCCCACCGCGCTCGGGCTCTTGCTCATCGGCATCACCTCGCAGGGCGTCGACAACTGGGCGCACGCCGGAGGGCTCTTCGCTGGGCTCGCGGTTGGCTCGCTGATGCGGCCACGGTTGCTCGCGACGGGCCAACGCTGGTGGTGGGAGCCGGCGCTGCGGGCGCTGCCGTCGTTCGGGGTGGTGATGGTGGTCGTCTTCGGGCACCTCGTCTTCGCCCAGTACCTCCCGCCGACGCGCATCGAGCGAGACGATCTCTACGGCTTCTCCATCGAGGTGCCGTCGACCTGGGGCCGGGGCGCGACGCCGCTGGGACGGGTCGCCTGGTACAACGGGTTGCCCGGGCTCGGCCGCGCCAGCTTCGCCGCCGAGGCAGTGCAGATGCAAGAAGGCGCCGACGCGATGGCCGCCGCGCATCGCTTCGTCGAGGAGCGGCTCAACCCTCGTGCCCTGGGCACCGAAGTGACCCGGGTGCGGGCGGAGTCGGCCGAGCCGGTGCGGGTCGGTGAACGCGACGGCGTTCGGGTGCGGGCCATCGTCGACGAGACCTCGGGAGCGACTCGGCTGGCCGCCTACTTCGTGCCGCGCGGGCGCACCGTCTACCAGCTCGTCTTCCAGTGGTCGGCTGCCTACCCGCGCTACGCGCACGTGGTCGACGAGATGCTCGCCGGGGTGCGCTTCGAGGAGGGCCAGGTGCTGCGGCTCGCGCGGGCCGAGGCGCTCCTCTTTCCGAACTCCGGCCCGGTGCTGACCCGGCTCGGTCAGGCGCTGCTCGATCAAGGAGACGCCAGCCCAGCGGCCGAAGCGCTCGCCTTCGCAGTGAAGACCGACCCCTCGAACGCCATCGCACGGGTGCTGCTCGCCAAGGCCTATCTCACCGGCGGTGAGGTGGAGCGCTCGTGCGAGGCCGCGCGTGACGCAGTCATCTACGCTCCCGATGACGCCGAAGCGCTCGAGGCCGAGGCGCGCTGCGAGCTGGCCCTGGGCCACCCGCGTCGGGCGCTCACCAAGCTCCAGGCCGCGCGGGCGCTCGAGCCGCAGAACAAACAGCTCGAGGCCGCCGAGAAGCGGCTCAAGGAGACGCTCCCCGAGTACTTCGGCGAGTGAATTCGTTCCCTCGACGGTCGGTCTGCTAGACCGATCGATCATGCGCACGCTCTTCCTCGCCGCCCTCGTCGCCACCACCGCGCTCGCCGAGGAGTCGGCGGCGGACATCTCGAAGAGGTCGCGCGAGAAGGGCGCGCTCAACCTGGTCGGCCTCACCGCCGAGCTCAAGCTCGTCACCACCGCGGCCGACGGCAAGGTGAAGGAGCAGCAGCTGTCGAGCTCGAGCCGCACCATCGGAGGAAGGAGCCATGCCCTCGCGCGGTTCTCGGCGCCGGCCGGGGTCGCGGGCGTGGCGGTGCTGACGGTCGAGGGCCCTCCCGCCGAGGGGGACGACGTCTCGCTCTACCTCCCCAAGCTCAAGCGGGTGCGGAAGGTGGCGAAGAGCGATCGCGGCAAGGCCTTCATGGACACCGACTTCGCCTACGCCGACATCGCCTCCAACGGCGCGCGCGACGAGGACGTGAAGCGGCTCGGAGACGAGAAGATCGACGGCCGTGATTGTTACGTGCTCGAAGGCAAGGGTGACGAGGCGTCGACCTACGGCGCGGTGAAGCTCTTCGTCGACAAGCAGACCTACGTCCCGATGCGCGTCGACTACGCCGACAAGGCGGGCAAGCCCTTCAAGCGCTACCGCACGCTCAAGCTCAAGTCGTTCAAGGAGCGGGTGATCGCGGCCGAGGCGGTGATGGAGAACGTCCAGGCGGGCTCGAAGACGCAGCTCACCGTGCTCAAGCTCGAAGAGTCGACGCTCGGAGACGACGCCTTCACCGAGCAAGCGCTCGAGCGCGGGTGAGCAGGGCCCGCCGCGCGAGTCGGCAGATCAGTTGCGTGGCTTGAGCCCGAAGCAGCCCGTCGGGCGCTTGGCCTTGAGCTGCTCCAGCGCCTCGTCGGTGACCTCGCAGGTCAGCACGGTGCCGTAGTACTGCCGCTTCCAGTGGGTCGCGTCCTCCGGGTGGCCCTTGGTGACGGAGGAGACGAAGAGCTCGTCGATCTGCGCGAAGACGTCCTTGCGCTGAGCGACCGTCCATCGTTCCTTGAGCGGCATCTCGAGCCAGAGCATCTCGAGCTCGTCGAGCGAGCGGGTCTGGCCCCAGAGCTCCGGGGTGGTGGTGAGGGTCGTCTCCTCGGTCGCGACCGAGCCCATCAGCATCATCCGGTACATGCAGTCGCGCTTGGCCGGGTCGAAGCTGGCGCTGGTGGCCTTGAGCAGCTCGAGCTGTTTGGGCGCGGTGCTGGGCGGCCAGAGCCGGCTCGTCAGCAGGCGCTGCTCGAGCTCGGCGACGGGCATGCTGCGCAGCTCGGCCTTGTAGATGTCCATGCCGGGGCAGTCGGGAGCGAGCGCGCCGACCGGAGTGGACGAGCCAGCGCGCAGCTTCCACACCCCGAAGCTCACCGTGCCGCCGAGGAGCGCCAGGCCGGTGAGCGCGGCGAGCACGTAGGGGAGCGTGGAGGAGGACGACGGGGGGAGCGGAGGGACCGTCGCCTCGGGCGGGAGCGGGGTCACCTCGATGGGCGTGGCGCGGAGTGCGGGGGCGACGGCGGGCCGAGCGCGGGAGCTCCAGGGCGCGGGGGCGAGCGCCTTCATCGCAGCCACGAACTCGCCGGCGGACCGGAAGCGCTGCGCTGGGTCCTTCGCGCACGCCTTGGCCAGCACCTCGTCGAGCGCCGCGTAGTCACGCCCCGGAACGCGCTCGCGGAGCTTCGGCATCGGCGTGGTGAGCTGATCGACGAGGAGTGCAGGCGCCGCGGTGGAGGTGAAGGTCGGCACCCCGGCCATCATCTCGAAGGTGACGAGCCCCAGCGCGTAGATGTCGGCGCGGCCGTCGATGGGCTCGGCGCGGACCTGCTCCGGCGCCATGTACCCGGGCGTGCCGGCGATCGCGCCCTCGGCGGTGAGGCGGGCGTCGGCCTCGGGGCGGAACTTGGCGATGCCGAAGTCGAGCACCTTGACGTAGGTGCCACCCAGATCTCGCCGCAGCCGAATGTTCTCGGGCTTGATGTCACGGTGGACGATGCCGCGAGCGTGGGCGGCAGCGAGCACCTCACCGACGCGCATCGCGATCTCCCTCGCCTCGTCGAAGGGCAGGGAGCCGTCGCGGGTGAGCCGGGCGCGGAGGTCTTCTCCCTCGACGAACTCGAAGACGATGTAGAGCTCTCCCGTCTTCGGGTCGCGGCCGGTGTCGAGCAACTGCGCGGCGCCTGGGTGCGTCACCTCGAGGCTCACCTTCGCCTCTTGTTCGAAGCGCTTGATGATGCCGGGGTTTTCCGAGAGCAGCGGGTTGAGGAACTTGATCGCCACGGTGTTGCCGACGCCGATCTGCTGCGCCTTCCACACCGTGCCCATGCCGCCGGCGCCGAGGCGCACGTCGAGGAGATAGCGGCCTCCGACGAGCCGGTGTTTCCCGGACAGGTGCGTGTCTTGCTGGCTCATGCCTTCCACGCGGCGGAGTCTGGCAGTGCGCGCCGCATGCGTCGAGCGCGTCAGAGCCGAATCCACCCGACTGTGTAGTAAGGCCGAGGCCTCGTGGGCGCCCTGACGACAGCGCTGCTGGTGCTCCTCGCGCAAGACGGCGGAGGAGAGGCCGCCGACGCCGGTGAGCCGCTCGCGGTGGAGGCGTTCGAGGCCTTCGAGCCGATCGACTCGTCCCCGAGCGATGCGGGTGCTCCGGCCTTCGAGTCGTTCGCGCCCGTCGCCGCGGTGCCCACGGTGCGGCTCCTGGGCGCGGTGCGGGCCGACACGAGCGTCGACACCCGCTTCGACTCGCCTCGCAACGTGCCCTTCGCCGAGAACGTGGCGGAAGGCCGGCTCCGCGCCTGGCTCGGAGTGGACGTGAAGGTGAACGAGCGGCTGCGGCTGGTGCTCGAGGGGCGCGCCCAGGTGCGCTTCGCCACCCAACGGGAGTTCGATCGCGCGAAGGCCTTCTTCGAGCCGATGCTCGGCGACGCCTACCTCGACTTCTATTCGCCGAAGCTCGACGTCCGGGTCGGCAACCAACGCATCCCGCTCGGGGCGAACGTGGCGCTCGCGCCGGCGGAGTCGCTGAACGCGAGAGATCTTCGCGAGAGCTTCGTGGCGGGCGATCTCGAGGACACCTTGCTCCCCGTGCCGGCGGTGCGCGCGCAGGGCACCTTCGGGAAGGTCGCCTGGCTCGCGGCCTACGTCCCGTTCTTCCAGCCCAACCGTTTCTTCGTCTTCGGCCAGGACGAGGCGCTGCTTCAGCCCGCGCTCGCGCCCTCGTTCGACACCCGACGGCTCGATCCCTCGGTGGAGGACTTCGGCCAAGAGCGGTTCCTCGAGACGAAACGCCCGGCTCCGTTTCTTGGTGACGTCGCGGTGAGGCTGGCGTCGACGGGGAAGGTCCGGTTCGGCGGCTCCTGGGTGTGGATGAACGAGAAGATGCCGCGGGTGGTGATGGACCCCGAGGTGCAGGTGCTCGCCTCGGCGAACGCGGCAGGTCGACCGGTGAACCAGGCCGTCGCGGCGTCGGTGATCAACCGGTTTCAGGCGGGCGAGACGCTCTTTCGCGGCACCTACGCGCGCACCCATCTCTTCTCGCTCGAGGGCTCGGCGATCGTCGGGCCGGCACAGCTCGACGCCGATCTCTCGTTCACGCCCCGGCAGACGCTCTTCGACGGGTCCTTCGCGCCGGTCGACAAGAGCGTGGTGACCTGGGTCTTCGGGGTGAGCCAGGCGTCGGACTCCAAGCTCGTCTACTCGGTGAGCTACCTCGGCATGGCGATCCCCAACGTGGCGGCCAACGAGCAGCTCGTTCTCCTCGAGCCAGCGACCGCCTCGGGAGCGGGCCGCACCGCCTGGTTCCATCTCTTCATGGGCAACGTCTCGTACACGCTGCTCGGAGACCGGCTGGCGCTCGAGCTGCGCGCCGCCTTCGAGCCGATCGGCCGGAGCTTCGCGATCGGCCCCAAGGTGAGCTGGCTCGGGGTGGAGTCGCTCAAGCTGTGGCTCGCCGCCGAGGTCTTCGAGGGCTCGAGCTTCAGCCCGTTCGGCTACCTCTCCCGCAACGACAAGATCATGATCGGCGCGCGGTACGAGCTGTTCTGAGTCGTCGCGTCAGGGCCCGCCGTCCTTCGGGAGGCCGAGGCGCTCGACGAGGGGCGCGAGGCGTTCACGTTCACGTGCGCTCAGCCCCGCGAGGCCCTCGCTCAACAACGTCAGCCCGCGCTCGCGCGACGAGGGGTCGGCGAGCAACAGCGCGCGGCTGAGATCGACCTTCGCCCGCGCCAGCCGTCGCCGATCGTCGACGTCACCCAGCAGCTTGAGCACCTCTTCG
>Ga0268298_10005570_pt1 | contig 11741 bp, 11 predicted proteins | sample WWTPWeurt_MetaG_FD_194462 | JGI IMG/M metagenome (GOLD analysis project Ga0268298, IMG submission 194462) | Activated sludge microbial communities from WWTP in Nijmegen, Gelderland, Netherland - WWTP Weurt | ecosystem: Engineered > WWTP > Aerobic digester > Activated sludge | place...
CTATCACGTCAGCGATGAATTCGTCGTGCAAAAGCGCCGCAGTGATGAAACGCGCCGCCCCGATATCATCGTCTTCGTCAACGGCATCCCGCTCGTCGTCATCGAATGCAAGCGCCCCGATAAAGGCACAAGCATGGGCGAGAAATCTGTTTTCGCAGGCATTACCCAGCACATCCGCAACCAAAAGGATGACGAAATCCCGCATCTCTTTGTGTATTCGCAACTCCTGCTTTCTGTCAGCACAAACGAAGCCATGTATGCGACGACTGCCGCCTCCAAAAAATATTGGTCGAACTGGCGCGAAGAAACCAACATTGAGGATGAAGTACATCGCCTCATTAACACGCCTCTGCCTGATTCTGCGAAACGAGCCTTGTATGCCCATCGAGAGTATGCTCCCGCGATCATGCGCTACTTTGAAGATTTGGAACGCGCGGGTGAACGCCTTACTACCGCGCAGGATCGCACGCTCTACAGCCTCCTGCGCCCCGAGCGCCTGCTCGAACTGATCTATCAATTCATCGTCTACGACGCGGGCATCAAGAAGATCGCCCGCTACCAGCAATACTTCGCGGTCAAAGAGACCATCACTCGCGTTGCTCATCTGGATAACGATGGTGTGCGTTCGGGGGGTGTCATCTGGCATACCACTGGTACTGGCAAGTCGCTTACGATGGTCATGCTGGCAAAGGCGCTCACGCTTCATCCAAATGTTCAGAACCCGCGAGTGGTACTCGTCACTGATCGAAAGAATCTTGACAAGCAAATCTGGAATACCTTCCACGATTGCGGCAAGACCGTCCAGCGCGCCAAAACAGGCAAAGGTCTCATTAAGTTAATCAAGCAGAATAAAACAGACCTGATCACCACCGTGATTAACAAGTTTGAGACAGTATTCAAAGAGAAGGTCACAGACAATAGCCCAAATATCTTCGTACTTGTGGATGAAGGTCATCGAACACAATATGGACCCATCCACACCAAAATGCGTCGGGTATTTACTCATGCCTGCTATATTGGTTTTACAGGCACGCCGCTACTCAAAAAGGACAAATCCACTGCCGCAAAGTTTGGCGGCATCATTCATCCCTACAGTATGCGCCGAGCGGTGGAGGACAAAGCCGTTGTACCGCTGCTCTATGAGGGGCGCATGGCGGAACTGAATGTCAACAAGTCAGCAATTGATACGTGGTTCGAGCGTGTTACTCAAAATCTCACCGAAAGCCAAAAGACCGACCTCAAGCGCAAATTCAGCCGCGCGGAGGAAGTAAATGCGGCTGAGCAGCGCATTTCTCAAATTGCTTATGACATTAGTGAACACTACAGACAGAACTTTCAAGGCACAGGCTTTAAAGCCCAACTGGCAACAACCAATAAGCCAACCGCCCTCAAATACAAAAAGTATTTGGATGACTTTGGCATTGTCACTTCTGAAATCATTATCTCCGCGCCCGATACACGTGAAGGCAATGAAGAAGTAGATAACACCAAAGACCCCGAAATCGAAGCCTTCTGGAAGCGCATGATGGAACGCTTCGGCGAAGAGGATGATTACAACGATGGACTCATTGCCCAATTCGCCCTTGAAGACGGTTTTGAAATTCTGATCGTGGTGGATAAATTGCTGGTTGGGTTTGATGAGCCACGCAACACCGTGCTTTATATTGACAAGTCTCTCAAGGAACATGCTGTCCTCCAAGCCATTGCACGTGTCAATCGTCTCTTTGAAGGCAAAGACTTTGGCTATGTCATTGATTATTACGGCGTCCTCGGCGAACTTAACCAAGCGATGCACACCTACGACGCCCTCGAAGGCTTCGACACCGAAGATGTCTTGGGAACGGTAATCGACACAAAAGAAGAAGTAGCTAAACTCCCTCAACGCCATTCTGATTTGTGGGAGGTATTCAAGACCATTCCAAACAAGAGAGATACCGAAGCAATCGAACGCTTTCTCGAACCTGAAGACATTCGCGACGAATTCTACGAAGCTCTCACAGACTATACTCGTACCATGCAGGTTGCCCTTGCCACCGTCAGTTTTTATGAGGATACTCCCGAAGCACGCATCAAAACCTATAAGGATGATCTGACCTTCTTCCATAACCTGCGTGCTTCCGTCAAACAGCGCTATGCAGAAACAATTGACTACAAGGATTATGAGAAGAAAATCCGCAAGTTGATTGACACCCACATCCAGTCCCCCGAAGTCAAGCCCATCACCGAACTGGTCAATATCTTCGACAGGGAACGCTTCGCCGAAGAAGTCGAGAAGATCGAAGGCACTGCTGCCAAAGCCGATACTATCGCCAACCGCACCAAGCGCACCATTACCGAGCGCATGGATTTGGACCCTGCTTTCTACAAACGCTTTTCCAAAATGATTGAAGAGACCATCGAAGCCTGGAAAGAAGGACGCATCAGCGATTTGCAATATCTCGAAACCGTTGAAGGTGCGATGAACAACGTCCGCAGTCGCGAAGACGACGCCACCCCATCTGAATTGCGCCATACCAAACACGCCGCCGCCTACTTTGGCTTGATCCGCGAAACCGCCAACAACTACTACACCGAAGCCGAGCGTGCCCGCCTCATGTCCATTGCCAGTGAAATGTCCTTACATATTGAGCAAATCATCGAAAAGAATAAAATCCGTGATTGGGTTCGCAACACCGACGTCCACAACAAAATGAAAAGCGAAATCGAAGATTACCTCTTCGACGAAGTCCAAGCGAAGCACAATATCCAGATCGAAACCGCTATGCTGGACGAAGTCCTGGACAACCTAATCGAACTCGCCCGCAGGCGTGACGCACTACAGTAATATCTCAGAAGATTTCCCTTCACAAAAGCAGCATTTCAATACGCATGAGGTTTTTATATGACAAACATCAATTTTGAACTCCGTGTTTTCCTAAGCTATGCAAAAAGATTTGATAAGCCCGCAGTACAAAATCTTCATGCGCGTCTTACGAAGGATGGATTTGAAAATGTTTGGTTTGATGAAAAAAGTCTGCTTCCAGGACAGGACTGGGAAGCAGAAATAGAAAGTGCTGTTAGAAAATCTGATGTAATTATTGTATGCTTGTCATCAAAATCCATAGCCTCAGAAGGCTATGTTCATAAGGAAATTAAGCTTGCGCTTGATGTCGCGGACAGACAACCAGAAGGCACTATCTATATCATTCCTGTAAGATTCGAAGAATGCGATGTTCCAAGAAGTCTAAGCAAACTTCATTGGACCGATATCTTTTCGGATGATGGGTACGAAAAACTTTTGAAATCATTACAGGCGCGTGAAAAGCAAATAGCGGAAAAACAAGCCCTCGCGAGCAACATACATTCTTCTTTTCATTCGAAAGGAAAGAAGTTTCGTGCGAGACGATACCGTGTGGGGAAAATTGAAACTGATGTCTATATGGATTTGCTGGGCGGGGGTGATCAATGGTTTGATCGTACCAATCTTACCTTTGACTATAAACATGAATGGATGCCTCTACCTGAATTGATCGAAAAAGATCGTGAGCCCAGCATGGCAGCAGTGGAGAAAGAGGCAAAAGAAAAAGGTCACATACTTTTCAATGGACCTGCAATACGACTTCACTCTTTCGATTTAAATGTAGTTCAATCAAAAAACGGGAAAGAAGAAAAGAATCCCGTTTTACATCTGCGCCCGACCTGCTGGCACGACTTTGTTTTAACAAACAGGAGACTCGATGAAAAAATACAGGGTGATTTAACAATAAGGGATTTGTATGCAGACGAAGACAAGCTAGTCACAAAAAGAAACGTGGATTGGATTGAACTAACGAATATTTTATGTATAACGGTGGTAATGCTGACGAGCGATAATTACACATTATTAGGACGGCGAACAGAGCGGGTTGATAATTCCAGCGGAATATTTGCCGCATCCGCGGCAGAAAATATGCATCGCTGGAAAGATGAACCATCTCTATCTAATGATCTTTGGTCGACTCCAAAGAGTCTTGCTGGCGGCAGTAGCTCTAACGTAAATTGGGATTACGCCCCGTCTGCCTGTCCAAATCCGTTCTTTGCCGCATGGCGGGGAATTCGAGAAGAAATAGCTGAAGAAGTTGCAAAATCTGTAAATGTGGATGACATAAAGTTTTTGAGTCTTGCATGGAATCTTCCAAATTTCCAACCCCACTTATACGCTTTTGTACAGGTTGGCATGAAGATGGATGAACTCGACAGAATACTCGATGCAGGTAGAGGCGATGATAGTTGGGAATCAAATTTATTGCCCGTTAAATTCGAACCCAGTGGGCCATTAAAAGATATTCTTTTTAATGAAAAATGGGCTGAAATCAGCAAAGGCGCTGTTCTTCGGTCATTAGTCCATGTATATGGATATGAAGAAGTAAACAAAGCGCTTTCATAAGACCGTTCAATTTATGGCGACCTTCCAGATTAAATACGGCTCTCAAACTATTTCATATGAACTTCAACTCATGCAGCGCAAAACGCTGTCCATTAGCGTGCATCCTGATTTGAGCGTCATCATCAAAGCACCTGAAAAAACAAAACTGGAAGATATAGAAAAAAAGATTTACCACCGCGCTAAATGGATACTCAACCAACAGCACCGCTTCGAAATCTATCTACCCGATGTCCCTCCAAGAAAATACGTCAGCGGGGAAAGTCATCGCTTCTTAGGTCGCCAATACCGCTTGAAAATCATTAAGAGCGATACTGAAAAAATTAAACTCTCCCGTCAATTTCTGGAAGTGTATTCGCCAGATACAACTCCATCCACCGCCCGCGTATTGGTTGAGAACTGGTATCGAGAGCAGGCCAATCAAATATTTCAAGAACGTTTATCTGCCTGCTACACAAAACTTTCCCGCGAAAAAATTCCTTATCCTAAAATCTCAATCCGCAGAATGCAGTCTAGTTGGGGCAGTTGCAGCGCCAAAGGCATGATCACCTTAAACATCAAACTAATTCAAGTTCCAATGGAATATATTGACTACGTTATCATCCATGAGCTCTGCCACCTGAAGCACTTACACCACGAAACAGGATTCTACAAATTACTCTCCCGAATCATGCCAGAATGGGAAGTTAAGAAAGAAAAGTTGGATCGGTTTGATTTTGGATAACCTCCACGCTATGAGAACCATTGCAGGCTTTTTTATTTGATAATTCCATCTCTGCACTTTGTGAACATTCTCAGATAAGCAAAAACAGCTCGCGTCACACATGCTGTCTTGTTGCCCTTCTCTACCAACCTCTCCACCGCATTCCTGAGTTTCTCCACGCTCGGCTTGACATGCCCACTCGCAGATGAAAGTATATTTCTTGAAATTCAGAAAGAACTGGGAGCAGATGCATATCCTTACCCATTTCTTTATGACATAGATATCCTCGTCAACCCTGATCCAGCGGGAAATGTCAACGCAGGGATTGGTATGCGCTTTAGTGGTCTCAATTACAGTCAGATTTATCAGTTTCTCAGCCATCTGCGCAATGAAATCAATGATGCCTTGAGAGAACAGGTAAGCTAAAGAATATTGAGCCCGCGAACAGCGAACGCACATGGGATATAATTTCATTATGAGCCAGACAACTGCGATCACAGGCAATCAACTCACAGACGCCCTGCGCGCGTTGGATGTCAACTTTATCCTGGGCGGACAAAGCAAGGATGCGTCCCTGCACAAACAGCCTGCGCGCCTGATCGCAGCCCTCGCCCAAAGCGACGAATCCCGCCTACGCCTGTCGCTCATTCCCCTCTTTCTTGAACATCCTGAGTTTGCCTCGCACGTGCGAACGGTGGCAAAAAGACTCGACCCGTCCGCTCGGCTTATGCTTCAATGCTATTACAGTGCCGCAGTTTGGCTTGGAAAAAAATACCAACTGCACAAAATGCTGCCAGATCACTTCTCACAGGAACTGGACCTGCACCCTGTGGATGACCCGGAAGAAAACCTAAAGGCTTTGGCAAAACGTCACAAGGAACTGAGCGGCACACGGGTCAACTGGCTTGGCACCTATCTGCACGCCGCGCAGGTTTGGCAAAAGGGCCTGGAATATAAAAAGGCTTGAATCTCTTGGATAACTCCGAAATCCAGTCCATCCTGCAAAGCATGGGGGAACGCGTCCCGCCCCACTCCCAGCTGATCCTGATCGGCGGCGGCGCATTGAGCTTGTTGGGAAGTCCCCGCCTGACAATTGACATTGACTTTATCGGTGATGACGTGCATCCGAGCGAATTGCACTGATCCATTATGCAGATAGCCAGAGAACTGGAAATCCACGTGGAACCCGTCCCTCTCGAAAGTTTTATTCCCCTGCCAGATGGAAGCGCAGAACGCAGCATCCGCATCGGTCAATTCGGAAATTTGGAGATCCATGTTGCCGATCCATACAGCATTGCCCTAAGCAAACTGGATCGCGGCTTTGAAACAGATTTCGAAGATATTATTTTCTTGATCCGACGGAACTTCATCACCCTGAATGAGTTGGAACGTATCGCGCAGGATGCCCTGCCTCATGCGCGCGAATACGATCTTCAACCTGATATTCTTGACCACCTTCAGGAATTAAAAGACCGGGTCAAATTACCCTTGGAAATAGTCTGGCTTCTCCCAAGCAAAAAAGACGCGGTCGCCCGCGCCTTTTTGTTTTATTGTCACCCCTCCCCCAACCGCTCCACCGCATTCCTGAGCTCCTCTTCACTCGGCTGGGTATAGCGTGCAGTGGAATCCAAACTGCTGTGACCGAGCAGCTTCGCCACCTCGAAGGGCGTCGCTCCGCTGTCGAGCAATGAGCGCGCGAAGGTATGACGAAGCACATGCGGAGTCAGGTCCTCGATCTCCGCGGACTCGGCATATCTCTGCACCACCCGCTGCACGATCCGCGGCTGGACCGCCTCCCCAACCTGCCCCGAAGCCAGTCCCCCTTCGATGCTATAGCGTACAGTTGCCGGGTTGAGACCATCATCCACCTTCAGTTCGTGACTGATGCGCGCCCAGAAATTACCTAATGGATCACCTATGAAGTGCAACCGATGTTCGCGGATCTCGGAATACAAATTTCCATTTTCCTCCTCGCGCTGGTTCATCAAGCTCTTCAGGTCGCGCTTCGGGATTCTTTCAAAAATCTGTTTTTAAGTTAAAATTAAAGTAAAATCAATTTATTACTATTTCGAATTCGCTATTTAGGGAGAATCGGGCCATGATAACATTTTCTATAAGCGATATCATAAATACAGGATTATTGGTTATTGCTGTATTAGGGGTGTTTTTGACTTTGTATCAAGTACGGCAAAATTATAAAATTGGAAAAGCCACTTTCTTTAAGGACCTGTATTCATCCATGTTCACTGACAAAGATGTCAGGATGGCGTATTACAAGATTGAGCAGGGAGTTTTTAAGTATGACCTGAATAAGTTTCATGGTTCTGATGATGAGATTATTATTGATAGGCTCTTAAGTTTTATTGATTTAGTGTGCGATTTGTATAATCAAGGGGTTCTTACGAAACATGAAATGATTTTTTTTCGATATCAGTTTAAGAGAATTTACAAAAATGAGGCCATACAAGATTATCTAGGCGTTTTGAAAACTATTTACAAAAAAAACAATGCTAATGTTGACCCATTTCCAAGTTTTGTCTCTTACTGTAAAGAAAACATAAAGGACTAACAAGGAGTTGGCGATGTCATTTTTTATAAAATTTTTTTTCAAAGGAAATAACCAATATAGCACTTCTCAATTGGATTTGTCCTCCCTAGAAGAGCCGCTAACGGCTTTAAATGAACGAAATCAAATTCGCAAATTGGCATTTGGGCTGACACTTTCTAATTTTCCTGATGAGGCAGATATTTTTGATACTGTCGCTGATGCTTACTTTAAGAGTGAAATAAAGCCGGTCATAGGCGCCAAAAACGTTCGGGCTGAAGGGTTGGGCATGGGAAACCCAGGGGATTTAGGGTGCTTGCAAGCTCTTTCATACGCAACACTGATTATTCAGGCTTTGAGGGAGCTTGCTGGAAAAGATAACGCTTCAGCGAAGCAAGTATTAATTTCGTTGTCAACACAAGGCGGAGTAAAACAGTTTTTGTTGCAACACACACAATCACTGGCTATTGACTCTGGAAGTGCAAGCGGGTTGGTTAATGCTATGATAAAAATCTTGAAATTGGATGATTTAGGATGATGGGGGATTAGTTATGGCAGAAGCACAACGAGTAGAGGAAGCGACAATTGATGATCAGGCATTCAATAAATCTCAGGTAATCGGCATGCCATCACTTACAACATGGGTTTTCATTTCAATTCTTGTTTTGATTTTGTCCTTCTTAATTCCAATTGATCAGGAAACACCGATTTTTATTGCAGTCTATATGTTCCTTCAGTTGGGTATTGTCTTGTTGATCTTTTTTGTTCGTCCCGGTTGGATAATTAAAAATAACCATATGAAAAAAATGGACGCCATTGATTCAGAATTTTCGGATTGGGTCAAGAATACCGCCTTTGAACTAAATATCCACCCTGCACCTCTGTCACTTTATACGGAAAAGTTGGGAGTTCCATTGCAAGTTTTCGGAACTTTTCAAAGAACTTATGTGGTGGTAAACAAAAACGAATTGGATTTTGCTCGCAAGCATGGTTTTATGCAAGATTTGAAGGCCATGCTTTTACATGAACTGGCTCATATCAAAAACCAGGATTATTGGAAGTATAGTTTGGCCAAAGATTTGTCAAATTTATATTTTATAACCATAATTTTTTCTTTTTTTCTCATAATTTTTGGCATGGCAGATTCTGCAATCTCGTCAGCACCTTATGCTCAAACCCTTCACAAAACAACAGCGATTGTCATTATTCTTGTCGGTGTTTTACTGCTATTTCTTGTTCGGTTTTTAACGGAGACTCGGGAGTATTACGCAGACCTGCTTGTCAAGGAAATTCTTGGAAAAGATGTATTGATAAGTGCCATTTTGACATCTGCAAAAATGTGGCCCAATCATGAAGGGACTAAAACATCAAACCTTGTAGAGAATATTCTTTATCAATTCTCAAAAAGTTCCAATCGCTATTCATTGGAACGTATCAGGGCAATTCAAGTTACAGGCCTGCAATTCCATAAAAATACGCAGAAATTTATATTCTTTGCAGGATTAGTCACAGGTATTATGGTGCTTGAGAGGAATATAGATGTATTGTTTCTAATGTCTGTTATGGTAATTGGTTCATTGCTTGGAAGCGTATGTTTGCTACCATACTGGATGGTTGGTGGAATTCAATTAAAAAGCTTATTGATGAAGGCGGTAGAATCTACGATAAGATATTTTGCAGGAATTTTTATAGGCATTCTCCTTTTTATAGTAATAGTTGCGTTAACAATGTCAATAAATAAAGTTTTCTTTCCAGCAGTTTTTTTTGAGGGAATTGAAGTGACCTCGTATTATGCTATATCAATATTGTCCATTTTTCTCAGTATTACTATTGGCTTATGCATTTTTTCCGTCTTTGTTAAAACCATATATCGCAATAATTTTGGCCGCCTATTCCTTAAAAAGGGCGCGCTTTTGCTGATAGTTCCATTTTCTCAAGTCCTTTTATTAAGCTGTTTGTTCATTTATTTTTTATCTCAACTGCTTGGAACTTCAACTATAAACTACCAAACAGCCATCTTACCCTTCTTATTAATATTTCTATTTAATTTTGCTGCATATTGGGTTGGGCCGAAATTAGATGAAACTGAATAGGTAGGGGTAAACGGCTTAATTTTGAAAAAAAAGCATCGAATTCTTATCTCAATTTATAGTGATGCCAGTTTGGGTTTGGTGAAGAGAGGCAAAGATTATGTTTTCTAAACCATGGGCAAGTAAGGTTGTTGGCGGTGTGTTGATAGTTGCCAGTATGGTTTTGGCATTTTATAACAGTAGTTTTGTTTTTAATAACTTTGTTGAGATTCCTTATGTTGATAAAGAAGTTTCGAGAGATATTCCCACGTCTGAGATCGAGTTGGTAAAATTGGATGCCAATCAATGCCATGATGAAACTGGGAATCCGATAAACCTTTATATTTTTATTGGACACTTAAAAAATAATGATCCGGATCACTATGCAAATTTCGGCGCTACTTTAAAATTTTTTGATATTGACAAGAATCTTGTTGGAGCCATTCGAGATCTAGATATCCTTATACCGCCAAAATCTGAAATTTGGTTTGCTAACTCCCAACTTTTGGATCATATGGCTGTAGGAGTGGACGGTCCTTTCGTTCGTGACGAATTCGAAGTGCATGAGCCTGTTTTATGGACATCAGTATCCCCGGGATTCCAGGAAGTATTAAGAAATTATCAATGGACATCTGAAATAATTGCTTATGAATTAAAAAAAGAAAAATTACCTGGAAATTCCCTGACTATTCAAATTGAGAATACTGGAGAACATACGATTTATCGTATCCAGGTTCTGGCGGCAATCTATAATACAAAAGATGAATTAATTGATTATTTATGGATAGAAGACTCAGATCTTCTTGCTAACAGGATTGACATATCGCCTAATCAAAAAAAAGAAGTAAATCTTGAATCTTTGTCGCTTACAGGCAAATGTGTCGGCAATTCTGATCCGAACGGATATAAGGTGGAGTATTGGATAAATGCTTTGACTGGGTTTGATTATCTTCTGACCAGTAATGCGAAGGACGTTATTCCGCCTATACCATAATGCAAAACATTGCTTTTTTGAATAGTATGCCATCCTTTTGATGCCCAGTTTTTTTATACTTTTCTATACAAAATAGGTGCAGCCTAACAATATATTCGCCAAAACTAAAGTATGGATTTTCAGGTAAAGTAATGTTACCAATACCTTGCCTCATACGCCTAAAATTATGAAGTAAAACTAGTCCTCCTTGTGACACGAGTGGACAGAAGTAGACAATTTTCTCGACTTTTAACAAATCCCCCATCAATTGCTTGACAGTCTCCTTCTCCCCACGTAAAATGAGCAAGTCTTGATAGAAGAAATGACCTACCAAGGCTCAAATCAACTCATTGCCAGTAGGAAAAATAGTTACACTTCGCGGGTGCTTTCCCCGTTGGGACCACAGAAAGTAACAACTGAGCAAGTCACAACAAAAAGCCGACCAATGGTGAGAAATCTCATCTGAGGTTGGCTTTTTGTATTCCGACTTCTCGAGGATGCTCTATGCCAGTCGGAAGCTCTAATCAGGAAAAACTGTATGGCATTGAACTTTTGAATATTCAGCAAGTTGTCGAGTGTGCAAAGGTCAGCCTCAAAACCAAATGCCGCTGGATCGAAACGGGGAAAATCCCAGTGGTGAAGTTTGGCAATCGCACATACTGCGTCCCTGCAGGCACAGTAATCGAACAACTTCAACAAGCAGGATATAGCAACCTGAACGAAACGTGGAAGCCAGGAAGGTGCGTCAGCTCCACGCCCCCATTGCTTACAAAGTCATCCATGTTCTGCTCATACACTGACGGGAATATATGCACGCCTATTGTATTGTTGGAAAACTCCCAGGCAGGTCATCCCATCCGAATACCCATGGAAAGCTTCAAACAAAAAGTAAACACTTTATGAGGAAATATTTCTTTCTGTTTTTCGTGCTCTTCGCTATCGCCTGCCTCTCGTTCGAACTGCCCGTGCCCGGGAATGTTGTTCCAACCACTCCAGCGGTGGTCACTCCCTCTGCAAACGAGACAACAACCCCTGCGACATATTCCCGC
>Ga0268298_10005571_pt1 | contig 11740 bp, 9 predicted proteins | sample WWTPWeurt_MetaG_FD_194462 | JGI IMG/M metagenome (GOLD analysis project Ga0268298, IMG submission 194462) | Activated sludge microbial communities from WWTP in Nijmegen, Gelderland, Netherland - WWTP Weurt | ecosystem: Engineered > WWTP > Aerobic digester > Activated sludge | place: Netherlands...
TGGAGCAGCTCTTCGCGGCCGCCTGCTGCACGGTGCGAATGCGCGCGTTGTCCTTTGGTTTGCGGGCGTTCGGCTCGGCGCTCGGGGCGGGCTCGGCGCTCGGGGGGGCCTCCGGATCGGGCTCCGCGCTCGCGGCCGGCTCGGCGCCTCCCGTGGGCTCATCGTCCTCGCCGTCGTTCGCGGCGGCGGACGTCGCGCCTGCGGTCCCCGAGGGCGGCGTGGCAGCGGCGGCGCTCGACGAAGCGGGTGCGGCGCCCTGCTCGGGCTCTGCGGACGAGATCGAGGCCGAGATGAGGACGACGTTGACGACGACGACGCCGAAGAGGCCCGCGGCGGCGGCGAAGAGCCCCCACCTTCGGATCGAGGACGTCCGGCTCGGGGGCGTCGCGCTGGCCGGCGGCTCCCGGAGCGAGACAGCGGTCGGGGAGCCCGTCACATCGAGGAGATCGGGGCCGCGCACGGACGGCTTGCGTCTCGCGGGTTTGGCTCCGTCGTCCTTCATGATTTGCTGGCTAGCGCGCCCTGGCTCCGGCGACAAGGGTGGTCTTGCTGCCCACCCCGGCCGTGCTCGGGGGCGTTCGCCCCCTGCGCGCGGCTGCCCCTCCCAAGCGTCGTGCTCGGTCGCTCCGCGCCCTTGCGCGCGCCGCGGGTGGGGCGCAGTCCCGACGCTGCGCGCGGGGGGGCGCAACCTTGGACAAATCGGCCGCGTCCCACATTTGTCCAGCACTTGTCAAACTTCAGTTCGGATCTAGCATGAGCCCATGCACCGATCCCCGACGCTGCTCGCCTCGTTTGCCGCAGTCGCCTTCCTCTTCGCTGCCCCCTCCGTCTTCGCGGACGAACCTGCCCCCGCCCCCGACAACCCGTCTGTCGAGAAACCGGCGGACAACAAGCCTGCGGACAACAAGCCTGCTGCGGCTCAACCCGCGGACAACAAGCCGGCAGACAACAAGCCTGCTGCGGCTCAACCCGCGGACAACAAGCCGGCAGACAACAAGCCTGCCGACAACAAACCGGCCAACAACAAACCGGCCGAAAACAAGCCGCTGGACAACAACCCGGCTGTCTCGAGCCCGCCTGGCGAGAGAGCCCCCGCCCCGAAGCCCGAAGACCCCTGGTATCGCTTTCGTCCGCAGCTCGAGCTCGGATTTCTCGCTGTCCTCGACCACCGCATCCAGTTCGGGCGCGGCGCCACCAACTTCAACCTCGTGGCCGACGGCGGTCAAGACAACCTCTTCTTCGTCTGGCGCGCCAGCCTCGAGGTCGAGATCGCCCGCCGCCACAACTTCACGTTCCTTTACCAGCCCCTCGAGATCAACTCCCAGGTTCAGCTCGCCAGGGACCTGAAGGTCGACGAGGCCGTCTTCGCCCGAGGCAGCAATCTCCGCCTCAAATACGGCTTCCCCTTCTATCGATTCAGCTACATGTACGACACCATCCAGGGGGACAAAGCCGAGCTCGCCGTCGGCCTCTCCGCCCAGATCCGCAACGCCACCATCGAGTACGAGTCCGGCGACGGCGACCAGATCAAGAGCTACCGCAACATCGGCTTCGTCCCCCTCTTCAAGACGCGCGGCCGGTACAACTTCGACAACGGCCTCTTCTTCGGCGGCGAGGTCGACGCCGTCTACGCCCCGATCCGCGGCGCCAACGGCAGCGACAACGAGGTCACCGGCGCCCTCGTCGATGCCAGTCTCCGACTCGGCATCAAGCTCCCGCTCCACAGCGAGGCCTTCCTCAACGTCCGCTACCTCGGCGGCGGGGCCACGGGCCAGAGTGACCCCGAGGCCTTCTCGGACGGCTACACGGCCAACTGGCTCCATTTCATGACAGTCAGTCTCGGCGCGACCATCTCGTCGTTCTGAGGGGCGGAGCTCTCTTCCCCGACCTCCGCGGCTCCGTGGTGAAAGAGCTCCCGGAGATCGCTTGAAGGATCACCATTGGATCCATCGAGGATTCGAGGTAGAAGGGCGCAATGGACGCGTCGGAACGCATCGACCACATGATCGCGAAGCTCACGGACTGGCGCGGCAGGACGCTCGCCGACATCCGCCAGGCCATCCTCGCCGCCGATCCGGAGATCATCGAAGAGTGGAAGTGGATGGGGAGCCCCGTGTGGTCCAAGGGCGGGGTCATCGCCGTCGGCAACGCCCACAAAGGCAAGGTCAAGCTGACGTTCGCCCACGGCGCGCACCTCGAAGATCCCGACAAGCTCTTCAACGCGGGCCTCGACGGCAACGCGTGGCGAGCGATCGATTTCTCCGAGACAGACAAGGTCCAACCGCGCGCCCTCCAGGACCTCGTCCGCGCGGCCGCCGCCTACAATCAGAGCAAGAAGAAGCCCGCGGCGGCTCGCTCCAAGGCAAAGACGCCCATGGACGCTCCGCCGAAGGCCCCCTCCAAAGCCAAGGCCGTGCGCAAGAGCCGCTGAGAGACTGGGGGTGCCGCCCCTGCAACCACGTCCCCCCGAAGAGCCGTCCCGGCCCCCTGCCCCCCAAGGAGGCTCACTTCAGCTTGACGCCGAAATAGAAGCTCACCGGCGCGTCCGGCTTGCTGTTCGGATACACGATCATCGGATATGCCCGGACCGGATCCGCCTTGAGCGCCGCGCTCGCCTGGCTCGAGACGAACGCGTGCTTGTCCGGCGCGTCCTCCAGCATCATCGCCACGATGCCGCCCTTGACCACCAGCCCCGCGAGCTCCTTCGGGAGGAGCATCGGCGCATACTCCATCTTGAGCGCCTCCGTGCCCGTCTGAAAGCACTCCTCCTCGTACTCGAGGTATCCGTCCGGCCGGATCCGCTTGATCTTGTCCGTCGACACGCAGTTGAACGTCGGATCGGTCCACTTCGCGGCCACCGCGGTGACGACGAGGTCCTCCCCCTTCACGACAGCGCTCTTGATCTCGTACACCCAGGTCCCCACATTTTCAGGATACCCCTTGTTCACAGGCTTGAAGGCGAACAGATCCCGCAGACGGGACGAGGCCACGGACGTCATCGCCTTCGAGCCGTCCTCGGGCATCAGCGCGGCCACGTACGCCGCGCGCCGCGGGCCGAGCCAGCTCATCTCCCGGCGGATCGCGTCCACCTGCGCGGCCCCGAGGAGGGGATCGTCGATCGCGTTGCAGAGCGCGTCCGCCTGAAACACCACGCTCCCCACCGGGTCCGACAAAAGGCTGTCCAGGTCGGCGCGCTTGGTGGACTTCGCCTTCACCATCTTCTCGAACAAGGGCCGCGTCTCGGCGCTGCACCCCTTGGCGCTCGCCATCGGCCCGCGGGCGCGCGCCATGGCCCCGAACGCCGTCTGGAGGACCTCCTTGTTGGGCTCCAGAACGGTCTTGTGCCAGCTCGCATACGTGTCCTCGGCCTTCTTTGTCGTGGCGCTGTGGAGACGCTTCACCGAGGGGTCGCTGGACGACGCGTCGAGCATCCGCGGCTGCCACAGGCGATAGTCGACGAGCCCGAGCAGCGCATCGTCATATGCCTCCTGGGACAGCGCCTTCGAGGCCAGGCGGAGCGCGAGCTCGTCTTGCGCCTTGTTCATGTCGAGCTTCCGGATGTCCACGACGGCGAAGGGCCCCGCGAACGCCTGACACGTCAAGCCCGCGCGATCCAGCTCCGTCAGCTTGCCAGCCCCTTCCAGGATGTCGAGGCTGTCGAGCGCAGCATACAGATTGTCCGGTGGGCGATGGCTCGGATCCAGCGGCCCGCATCCGTTCACGAGCGCGTCCACCACGGGATCACCCGAATTGCCCACCTTGAGGAAGCCGTGCTCTTTGACAGGCGCGGCGAGCACCTCCAGGACCGGCACGATGCTGGCGAACTTGATGTGCGCGAGGTTCAGCCACGCCTGGAGGAGATTGACCACCTGCCGCTGTCGTGGCGCGTACCGCACCCGATCACACGCCATCTGGGAGATGAGCTTCAGGTGCTCCACCATGAACTGCGGATCCAACGCCCGTGTCAACGGGTCATACCTGAGCGTCGCTCTGGCCCTCTTGAGGATCCCATCGTAGCGCCCGCACCACGTCGGCGCGGCGAGCGGCACCTCGCCCACGTCCGGGGCGGGAGCGACCTTCTGCTCCACGGGCGGATCGTCGGGCCGGTACCCGTATCCGTCGTTCTCCTTCAAGAGCTCGTCGGACCACGACCCGCTGCATTGATTGCAGTCCGCGATGACCATCGACTCGTTGGGCCCGCCGCGGTAGCCGATGGTCCCGAACTTCCCGGAGGGCCCGATCGCCGACTCGTCCAGGTTCTCCAGGAGCTCGACCGCCTGCGCTCCCCCTTTTTCCCTGCCGGCTTCGGCGGAGCCGGCGCCTCGCCCCCTCGAGCCACAGCCTGCGCTCGCCGCCAAAGCGAGCACGATCATCCCCCCGAGCGGTGTTCTTCGCATGCCTTCCTCCTCACGACAGAGCCAGCGCGCTTCATAGAGCGGGCCGAACGGGCGCACCATAGACCCAAGCGAGGGGCCCGGGCACCAAAAATCGGCGGCTGTGCTCAAGTATGCTCACCCCCAGGACGGCGGCTCGGGAGGCCCAATGCGCGACGACCATGGCGGCCTTTTCGCGGCGAAAAGAGGGCTCGATGCGCGCCTCTCGGGACCAGATCCGGGACACCCACCCTCGCTCGAGGGCCGCTCGGCTCGGTATGTCACCGATGTCAGCGCGAAACGAGCGCGCCGCTCGACTGCACCTGCTCTGTCGACGGCAACGAGGTCGGCACCTGCACAGGCACCGACCTGAGCTGCGACCTGCAGGCCGGCTGTTGCGGCCAGCTCTTCTGATCACGACCCCTCGCGTTCGGTGGGAAAGGAGAGCGAACGCCGGATCTCCGAGCCAGGAGCAGCTCTGGAGAGTATAAGGCGGGCATGAGCTCTCCTCCCGCCGTGCCGACGCCGGATTTCAACCGGATGGCGGCCAACTTCGATCGTTTCTTGCCTCAAGTTCATCCGGTGTCGCTGGCGGTGCTCGATCGCCTGCCCGAGCCTTCGGCGGGCGCCGTCGTGCTCGATGTGGCCTGCGGGACAGGGGAGCCGGGGCTGACGCTCGCCCGTCGATCACCAGGGATCCGCCTGCTCGGCGTCGACAGCGCGCCTGCCATGATCGAGGCCGCGCGGAGCAAGGCAGCGCGCGAGTCTCTGGAGGGCGTTCGCTTCGAGGTGATGGCGAGCGACGCCCTCTCCCTGCCCGACGGGAGCGCGGACGCGGCGATCTCGCGCTTCGGTCTCCTGATGTTCGGCGACGTGCCGGCGTCGGCGCGAGAGCTCGCGCGCGTGCTGCGCCCGGGAGGCCATTTCAGCCTCGCCGTGTGGGACGAGATGGATCGGAACACGCTTGTCTACAAGCTCACCCTCGCCTTGCGCGAGCACCTGCCGGAGGCGCACGGGTCCCCGCTCGATCGCTTGCAGGAGTGGGCCGGCGAGGCGCGGCGCGCGCAGGTGCTCGCCGACGCGGGCTTCGCCGCTGTCCATTCGGAGGTGTTCGCCTGGATGTACGAGTTCGACAGCTTCGACGGGCCGTGGGAGCTCCTGTCCCGCATGGGGGCCATGACCGGCCAGGCGGGGCTCACCGCCGAGGCCCAGGAGCAGGTCAGGAGCGATGTGCTGGAGTCGCTCTCCCTCTATCGACAGCCGTCGGGGGGATATCGCATCCCGCACGCGTGCCGCCTCTTCTGGGGCCAGCGCTGACGGAGCGCCGAAAGCTCACGGGATCGTCGTACGTCATCACGAGCGGCAGGAGCGTCATCGTCGCAGGATCGATGGCCGTCTCGTCCTTCCCTGGCAACAGGCGCCCTCCGGCCATCCACGCCACGGCCTTGTCACTCGATTCGTCAACTCAGACTGTATTCCCAGAAATCGACGCCCCGAGCTCCAGGCGCCGTGGTCGCTCGGGACAACTGGCAACAAGTTGCCGGCAACAAGTTGCCTGCTCCGGGCCCAAAGAGCCAATCATCGCCGCCGACAAAACAAACGAGCCATCGAATGAACTCTCCTCCGGTGACCGCAACAGAGTGGGAGAGACGGGCGCGGCCTCCGGCGAGAGGCGGAGCGTGCGCAGCGCCGGGACGGTGTCCCCCAGGCGGCGGCCGCGCGCCCTCTGCTTACACGGACGCACCCGCAGGAGAATGCACAATGAACACATATTTCAAATACCTTGGACTCTTCTCGCTGACAACGGCCCTGTCCCTCATCGGCTGTGATGGGGGCGGCGGAGGCACCGGCGGCGGCGGCAGCACGAGCACCGGCGGCAGCACGAGCACCGGCGGCGGCACGAGCACCGGCGGCAGCACGAGCACCGGCGGCGCCGGAGGGAGCACGAGCACCGGCGGCGCGGGCGAGATGGGGAGGTTGCTGGGCTTCGGGTGGGCCTCGTCGACGATGACAATGGACTTCCTGGAGGTAGACAGGGCCACTGGCGCGCTCAGCGTGACGGGCGCTCTTCCCCCTCAGCCGGGCGACCTCTTCGATCTGGGCCAGGGGGCGCTCGATCCGGCCTCGAATCACTTGTTCCTCGTCGTCGATCAGGACCTGCCGGATCCGGTGGATCTGCTCGAGATCGACACGGCCACCGGCGCTGTCCTCGCGACGACGGTCCTGGATCTCGGCGGCTATGCGGGCGTTTCGCCCAGCGCTGTGACGAGCACAGGCGAGCTCCTCGCCCTCGCGCCCTCCCCCGCGGGCGACACGATGGATCTCGTCGCGATCGATCCGATGAGCGGCTCCCTCGCGCCGAAGACCGCTGTCCCGCTCGGCACGTGGCAGCTCTCCGGCTCCGCGTTTGATCCTGGATCGGATCACCTCTATCTGATGCTGTCGGACTATCCATCGCTGAACAAGCTGCTCGACATCGACGGCAAGACAGGGCAGATCGTCGCCACGACTCCCGTCGTCATGGGGGCGCTCGTGGACGGGCTGTTCGATCTCGAGGTCAATGGCTCGGGGGAGATCCTGGCGATCGCGCGGGAGCCGCTCGGCCCGCCGGAGGACCTCCAGTCGATCTGGCACGTGGTGAAGGTCGACAGGAGCTCGGGCGAGCTCTCTTCGATAGGCACGTTGCCTGGCGAGTCAGCGACTGTGGGGGAGAGCTGCTTCGACCCCGTGTCGAATCAGATGCTCCTGCCCAGGTTCGACGACTCCACGCTGCTCGCCATCGACGCGGCGACAGGGGCTGTGGTGGCGCAGACTCCGCTGCTCCTCGGGGAGTACGCCGGGGTCTCGGAGGCCTTCGTCGTGCCCTGAGCGCGTGATAGGCCGACGAACGAAGGCTTTCCTGTGGGCGGAGATGGCCCCTGCCCCGACGCTCGGGGGCGCTGCGAATGGCGATTGATCTCGCGGCCGAGCTCTCCACGGATCCGGTCCAGGTGGCGTGACGTCACTCACAACAGTCCTCGGGGCAGCTCTCGCATACCTCCCCGATCTCCGTGGAGCAATAGCCGTCACCACAGCACGGTCCGCAGTCTTGCGGACACTCGCACGAGGTCTCTCCGCCGTCCGGGTCGCAGAGACCGTCGCCGCAGGGCGATGAGCACCCCCCGCAATCCTGGGCGCAGGTGGAGCACGTCTCTCCCGGATCGCATGCGCCGTCGCCGCAGCGAGCGTCGTTGTCGCACGCGATGCCTCCCTCGCCGTCGCAATACCACCGCTTGCAATCGGCTTCCGGGTCGCTCGTCATCGAGGGCGGAACGAGCGTTCCCTTGGGCTCGGGGAGCGCGCCGCACAGGTGTTCGCGGCACACGCGCCGGGTGCACGGGTCAAGGGCCAGAGGACAATCCTCCGGCGCATCGCACGGCTCACCCGAAGGGGCGACCGTGCAGTGGAAATTCAGGGCCAAAAGGCACCCCATCGCGACATGGAGGGCCACGCGGAGAGCTTCGAGCATGGGACCGCGGGCCCGGCGGCGTTTCGGCAGAGCGAGCCGAGCAAAGGATCGTCGAGCGTCGGTATCCATGGTGATTCCCTCACTGGATGAGCAGCGTGACCTGCTGGAGAGTCCCTGTGATCAAGGCGGCGCCGTCACCGACACAGAGCTTCCACGTGCCGGGGACGTTCTCGCCTTTGAGCTTCGAGAGGCCACCGGACACCCCGGCGCCGGGGTTGGGCGCGAAGGTGCATATCCCGTTGGACTGACAGATATTCTGACCGCTGCTCAGGCCGGCGCCCATCTGCTCGGCGCTCGTCGCGGCTCCGTCCACGAAGACGATCGGGCTCGAGGACGTCAGGTTCGCGGAGGCCCCGCAGCACCCGCCGCCGTTGTCGGAGGCCTCGTTGAGGCCCGGACGACTGGCCAGGACAACCACGGTCCCCGCCGGGCTCACGAGCTTGAACGTCAGATCGCCGACCCACGTATGGGACACAGCCACGGTGACAGTGACGGCGCCGACCTTGACGGCCCCGCCCGCCGGCACGACGAGGCTGGCGCACGCCATCGAGCCGATCGTGCCATTGTACGAGTCGTCCGGGATGGTGAGGTTGAGGGTCGGCCCGACGGTCGCCACCGTCGCCCCCACGTTCACGCACGCTCCCGAGGCGCACGCCTGACCGGTAGAACACGCATTGTTGCAGCTCCCGCACCTCTTCGGGTCGACCTTCGTGTCGAAGCACCCCCCGTTGCACTCCGTCGTGCCCCCCACGCACTGGAGATCGCAGAGCCCGCCCGCGCACACCTTCCCGGCGGGGCACTGACCGTTACAGCCACCGCAGTGCTTCGGGTCGGAGAGCGTGTCGAAGCACCCCCCGCCGCACTCCGTCGTGCCCCCCACGCACTTGAGATCACAGCTCCCGTCGGCGCAGACCTGCCCGCCTGGGCACTTGACGCCGCAGCCGCCGCAGTTGGCGGGATCCGTGTCCGTGTCCACGCAGTGATTACCGCATTTCGTCGTGCCGCCGGCGCACTTGAGGGCGCACGCGCCGGCCACGCACACGAGATCGAGCGGGCACTCGGTGCCGCAATCACCGCAGTGCTCCGGGTCGTTCTCCAGATCGACGCAGATCAGACCGCACTTGGTGGTCGTCCCGGCGCACTCCAGACCGCACTCTCCAAAGGAGCACACGTGGTCCGCTTGACAGACGTGCCCGCACCCCCCGCAGTTGTCGTGATCCTGAGCGAGGTTCACGCAGATCTCCCCGCATCGAGCCGTGCCCCCGGCGCACTCGAGGACGCAGCTCCCGTCCTTGCACGTGTGCTCCACGGGGCACGTCTCGCCGCAGTCTCCACAGTTCGCGGGATCGGTGTAAGGGTCGACGCAGATATCGCCCTTCTCGGTCGGGCACCGGAGCGAGCCCCCCGTGCAGCCGAGGATGCACTGACCGTCTTCGCACACTTCGTTGTCGGCGCACGACGCGCCGCACGCCCCGCAGTGCAGCCTGTCGCGATCGAGGCGCACGCACGTCCCGTCACAGTCGGCCGTCCCCGGCCCGCACTTGGTCTCGCACCCGGGCGCCGCGACGGCGGAGAACGCGAAGATCGCCCCCGCCGCGCAGATCAACGCCCTGCTCCCTTGGATCTCGTGGACTCTCATGCTCTCTCTCCGACCCATGGCGGCGCGCCGGGCCTCAGGGACACTGCTCGCCCGTGATCGGGCACGCCTTGATGAAGCTCCCGAAGCAAAGCCCTCCATCGCAGTTGCAGCTCGCGCAGTCCGAGTCCTGCGCGCACTGCGTCCCACCTGAAGCGCAGCCGGTGTGATCGCTCACGAGCTCCGTCCCGGCGGCGTCGCAGAGCAGGACCCCGCAGAGCACGGCGGGAGACGCGCCGCAGAGATCACCGCTCAGAGGGGCGCCGCGCACGTTGCACTCGTTGACGCAGAGGTCCTCGGGCGAGGACGGCGGAGGGCCCTGCGGGATGGAACAGCCGTTCTTCATTCCGGCGGCCTTGCAGTCCAGAACAGCCACCCTCTCAGCGCTGCACGCGGACCCCGGGACGTGCGCGCACCCGAGCACCGAGGTCCCGTCATCTGCGCATGTGAAGGCGGGGTCCGCGGGATCGCAAGGCTCGCACTCCTGCTGGCAGACACCCGCCGAGCACGCGCCTCCCGGGCCGCACGGGACAGTGACCCAGAACGATACGCCGCCCTCCCCCAGATGGCAGACTTGCAAGCTCGACCCGTCGCCCGGGGTGCACCTTCGGGCGGCGAGAGGGCACACGCACGCTCCGACGCTCGCCACGCAAGCCTCGAGCTCGCCGCACGTCGCGCTCAAAGCCCAGTGTCCCTCCGAACAGGCCAAAAGCTCGTCGCCGTCGCAACAGCGCTCCTCCCCGTCGCAGTCGCCCCCTTCTTTGCACCCGTTCGTCTCCCCTCCTCCGGCCCCGCCCGTGGCGGTCGAGGTCGACGTCGACGCCGACGTCGAGCCCCCGGTCCCCGTCTCGGTGGTGGGGTTGAACAGCACCTCTTCGACTTGTGTACAGCCCGCTCCAAACACGAGCCACAGCACCGATAGCCTCGCCACCCACATTGTTCGCCGCATGATGAGCCTCCAAGCGGAGACACCGACAGCTCCGGGGCACGAGAGCCCCGGAGCTGCGGGCCTCTCTTTCACTCCACGAGGACGGCGCCGACCATCCCCATCGTGCCGTGCTGCTCACAGAAATAGGGGTATGTCCCTGGCTCGGAGAAGGTCACCTTCACCGAGGTCCCCGTGGTCGTCCGCTTGATCGGGCTCGCGGAGTCGGGGTGCTCACCCTCGCTGTCGGCCGAGCCGCCGACGAGGAAGTGCGCGGAGAAATCCCCGCTCCACGTGACCGTGGCGCCGGCCGACACGCGCGCGCAAGCCGGCGAATAGGTGTTGGCCAGATCGCCCCCGAACGCGACGCTGGTGGCGTCCTTGAAGTCGGTGCACCCGTTGGCGTCCGCGACCGTCTCCTCGCCGCCGCCGCACCCTGCCGCGCTGATCGCCGCCGTCGCCAGGAAAAAAACGAACATGCTCTTCTTCATCTCGAACCTCCTCCGTGTCGAACCCGTGATTGAACCTCAGAATGTGCGCTGCTCGGTGAGCAGCGCGCGTCGCTTCGCCCCCGCGGCCGACGGCCTCAGTTGGCCGGACACTGAGACTCGGCCCCGGAGCACAAGCCGGCCTCCGAGCCGAGGCAGAGTCCGTCCTTGCAGTGGCAGCTCGCGCACTCCTCGTTGACAGCGCACGGCGTCCCGCCGCTATGGCACTGGATGTGATCGGGGATGAGCGCGGTCTTCGTCTCGTTGCAGATGAGCGTCGCGCAGAGGAGATCCGGGTCGTCCGCGCAGAGCTCACCCATGATCGGCGCGCCAGCCTTGTTGCACGCGTTCAGGCAGAAATCCGCCACCTCGCTCGCAGGCTCGCCTGGTGCGGGCGTCACGCACTTGATGAACCCGGTCTCGGAGCACTTCTGGTTGGGCTTGAACACCCCGCAGTTCCCGCCGCAGCTCAGGCCCGAATTGTCCGGCTGGCACACGAAGACCGTGTCACCGTCGTCGCCGCACTTGATCTGGCCCTGAATGCAGTCGCAGCTACAGGTGCCGCACAGCGTGTCGCCCTGGCAGATCTGGCCCTTGTCGCACTCGTGCGTCTCGAACTCGTTCTTGGCGCCGCTCTTCGGCTCGCACACCTGCACGTGACCTGTGTCGCCGTCGATGCACCGCGCGGTGCCGACCACGCAGTTGCACGCGGCGTCCCCGAGCGACTGGTCGCAGAACGTGTGATCGTCACAGAAGTCGATCTGCGTGGGTTGGCCGTTCTGGCAGTCGATCACAGCCTGCCCGTCGCAG
>Ga0268298_10005572_pt1 | contig 11738 bp, 7 predicted proteins | sample WWTPWeurt_MetaG_FD_194462 | JGI IMG/M metagenome (GOLD analysis project Ga0268298, IMG submission 194462) | Activated sludge microbial communities from WWTP in Nijmegen, Gelderland, Netherland - WWTP Weurt | ecosystem: Engineered > WWTP > Aerobic digester > Activated sludge | place: Netherlands...
CGGCCGGCGAAGAAGGCCAGGTTCACTGCCTGCACGAGCAGGCCAGGGTGGCGCGCATCGTCGGCGATGCGCCCAGGGCGGTGCAGATCCTGGAGCAGCTCGTGCAGCGCCCGCCCACCGACTCGGTCGCTGCGGCCGCGATCCCGCTCGGTGTGTTCCGTCACTCGCTCTCGCGCGCCTACTACGAGGTGGGCCGGTTTGCCGAAGGTGCGCAAGCTGCGCGGCGCAGCGCCGAAGAATTGAAGGCCAACGGGTACGGGAGTGTCCTGGAGATGTACCAGCCTTGGGGCCTCGAAGCCCTGTCGCTGCGCGAAGGAGGGCGCCCTTTGCAGGCCTTGAGCGCGCACGGGGGAGGCGCAGCCATCGATGTTCAGGACGACGCGATACCGCTCACGGCGCGGCTGCAGTACGTGGTGACGCTGCTCGAGCTCGGGCGCACACGGGAAGGCCTGGCGCGGCTGAGGCACATCGCGCAACTGGTGCAAAGCCGGGACGATGGGCCGGAGCTGCGCTCGGTCCGATTGCACCGGGCTCGAGCGCTGATCGATTCAGGGTCGTGGCGGGAGGCTGAGGCACCGCTGCTCGAGGCGGAGAAGCTGTTCGGCCCGCTGCGCCAGAAGAAGCTCATGGCGGCGCGCAGCTTCCTGTTCCTGAAGGCCCGCTGGGCACTGGCCGCCGGCCGGCCTGCGATCGCCGAATCCGCCCTGGACGAAGCGCGCGAGATCCTTGAGCTTGCCCGGCAACCCACCCATCCCGCCTGGCGGATGTTCCAGCACCTGCGCGCACGCTGGGCCTTGGCCGTTGGCCAGTTGGATCAGGCGCAGGAGGCGATCGATGCGGCATTGGCCATCTCGCGGCGCGTGGCCGTGGATCCCGCCGGCAGCCTGCACATCGCCGAAGACCTGCTCGTGAGAGCCGAGCTGCGCCGAGCGCGCGGCGATGCGGTCGGCGCCATCGGCGATGCGCGCGAGGCCGCCACCCAGGCCCACAACGGCGCTGGCCCGGAGCACCCCGTCACTCTGGCTTCGCTGCGCGTCGGCCGTTGAAGCCGCGCACTTCAATCTGGGGGGTGAGGTCCGGGCTGACGTCCGCTTGGACGGGGGGATGTCGTTTCTGAAGGCAGGGACCGTGAATCCGGTCCGCGTTCTGGAGACGACACCATGAGTGCGAGCTGGCGAGGCTGTGACGAGGACTGTGCTGCGCGCGGGCGGGCCCGGGGTGCGCTGGCGTGATGGTGCCCCCCTGCGCCCCAGGGCATGCCGACTGGCCGGGCTGGCTCGCTGCGGCCCTGATGGTGGCCACCTTTGCCTGCCGCGAAGCGCGCTGCATGCGCCCGCTGGCCGTGGCCACCAACCTGGCCTTCATCGGCTACGGCCTCACCGCAGGCCTGCCGCCGGTGCTGGCGCTGCACGCCTTGCTGCTGCCGATCAATTTGTGGCGGTGGAGGGAATGCACACGGCCTCGCGCAGCACGCGCGGCCACGGTGGGCGCGGTCGGGCCCCACTGTGCAAGCGCCTTGCCGCCACGGGCGGTCCAGCCCGGCGTCGAGCCCTGGTCTTCCGCCTGAAGGCCAACGTTCGGGGAGACACGATGATGAAAACACGATCAGCCATGCCCATGTCCATGCCCACGCCAGGCTTTGCGACGGGCCCGGTCGACATGCCGCCGCCTTTCGGGCCCATCGCCGTGGCGCAAGGCCTGGGCAGCGGGCCCACGCTGCTGGCCGCCTTCGACGCCGCCTTGCTGGATGCCGGCGTTGCCAACTACAACCTGCTGTGCCTGTCTTCGGTGATCCCGCCGGGCAGCCGCATCGAGCGGCGACGCTGGCACACGCCGCCGCAGGCCTGGGGCCAGCGCTTGTATTGCGTGCTCTCGCAAGCGCGCGAGGACCGGCCCGGCCACAGCGTGCACGCCGGCATCGGCTGGGTGCAGGACGCCGCCGCCGGCCACGGCCTGTTTGTCGAACTGCACGACCATGACCGCGCCCGGCTGCAGCAGGACCTGGCGGCCACGCTGCACAGCATGCAGCGCCAGCGCGGCGTGGAGCTGGGCCCCGTGCACACCGAGCTTGCCAGCGCGCGCTGCGAAGGCGAGCCGGTGTGTGCGCTGGTGATCGCCGTGTACGCCAGCCAGGCCTGGTAGGCGCGCATGGCCAGCGGCGGCATCCGCAGCCTGCGCGAACGTGTGGTGCAGACGCTGGCTTTCGAAGCCGGTGGCCTGCTGCTCGTCACGCCGCTGTACGGCTGGTGGACGGGCGCAGCCTGGGGCGAATCCTTGCTGTTGCTGGCTGCGGTTTCGGTGGTCGTGATGGCCTGGTCGGCGGTCTTTAACACGCTCTTCGACATCGCCGAGCATCGCCTCACCGGCCGCCTGGCCAGTGACCGACCTGCGCGCTGGCGCACCCTGCACGCACTGGCGCACGAAGCCAGCGCCGTGCTGGTGAGTTGCCCGGTGATCTATGCGCTGACGCCGCTGGACTGGTGGGGCGCGCTGCTCGCCGATCTGGGCCTCACACTGGCCTATGCGGGCTATGCCTGGGCATTCCACTGGGCCTTTGATCGCCTGCGGCCGGTGCGGGCCGCGGGCTGATCGGGCTGGGGGCGATTGATTCAGGCCGCGGTGTTCTGCGGACTCAGTAGCGCGCGCTTCAAGCCCTCGGCCAGCACCGAGAGCCGATCGGTGCTGAGCACCGCACCGCGCTCGCGCGCCTGCGCATCGTGCTCGGGCAACTGGTCTGCGGCGTAGATGAACACCGGCAGGCTCAGGCCCTGCGCCTGCATGGCCCGCAACAACGTGTAGCCGGCCTGCACATCGGGCGGGCGGCCCATGTCGGTGATCAGCGCGTCGAACGGGTTGGCGTGCAGCATCGCGAGTGCCTGTTCAGTGTCGACGGCGGTGATTAGGTTGAAGCCCAGGCCGGCCAGTTCTTGGCGCTCTCTGGAAGTGTTGTCCGGCCGATCATCCACCCACAACACGCGGCTGCCGGGCACGCCCCAATGGGCGGGCAGCGGGCCATTCAGGCGCAGTGCGAGCTGGGTGTGCACGATGGCGCCGAGTTGACGCAGCACGGCTGCGAACTCGGCTCGGGTCATGCGCCATTGGATCGTGCGTTCGCTTGTCTCGGTTGACATCGCATCAGAGACCTGCGCCTGCAGATCCAGCCCGAAGGCCTGTGTGGTGCTGGTGATCCAGGCACGCTCCTCGGGCGCAAGCGCGATCCGGACATGCACCGAGGCACCCGTATCCCGGTCAAGGCGCTCGCTCAATTGCCTCCCAAAGCCCATCCACGCTTCGATGACGCGCCCGAAGAGGTCGTCGAAACGGCGACAGCCGCTGAAGATCGATGGTCCCCGGTCCAGCCCGAGTTGGTTGTGGCGCGACCAATGCACCGCCATGCCGCTCAGCCAATCGGTTTGGGACAGCGTCGCAGTCAAACACTCCAGCCAACGCCGGGCTTCGATCGGCAAGTGTTCAGGCAAGACCCTGGATGTCGGAAGGTTTGCCAACGCGGGTGTGAAAGCGGCGCTGGACAGCCGACGCAGTTGGTCCAGCAGGCCTGAGCCGCGCCAGCCGATGGCCTCGGCTTCTTCCGCAGACAGATCCGCCGCCAGGCGATTCAGCCAGCGCACGTCGGCGTCCACATCGCGCGCCTTCGAGCCGAGTTGCTCGATGGGCTGGTCAGCGATACCGGCGAGCAGGCTCGAATGGAAGTCCTGGGCGCGCTCCTGCGCGGCGCTCATCAAGCGCGGGAGCATGCGATGGGCGCGTTCCGTGTCTGGATGGGCCACCGTGTCGTGCCCGGTCTGCAGCGCTTGACGCACCGAGTCGAGTGCATCATCCTGGGCGAACGACAGCAACTGCCGAAGGCTGCACCAATCGGGCGAGCCCTCTTCAAGCTGCAGGGCGCGGGTGTACCGCTCGGAGGCCTTGCCTGGGCCGTCGGGCAGCAAGGCACAACGCGCAAACGCAGCGGCCATCTTGGCCAGGAAGCGCAAGGCCAGGTCGAGCACCTGCGGGGCGTCCAGGCCCGGTGCCGCTTGGGGCATGGCGGCTTCGGCCTGCGCGATGATCGGCGCAGCCTGCACGGGCGCCGGCGCGAGCGAGGCCGGGTTCAGGCGCAGCAGGTGCAGGCGCTCGCCGTGCGCCACGGCCAAGGTTTCGTGTGCAGCATCGATGCGGCGGGGCGCAAAGGCCAGCAGCGTGACGGCGCCTTCGATGGGCTCGGGCAGGGCGAAGCTGCGGGTCCAGGAGGCTTCACCGTCTGGCCGGTGGCGCACGACCACGATGCGGCCGCCGGGCAGCGCGCAGGCGATGAGGCTGTCGTCGCTGGACCACGCCAGGGCCTCGGGCGTGGCCGGCAGTGCTGCCAGGGCCCGGTCCTGCCCGTCCTCGATGCACCAGAGCTCCATCCCATCGGGTCGGCTGGCTGCGGCCACGGCCAGTGCCGCACGGCCATGGGCCCAGGCCAGGCCGGGGCGCACGATGCGGCCCGGCGAGTCCGGCGATTGGATTCGCAATCCCTCGGGTCTACGCTCCAACAACTGCAGCACGCCGTTGGCATCGCGCAGCGCCAGTTGTGCGCCGTCGCTGGACCAGGCGAGGCCGGCGATGTTTGCACGCGCTTGAAACTGTGGCGGCCCCGTTGGCTTGCTGGGGGTGGACATGCAGAGTTCAGGGCCGACGCCGTACACAAAGACGCCCTCATCGACCAGAGCGGCCATGGCCTCCAGGGGCGCTGCGCTGAGCGTTCCCCCCATGGGACTTTGATCGACGACTTGAGTTTGGTAGACCGAGTGTTGCCGCCGCGTGCCGAATGCGTGCAGATCCGAGTTCGCGCCCCAGGCCACTGACTGCAGCGTGGCACTGAAGGCCACCATCGGCAGAGCACTGGCGCCCAGTTGGCGCAGCATGGCCAGCAAGGCTTGCCCCACCTGCGCCGCATCGCCGCGCACCTGGGCCACCTGCTGGTCGTTGGGCAGGCGCGTGATCTGCCAGCGCTGGTCCTGGCCGGGCGAGTTGACGAGGCCATCGCCGGTGATCATCAACACCGGCGGCGGCAGCGACAGGTCCAGCCGCTTCATCAGCAGGTCGCGCACCTGGCGCAGCCAGGCCGAGGTCATGAAGGCCGGGCCGCCCACCAGGCACCACAGGGCGCGCTCCTTGCCGGACAGGCGCATCAGCGCGTCCACCTCGCGCTCCACCACGTCGCGGTGGCGATCATTGCGGGCGCCCTGCTCGTTGACGGTGTGGAAGTGCAGCTTCAACTCGCCGCCGAAGTGCGCGGCCCAGCCTTCGCGCACTTGCGCGATCAGCGCCTCGATGGCGGCCTCGTGCATCGCGAAGCCCTTGATGAACAGCAGGTGCGTGGCACCGCGCATGGCCAGCGGCAGGGCCTGCAGCGTGAGCCGGCCGTCGCTGGGAGCCTGCTGCAGCGCCAACATCTGCAGGCCGTATTCGTGCAGCACGGCCAGGCGCTGGCTGTCGGGTTGCCAGGCCAGCTGGCGCGCGGGCGCGGGCAACTCGGTGGCCGCCTGCAGCGTGACGCCCGGCGCCCATGCGGCCTCTTGCAGGCGGCGTGGCGCGGTGCCCTGCTGCGGCGTGGTGAACAGGGCGCGCACCTGGCGCGTCACCTCGGCAAAGGGCTGGGCCCAGTCGGGCAAGGGCAGCGGCCCTTCGGGGTCGAGCAGCAGGGCGTTGAAGTCGTGCGCCGAGCCGCTTCGCTCGGTGATGTGGCGCGAGACGGCCTGGAACACTTCGGCGGCCTCGTGCTTGAGCAGCGAGGCCTGCAGGCGCTGGCGCACGCCGGGCGCAAAGTCGAAGCGCACGGCGTTTTCATCATCCATCGGCAATCGGCCTTGGCGTTGTGCATCGCTTTTGTCGAGCGTTAACAAGCCACCCAGCAGCAGCAACGGCAGGTCCTCGGCCGGGGCGTTGGGCTGCATCACGCGGTGCACCAGGCGGATCACCGGCAGGGTGAGTGGCGCTGCGGCCGAGAGCTGCACCGCCGCCTGCAGCGCGCGTGCGCTGGCCACGCTGCGGAAGGCACTGATGCGAGCGGCGGCTTGCGCGTCCAGCTCGCTCGCGGTGGGTGGCGGCTTGGCTGGCTCGGGGGCGGGCGGGGCGGAGGACGGCTGCCCTGGCGTGGGATCGGCCGACGCCGGCCACAGCAGCGCAGCGGGGCCGGGCTGGCCCGGCTTGGCCATCAGCATCGCGGCCAGTTGGGCCAGCGAGCCGGGCGTGAGCGCCGCCATGGGCACGGCCAGCACGGGCTCGTCGGGGCTCAGCCAATCGGGGCGGCGCAGGCGCAGCTCGGCATTGGCCGCGCCGGGGCGGGGCGCGCTCACCCAGCCCTCGGCATCGCCCAGCGCGGTGTGCGGCCACAGGCGGCGCGGCATCCACTGCAACAGCGCCAGGCTGGTGCGGCCGCCCAGCGCCTGCAGCAGGCCCGTCATGCGGCCGTCGGCCCAGGCCGGCGAGCTGCCATCGGTGGCCAGCAGTACCAGGGAGCTGTCGTCGTCGAGCAGGAGGCGGGGGCTGTGCAGCGCACCGCTGCGGCTGCGCAGCTTGAGCGCGCCGTCCACCAGGGCCAGGCGATAGCGGCGCAGGCTGCGAAAGCCGCCCTGGCGCGCCAGCAGCGTGTCCAGCTCGCCGGCCAGCGTGCGCCACAGCGGCAGCGCCGCGCTCTCCTCGATCAGCAGTGTGGCGGCGAAGTAGCGCTCGCGCTCGGGCGTGAAAACCGGCACCAGCACACGGGTGTCGGCGAAGCGCTCGAGCGTGGCTTCCTCGTCGAGCTGGTATCGGGTGGACGAGCGGCGTTTGCGCCCCAGCGGACGCAGCGCGCGCGCCATCGCTGGCGCGTCGCGCAAGGCGGGCACACCGGCCACGCGGATCGGGCTGGCGCGCAAGCTGCCGCCAGACGCGTCATCTTGTACGTTGGGATAGATGCCTTGTGCCGCGGGCGCAGCGGCCTGTGCATCCCCCGGGCCGATGGACACTTCCACCATCGCGCCGGGCGCCGCAGGTGGTTTGGCAGCGGCGGTCCGCGCAGTGCTTGCGATGGCTGGCGGGGTGGCTGCAGGCGCTGCGTTGGTGGTCTGCGCCGGCGCTGCGGGGCCGGCGCCGAGCGGCCAGTGCGCGGCGAGCCACAGGGCATCGATCACCTGGGTGGCATCGAGCCTGCTCAGCGCGTCCGCTGCCAGGCCGCCCGGCGCATCGGCGGGCCGGCTTTCGCGCAGCCGCCGCAGCCAGGGGCCAATCGGCGCGGGCGCCTCGTCCACGCTCAGCCCAGCGCCTGGGTGACGGTCTTGACCAGCGCGTCCTTGCGCGTCTCGGGCACGCCTTTCTGGCCGGCCACCAGCAGCACGGCGTTGAGCAACTGGTCGGTGGCCAGGCGCTCGCCCTTGCTGGCGCGGGCCACGAAGGCCTGGATGCGCTGGGCGATCTCGGCCTCGGTGCGTGCATTGACGTACTCGCCCAGCTGGGCCTGCACCACGGCCGTGAGACGCTCCACGTCGGTGCAGGGGTCGGGCATGTCCAGGCGCAGGCAGCGGCGCAGGAAGGCGGGCGGAAATTCGCGCTCGCCGTTGCTGGTCATCACCACCAATGGGAACTGCTTGCACAGCACCTTGCCTTCGAGCACGGTGTGCAGCTCGGACTTCAGACCGTGCGTGCGCACGGTCACGCGCTTGTCGGCCAGGCGGGCCAGCTCGGGGATCTCGAATTCGCCTTCGTCCAGCACGTTGAGCAGATCGTTGGGCAGGTCGAGGTCGGCCTTGTCGATCTCGTCGATGAGCAGCGCGCGCGGTGTGTCGGTGGGCAGCAGGGCGGTGCCCAGCGGGCCCAGGCGCATGAAGCCGGCCGTGTCCGATGGCGCCGAGGCCTGCCCGCTGCCGCGCGCGGCCTCGGCGGCATGCAGACGGCCCACGGCGTCGTAGCTGTACAAAGCATCGCGCAGGGTGCTGCGCGAGGTGACGTTCCAGCGCAGCGGCTCGCCCAGTTTCAGCTCATAGGCCACGGCGTCGATCAGCGAGCTCTTGCCGCTGCCCGGCTGCCCGGTGACCAGCACCGGTCGGCGCAGGTAGAGCGCCGCGTTGATCACCTCGACGATGGCCTCGGTGGACTGGAAGCTGCGGCCGCGCTGCTGCACCGAGGGCGTGAGCGCCGTGGGCTCGGGGATCACGCGCTCCTGCAGCACCTGGAGCGTGCGGAAAGGCCGCCAGGGCGGCGGCGGAGGCAGACGGCGGATGCCGTCGTGTGGCTCACGCGTGCCAAGAAACAGCTTCCAATCGGCGTCGGCATTGCTGCTCATGGTTCACCACTCTCCAGGGTCTTGAGGTAGGGGTTGCGTGCGGGGTCGTCCCACAGCCAGCGCAGGCGCGCGCTGGGGTGGTCGCGAAAGCCGGCGTGTTGCTTCAGATCGAACAGCGCCTTGAGCGTGACGGGGCCACGGCAGCCAGCCAGATCGGCCTCGAGGCGTGCGGTGTCGGCGGGGGTCCAGGCGTCGTCGCTCCAGCAGGCAAAGGGCAGACCGCGGGCTTCGATGACGGAGCGGGCCAACTCGTCCAGCGAGCAACCGGGGTGCTCGCGCGCCAGGCCCACGCAGCAGGCCAGCGCGGTCGGGTGCAGCATGGCGCCCAGCCCCTTGGTCTGCAGGTCTTGCGGCGTCATCCACTGCAGGCGCAGGCCATTGGTGTCGAAGCGGCGGCTGAGTTGTGCGCCACTGTCCTTCCAGGCCTGCGCGCCGGTGGACAGGCGCCGCCGGTTGCCTGGCATGGTCAGGCGTTCGCGCAGGCGCCGCACCACGCTGTACATGGTGCCCAGGGGCAAGGGCAGGCCGCCCTCGGCGGCCACGGGCAGGGCCTCAATGTCCTCGTCGAGCTGGGCCTTGGGCAAGGCCATCTCCACCACCAGTTGCGGCGCCTCGATGCCGCGTGCGAAGGCCTCGTCCAGCGCCGCGTCGAGCATGGCCTGCAGCGCGGCAGCGCGGCCGCTGCCGTCGGCCTGCACCACCGGGGCCTGGCTGCCATCGCCCAGCAGTACGGGCTGGGGTGTGCCGCAGAACAGCCAGCCGAGCAGCTCTTTGGTGCCCTGCCTGGCGCCGTCCTGCTCGGTGATCAGCACGAAGCACAGGGCGGACTCGGCCTGCTGAAGCTGAGCCCGGGCGGCCTGTTCATAACGATCCAGATCGGCGGACGAGCCGGCCAGCTGGCGACCATCGCCCTGCAGCCACACGCGCAGGCCGGCCCGCTGCGCTTCACTGGGCAGGCGCAACAGCACCTGCAGTGCCCAGCAACACAGCGCGGGCGGCGCATCGGGCTGCCGGGCGGTTTCGCAGACCACGGCGGCCATCGCGGCCAGGCCGGCGCGGGCGGCGTCGAGCTGGTCGGGCGTGGGCTCGCCGGGCGGGCAGGCGGCGTGGAAGGCGGCGCGCAGGCTGTCCGCGTCCACCGCACTCAGCCAGGCCACCAGTCGCGTGGCGGCCGCCTCGGGCAGCACGATGATGCCGCTGTCGGAGAGCTGGTCGTCGGGCACGCCGAGGCACCAGTCCACCGGGGTCTGGTTGCTGCCCTTGAACTCGAGCTGGGCGCGAACAAATGCGGCCTTGAAGTCGGGCCAGGCGCCGGGCGCCGCCGCAGCGGCCGCGCGCATCAGCCTGTCGCTGAACTGGGCCACGCTCTGGCGCGTAGCGGCGTCCGTCACCGTGCGCTGGGCCAACTCGCCCGGGGCCGTGGCCATCATCACGTACTGCCGGGTGAGGGGCGCTGCGCCCGCGCCGCCGAAATCGGCCGGCTGCAGCAGGCGGCCATCGCGGCCCAGGCCCACCGAATCGTTGGCGCAGGCGTCGATGATCATCAGCTGCTCGGCAAAGCGCGCATGGCGCGGGCTGCGCAGGGATTTCAGGAACTCCACCGGGCCCAGGTTGTAGGCGTGCGTGGGCGTGGCATTGGCGAAGAACAGGCGCCGCGTGCGCGAGGCCTGGCGCTGGTCGATCTGCCCGTGCCCGATCCAGATGATGAACAGCGCGCACGGGCCGGCGGCCTGGCGCAGCAGGGGCAGCTCATCGGCGATGAAGCTGACGAAGGCCTCCTGGTCGGGCGCGCGGTGGAGGGCGCCGCCATGGCGCTGGCTCCAATCCTGCAGCAGCGCCTCGGAGCTGGGCTTGGGCGCGGCGAACAACACCATCTGGGCGGCCGGCACGCCGCGCGCGGCCAACCAATCAAACCACGCGATGGCGTCGGCCACCGGGCCGAGCAGCGGGTCGTCGGCAAAGACCTTGCTTTGCTCCACCCCCACGATCACGGCGCAGGTGGCGGCGGGGGCGGCCTGTGGCTTCACGGGATGAAGGTCTTCACCCGTTGCCACAGCGGCGCGTGGGTCCAGTAAGCGCTGTGGCTCTGCGGGAAGGGCTGGCGGCTGTGCACCTCATGGTCGGTGACGCGGCCGGGGAACACGCCCGCGCCCACGTAGCTGAGCATGTCGTTGAGATCGAAGAAATTGAGCCAGTGCTTGGGGAAGTGCGCGGGCAGCGCTTCGTCATGGCGCAGCGAGCCCAACGCATTGGCCTCGTAGAGAAAGGGCGCCTGCGAGCCGCAGGTGATCAGGCCGGCCACCTGCACATCGGGCCGCAGCACCAGCAGTTCGAGGCAGGCGATGCCACCCAGGCTGTGGGCCAGCAGCCAGACCGGGCCCTGGCCGGCCTCGTTGCAGGCCTTGATGCTCTTGGCGATGAAATCGCGGATGGCCTCGCCGCCGTGCTTCGTCTGGTACAGCAGGATGTCGTTGACGGCGGCGAAGGAGCCGTCGCTGATCTCGGTGCGCTTGGCGCGCATCAGGGGCGTGGCCACGCGGCTGGCCAGGCCGCCGAGCGCGCCGATGAACTCGTCGAGCAGGCCCATGGTGCTGCCGCCGAGCACGTTCACTGCGTCCTCGTAGAGGCTGTCGCGCAACTCGCCGTCCAGCTCGGGCAGGTGCTGGCGGCGCGCGGCCTGCATCCAGGCGCCCACGAAGGCCCGCGCCAGCACCGGGCGGCTGCGCGCCAGCGCGTCCATCGCCGGGCATTGCAAGGCGTTGGCCAGCACGCCATCGGCCATCAGCAGGGCGCGCACCTGAGGCTGCAACTGGCTGGCCAGGTGGCCCGCTCGCGCCACGCCGCCGGCGCTGGGTTGCAGCTGGTCGAGCCGCCGCAACACCTCCTCGTCCGCCGGGGTCTGCAGGGGCGAGCGGGTGGAGCCCACCAAGTCGGTCTCGAGCGACAGGGCCGCATAACTGCGCAGCTCGTACAGCGGGTCGTCGTACAGCAGCGACCAGCGCAGCTCGCTGGCCTTGCCGCTGTCATCGGGCGCCGCCTGCCCGGGACGCTGCTCGTAGCTGGGCACCGAGGCGCCGTGCTGATGCAGCTTGGCACCCACCTTGTCGCCCCAGCGGCAGGCTTGAACGTTCAGCTGCCGAGGCTTCAGGTGAAAGGCCACTTGCTCCTTCACCGCAGCGAAGCTGGTGTCGAATGCATCGCCTCGAACGCCGGTGCCATGCACGAACAGCAGAGTGACCATGACCAATCCTGCCGATGGGATGGAGAGGCGTGCAGGGTATCCCAGCGCAGGCGGCGCGCCAAGGCATGTCGGCAAGAGGGCGGCCTGCGTTGTAGGGGGCCCTGCTCCGCCCCGGGTTGATCCCGAGGCCGCTGCACTGCCTGGCCATGGCACAGAACTGGCTTGGTCGGTGACAATGAACTTACCGTT
>Ga0268298_10005573_pt1 | contig 11738 bp, 14 predicted proteins | sample WWTPWeurt_MetaG_FD_194462 | JGI IMG/M metagenome (GOLD analysis project Ga0268298, IMG submission 194462) | Activated sludge microbial communities from WWTP in Nijmegen, Gelderland, Netherland - WWTP Weurt | ecosystem: Engineered > WWTP > Aerobic digester > Activated sludge | place...
CTCGTAGGCCTCGAGCACGCAGCGCACGTAGCCGATCTCGTGACGGGGCAGGGCGAAGCGCCAGCAGCTCACCTGCGCATCGGCGGAGGGTCCGTCCCAGGGCGGGGCGGGTGGGGGCGGCTCGTCGGCGCGGCGGGCGACTTTCTTGGTGGGCATGTGCCGCGGACCCTATAATGGCCGCTGCTCGACCGCCAGATCTGCGAGTGAGGGCGGCCTGGGCCTGACCGACACGCGCCGTGCGTGCACGCGTGGACGCGCGGCCGGGCTCGACGGCGGGTCGTGCGACCCGCGGTCGGGGTTGGGTGGACTTGCCAGCGATCGGTGGCGTGAGCGTTCAGCATGAGCCAGCGGCGCATTGCCACGAAACACGGCCAGACTCCGACCCGGGCGCTGCCCGGCGCTCGCGTGGTGGGCGGCGAGCTGTGCGCTGGCCGTGGGGATCGAGCCCCCAGGAGACGGTACGCGGGTCGCGCCGCGGGCAGGGGCCCCTCGCCGCGGCGTGAGGGCGGAGTGCTGCTGCGGGGGCGCGGCGCAGGGCTGGCCTGGCTGGTCGTGGTCGCGTGGGCACCGCAGGGTTGTGCCGGGCGCTCGCAGCTGCGCGCCGACGAGGCTGCCCGCCTCGCCCACCGCGTGGCGCAGCTCGATCGCCGGCTGAGCGCGCGCGACGACCGCGTCGAGGAGCTCAACCAGCGGGTCTTCCTGCTCGAAGACAAGCTGGACACGACGCGCGTCGCGCTCGAGCGTCGCGGCGGGGACCCGACGCAAGAAGGAGTACCGCGCCTGCCGGTGGTGCGGATCGGTGCGCCCGCGGCCGCAGAGCTTGTCGATGGGGCCGAAAGGACGCCGCCGGGTGGCGTGCCCGAGGAGGCGACCTCGGCGGTGGCGAGCGGGAGAGCGTCGCCGGCCGCATTGCGGGACACGCGCCGCATTCCGGACGAGCCTGGTGCCGACGCCGAGGGCCTGCCCTACGGTGCGGCGACCGCCGGCAACGGGGTCGGCTCCGACAGCCTGGTGGCGAGTGAGGCGGTCGCGTACGGGGGCGCGGCGCTCCGTGGTGGCCCGCGGCCGCTGCTGCGGCTGCACGGCGGCCGCGGAGCCGAGAGCGAGAGCGTGGCGCGGGATCCGGGCGAGGCGATCAACTTGGCCACCGTCGATGAGACGCTGCCGGTCGTGCCGCTGGCGCGGCGCGCGGTGGTCCGCGTCGCGCTGACGGGCGCCTCCGACGGCGACGCGATGCGCCTCTATCAGCGGTCCTTGGTCAGCTATCGCGCCGGGCAGCCGACGCAGGCCGCGCAGGGCTTTCGTGACTTCGTGCGCCGCTACGGGCAGCACGCCTACGCCGACAACGCGCTCTACTGGCTCGGCGAGTGCCTGTACGACCAGCGGCAGCACGCCGAGGCGCAGCGCGTCTTCCGCCGGGTGATCGAGCAGTACCCCGGCGGCAACAAGGCCCCCGACGCCCTGCTCAAGCTCGCCCTCAGCTATCTCGCGCAGGGCGATCAACGGCAGGCGCGGGTCGCCTTGACGAAGGTGACGCAGATGTATCCACAGAGTGAAGTGGCGCAATTGGCGGCCCGCAGGCTGTCAGCGCTGCGTTGATGCACCACCGCCGGGCGGTGGTGTGCATCGGAGGTGAGCGCCGTGAGACGAGGGGCCTTGTGGATTGTGGCTTCGAGCATGCTCGTCCTGGGTTGGCCCGCGACCCGCCTGTCGGCCCAGCAGCCTGGTGCGGGCGGAGGTGACGCGATCACCGAGCCGGCCCTGCCGGACAACCCGCAGTCGCCGCTCGACTTCCAGGGCCCTGCGGCGCCCTCGGGCGGCGCTGGCGAGGCCGCCCCGCGCGGTGACGCGGGCGAGGGGGGCGAGGGCGCGGGCGACGGCCCGGGTGGCGACCAGGAGCCCGGCGGCTACTCGGGCGGCGACATGATCATCGGCGATACGCGCCCGGCGCTCTACGGCGGGGCGATCGACCGCGCCAGCGCGAGCGGCAGGCTGCCCGCGACCCATATCGTGCGCCCCGGCGAGAGCCTGTCGTCGATCAGCGAACAGTACTTCGCCGACGCCAGCGCATGGCCGCAGCTCTGGGCCCGCAACAAGGCCATCACCAATCCACACTGGATCTACCCCGGCGATCGGGTTCGCCTGGCGCTCGGTGATGGTGAGCCCGGCGGCGCGACGGGCGGTGGCGCCGAGCGCGGCGCGGGTCCCGGGGGCGCCCATCAGGAGGACACGCTGACCCCGGTGCGTCGCTCGGCCGCGGTGTGGCGCGGCGGTGGGAGCGACTTGGTCCGACAGCGCGCCTTCGTCGACGCGGCCGAGCTCGCCTCGGCCGGGACGATCGCCGGTGCGGCCGTCGAGCGGGCCATGCTGACGCTGCACGACGAGGTCTACCTGAAGGGCGGCGACGAGTTTCGTCCGCAGCCCGGCACCGGCTACACGATCTTCGCCCGGCGGCGCGAGCTGACCGACGCGGGCCGCACCGTCGGCTATGTGGTCGAGGTACTGGGCGAGGCGCGCGTCAAGCGCGTCTCCAAGGATCGCGTGGCCACGGCGGAGATCGTCGACGCGCTCAGCCCGATCGAGCGCGGCGCCCTCGTCGGTCCGCTGCGCCGCAGCTTCCGTCGGCTCGAACCGCGCCCCGCGCGCGAGAACGTCGAGGGCAAGATCCTGGGCCACTTGGCGCCGACGACGATGATCGGGCCGGACGAGCTCGTGTTCCTCAACCGCGGGCGCGAGGCCCACGTCGAGGCCGGCAACCGCTTCCTGGTGCAACGGCGCGGGGACGGTCACCGCGACATGTACCAGGACCTCGAGAGCGACAACGAGGTCTTCCCCGACGAGACGGTCGCCGAGATCTCCGTGATCGAGGCCCGCGACCAGACCTCGATCGGCGTCGTCACCCGCGCCACGCGCGAGCTGCGCGAGGGCGACCGGGTGCGCTTGCGCCGCGGCTACTAGGCCAGAAGCAAGCGCGTCCCGCGCCCGTTCTGGGCCTCGCGATCACTCAGGGGGCTTGTGCAAAGCCCCTCGTCCAACCCTACCAGCGGCGACTCCCGTCGCGGCGGGTGATCGGGCCGGGGCCCGGCGCAACGGCGGACCCCGCGCCGTCGATAACGGCGCATGCGTTGTCGTGCCTCGACCCTGCTCGCCGCTGACGCCGACTATCCCGTAGCCCTCACGCGCCTGCCGCGCCCACCCGCGGTGCTCTACACCCGCGGGGCCCGCGCGCTGCTGCGCCAGGATCTGGTGGCTATCGTGGGCGCGCGGGCGGCCCGGCGCGAGGGCGTCGAGGCGGCCGAGCGCCTGGCGACGGAGCTGGCGGCCCGCGGCGTCGCGATCGTCTCCGGCGGCGCGATCGGCATCGACGCGGCGGCTCATGGCGGCTGCCTGGCCGGGGGGGCCGGTACCGTGGTGGTGCTGGGCAACGGCCTCGATCGTCCCTACCCCGAGCGCAACCGTGAGCTCTTCCGGCAGTGTTTGGAGCGCGGTGGCCTGCTGCTGAGCCCCTTTCCGGCCGGCACGCCACCGCGTCGCGGCCACTTCCCGCAGCGCAATGGCCTGATCGCGGCGCTGGCGCGCGTGGTCGTGGTGGTCGAGGCCGGCCTCGCCTCGGGCGCGCTGCACACCGCGAGCTGGGCGCTGCGGCTGGGCGTGCCCGTGGGAGCCCTGCCGGGCTCCCCGGGGGCGTGGGCGCTGCTGAGGCAGGGGGCAGCCACGATCACCGGCGCGGTCGACGTCCTCGCGCTGCTCGCGGGCCGCCGGCCGGCGCCCGTCGAGCGCTCGCTCGAGCTCCTCGACGACGATCAGCGCCGCCTGCTGGCTCTGCTCCGCGAGCAGGCGCTACCGGCGCCGCTCGATCACTGGATCGCGCGCTCCGAGCTGGGGGCGGCGCGGACGGCCATGGGGCTGCTGCGGCTCGAGCTCGAGGGCCGGATCAGCGTGGCGCCCGGTGGTCTCTACGCGGCCCTGCGTGACGACGTTGAGCCGCCGCCTTGAGCGGGGCGCCCCGCGCGCCGGGAGCCGGTGGGCACCAGGCTCTGGCGGGCGCTTCAGGCCAAAGGCGGCGGGGGTGGCACCTTGGGGTCGACGACCTTCAGCACCTTGACCTTGTAGGCGAGGTCCTTGTCGGCCAATGGATGCAGGAACTGCACCTGCACCCGCTCGCCCGTCACGGCCCGCACGACGAAGGCCACGTCATGGCCCCGCGCGTCCTTGGCCTCGAAGCGCTGCCCGATCTGCGGCGGTGCGTCCGCCGGGAAGTGGCCGCGCGGGAACTCGGTGATCGGTAGCGCGGAGGCATCGCCATAGGCCTCGGCCGCCGCGATCACGCCCTCGCGCTGATCCCCCACGACGAGCCCCTCGATGCGTCGCTCGAGCGCCGGAAGCATCCTCCCCGCGCCGTGGAGGTACGCCAGCGGACCGGTGGTGGCCGAGCTCTCGATCAGCTCCCCACTCCCGGCCACGGTCAGCTCGTATTCGAGCGTCACCAGCAAGCCCGCCGCTATCTTCATCGCTGTTCTCCAGTGGGCGCCGAGCCCGCCTGTCGACCGCGGATTATACGGGTTGATCGACCCGCGACGCGAGGGGCGTTGCGTCGCGACCCGCGAGTGCACCGGCGAGCCTCAGGGCAGCGCCCCGCCGTCGATCCAATCGGCCACCAAGCGCAGCTCCTCAGCGGTCAGCGGGGACCCGGAGGGGGGCATGGGAAGACCGCGGGTCGGTGCACCCCCCAGCAGCTTGCGCAGCAGGTAGCTGCGGGCGTGGTCCCCGGGCACCACCCGCGGCAGGTCGCTCTGGTCGCTGGCCACGTCGCGCAGCCCGCGCAGGGCCGCGGCGGGCGTCGAGAGGTCGAGCCCTGCTCGCGCGTTGGCAGCGCTGTGGCAGCCCTCCACGCAGCGGGTCGACCACAAGGGCTGCAGCTCTGCCGCGCTGGGTGCGCGCGGCGCAGGCGGAGGTGGCACGCGGGTGTTGCCCGTCGTGAAGCTGAAGGCGACCGGGGCCGCGAGCCGCGAGCCATCGATCGCGTGCAGCCCCGCGTTGACGACCAACCGGTAGTCGAGCTCGGGGCGCAGGACGACATCGGGTCGTGCGCGCAGCCGCCCCGCGAGCAGATCGACGCGCAGCCGCAGGCTGCTTTGAACCAGGCCGCTCTGCAACGCGACGCTGCCCTCGCGGAGCCCCTCGGCCGCGAGCGGCACCGAGAAGTAAAGGTCGATAGCGGTGTCGACCGGGACGTCGCGGGCGCCCGGCGTCGGTTCGCCGCGGACGAAGCGCAGCGCCGGCTGCGCGAGGTCGCGGGGTACCTCCCCGTCGATGGTGCAGGCGGCGCCGTACGCAGTGGCGGCCAGGAGCAGGGCGCGCACGGGGCGCGGCCCGAGGCGCGGATGAGGGAGAGCGGCTGGCCGCCCTAGGATTCGGCGTAGGTGCGGATCTGGTTGACGACCACGTCGCTGGTGATGCCGGTGGCCAGGTATTCCTGCAGGCAGTCGGCCAGCACGATCATCATCTCGGAGACGCCGCGCTCCTCCACCAGCTTCGACAGCACCGCCCGGGCCTCGGGGCTGTTGTCGTCGCGCAGGTAGTCGCGAACCATGTCGAGCGTGAGGTCGCCCTGGAAGTCGAGGATCAGGTTTTCGAGCAGGTAAGCCACAAGCCTTTTCAAGAGGTCCTCCGAGGTCTGAGGTCGCGAGCACTGCGCCTCCGTGCCCCGGCGCGGGGTCCGCGCGCGGGAGCTGACGGCATCGTGCGGCAGGTAGAGTCGCGATCGTTGCGAGCCGGCGCCGTTATTAGCGCATCCGCGGGGGCCCCGCAAGCCAAGATCGGCCGCAGTCGCCGGCAGTTCGGGGCCCGCGACGAGCGTGCAGTTCGGGGCCTTTGGCCTTCGTCGGCGAGAGCCACGCCCTGCGGCCCCGTCAGGGCCTCGGCCAGCCACCGGCTGGCGCGGAACGCTGTCGGTCGGGGACCGGCGTGTCGGAGTCGATCGAGAGCGCGGGCGGCTCGCGTGGGTCGTGCGGAGAGGGCGGCAGCGCGGCGATGCTTGGCTTTCGGAGTGGTTCTCGATGGTCACGCGCAGTATCATAGTACTATGACGACGCCTCGCGGGACCTCAGGCAAGTTCCTCCTTCGGGTCACGCCCGAGCTCCATGGCCGGCTACGACGCTTGGCCGCTGAGCGGCGCACCTCGCTGAATGCGCTGTGTGCGAAGTGGTTGAGCGAGGCCGCGGCTCCCAGCGTCGTGTCCCGCACGCAGGGGCCCTTGGGCGAAGCGCGATGGCTGGCAGCGGCTCGCGACCTCGTCGAGGGGTGGGGTGAGGAGCTGCTGGGCGTGGCGCTTTTCGGCTCGGCGGCGCGGGGCGAGCTGCGCGCCAGCTCCGACGTCGACCTGCTGCTCGTGCTCGAAGCGCGCGTGCCCCTTCACCGCCAGCTCTACCGCCGGTGGGACGAGCTGGTCGAGGCAAAGGAGCTGGAGCGCGAGCTGAATGCCCACTTCGTGCATCTGCCACAGCGGGCCGAGGACGCAGGGAGCCTCTGGCTCGAGGTCGCCATCGAGGGTCGCGTGATCAGCGACCGCAGTGGGCGCCTCGAGGGCGCGCTGATCCTGTTGCGCCGGGCGATCGCCAGCGGCCGCTTCGTGCGCGAGGTGGCGCACGGCCAGCCCTTCTGGAGGCGCGCAGCGTGATCAACCGCGGCCTGGTGCGCGACTACCTAGAGCGTTGTGGCCACCGCCTGGCCGCAATCGACGTCCTCTACGCGCGGGCGGCCTGGGCCGACGTCGTGCGCGAGTCGCAAGAGGTCGTCGAACTCGCCCTCAGGGCGCTGCTGCGACACATCAACGTCGACCCGCCCCGCGTGCACGACGTCGGCCGCGTCGTGCAGGAGCAGCACGACGCCCTGCCCGAGGGCCTGCGCGCTCACGACGCCCGCATGGCGGCGATCTCGAAGCAGCTGCGCCGCGACCGCGAGCTCGCGTTCTACGGCAGCGAGGACCTCACCCCCGGCGACTTTTACGTCGAGGACGACGCGCGGCGCGCCCGCGACGACGCCCGTTGGCTCGTGGAGACGATCACCGCCGAGCTCTGCTGAGCCGAACGCCCCGTTGAGGGGTGCGCCTCGAACCCACCGCGCGCGCCGTCGCCGCCCCATTTCAGGCATGCCAGGGTTTCAGCCGTGCACGAGGATACCAACGGACGCAAACGCCAGCTCGAGGTCTTCCGTCGCATGACCCCAGCGCAGCGCCTGAATGCCGCTGCTCGGTTGTCTTGGTCGGCCCGCGAGCTGAAGGAGGCGGCGCTGCGCGCGGCGCATCAGGGGTGGACGGAGGCGCAGATCCAGCAGGCCGTCAGAGATGCCTTCCTCTTCCAGCGCGGCTAGCCTCTTCCTGCTCTTCACCGACCGTTTGGAGCGGCTCGGCTTGCGCCACATCGTCACGGGCAGCGTTGCGCGGATCCTCTGCGGCGAGCGGGGTCTGACCCACGCTGTCGATCTGGTGCTCGAGATCGCCGCCGCCGACGACGCCAGCGCGGTTTGTGCGGCCTTCCCTGAGGATGCGTTCTGCGGGCTCGACCAGTCGTGGGGTGCCGTGCTCGCCGAGCGACCGGCACGGTGGTGAGGCGCTGTTGGCCGAGTGCCGCGTGTGCTTGGCCCGGGCGAAGATGACACGTCGACGAGGCCAGCCCCTGCGGCGGGACGAGGTGTCCCCCGTCGTTTGGAGGAATGGGCAGAGAGAGAATGGGGGTTGTGGATGCCTATTCCCATGCTGTGGTGGCCATCTCACTCCAAGGTAGAGCCACTGCGTCGCTGCGTGATTGGCGTAGCTCGCCGCCGAAGACGACGCGGGCGGCGACGGGCCGGTGCTCGCCGGTGGAGCGCAGCAGGGCCTGCAGTCGTTCGAGACCGGTGAAGAAGTCGCCCGCCACGGTGGTGCCCGACTTGGCCTCGATCAGGGTCAGGCTGGCTGGCGACTCGAGCACGAGGTCGACCTCGTGCCCCCTGTGGTCGCGGTAGTAGCGCAGCTCCGGCGCCAAACCGCGGTGGGCCCGCGCCTTGTAGATCTCGGCCGCGACCCAGCTCTCGAACACGGCGCCGCGCAGTGGGTGATGTCGCAACTCCTCCGCGGATCGGATGCCGAGCAGGTGGCACAAGAGCCCCGAATCGACGAAGTGAAGCTTCGGCGCCCGCGTGAGCTGCTTCTTCAACGATCGCTGCCAGGGCGGCACCCGAAAGACGAGGTAGCTCGTCTCGAGCACCGAGAGCCAGGCCCGCGCCGTGTGGTGGGTGACGCCCGCATCGGCGCCAAGGGCCGAGAGGTTGAGGACCCCAGCGCTGCGTCCGGCGCACAGCCGCACGAAGGCGGTGAAGGAGGTGAGGTCGCCGATGTTGAGCACCTGGCGCACGTCGCGCTGGACATAGGTCGTCAGGTAGTCGGCGAGCCACCGGCTGGCAGGAATCTGACGGTCGTGGATTCGCGGGTAGGCACCCATCCAGAGCACGTCCAGCAGCTCGTGGGGCGCGTGCGGAAAGCGTTGCAGCTCGTCGATGCTCGGTGGCAGCAACTCCAAGACGGCGGTGCGACCGGCAAGCGACTGCGCGATCTGCGCCGACAGCGCAAAGTGCTGTGAGCCGGTCAGGACGAAGCGACCCGCGGCGGGATGCTCGTCCACCGCGACCTGCAGATAGCTCAGCAGCTCCGGTGCGTGCTGAACCTCATCGAAGATCGCACCCTGCGCGTGTTCTGCGAGAAAGGCGCGCGGGTCGCGCCGCGCATAATCGCGCACATCCAACGGCTCGAGCGAGACATGTGCCTTCTCGGGAAACGCGGAGCGACAAAGCGTCGTCTTGCCCGACTGACGTGGTCCCGTGACCGTCACGACTGGGTAGAGAGCGGCCGCCTTCGTGAGCGTTGCCGTAAGGTTACGCTCGATCATCGACTCAGATTAGCGGCGACGGACGATCCTGGCAATTAGATTTCCAATTTCACCATACGGCCCGCTATTTCCCGGATGGAGACCGGAGAGGCGCGAGAGCCCGCGTCTTCAGCTTGCTAGGACGCCGCCGACAAAGTGACGCTCGTGGGGACCCGAGGGCAACTCGGACCCCGCTCGTGGATTCTGAAGCTATCTGGAGTTACGGACCGTTAGAATAAATACGGCAAGAAGTAACGGGTTCGCTGATACCTAATAAAACCGCGTCAAATCAACTCAGGTGGGGGACTCGGTGGGGGTTTAGATGCGCTCACCCTGGGGGACCCGGGCGGGCCATGCGGGACTAATTTTCGGGCGCGGGCTCAGTCGCTGGCACTATCGAGTTAATGGCATTGATCGTCTTATTCGCCTCATTCTGCTCCTTGGAGATCCTGCCCTCTCTAACCCAGCGGTCCCATGTCGTGCCTGCATAGGTGAGATCCGCTGGGGCCTCATAGTGATCCTCGTGCCATGACGCCAGCATCGCCTTTGACGTTGACTCGATCAGTGCGAGTTGCGCAAGGAATTGCCCCAAATTGACGAAGGCCATCCCTTGCATGTAGACGGGAGCCTCTTTGTCAACAATCGCACGTTCCTCAGCCGACCACGTTTCTATAGCCGGTACTTGTCCCCCATGCTTCGTGGCGAACGAGTCCAACAGGTTCTTTGATTGCTGGAAGCCCTTCACATTCAACGCGGCCCTGGTGGCCTTACCAGCAGCAATCAATAGTGCCGATTCGAGATCGCATGAAAGGACGCCGCCGGCCCGTGAGAGAATACTCGCCGTGGACAACGGGACCCTTGCCTTCATGGCGGCAAGTATTTCGACTAGCCGGGAGTCCTCCTTTCCGAAATTGGCTGGGCGATCTCCGCCGTACGAGGCAGCGGCCACTCCTTCGGCTAGTTGCGCCATTCGTGCAATCACGCGAATGTCCCTGGCTCGTTTGCGCCCAATCAACGACGCGAAGCTATTTGCCGTCATCTGCAACGACAAGCTTGCAGCGCGCCAGGCCTCCTTGGCATTAAGGAGGTCTTCCAGGGGTACATTGGGAACGCGGTCGCGCGAGTGCAGGAGGCGCAAGTATTCACGCGATAGGTTCCCGCGGAGCGCGGCGAGCCTGAACAAGGACTCTGCTTGCTCCAACGCCGCAGCCTTGCCAGCCTCCTGCACTGTACAGACGGTAGATTCAGCACTGTAGGCTGGTCTTGGCACGAGAGTCATGGCGGCCGCCAACGCAAATGCGCGCATGACGATGGCACCCCGTTTGTGTCGCGGCCCGTCCAAGGCGATCGAGCCTTCACATGGATGTCCACTGTTGTCCAGTTTGGCGAAGGGCGCCAACGCAACGATCGGTTTGGCTGGTTCTGGAGCACCAGGACAAGCACGAGTCGCAGTGGGCAGCCATAGGCATTGCCGCGACGAAAATCTGCTGCACGGGCTTCGTTCGGGTGCCGGCCTTCGTTCGGGTGCCAGGCACCGACTGGGCGGCGAGCCTTCGGCCGGCCGCGGCGGTTGCACCCCGGCTGCGAGCCGGTCCGCTGCTGCTAATTGCTACTGCACCTGCTGCCACTCGCGCTGCAGCCCGAGCTCGGCGAGCCAGTGGTCGAGGTAGCTCGGATCGACGGGGGTCTCGGCGAGGATGCCGCGGATGTCGCCCAGGTGCTTCTGCGAGCCACCCTGACGGAAGTAATCCAGCTTCTTCAGAATCACGTCCTCGGGGCTCGCGACGAAGACGTCGTGGCCCTCCCAGAAGGGCGCTCGGCTGCGTCGCGAGAACTCTGTTCTGGCGTGCGGGGTGTCCTTCCTGACGATCAGGTCGATCTTCAGGCCGGTCTCGTGGTGGAGCAGGTTGAACTGGCCCCGGTGTACCACCTCGGCGCGGATGACCTCGCTGGGCGGGCAGTAGAACTCGGTCTCGGGAAAGAGCGCCGGAAGGTGCCTGGCGTGGCTCGGGGCGAGCTCGAGCACCAGATCTAAATCGTGGGTCATCCGCGGCTCGCCGTAGATCATCGCGGCCACGGATCCGACGACCATGTACGGGATGCCTCCGCGCTCGAGCCGGTCGATGACGGAGCAGAAGGTCTCCAGCAGGCCTTGCATCAGCGGGTGCAGCCGCGCTCGATCAATGCGTAGGCGCGGTGGTTGAGCTCGCGCTCACTCAGCGTCGGGTGGCGCTGGCGCAGCTGGAGCCGTTTGGTCTCGTAGGCGAAGCGAAAGAGTTCGGCCGCAAGGCGAAGCTTCTTCTGCACCCGATCCCGGTCGAGCGGGGGGACCATGCGCTGCTCATCGCTGGGCGAGCCGACCACCGGTCGAGCCTGCGGTGCCGCGGGCGGGGGTGTCAACACCCCTTCTTGTGCGTTGGGCATGCGTGAACGTTTGCTGCGCGGCAGTTCTTGACGCCGGGTGGGCGTGGTTGCTAGCGTCGCCGGCGATGCGCCCTGCCTTCCACTGGTTTGCTTCCGCGATTTCGCAGGGTCGTGCGCCGCGGCGCGCGGTCGTGGGGCTCGCGGTGCTGCTCTGCGTCGGGTCGCTGGGTTGTGGCCCCGTGGGCTATCTGCAGACGGTGACCTTCGACGCTCGCGAGCTGGTGCGGGAGGCGGAGGAGGTGCGGGCGCCCGAGCTGGCGCCCTACGAGTATCACGCGGCGTGGGAGTACCTGAGGATGGCCCGCGAGTTCGGGGCGCGGGCCGACTTCGAGCTGGCGATCGATTACGGCAAGCGCTCGGCGCGGCTGGCGCGCGACGGCCGGCGCCGCGCCGAGAGGGTGGCCCGTGAGC
>Ga0268298_10005574_pt1 | contig 11735 bp, 10 predicted proteins | sample WWTPWeurt_MetaG_FD_194462 | JGI IMG/M metagenome (GOLD analysis project Ga0268298, IMG submission 194462) | Activated sludge microbial communities from WWTP in Nijmegen, Gelderland, Netherland - WWTP Weurt | ecosystem: Engineered > WWTP > Aerobic digester > Activated sludge | place...
GCGGCGACGGGCGAGCGCGGCCCGACGAGCTGCGCGAGGCCACGCCGCTCCCGAGGACGAACCTCGTTCCGGGTCGTCGCGATGGCGCACCGTGGCCATTCCTGGTTAGATCGGTCGTGGCCCTGCCGTGACGCCGCGCCTGTTGTTCGTGGTCAACGAAGCCTGGTTCTTCGTGTCGCATCGACTCGAGCTCGCGCTCGGTGCGCGGCGCGCCGGCTACGACGTCCACGTCGCGACGCCGATGTCCGACGCGGTAGCCGAGATCGTGGCGCACGGGCTCACGCATCACCCCATCCGCATGGGGCGGCGCAGCACCAACCCGCTCCGCGAGCTGGCGTCGGTGCGCGATCTGTGGCGGCTGTACCGGGAGCTCCGGCCGGACGTCGTCCACCACGTGACCAGCAAGCCGGTCCTCTACGGCGGCGTCGTCGCCCGCCTCGCCAGCGTGCCCGGGGTGATCAGCGCGGTGACCGGGCTCGGCTACGTGTTCATCGGCAGCGACTTGCGCGCCCGCGCGCTGCGGCGCGTGATCGCGCCCGCCTACCGGGTCGCGCTGTCGCATCCGCACGGCATCGTCATCGTGCAGAACCCGGACGATCGCAAGCTGCTGATCGAGCTCGGCGCGAGTGACGCCGCGCGCTCGCGGCTCATCAAGGGCGCCGGCGTGGACATGACGCAGTTCACGCCCCCCGAGACCGAGCGCGCCGACGGCGAGCTGCGGGTCCTGCTGGCGTCGCGCATGCTGTGGGACAAGGGCATCGGCGAGTTCGTCGAAGCGGCGCGGGCGCTGCGCGCGCGCGGCGTGCGGGCGCGCTTCCTGCTCGCCGGCGGCACCGATCCGGGCAACCCCGCCGCCATCGGCGAGGAGCAGCTGCGCGCCTGGGCGCGCGAGGGCGTCGTCGAGTGGCTGGGCCATCGCCAGGACATGGCGGCGCTGCTCCGCGACGCCGACGTCGTGTGCCTGCCGTCGTATCGCGAGGGCCTGCCGCGCGTGCTCATCGAGGCCGCCGCGTGCGGGCGCCCGATCGTCACCACCGACGTGCCCGGCTGTCGCGAGGTCGTGGTCGATGGCGAGACCGGGCTCCTGGTGCCGGCGCGCGACGCCGGGGCGCTGGCGGCCGCGCTCGAGCGCCTGCTCCGCGATCCGGCGCTGCGGAAAACCATGGGGCAGCGGTCGCGCGCGATCGTCGAGAAGGAGTATTCGATGCAGCACGTGATCGAGGCGACCCTCGCGGCCTATCGCGACGTGCTCGCGGGAGCGGCGTGATGCGCATCGCGGTGACCGGCGCGCGTGGCTTCGTCGGGCGGACGTTGATGACCGCCCTGGCCGCGCGCGAGCTAGCCGCGGTCGGGCTGGTGCGGCGCGACCCCGACGCGACGCAGCGCGCGGTCGGCGACCTGACCACCCGGCCGGACCTGGCCGCCGCGCTCGACGGCGTCGACGTCGTGGTGCACCTGGCCGCGCGGGTCCACGTCATGCACGAGACCGAGCGCGATCCGCTCGCCGCGTTCCGCCGCGCCAACGTCGAGGCCACCGAGCACCTCGCCCGCGCGGCGGTGGCCCGCGGCGCGCGGCGCTTCGTCTACGTGAGCTCGGTCAAGGTCAACGGCGAGGCCACGCAGCGCGTGCCGTTTCGCGAGCAGGATCCGCCGCGCCCCGAGGATCCGTACGGCGTGTCCAAGGCGGAGGCCGAGCAAGCGCTGGCGCGCGTCGCCGCGGACACCGGGCTCGAGGTGGTGGTGGTGCGGCCGCCGCTGGTCTACGGCCCCGGGGTCGGCGGCAACTTCGTGCGGATGATGCGGTGGCTCCAGCGCGGCGTCCCGCTGCCGCTCGCCTCGGTCCGCAACCGCCGCGATCTGGTCGGGGTGCACAACCTCGCGGACGCGCTCGTCACGTGCAGCGTGCACCCGCAGGCGGCCGGGCGCACCTACCTCGTCGCCGACGGCGAGCCGGTGTCGACGCCAGCGCTGCTGCGGACGCTGGCGGCGTGCATGCACGTGTGCCCGCGCCTGGTGCCGTGCCCGGTCGCGCTGTTGCAGACGGTCGGCCGCCTCGCCGGCAAGGGCGGCGAGGTGGCGCGGCTGGTGGGCTCGCTCGAGGTCGACGCGGGCGCGCTCCGACGCGAGCTGGGCTGGCGACCGGTGAAGTCACTGCGCGAGGGCTTGCAGCTCACCGCCGACTGGTTCACAGGAGCGCGCCGACGATGAACGGTGCATACCGAGGCAAGCGAGCCATGGACGTGCTGGCCGCCGGCGCGGGCGCGTTGGCGGCGCTGCCCGCGATGTCCGCCATCGCGGTCGCCATCAAGCTCACCTCGAAGGGGCCGGTGCTCTACTGGTCGGAGCGCGTGGGGCAGGACAACCGGATCTTCCGGATGCCCAAGTTCCGCACGATGCGGACCGACACGCCGGCGGTCGCCACCCACTTGCTCGACGATCCGGCCCGGTTCCTGACGCCGATCGGCGGCTTCCTCCGCAAGACCAGCCTCGACGAGCTGCCGCAGATCTGGAGCATCCTCGCGGGCGACATGACGCTGGTCGGGCCGCGCCCCGCGCTGTTCAACCAGGACGACCTGGTGGCGATGCGGACCGAGCGTGGCGTGCACGCGCTGGTGCCGGGGCTCACCGGGCTCGCTCAGGTCAGCGGTCGCGACGAGCTGCCGATCCCCGAGAAGGTCGCGTACGACGCGGAGTACCAGCGGGTCATCTCCCTCACGACCGACCTGAAGATCATCGCGCGCACGATCATCAAGGTGTTGCGCCGCGACGGCGTGGCGCATTGAATCGCCGCGATGAGGATCGGCCCAGCCGCGCGCGCCGCCGCCGGCAGCGTCGCGGGCTGCGACGGACGCTGCGACCTTCGCGCGGTCGCAGCGTGCCGCAGGCGATGGCGGGAATGACAGCGCGCGATCCGCGGTAGAGACTCGACCGATGCTCGCCGCGCGCCTCCGCGATGCGTTCCAGGTGCGCGCCGACGAGGTCGCCGCGGTGCTGTGGGCCGCGCTCACGCACGGCGCGATCTTGATGTCGTACTACCTGCTGCGGCCGGTGCGCGACGCGCTGGTCCTCGACGGCGATCCCGCGTTCATCCCGTGGCTGTTCACCGCCACGTTCGTCGCGATGCTGGCGATCGCGCCGCCGTGGGGCGCGCTGGTGGCCCGCGTGCCGCGCGGTCGGCTGGTGGCGTTCGTGCACCGGTCGTTCGCGGTGCAGCTGATCGGCTTCGCGGCGGTGATGGCCGCCGGCGTCGCGCCGGTCGTGGTCGGCAAGATCTTCTACGTCTGGCTGTCGGTGATGAACCTGTTCGGCGTGTCGGTGTTCTGGAGCCTGTGCGCCGATCTGATCCGCCCCGAGGGCGGCCGCCGGCTGTTCGGGCCGATCGCCGCCGGGGGCACCGCCGGCGCGCTGCTCGGGCCGTTCGTCGCGCGGCTGCTCGCGCACCACGTCGAGCCGGCGGTGCTGCTGGTGCTGGCGGCGGTGCTGCTCGAGGGCGCGGTGTGGTCGGCGCGGGCGCTGACCCGGCGGGTGCCGTCGGCGACGCCGGTCACCACCGGGCTGGGCGGCTCGGCGTGGGAGGGGCTGCCGCGGGTGCTCGCGTCGCCGTACCTCGCCGGCATCGCCGGCTACGCGCTGTGCGCTGCGTGCCTGGCGACCTTCGTGTACCTGCAGCAGGCGGGCATCGTGAAGGCGGCGCTGCCCGATCGCGGCGCGCGCACCGCGTTCTTCGCCAACGTCGAGCTGATCACCGGGCTGGCGACGATCGTGCTCCAGCTCGTGGTCACGTCGCGGCTGCTGCGCTGGCTCGGCGTCGGCGTGGTGCTGGCGATCTTGCCGGTGGTGCAGGGCGTCGGCGTCGCGGCGCTGGTGGTGGCGCCGTCGCTGGCCATGGCCACCGCGGTGTCGGCGAGCGGCCGCGCCGCGACCCACGCGCTGTCGCGCCCGAGCCGCGAGCTGCTGTTCACGGCGCTGCCGCGCGACGACAAGTACCGCGCGAAGAACGTGATCGACACGCTGGTCTATCGCTTCGGCGACTTCGGCTCGGCGTGGTTGCACCGCGGGCTGGGCGCGCTGGGCGTGATGATCGCGGCGGTGGCGGTGCCGCTGGCGGCGGCGTGGGTGGGGCTGGCGGTCGCGCTGGGGATCGGCCACCGTCGGCGCACCCGCGACGAGGCCCCGCGGTAGGATGGCCGCCATGCGAACCACCTCCACGTTCCTCGCGGCGGCGCTGTGCGCGCTGGCCGCGGCCTGCGGCGGCAAGAGCGCGCCCGCCTCCACCGGGCCCGGCAACACCGGCGGCGCGGGCGACCCCGCCGGCGGCGACGCGGCCAAGCTGGTCGAGGCGATCGGCGCGATGGCGGTGCCGGAGCCGTGCAACAACGACGACGGCACGGCGAACCTCAAGGACCACCTGGCCGCGCAGCGCGAGGTGCTGGGCGGCGAGGCCGCGACCGACACGACCTTCGACTGCCAGCCGCCGATGGACGGCCTGCGCGAGTGCACCTGGGGCGTCTACAACAAGCCGCCGGCCGAGCCCGATCCCGAGGATCCGTGCGGCGGCGAGTGCTGCTCGGGCTACCAGATCATCTTCAAGGTCGACGCGGCCGGCGCGATCGACCCGGCCAGCGTCTTCTGCGTCGCGCCGGGGTGAGCGGGCGCCGTCAGCCCAGCGGGTAGTGGCGGATGCGGGCCAGCGCGTGGCGCAGCTCGCCGCGGTGGTCGGGGTGGGCGAGATCGATCAGCGCCTCGCCGCGCTGACGCAGGCTGAGCCCGTGCAGGTTGCGCGCGCCGTGCTCGGTGACGACCCAGTGCACGTGGCCGCGGGTGGTGACGACGCCGCTGCCGAGCATCAGCTCGGCGGTGATGCGCGAGACCTTGCCGCCGGCCGCGGTCGAGGGCATCGCGATGATCGGCTTGCCGCCGTGCGACAGCGCCGCGCCGCGCAGGAAGTCCATCTGCCCGCCGATGCCCGAGTAGATCGCGTGGCCGAGCGAGTCGGCGCACACCTGGCCGCTGAGATCGATCGCCAGCGCCGAGTTGATCGCGGTGACCTTGGGGTTCTTGCGGATCAGCGCGGTGTCGTTGGTGCGGTCGCAGCCGTGGAACTCGACGGCGGGGTTGTCGTCGACGAAGTCGTACAGCCGGCGGGTGCCCATCACGAACGACGTCACCGAGCGGCCGGGGTGGACCGCCTTGGCGCGGTTGGTGATGACGCCGCCCTCGACCAGCGGCACCATGCCGTCGGAGAACATCTCGGTGTGGACCCCGAGCTCGGCGTGGTCGCCGAGCCGCGCCAGCACCGCGTCGGGGATCGCGCCGATGCCGGTCTGCAGCGTGGCGCCGTCCTCGACCAGCTCGGCCACCAGCTCGCCGATGCGATCGATCACCGGCGACGGCGCCTCGGGCTCGTGGCGCGGCAGCGGCCGGTCGGTGCAGACGAACGCGGCCACCCGGTCGAGCGGCACCATCGTGTTGCCGAGCGTGCGCGGCATCTGCGCGTTGATCTCGGCGATCACCACGCGGGCGCTGTCGACCGCGGCGCGCGCGGCGTCGCACGACGTGCCCAGCGAGCACAGGCCGTGGCGATCGGGCGGCGACAGCTGCACCAGCGCGACGTCGAGCGGCACCGCGCCGCCGGTGAACAGCGCCGGGATGTCGGACAGGAACACCGGCACGAAGTCGGCGCGGCCCTCGGCGACCGCGACCCGGGCGTCGGGGCCGACGAAGAACGACACCGAGCGCAGCCACGGCGACACCGCGGGCGCGAACAGCGGGGCGGTGCCGATCGTGTGCAGGTGGTAGACGCGCACGCCGGTCAGATCGGTGCGCGCGACCAGCGCGTCGACCAGCGGGGTCGGGGTGGCGGCGGCGCCTTGCAGGAACACGTTGGCGCCCGAGGGGAGGGCGGCGACGGCCTCGGCGGCGGTGCCGCCGCGGGTCGCCCAAGCGGGAGAGGTCATGGGCGTCATCCTGCCGGGACCGTCACGCGCGAGCAACCACGCCAGCGAAGTCCAGGCCCGAGACCACGCCGACGAAGTCGTGCTTCTTGCTGACGACGATGCGCCGGACGCCCATGCGCGCGCACTGCGCCGCCGCGCGGTGGAGCGCGGTCTCGGCCGGCAGGCAGATCAGCGCCGCGTCGTGCAGGTCGCCGACCGGCGTGGCGCCGTCGACGTCGCGCGCGGCCAGCGCCTCCTCTTGCGTGAACACCCCGACCGGCCAGTCGTTCTCGGTCACCACCAGGCCGCTGATGTGCGCGCGATCGAGCCACTCCATCGCCAAGGTCAGCGGCTGCTCGACGCTGATCGTCACCACCGGCGCGGTCATCACCGACTCGATCGTCGCCTCGACCTTGGCCGCCTCGACCGCGCGGGTCAGATCGGTGGTCGTCAGCACGCCGGTGAGGCGGCCGGCGTCGACCACGAACACCCGGTGGATGCGGTGCTCGATCATCACCCGGGCGGCGTCGCGCAGGTTGGTGCTGGCCTCGACGACGATCGGCCCCTGGGTCATCAGCGCGTCGCAGGTGACGTCGCGCAGGTGGGCGTGGTGGCGGCGGTAGCGAAGCAGATCGGAGCGCGACACCACGCCGACGATCGAGCCGCGATCGTCGATCAGCGGCACCGCCGAGATCCGGCGGCTGGCCAGGAGCGCGACCACGTCCTCGGCGGGGGTGACCGCGGTGGCGGTGATCGGGTCGGCCGTCATGTACGTGGCGACCACGTGCGAGGCGAGGCTCATGCCCGACGGTGTTGCAAGGCGGCGGCCAGCCCTGGCGCGCGCCACGGTGAGGGCTTCGCGCAGGTCCTGCGTCGCGGTGCGCAGCTTGCGTCGGCGCGCGCAACCGCCGCGGATTCTTGGCGCTTCTGGCCGCGCGTCACTCGGTGATGAGCGCGCCACAGGCGCCGGCCGCGCAGTCACAGACGCCGCCGCCGCACGCGTCGACGATCGTGCCGTCCTCGAGGAACCGGTCGATCTGATCGATGATGTGCTCGCGCCGGCGCGGGTTCTCGTGGGCCTGGTTGTTCTGGCTGTTGAGCAGGTTGGTGGTCGGCGGCAGCGGCGTCGGGTGCTCGTCGACGATCACCAGGCCCGACGGCGGCGGCGTCGTCGCCAGCGTCAGGCCGTAGGGCGGGGTCGCGGCGGGCGCCGCGAGCGGCAGGCCCATCGTGCGCGCCTGCAGGAACGCGCCGAGGTTGGTGACCTGGGCGTCGCCCATCGACGTGTACAGCAGGTACTGCTTGGCGGCGGCGGGGTCGGTCGCGAGCGGCGCCCAGTGCAGCGGATCGATCACGTCGAGGCCCATCTGCACGATCTGCTGCAAGAGCGTCTGGGTCAGCGGATCGGCGTAGGTGCCCTTGAACGGCAGGCCGAGCGTCGCCCAGTTGGTCGAGCGCTCGAACAGCAGGCTCCAGTTGGCGCCGCCGACGTGCAGCACGCCGCGCCGCATCTGCGGATCGATCGCGTACAGCGTGCTGCCGAGGATGTGGCCCTGCGAGATGCCGAAGAACGTCAGGTCGGCGGCGGTGTCGGCGACCGACGCGCCGCTGCCGTCGATCAGGAGCTGCGCGGCGATCTTGGTGCGGGCCAGCGCGGCCAGCGCCTCGACGTCGATCATGCCCTGAACGATGCCCTCGCCGAACGCGAACACCTTGTCGAGGTTGCCGAGCGCGATGAGCGCGTTGGCGGCGTCGGGGCGAGCCATGCCGCGCCAGTCGGTGCCGAGGATGATGCGGCAGGTGCGCGCGGCGAACGCCTGCACGTAGCCGCCACCGGTCTCCTCGATGCCGCCGAAGAAGCCGTGGCCGAAGAGCGTGATCGGCGCCGGCGCGGCCGGGGTCGCGCAGGTGGGCACCAGCGCGACGCCGCGGACCGGCGTGGTGCCGCGGGCGATCGGCGCGCCGCCCTCGCGCAGCAGGCCGCCGGCGTCGGCGACGGTCGGCGCGTCGAACGTGAACGTCACCTTGCGGGCGATGCCCGGATGCGGGTTGGGCTCGACGACGATGTCGTGCAGCATCAGGTTGGCGCCGCCGGCGCCCTGCGCGGCGGCGGCCGCGTCGCGTGCGGCCAGCAGATCGCGGCGGAGATCGGCGTCGGCGGCGGTGGTGAAGTCCCACGCGAGCAGGAGCTGCTCCTTGGTGACGCCAGCGGCGGCGAGCTTGGCGAAGATGTCGTCGTAGCTCGGGCGCAGCGCCTCGAGGCGCGCGTTGTCGGTGACGGTGCCGCTGACGATCGCGGCGAACCCCGCCGGCACGTCGATGGCCGCGCCGTCGGCGGCGCGCAGCGCGCTGGTGACCGCGACGATGTAGCGGTGGCCGCCGGCCAGCCGGGTGGTCGGTCGCAGGTACAACGCCTGGCGCGTCGGATCGCCGGGCAGCGCGTTGGCGTCGACCTCGGCGAAGTGCGCGACCCGCGCGCCGGTGGCCGCGTCGAGGATGATCGTCGGGCTGGCGGCGTCGAGGCTGCCGGCGATCGCGGCGGGCCCGGCGAGGTTGGCGCCGTCGAGCGCGACGCCGAAGTGGGCGACGATCTGGGTCGCCGGCGAGTAGCCGCTCTTGCCGTTCAGGTGCGCCGGATCGAACGCCGCGCCGCCGTTGCCCGGCGGGACCGCACCGGCGGGGAACGCCAGCACGACGCCGGTCGGCGACGCCTCGCTGGCGACCAGGAAGCTCGACACCGGCCACGGCGCCAGGCACGCGCCGCCCTGTAGCGGGTTGCACTCGGGCGGCACGTCGAGGTGCAGCGGACCGTCGTCGCCGCCGCAGGCGACCAGGAGCAGCGAGCAAGCCAGGAGCGTGCGCATGACGGCAGGCTACCGCGGCGCCGGCCCGGTTCGCGATAGCCTTGGGCCATGCTCCGTCGGACGATCGCGGTCGCCGGGTTGTTGCTCGTGCTGTGCGGGTGTCGCGACGCCGCGGCGCCGGCGCACGTCGCGCGCTGGCGCGACGACCTGGCGTTCCTCGAGCGGGAGCTGCCGGCCCGGCACCTGAACCTGTACGCGCGGCTGCCCGAGGCCGAGTGGCACGCCGGCTTCGCGACGCTGCGCGCCGAGCTGCCGCGCCTGACCGACGCGCAGATCCTGGTGCGGGCGATGGCGCTGGTGGTCGCGGTCGGCGACGGCCACACCCGGCTGGCCGAGCCGCCGGGCGGCGGGTTCGCGGTGAAGCTGGCGTGGTTCGACGACGGGCTGTTCGTGATCGGCGCGGTGCCGGCGGCGGCGTGGGCGATCGGCGGCGAGGTCACGGCGATCGGCGCGGGGTCGGTCGACGACGCGCTGGCGCTGGCGGGGACGGTGGCGCCCCACGACAACGACAGCCAGCGCAAGCTCGAGACGGTCGCCGCGCTGTCGCGGCCGCGCACCGCCGAAGGGCTGGGGCTGGTCGGCGCCGATCGCGCGCTGCGGTTGGCGGTGGCGGTCGGCGCCGCGGCGCCGCGCGAGCTGGTGGTGACGCCGCTGGATGGCCGCCCGACCGGGCGTCCGCGCGGCGGGGCGGCGCCGCCGCTGGCGCAGCGCGCCAGCGGGCGCATCTACTGGTCCGAGTACCTGGCCGATCGCGACGCGCTGTTCGTCCAGTACAACCAGTGCAAGGACGGCACGCCGCGCTTCGCCGACTTCACCGCGCAGCTCGCGGCGACGCTCGCGGCGCATCCGACCGCGCGCCTGATCATCGATCTGCGCTGGAACGGCGGCGGCAACTCCGAGGTCGCGCGGCCGCTGGTGACGCTGCTCGAGACGACGCCGAGCCTGGCCGCGCGCACGTTCGTGCTGATCGGCCGCCAGACGTTCTCGTCGGCGGTGCTCAACGCGCTGGCCTTCGCCGACGCGGGCGCCACGCTGGTCGGCGAGACCGCCGGCGGCGCGCCGAGCCACTTCGGCGAGGTCCAGACCGGCCTCCTGCCGCGCACCGGCTTTCCGTTCACCTACTCGACCAAGTTCTTCCCCCACCCGCGCTACCCGGGCCGCGAGCTGGTGCCGACGCTGGTCGCGCCGTTCACCGCCGCCGACTACTTCGCCGATCGCGACGCCGCTCTCGACGTCGCGCTCGCCGCGCCGCTGCCGGCGCCGTGATCTGCCGTCAGAAGCAGCAGCTATCGCGGTAGCCGCAGCGCGGGCACTTGTAGTGCGCGTGCTCGGGCTCCATCAGCGTGGCGCACGTCGGGCAGGTGATCGAGAGATCGGCCTTGCACATCGGCGGCACGGTGCCGCGGGCGCGGACGTGGGCGGCGATCGGCGGCGGGGGCACGCTCGGCGGGACCTGGCGTGGGTTCATGCGCGGAGCGTACCGAGGGGGGCTGACGCAACCGCCGAGGGGCCCCGTGGTACACCCCCGGCCATGAAGGCTTCGGTCCGATTCTCGACGATCCTCCTCGCCGCCCTGGCCGCCGCGTGCGGCGGCGGTGGCAAGGCGACCACCCCTGTCACCCCGCCGGTCACGCCGCAGCCGCCCGACGCCAAGCCGCCGGCCGAGCCGCCGGTCGTCGACGAGGGGCCGACCGCCGAGGCGGCGCTGGCGTGGGTGCTCGAGGGCATCGCCTCGGGGAAGGTGACCGAGGCCGACATCGCGGCGCACTTCTCGCCGGGCTTCTTGAAGCAGGTGCCGGCGGCCCAGGTGGCGCAGATCTTCGGCGCGCTGCACGAGCAGCTGCCGCCGGTGAAGATCCTGAAGCAGGAGGGCGAGGCGCCGCTCAAGCTGTCGGCGCTGCTCGACACCGCGTCGGGCGGCGTGCGGGTCGACGTGGCGATGACCAAGGCGATGCCGCGGCAGATCGACGGCCTGTTGTTCAAGCCGGCCAGCGCCGAGGCGCCGCCCAAGACCTACGGCGACGCGGTCGCCCAGCTCGACAAGGCCGGCAGCAAGAACCAGCTGTTCATCGCCGAGCTGGTCAAGGGCAAGTGCGAGCCGCGGCAGAACCACAACACCACCCAGAGCCTGGCGATCGGCTCGACGATGAAGCTGTGGGTGCTGCTGGCGCTCGACGAGAAGCTCCACGCCGGCAAGAAGCTGTCGTGGGACACCAAGCTCGCCATCCGCGACGCGGCGAAGAGCCTGCCGTCGGGGACGATGCAGGACGAGGCCGCCGGCGCCGAGCACACGCTGCGCGAGTTCGCGACGCAGATGATCTCGATCAGCGACAACACCGCGACCGATCACCTGATCGACTACGTCGGCGACGCCGGGGTCGAGAAGGCGCTCAAGCTGGCCAAGCACGGCAACCCCGCCGCCAACATCCCGTTCCTGCGCACCCGCGAGCTGTTCGGGCTGAAGCTGGCGGCGACCGCCGACGAGCTGGCCGCGTACCGCAAGGCGAAGGCGCCGGCCAAGCGCAAGGTGCTGGCCGACATGCGGGCCCGGCCGATCGACGTCGAGAAGGCCATCAAGGAGTGGGGCGACACGCCGCGGGCGCTCGACCTCGAGTGGTTCGCCGACGGCCGCGACCTGTGCAACGTCATGGCGGCGCTGGGCGCGCGCGGGAAGTTCGATCCCGAGTCCGAGCTGCTGAAGGTGCTGAGCAAGAACCCCGGCGTCGAGATCGACCGCGCGAAGTGGACCTACGTCGGCTTCAAGGGCGGCTCGGAGCCGGGCGTGATGAACCTGACCTGGCTGCTGCGCCGCGCCGACGGCAAGTGGTTCGTCGCGGTGGTGGCGGTCAACGACGAGACCCACAAGCTCGACGAGGGCCTGGTGGTCAACGCGGCGCAGGGCACGCTGGCGATCCTCGGCAACGAGGCGCCGTGA
>Ga0268298_10005575_pt1 | contig 11733 bp, 13 predicted proteins | sample WWTPWeurt_MetaG_FD_194462 | JGI IMG/M metagenome (GOLD analysis project Ga0268298, IMG submission 194462) | Activated sludge microbial communities from WWTP in Nijmegen, Gelderland, Netherland - WWTP Weurt | ecosystem: Engineered > WWTP > Aerobic digester > Activated sludge | place...
CGGGGTATTCCTTGCGGAGGCCGGTGCGACCGCGGGAGGGGACTTCGAGGGCCTGCCAGCTTTCCCGGTCGGCCAGGGAGCGGATGTTGCGTTCGGTACCGGGCAGGCCGGGCAGTCGCAGGCCAGCCAGCTCCAGTGCGGAATAGTGGGTCTTTGCGGCGGTCATTCGCCTTCTCCCATTTGCTGCTTGAGCAGCTTGATTTTCTTGGCGGCCTCATCGCGGGTGCGTTCCAGGCGGCCCAGCTCGGCGTGCAGGGTGTCGCGGCCGATCATCAGCTGGCCGCCGCGCACGCTGGCGAGCCAGGCGGTGAGCGCCGTGGTCTCGGCGGCGACCTCGAAGGCCGGGATGAATTCGAAGGGGGCGCGCCAGGCCTCGCGGCTGGGCGCGGTCCAGGCGTGAATCTGGTGATCGGTGATGTTCTGCCCGGTGAGCTCGGACATGCGCGCGGCGATCTGCGCGGCGTTGTGGGGGCTGGCCTTGACGGCATCGGACATCAGGCGGCGCACGGCCAGGCAGAAGTCCATTTCACCGGGCAGGCTGGCGGCCGGCACCGGTACCGCAAACAGGTCGCCCGTCAGGGCATCGGCGGCGCGGCGCATGGCTAGGCCGCCAGGGCTAGATTGCCATTGACGGCCCGTGCCGCAGCGTTACACTGCACAGCACGGAATCCGCGAGGCTTCGGTTCTCCACTTGCGTAGTAGCGCGACGGCCAGATCACCTTGGGGTGCAGCCCCAGCGCTTGCGCGATGCGTTTTTCGTTCGCCGGATAGCTGCGCACCAGGGCAGCGGACAGCGTCGATGAACTAGTGAGTCCGTGAGCTTCCGCGATCCCCATCAGGGTGATGCCGCGCTTGTGCAAAGCGGCTTTGATGTCGGCCGGGTGCCAGTCCTCTCGACTGGATTTTTTTACGGGGTTGGTTGCCATGTTTTCACCATCGGTTACGCGTTGCGATGGATGGCATTAGAAGCAAATCCGAACCGGATGTCAGCACATCCGAATTAGGCATACAGGGCTGGCCCCGGCGAAGTTGCTTAACTTATTGTAATTATTTGAAAATTATTTATTCGGATGCTCTGTTTTAATTTGGATGCTGAGCATCCGAATTCGGGTCTTGAATTCGGATGATGGAAAAAACGTTCGCGGACAGGCTGCTTGAGGTGATTGGCGACGAAGATCCGACGCCCTGGGCGACGGCGCGCGGCATTTCCGGCGCGACGATCCACGAATGGCTGAAGAAGGGCGCGCAGCCTTACCCCAAGTCGATGAGCAAGCTGGTGGCGGGAACCGGACGGTCAAAGACCTGGTGGCTTACCGGGAAAGATGGGCCGGCCGCAAGCGATGCGGCCTACCCTCTACCTGAGAGCTCCGAGCCGCTGCAGTCGGGCGATGGCGGGGCCACACGCCTGAAGCTGGAGCGCCAGCCCGAGCCGCGAGACACCTTCGCCAGGATTCCGTTCTATGACGTGCGCGCCAGCGCCGGCCACGGCGCGTTCATCGCTGATCAAGGCGCTGCGCGGCATTACGCGTTCGATCGGGAATGGCTGGCGCTTCATGTGGGCGTCGCGGCGCACCGCCTGGCGCTGATTCCGATCTCCGGCACGTCGATGGAGCCGGACTTGCGTGACGGCGACCTGGTGATGATCGATCGCGGCGACGTGGCGGTGCTGCGCGAGGGTGTCTATGTCTTCGAACTCGACGACCGACTCTATGTGAAGCGCCTGTCGCTGCGCGGCGACCGCCTGGTGGTGGCCAGCAGTAACGGCGATTACCCGCCGTCCGAGCTGAATACGCTCCAGGAGAACCCCAGCTTCCGCCTGCATGGCCGCGTCCTGGGTAGCCCCTCGTTCAAACGCCTCTGATTTTCGTGCGGATCAGTGCCAAAAAGCCCGCTAAATTGACCGGAATTTGCCCGGCTTCGTGCAAAAAGTCACCGGGCCAATTTTTGGAGCCTATCCCGCTGCATCCCGCATGGTTGCGGCCCTTCCCGGTTCCGGCGCCCGTTTCAGCGCTGTGCCAAAACGATCACCTCTCCACAGTACCGCCGACCGATTGTTGGCCGGTCCGCACCCCGGTCAGCAACTCCTTCTCTTTGCAGACAAACTTGAAGATCGCCGAAAAGATGCCCTGCGGATCGATGGGCGTCCAGGGTACGTAGCCGCCCGTAGCGGTGGAGACAATGTGGCCGCCGGCCATCGGTTCGGAATGGGAGGTCACGGCCAGTGTCCGGCTCTGTTTTCCGGCGCAATCGATCTCGTCCTGCATCGTCGCTGACTGGAACGGGGCGTCGGACAGGGTTCTGACCGTTGCGTAATCGAACAGGGTGGAAACGCCGACCACGTTGCCTTCGCGTTTGATCGATGCTGGATCGACATAGACGGTGACTTCCCCTTCGCCGACGGAAACGAGTCTGACCCACTCGGCTTGCGCGAGTGTCGGGGCCAGCAGCGCGACCAGGAACAGGAGCTTTCTCATGTCGGAATTCTATTGTCCTGTCGAAAATATTACACGCGCTCCGCCTGTTGCGGCGGCACGGGGGTTTGCGTGCGACTGCAGCCGGGCGATCGCCGTGTCGCCAGCGCCGACTTTTCAAGGTGTTGGCACCGGCGGTAGCCGATCTCCGGATTCGTCGATCTCCCGGCTAAAGCCCGCGTTGCCATGGCGGACGCAATGACGCGGATTCCGGGGCTGCAATAGCCGTGCGGATTTCGGCAAGCAGGCGCTGCTTTTCGGCGCCCAGGCTGCCTTTCAGTACCAGGCGGTTGGAAACGTGGTCGCTGCGGAACACCGTGCGCCTGAGTTCCAGCGCCGAGACAAAGGCTTCCATTTCCACGAACAACTCGCGCTGATCGCAGGGCTGCCATTCCGGAAATCCGGCGCGAAAGCGTTCTTCGCCCTGCGGAAAACTCACCACCAGCGTGGCCAGGTATTCGGGCTGCGTGGCATTGGCCAGTCGCGCGGAATTCTCTGCGTGCTGCCTTGACAGGGTCTTGCCGCCGAGCCCGTTGAGGATCATTACCGAACGCCGGATGCCGGCCTGCTGCAGCTTGTCGAGCGCCTCGCAGGTGGTGGCGAAAGTTTCGCCCTTGTTTACCTTCGCCAGCACCTCGTCGTCGCCCGACTCGGCGCCGACATAGGCCATGGCGAGGCCGGCTGCCGCAAGTTCCTTGAGTTCGTCGACCGATTTCTTGCGCAGGTTGCGCGGCAGGCAATAGCTGGAGACGCGGCGCACCGCCGGCAAATGCTCGCGGATCGCGGCGAGGATTTCCAGCAGGCGCCGGGTCGGCAGGACCAGGGCGTCGCCATCGGCGAGAAACACGCGGCGGATGCTGTCGCCGAAACGCTCGCCGCAGCGACGCAGGGTCTCCAGGGTTTCCGCCGCATCGCGGGCGCGGAATTTCTTCTGCGGTGCGGTGTACATCTCGCAGAAGCTGCAGTGGTTCCACGAGCAGCCGTCGGTGACCGGCAGGATCAGCGAGTCCGCCTCGCTCGGCGGGCGGAACACGGGATCGACGTAGCGGATCGGGAAGGCGGGCTGCATGGCGCGGGAGGGGCGGGGCGACAAACGGATTCTGCGGGGACGCGCTTTTCTTCAGCGCGCCGCGGTGGCGGGCCGGGCGCGCAGGCGCACCAGCTTTTCCTTGATGTCGGCCATCGCGGCGGCGGCGGCCTTTTCGCCCTCGAGCACGGCACGGTGGCGGCCGGCAAAATCCGTGGCAGGCAATTCGGCGGTGACCGGGCGGATCACGATATCCGCCTCCGTCTTTTCGTAGCGGCCGATCGACTGGCCCATGATGGCGAAGGTCTGCAGCAGCACATCGAAGGTATTCGCGGTGCGGGCGTCGCGCGGATTGACCGAAATGTCCACTGCGATCACGAAATCGGCGCCGAGACCGCGCGCGGCACGCACCGGGATCGGGCTGACCAGGCCGCCATCGACATAGTCGCGACCGTTGATGTTCACCGGCTGGAACACGCCGGGTACGGCGGAAGAGGCGCGCACCGCCATGCCGGTGTTGCCGCTGCGGAAGAGCGCCGCCTCGCCGCTCTTCAGATCGGTGGCGGCCACGGCAAAGCTGCGCGGAAGCTTTTCCAGCGGACGGTTGGCGACGGCGCGATTGATGAAGTTCTGCAGCGCTTCGCCCTTGAAAACGCCGCGGTCCGGCAGCGACCAGTCGCCGATCTGGCTCTCGTCGATGTCGAGGGCAATTTTCTGCAGTTCGAAACCGGAAAGACCGGAGGAGTACAGGGATCCGACTACGGCGCCGGCGCTGGTGCCGACCACGATGTCGGGAACGATGCCCTGGGCTTCCAGCGCCTTGATTACGCCGATATGCGCAAAACCGCGCGCTGCACCGCCACCGAGCGCGAGGCCGATCTTGACAGGAGCGGGTGGAGGCGCCGGCTTCTCGCTGAGCGAGCCGCAGCCGGCAAGCATGGCGCCGGCAAACAGGGCCAGCAGGAGGCGGATTTCAGCGGCCATGGCATCCGTAAATCATGGGCGCCAAAACCGGTTCAGGAATTTCCGGCGTAATCCTAGCTCGACGCACCCGGCTTGCGACCCGGGCTCTTCGGCGGGATGTAGCCCGCCACGCGGCAGAGCACGGCCTCGACCTTGGCGCCGTCGCTGCCGAAGCGGGTCACGCTGCATTTGGAGATCTCGCCGCGCGCCGAAAGGTCGGATATCGAGCGGCGCACCTTGGCCAGCGAGAGGCCCGTTGCCGCCGCGATTTCCGAATCGAAGCGCTGGCCGTTGTTTTTCAGGTACTGCATGATTTCCTGCATATCGAGTGCTCCGCTTGATGGTGAAATCATTGAATCCACCGCCTCCGTTGATCAAAACTAAAACCGGGTGCCTGCCTGCAAAAGCCGCGGAACCGGTGCTCCGCCACTTTCCGCCAGCCACCCCGCGAATTGCTGGTGGGCCCAGCGAGACTCGAACTCGCAACCAAAGGATTATGAGTCCTCTGCTCTAACCATTGAGCTACAGGCCCTGCGTGGAACTGCAGCGACCCGAACCGCATGGGCCGCCGGTGATGCGCATATCAGGTCTCCGAATCGAGGAAGCTGCGCAGCTTTTCGGAACGGGTCGGGTGACGCAACTTGCGCAAGGCCTTGGCCTCGATCTGGCGGATGCGTTCGCGCGTCACGTCGAACTGCTTGCCGACCTCTTCCAGCGTGTGGTCGGTGTTCATCTCGATGCCGAAGCGCATGCGCAGCACCTTGGCCTCGCGCGGCGTCAGGCTGTCCAGTACTTCCTTCGTCACGTCGCGCAGGCTGGCGAACAGCGCAGCATCGTCCGGCGACAGCGTGGCCTGGTCCTCGATGAAATCGCCGAGGTGGGAATCGTCGTCGTCGCCGATCGGCGTTTCCATCGAGATCGGCTCCTTGCTGATCTTGAGGATCTTGCGGATCTTCTCCTCGGGCATTTCCATCTTGATCGCCAGCGTCGCCGGATCGGGCTCGAGCCCGGTTTCCTGCAGGATCTGGCGGCTGATGCGGTTCATCTTGTTGATGGTCTCGATCATATGCACCGGGATGCGGATGGTGCGCGCCTGGTCGGCGATCGAACGCGTGATCGCCTGGCGGATCCACCACGTGGCATAGGTCGAGAACTTGTAGCCGCGACGGTATTCGAACTTGTCCACCGCCTTCATCAGGCCGATGTTGCCTTCCTGGATCAGGTCGAGGAACTGCAGACCGCGGTTGGTGTACTTCTTGGCGATCGAGATCACCAGGCGCAGGTTGGCCTCGGTCATCTCGCGCTTGGCGCGGCGCGCCTTGGCTTCGCCGGTGGACATCTGCTTGTTGATGTCCTTGAGTTCCTTGAGCGGGATGCCTATGCGCGCCTGCAGGTCGATCAGGCGCTGCTGCTCTTCGAGGATGTTCGGCGCGGCGCGCATCAGTTGCGTGGCGTAGGGCTTGCCCGACTGCACCTCGTGCTTCAGCCACTCCATGTTCGTCTCGTTGCCGGGGAAGACCTTGATGAAGTGCGCGCGCGGCATGTGCGCCTTGTCCACGCAGAGGTGCAATATCTTGCGTTCGTGGCTGCGCACCGCCTCGACCATGCCGCGCACCGAGTCGCACAGGCGCTCGATGGCCTTGGCGGTGAAGCGGATGTTCATCAGCTCGTCGGAAATCTGCTTCTGCAGGCGCAGGTAGCCCTTGTCCTGCGAGCCCTTCCTGGCCAGCGTCGGCTGCAATCGGGCGAACAGGGCATGGATCACCGAGAAGCGCTCGAGGGCATCCTGCTTCAACTGCAGCAGGGAGGCGGAAATCCGGGCGCTGCCGTCGTCGTCTTCGTCTTCGGTGTCCTCTTCGACCTCGATTTCTTCGTCCTCGGCCAGCGCCTCGATATCCTCGTCGGTGGCATTCGGGTCGATCAGGCCATCGACCAGTTCGTCGATGCGCATTTCGTCGCGGGCCACCTTGCCGGCGGTTTCGAGCATCTCGGCAATCGTCGTCGGGCAGGCCGAAATGGCCATGATCATGTGCTTCAGGCCGTCCTCGATGCGCTTGGCGATTTCGATCTCGCCTTCGCGGGTGAGGAGCTCGACCGAGCCCATCTCGCGCATGTACATGCGCACCGGGTCGGTGGTGCGGCCGAATTCCGAGTCAACCGTGGACAGTGCCTGTTCGGCCTCTTCCTCGACTTCGGCGGTATCCACCGGCGCCGGTGCCGATTCGTTGAGCAGCAGGTCTTCGACGGCGGGCGCTTCGTCGAAAACCTGGATCGCCATGTCGTTGAAGGTGGAGATGATCGATTCGATCTGCTCCGCATCCACCAGGTCGTCGGGCAGGTGGTCATTGATCTCGGCGTAGGTCAGGTAGCCGCGCTCCTTGCCCAGCGCGATCAGGGTCTTCAGCCGGGTGCGCTTGGTGTCGAGGTCGATCAGCTTGGCTTCCGGGGCGACCAGTTTTTCACGGCTCTTGCGGCCGCGCGACTCTGCGATGGCCTTGGCCACCGATTTGGCGGGCAAAGGCTGGGCAGCGGGTTTGGCGGCTACTGGCGCGACAGCCTGCGGAGCCGCAGTTTTTGCTGCTTTCGGCGCTGCGGCCTTGGTCGGAGCTTTTGCCGGGGCCTTGGCCGAAGCTTTGGCGGGAGCTTTTGCCGGGGCCTTGGCCGAAGATTTTGCCGGAGCCTTGGCTGGGGCTTTGGCCGAAGATTTGGCCGGAGCTTTCTTCGGAGCTTTGGCCGGAGCAGGCTTTTTCGCCGCCACGGACTTTTTGGCCGGCGCCGGCTTTTTGGCGACCGGTTTGGCGGCGGCCTTTGACTTGCTGTGCTTGGCGATTTCCTTCGGCATGACGATCCTCGGCTGGAGCGCAATCGACGGCGCGACGCTAGCCACCCGTGCAACGCTGCTTGGGGCGCGGGCAGGGCGGGTCAGCGTACCGTGAAAGCGCTGAAGAACCGCTAATTATATCACACCGGACCGCCGGCCGTCGGGGCGGGTCCGGGATGCTTCTTCGCCAGGAGTTCCGCAAGCCGTTGCCGCTCCTCCTGGTTCAGGCCCTGCCGGGCGCGCGCGGTGAGTTGTTCGATTTCCGCGGTGATCGCCGTATGGCGCAGGCGGACGACGGAATCGTTGAAAACGCCCTCGAGCGCCGCGAGATCGACCTCTTCCGTCATGTTTGCCGCTATCGCGGCGACCAAGGCCTCGTGCTGGGTGCCGCGGAAGAACTCCAGCAGCATGCCGAAGCCGCCCGCCGGCAGTTCGCCATGCTCTATCGCGTTGGCGATGGCATGCAGGGCGTCGCCCTCCACGCGTTCCCGGTCGATCAATTCCAGCGGCAGACGGGCCGCCCATTCGGGTTTGTGCAGCACGATCTGCAGCAGCTTGTATTCGACCGACGAGGGTACCGGTCGCTGCTTCATCTGCGCCGGCGCGTAGCGGCTGCGGGCGAGGGGATGGAGGCCGCACTGGGCCTCGACCTCGGCCTGCGAGACTTGCGCGCGGTGGGCGATCTCCTTGGTGACCTGAACCCGCAATATCGGAGCCGACATCTTCTGCAGCAGGGGTTTCGCCGCGTGCACCAGTGCCGCGCGGCCTTCGGCGGTGTTCGGATTGGTCTGCTTGACCAGTTCGCGCAGGAGGAACTCGCTCAGCCGCGTGGCGTTTCGGGTTTGCTGCACGAAGGCCTCCCTGCCGTGCTCGCGGATGTACTCGTCCGGATCCTGGTTGCCGGGCATCTGCAGGATCTCGACGACCTTGTTGTCGGCAAGGTGCGCCAGGCTCACTTCCATGGCCCGCCATGCCGCGCGGTCGCCGGCACTGTCGCGGTCGAAGCAGAACACCACGCGGCTGGCCTGTTTCAGCAGTTTCTGCACGTTGGCATCGGTGGCCGCCGTGCCGAGTGTGGCGACCACGTTCTCGACGCCGGCCTGCACCAGGCCGACCACGTCCATGTAGCCCTCGACCACCAGGATCGTGTCCTCTTCCTGGATGGCCTTGCGCGCCTGCGGCAGGCCGTAGAGTTCGCGGCCCTTTTCGAACAGGGGCGTTTCCGGCGAATTCAGGTACTTCGGCTCGCCTTCGCCGATCACCCGGCCACCGAAGCCGATGACGTTGCCGCGCTGGTCCTGGATCGGGAACATCACCCGGTCGCGGAAGCGGTCGTAGCGGCGTCCCTGTTCATTGACGATGACCAGGCCGCATTCGACCAGGGCCGGGTCGTCGTAGTCGGGGAAGACCTGCTGCAGGCCCTGCCAGCCGTCGGGGGCGTAGCCGAGGGCGAATTTTGCGGCGATTTCCCCGGTCAGTCCGCGCTTCTTCAGGTAATCGACGGCTTTCGGTGAAGCTTTCAATTGCTCGCGGTAGAACATCATGGCGCGCGCCATGAGTTCGGTCAGTGGCGCCTTCTTCGCACGTATTTCGGCGTTGCGCTCTTCGTGCGGCACCTGCAGACCGACCGACGAAGCCAAGTCCTCGACGGCCTCAATGAAGCCGATGCCGGCATGCTGCATCAGGAAGCCGATCGCGCTGCCGTGGGCGCCGCAGCCGAAGCAGTGGTAGAACTGCTTGGACGGGCTGACCGTGAAGGAGGGGGTTTTCTCGGAATGGAAGGGACAGCAGGCGCTGTAGTTGGCGCCGGCCTTCTTCAGCGGCACGTAGCGTTCGACCACATCGACGATGTCGACGCGGGCAAGCAGTTCCTGGATGAAGCTCTCTGGGATCACCGGAGCATTATGCGCCGGAGAGTTTTGCCTTGACGAGCTTCGACACTTCCCCCATGTCGGCGCGGCCGGCGACTTTGGGCTTGACCAGGGCGATCACCTTGCCCATGTCGGCCGGGCCTTTGGCGCCCGATTCGGCGATGGCGGCGACGACGGTGGCCTCGACCTCCGCGGCGGAAAGCCCCTGCGGCATGTAGCCGGCGAGCACCCCGGCCTCGAATTTCTCGGCATCGGCCAGATCCATGCGCTGGGCGGCTTCATACTGGGTGATCGAATCCTTGCGCTGCTTCAGCATTTTCTCGATCACGGCGACCACCACCGCATCCGTCATCTCGACCTTGTCATCCACGCGCTTTTGCTTGAGCGCCGCGCGCAACAGGCTCAGGGCATCCTTCCTGGCCTTGTCGCCGGACTTCAATGCGGCTTTCCAGTCGTCATCGATGCGGGTTTCGAGGCTCATGGGATATTCCTTGAAAAAAACACAAAAACCGCCCTGGGGCGGTTTCGGTTATCAAACGTCAGGCAGGAGGCGAATGCGGCCGATGCTGGCGGACCGCGCTTCGGCTCAATACATCTTCGGCGGCAGAAGCTGGCTGCGAATGCGCTTGTGGTGGCGCTTGACGGCAGCGGCGGCCTTGCGCTTGCGCTCGGTCGTGGGCTTTTCGTAGAACTCGCGCGCGCGCAGTTCGGTCAGCAGACCCGTCTTTTCGATGGCGCGCTTGAAGCGGCGGATCGCAACTTCGAACGGCTCGTTTTCCTTGAGGCGAATACCCGGCATTGAATTAATCCTGGAGAAGCGGAAAGGCGCGCATTCTAAACACTTTGCCATTGATGTCAATTGTTTCGGCGGGGCGTCAGGCCAGTCCGAGTTCCCGCACCAGCCATTGCGCGGCCTCGGTGGCGCCCCCGGCCGAGGGCAAGATGGGTGCCGGCGCCTGCCAGAGCCGGTGCAGGGCATCGATCAAGTCCCCGCGCTCCAGTTGCTCCCGGGTCAGCACCGCAGAGCGCGCATGGGCGGCAAGCCAGGTCGCGAACCAGGGGGTTTCCGGCCAGTCCGGGCGCTCGAGATACAGGATGGGGACGCCGCTGCAGGCCGCCTCGACGAAGGTTCCATAGCCGGGTTTGGTGATCACCGCATCGACACTGGCCAGCAGGTCGGTGAATTTCAGGCCGGGCAGGTCGAAACCACGAACATCCTGCCGCACGATTTGCCATTCGCGCGGTACCAGCCAGTTGAGCCCAGTAGTCCGTGGCCAGTTTTCTACCGGCAGGCGAAATTCCATACCGCCCATGGCGATCAACAGCCAGCGCTCACTCTCATTCAAGTCAAGTATTTTAGAAACTCTGGAGCGATCACGCCGGCCGATCCGGGCGACCGGCGCAATTTCGTGCCGCCGCTCGATGGCGGCCATCGGCAGGCCGGGGCTGATACGCAGAAAGCAACGGGCGGTGTTGTATGCGGCCAGTATCTGGTCATGGACGGGGGCGGCCCAGGCTTCGCCGCCGAAAAAGCCGGCAAACAGGTCGGCCCAGTTCAGCGACGACAATCCCGCGGCGGGGATGCCGCCTTGCGCCGCCGCCGCAAGCGGCAGGTAGGCGACATTGCTGAGCAGGGCGTCGATCCGGTGCCGGAACAGCCAGTCCGCCTCGGCCGCCACCCGTTGCGGCCAGTCGGCGTGAAACTCGCGATAGCGGCGGGCGCTGGCGGCCAAGTCGATATCCACCGCATTCTTCATGACGAAGCCGAAGTCGCGTGCCTCGGCCACATGTTCGAACTCGCCGCTGATGCGCAACGCCAGCCGCTCGCGCGGCAGTGCGCTGCGCACCGTCAGGCGCAAGCCGGGCACCAGGCCGCGCAGTGTGTCCAGCACCGGCGCGGTCTGTGCCAGATGGCCCAGGCCGTGGGCCGAGATATCCGCCAGCAAGTGCATCCGGGTCAGCCGGGAAGTTCGAGCCGACGCGCGACGCGCTTGTCGACGAAACTGCGTGCGGCGAATTCCGTCGCGCCGGCTTTTTGCGCGGCCTCGACCAGGGTTTGGTCGAAGTTCGCGGCGCAGGTGAAGATGCAAGTCTGCGGATGGATCGCGCGCAGTCGTGAAATTTCAGCCAGCGCATCGCGCCGGCCGAGGTCGACGACGATGCAGTCCGGGGTTTCGCTGCTGGTTCGGGGCAGCATCGTGACGCCGGCAGCCGACCAGACGTGAGTCAGGTGCAGGCGCGTGGTGAGGTCGTGGCAGAGGAGCAGTATCTTCTTTTTCATGCGGTTTGATGCCGGATCGCCGTGTCGCCGGCGCCGACTTTTCGGGATGTCGGACCGATATCCCGGGCGATTATAGTCAGCCGGTAGAATGCCGCCGATGAAAGTGCTCGGCATCGAATCCTCCTGCGACGAAACCGGCGTCGCGCTCTACGACACCGAACGCGGCCTGCTCGGCCATGCGGTGCATACCCAGGTGGCGATGCACGAGGCCTATGGCGGCGTGGTGCCGGAACTGGCCTCGCGCGACCACATCAGGCGCCTGATCCCCCTGCTGGAGCGCGTGCTGGCCGATGCAGGGT
>Ga0268298_10005576_pt1 | contig 11732 bp, 5 predicted proteins | sample WWTPWeurt_MetaG_FD_194462 | JGI IMG/M metagenome (GOLD analysis project Ga0268298, IMG submission 194462) | Activated sludge microbial communities from WWTP in Nijmegen, Gelderland, Netherland - WWTP Weurt | ecosystem: Engineered > WWTP > Aerobic digester > Activated sludge | place: Netherlands...
GATCGTGAAGCCATACACCCCATCGGCCCCGCGCGGCAGCGCCCGAGTCCCCGTCGACATCCACGGATCCGAGCACCGCTCTTTGTAGGCCGCGGCGACCGCCACTTTGTGCCGATCCAGAAAGGCCCCGTTCGGGACGCGCCCGCCCGGCGTCGCGAGCCGGATCTTGAAGGTGGCCTGTGTCCCGATCTCCATCACCTCCGGGGGATCCGCGAACCCGAGGCGCAGATCCAGGTTCTGGAGAGCGGCATATCTGGTGCCCTTTCCGGACCCGGAGATCTCCAGTCGGAAGCTGCCAGTCGGCGGCATCGCGACCTTGTAAAACCGATACTCCGGCGCCTCGACGTAATACTCGATCTCGGGCTTCGCGTTGTCCATCGACACAGCGGCTCCGTCCGGCCGATAGAGCTTCGCGACGAGCGTCTTGGGCCCCACCACCACCACGTCGAGCGACAGCGCGCCCTCGTCGATCGCGATCGGCACCACGCTCGCCGCCGCCCCGTCCACGAGCGTGCTCCCGAGCAGCCGCGCGTACACGTCCGCGAACATGTGAGGCAGCTCGTCCGCGTTGTCCGTCGCGAGGCTCGCGCCCCCCGTGCGCCGCGCGATGTCGTCGAGAAAATCCCTCGGAGCGCTGCGCGAGAGCCCCACCGCATAGAGGCGCGATCCCGTGAGCCCCGGCAGCGCCTCGATCACCTTCTGCTTGCAAAACCCTTCGGATCCCACCTTCGCCGCGCGCGCCTCGGAGCCGAGCGGGCCCTTGGGATCCGGATCGCACCGCCCGTCCGTGAGGAACACCACGAACGTCTGATCGCCCGGCTCCTTCTTCACGCCGTCGATGAGCCGCTTCGCTTCGCCGAGCCCCTGCGTGAAATCCGTCCACGATCCGTTCTTGCCGACAGCGCGGATCGCGCCCTTGAGCTTCGCTCGATCCGAGGGCGTCTTGATCGCGATGAACCCGCCGGTCGACTCGCGCACGCCCCCGTCAAAGCCTGTCACAGCGATCTCATCGCCGGTGCGCGCGAGGTCCACGAAGAGCTCCGCGGCCACCTTCCGCAGCTCGCGCGGATCGGTCGACAGCATCGACGACGAGGCGTCGATCACGAGCACGGTGCGCAGCGTCCCCTCGGCCCACGAGACCCCCGGGATCGCGACGATCACCGCGATCACGATCACGAGCCACGCACGCAGAGCACCACGAATCACTCTTGTCCGCGCCACCTCTCAGCACCTAGCGGAGTTGCGTTTCTGAAGCCACATTGACGTCGCCCCCGTTTTGATGTCGGAATTCCCCGCGTGAATCAAGAGATCGGTGACGCCCCCGAGGCCCCGAGCGCGCTCCGCCCCGGCATCGTGATCGCCGGCAAGTTCACGCTCCTTCGCCTCATCGCGCGGGGCGGCGTGGGCGCTGTGTACGAGGCCGAGGACGCGCTGATCTGCCGCCGCGTGGCGCTCAAGCTGCTGCACCCGCAGTACGCGAAGCACCCCGACATCGTGCGCCGCTTCTTCCGCGAAGCGCAGGCCACGGCGGCGATCGATCACCCCAACGTCGTGACAGTGCACGAGATGGGCAGTCGCCAGAACGGCACCTTCTTCATCGTGCAGGAGCTCCTCCGCGGCGCGAACCTCCGCGAGGTCCTCGGCGAGCGCGGGCGCATCGACGTCGACGCCGCGCTCCAGATCGTCCTCCCGATCACGGACGCGCTGATGGCCGCGCACCGAAAGGGCATCGTTCACCGCGACGTGAAGCCCGAGAACATCCTCCTCGCGCGCACGTCCTCGTCCGAGATCGTCCCCAAGCTTATCGACTTCGGCGTCGCCAAGATGAGGCCGCTCGACGGTCGCAGCTCGCTCACCAAGATCGGCGTCGCGCTCGGAACCACCGCGTACATGTCGCCCGAGCAAGCGCGCGGCGACGCCGTCGTGGACGGTCGAACGGACGTGTGGGGCCTCGCGGCGGTGCTCTTCGAATTGCTCTCCGGCCGCTGCCCGTACGAGGCGCCTTCGGATCATCAGATCCTCGTGCAGATCCTCACCGTGTCTCCGCCCGCGCTGCACGACGTCGCGCCCGTGGTGCCGCTGGGCCTCTCCGACATCGTGCGAATGGGCCTCGAGCGCGACGCCGAGCGCCGCCCCACGATGCATGCCTTCCGCGACAAGCTGCTCGCCTTCGCGGCGCAGCTCGGACACACCCTCTCGCCGATCACCGCGGATCACGTGCGCGTCTCCGGCCCCGGCGGCCCCGTGTCGATGATCCCACCGAGCATCCTCGACGCGGCGGAGGAGCTCTCGCCCGACGACATCGGCACCGTCGACGACGACGATGAGCGCGACGACAAACCGTGGGCCGCGACGGGCCCCGAGGGCAGCGGACACGCCGAGATGGAGTGGGAGGGACACCGCCTCTCGATGCAGCCCGACGTCGAGCGGCTGGCGGCCCTCGCCGACGAGGCCCTGCGCATCAACGCCTTGAAAGACGCCGTCACCCGGGCCGAAGAGGCCATCGCGCTCGCCCCGTCGGACGACGATCTCGCCGGTCGAATGCGGCTTGTGCAATCCATCGCCTCGCACTGGCTGGGCGACCACGCCGCGGCCGAGGCCTTCGCGCTCAAGGCCATGTTGAAGCTCCCCGAGGGCACGACAGGCTGGTACGCCGCGCTCGGCCACGTGGCCATGTCGAGCGGCGCGCTGAGCCGCAACGTCCACTTCGGCGGGCTCCTCGATCAGCTCCGTCACAGGCCCATCCGCGATCGTCCGGCGCACATGGTGGCGGCGTGCAGGCTCGCCGTGCAGCTCGTGCGCGCGGGCTTCCCCGACGACGCGCGGGCCCTGGTCGAGGGCGCGAGCGAGCGCGTGATCACGCAGAGCGCCGCGGAGCCGTTCGTGCGCGCGTGGCTCGCGGTGGCGCGCGGCGAGATCGCTGTGCACGAAGGCGATCCGATGAAATACATGGCCCTCGTCAAGGAGGCCGTCGACGACTTCGTGGCCGCGGGGGACATCCGCAACGCGTCGCTCCAGCGCAGCAACATCGGCAACGCGTACCTCCAGCTCGGCGGCTACCGTCAGGCCGAGCGCATCCTCGACGAGGCCCTCGCGACGGCGGAGCCGATGAAGCTCAGCTTCGCGGTGTCGGTGCGCGCGAACATGGGCCTCGCGCTCGCGCGGATGGGCCACCTCGACGAGGCGCTCACGGTCGAGTCCGAGGCCCTCGATCAATCGGTGCGGCAAGGCAATCGGCGCTTCGAGGGCGTCGCGCACCTCTACCTCGCGCTCATCCACGTCGCGCAGGGCCACACGACCGCCGCCGAGCGCGCGGTGCAAGCGGCCATCGCCGCGGCCGAGAACTCCCCGGCGATCCGCGCCTATTCGCTGGCCGTGCTGGGCCAGGTGCTCGTCACGCAGGATCGCGCCACCGAGGCCCTCGCGCAGGCGGCGGCCGCGATGGATCTGCTCGCCAAGCTGGAGGGCGTCGAAGAGGGCGAGTCCATGATCCGATTGGTGCACGCCTCCGCGGTCGCGCAGACTGGCAATGTGAAGCAGGCCGCGCGCCTCATCCGCGAGGCTCGCTCGCGCCTCCTCTCGCGGGCCGAGCGCATCAGCGACGCCCGGTGGCGCGACAGCTTCCTCCGCAACATCCCCGAGAACGCGCAGACCCTCGCCTTCGCGCGATTGTGGGGCAACGCGCATTAGCCCGTTCGTGGTATAGGCGCGCGGCACCGATGCGCCCTCTCCGATCCATTGCCCTCCTCGCCCTCGCGCTCGCCCCGATCTTCTCTCCGCTGCTCGGCTGCGGAGACGAGAAACCGCAGAAGCCCGCCGAGCCCGCGCCCATCGTCTACCAGGCCAAGGCGGCGCCCATCGGCGATCTCGTCGCGCCCGCGCAGGTCATCGCGTGGGGAGGGGCGGACGATCCCGACAAGCTCTCCTCCGGAGTGACCGCCTTCGTCCAGCAGATCGTGCCCCTCATGCCGCCCGTGCTCGACCTCGCGAGGGACCAGCTCCGCGTCAAGATGGCGCTCACCAAGGTCGAAGGGATCGACTGGAAAAAGCCTGCCAAGCTCTCCATCTTCGACCCCAAGGGCATGCCCAAGGCCATGTACGCGGTGGCCCTCACGCTCGCGAGCAAGGAGGCCCTCCTCGCGACGCTGCCGCCCAACAAAAAAGAGCGCGACGAAGGCAACGCCATCACCTACCGCGACGACCTCGGCCGCACCATCTGCCTCAACTTCATCGACGGCTCGGTCGTCGTCACCTGGGACAAGAAGCAATTCGAGCCCAACGCCGAGCACTTCGCCGCGCTCGTCCGCTCCTCGGTGCCAGAGCAACAGGCCTTCTACCTCTCGGCCAAGAACGTCTCTGCCCTTTACACCAAGGACATCGACGAGGCCGTCGCGCTCGCCAAGCAGCAGATGGTCCAGTCGCCCATGGCGGTGCCTGGCGTCCAGAGCGAGGTCTCCCAGCGCGTCCTCTCCTGGATGGTCACCACCTTCAAAGACCTGGATCGCATCGAGGCCCTCCCGCACCTCACCGACGACGGCGTCCTCCTCTCTCTCCGACTGCACCCCAAGGCGGACAGCGAGCTTCAAAAGTCCTTCAAGGCGATCGAGCCCCGGCCGCACACCCTCCTCGCCAGGCTCCCCGCCGACGCCCCGATGTTCGCGTCCTTCAGCACCAACCCGGACTCGGCAGATGGCCTCACCACGAGGCTCGTCGAGTGGGCCATGTCTGTCGGCTTTGGCGGCAAGGTGCCAGAGGGCTACGCGCAGGCCATGAAGGATTACTTCCAATCGACGGGCGGCGAGATGGCCTTTGCCGTCCACAAGCCGCTCACTGGCGACGGCCTGGCCCTCACCACCATCATGACCGTCCGCGACGAGACCAAGCTCCGGGACGCCATGCGCAAATCCAAGGACTCCCTCAAATCCAAGGACATGATGGAGGTCTACAAGAACGCCGGCGTCGCCTTGGAATACAAGCAGAACGCCTACAAGGTCGGCCCCGTCCCCGTGGACACGGTCGACGTCAAGTTCGACAAGGGCCGGAACCCCCTCTCGCAGCTCGGCCCCTTCGGGGACGCGATGGGCGAGTTCTCCAACAACCACACCGCGGTGGCGAAAGACTTCGCTGTGATCGGCTATGGCAAGGACGCCCGCAAGACCATCGAGGCCTTCTTTGGCAACAAGCTCGTCGGCGGGCTCGACAAGGCGGCGGGCCCGGTGCGCGCCTTCAAGCTGGGTGTGAAGGACCCAGTGGCCATCTTCTACATCTCGCCAGTCGAGATGGCGAAGCGAGCCAGTCTCGGGGGCAAGAACCCCCTTTCGGACTCCTTGAAAGACCTCGCCTCGACGGACGGCGTGGCGCTCTCCTTCTCGGCGAAGGACGGCGTGTTGGAGCTCGTGCTGGACGTCCCGACCGATCAAGCGAAGAACATCGCCCAGGGCGCCGCCCGCGCCCGCGCCGTCTTGCCGCAATAACACTCAAGAACGCGGCCAGCTCCGCGTCGCCTTCAGGGTCCTTCGCAGCTCATCGAGCACCGCCGCGTCCATCGCCGCCATCTCTGCGCGACGCTCCGTGGTCAGCTCGACCCCGAGCACATCGCACAGATCCTCCGCTGCGAGCCGCTGCCCTTCCAGCTAGCCCTCCGCCAGACCCTCCTCTCGACCTTCCTTGCGACCCTTCGCGACGCCGTCGCGCTGCGCCATGGTGAGCTTTCCGATCTCGTCCTGAATGGCCATCCCGGCGCGGATGTAGAGGTCCCACTCGTCCACGCTGAACGCCGCTGTCCGCGCGGCGTCGAGCGCCCTCACAAACTGCGGCTCTTCGAGGATCTCCGGCACCACGTCGAGGTCCTCGGCCTCACGAACCGCGCGCCGCCGGCAAGGGGGCAAGGCCCGCTTTTTTTTTGTTGAAACCCGCAAGCTCAAAAGGTATTCTCGCGTCTTGTGTCCGCCGTGGATGCACGTTGGTGAGGCCGTACGAAGCTCACCGGGAAACGTAGCGAGGCGATGAGCAGCAGTGATGACACGAACAAAGGTACGAGCATGACCTCGAAGAAGCACCTGCGCCCCGAGGGGCGCGTCCTCTCCTGGGATCAGCTCACGCGTGATCAGAGGAAGGCCGTGACGAGCATGCTCGCTGCAATCGAGGAGGCGTCGCAGAAGAGAGACCCGTCGGATCGTTGGAGTCGGGTCTGTTTTCTGCACGGCGCGCGGGGCACTGGCAAGTCGAGCTTGGTCGTGTCGCTCAGGGCCGCCTTCTCGAAGGAGTCCGGGGAGTGGGTCTCCTCGACGTCGAAGGACGTTTCGGTCGAGGTGCCCACGATGCTGGAGAGCCTTCGGAAGAAGGTCATCTGGCTCGACTGGCTCGACATGGATCCGCTGCCGCCTTCGACGCACCTCATGTCGGCGGTGCTGAGTCGCATCGAGAAGGCGGCGGTGCGCCGGCAGAGTCAGGGCTCCGTCTCCGACAAGGTGGACGACCAGCTCTTCCGCTATCGGCGTGTGCAGATCGATGCGGCCGAGAGCTGGGAGGCGAACCTGCGCGAGAAGGCGCCGCACACCGATCTCGAAGTCTGGGCGGGAGATGTCGTCCGGGCGGAGAGGAAGAAGACGGAGCTCCACGACGAGCTGCGCGCGCGCATCGACGGTATCTGCAGCGAAGTGCTCAGCACGGAGAACGCCCTCTTTGTCCTTCCTGTGGACGATTTCGACCTCAACCCGGCGCGGGCGGTCGAGCTCTTGAAATTGCTTCGCGGGCTGTCGCTCCCTCGCCTTTTCACGGTGATCCTCGGCGATATCGACGTCGCGTCGCACGTGTTCTATCTGTCGACGCGGGGGGAGCTGGTCCGGACTGGCCGTCTCGAGGGCATCGCAGGCACGCAGGACACCGATGTGATCGCCTCGGAGAGCGCCGCGGCGGCCATCCGGAAGTTGATCCCGCCGGAGCAGGTTCTCCAGCTCAAGCTGGTCCCGCTTCCGGACGCGCCGAAGCACACCCCGTTCAAGGATCGTCCGTCCCTCGGAGATCTGCTCCAGCAGGTGCCTATCTGGTTCATCCTGCCGGGGTATGACCCTGCCTTTGGAGGGCCGCCCCCGCCAGGAAAAATCGAGTCGCGGCAGAGCCTCTCGCCGTCTGCGGTGATCGGTGCGATAGCGCAGGAACCTCATGCCAGTCGGATCGGGACCTCCCTGATGGAGAGCCCCGAATGGTACGCTCGCTCCCTTGGCGCGTTCTTCTTTGGTGACGCGTTATTCTTTGGCAGATCGAGAGAAGGAAAGGTCGAGCGTGTTCACTTTCCGTATCCTGGTGCAGAGCTGCTGCGCACTTCGCCGCGTCACCTGACAGATCTGTGGATGGCGCTGAACAATCTGCTCATCCTTCCTGGAGTCAAGCCGCTGGCGCTCGAGAGCGAGCCCGCCGGGCCCAGCCTGGAGCCGAATGTCCAGGCGCAGACGGCGGTGCTCGATTTCGCCGTCAAGCTGTTCGAGCAAGCGATCTCGGAGGACGCGGGGCTCACCGTCGAGTACCGGCGTGAGGGAAGGGGGGCAATTCATTACAACGATATGTCAGAGGAGTGGGAGCTCGACATCGGTCATTTCGCCGTCACGTCCAGGTTCGGGACCCCGCTCGAGCTTCGAATTCGTCGAGGGCTCGACGTGGTGGCGCACCGGATCGTGCGGTGGGATGCGCGTGTGAGCTACACGGATGCCGCAGGACACACGAACGCGAGCCGCCTTCTGACGGAGCGCACGGTCGGCGCGTTGTGTCTGCTGCACGATCTGCTGCTTCTTCAGGGACAGGGCTCGGTGCCGGTGACCGTGAGCGATGCAGCGATGTCGAAGCGCGCGTACGCGCGGTGGAGCACCGGCGGCGAGGCGCTCGAGGTGCCGTGGTTCTCGGACATCTGGAGCACATTCTGGGAGACCTCTCTCTTTCTCGACACGTGGAATCAGGTGAAGCGGCGTGCTCGAGATCTCGCGATCCGGGTGGGGTGGATGACGCTCGAGGACATCGCCATGTTCTTGATGTGCGGCTGGGCGGTGGCAGGGCTGTGGGTGCTGACACGCGAAGAAGGAAGCGTTCAGGTTCGTGAGCTTCGGAGCCTCTTTCTGCATCCAGAGCCTCTCGACATTCCCGCGGAGGAAGAGCCGCATCCGCTGATCACGCAGGTGCGGACCAACCTGGTCAGCGCGACCAAGACGCTCGCCCAAACGGTCAGGCGCAGGATCGAACAGCGAAAGGACGATCGCGTGACCAACCAGAGGATCGCTTGGCTGATCACCCTCGGAGGCCTTTTCACGCCCGAATGTGGTTGCTTCGTTGAAAAGGGCAAAGGTTGGTATGACCTCGTCAAGGATCTCCACGACGCCCTGGACTTGCCACCCGCCGCTACAACGCAGGCGACGGAACCAGCTCTGGAAGGGAGCATTCCGCCGCCCCGTCCATCGAGTAGCTCACGCGGGTCGTCGGACGATAAGTATCTCGCCTCGGCCTGGGAGGCGCGAATCACCAGCCAGATAGCTATCAAGCGTGTCAGGCGGCTCTTCGGGGAGCCACCGTGGAATCCGTCCGCTCTGTGGTTCCTCGATCCCCAGCTTGCCGAGGGGATGGATGTCGAGCCGTTTCTTCAGGAGGCCAGCTTGTTCGATAAACAGCCAGCGAACTGCAAACTTGTAGAGGGGGTGGCAGATCGGCGTCAAAAGATCCTCCGTGACGCGTTGAGACATGCCTGTATACGTTCCGAGAAGAACGACTGGGCCGACAAGATCTACCGTGCCTTGAAGCCAGGACCGTCCGCTGCCGCGGCGGTGAAAGGACCCTGACAAGGACGCTTCGATGACGCACGCCCGCGCCGGACACGCCCCGTTCGACTTCGTCGCCAGCGAGGTCGCGGCAGCGCCGCTGTCCGACTTCGCCCTTCCATTCGGTCTGACCCATCTCGAGCCGTTGCTCTCTCGGAGCAAGGTGGGGGGCGATCTAGTGCGCGAGAGCCCGACAGCCAAGCTATGGCGCGCCACGGAGACCGATCTGCTCCGCCGGTTCCGAGGGTTCTCGGTCGACGAGGTCACGGCCTACCGTGACGCCGTGTGGTTCGCGGGCGCGCGCGACCCCCGCACAAACGAAGAGAAAGCGACGCCCGTTCCGCTCGCCGAGTACCTCCGCCGGCTGGCGGAGCAGGTCCTCGAGGTGGATGGGGCGTTTCTGCGGCCCAAAGTGCCGCTTTGGGGACACCCGACACCCCTTCTCACGGAGGGCGCGGGGCCCGCCGCCCGCGCGGCGCGACGCACCTGGCGATGGGTGACGTTCTCTCTGCCGTGGGATCTGCTCGCTTCGGCCTTGCCACGGGCGGTGCCCGCCACGGAGGAGGTGACCTGGCTGTCTCCGCAGCTCGATCGCTGGCTGCGCGATCGGGGGTTCGCGGAGATGCACTGCCACCTCGGCGCGACCCCGGACTTCCGGGAACTCTGGGTCTGGGCGATCCGCGCCGCGGCCGAGAGGAACGCGCATCCTGCGATGTTTCGAAGCCCGGGAGCGGAGCAGGGCGAGGGCTCCGGCCTCGGGGCCAAGGTGCTGCTCAGCGCGATCGCGAGGCTCATCCTCGCAGATTTTCTTCGCCTCCACGCCGCTGCGCCTCTGCTTGACTTGGACCTCTATCTGCGCGGCTCCGACGGTGACAAGCGATCGATCGCAGCCGACTCGCTCCTCGCGCGCACCGGTGACGCCGGGGCCGTCCGACAGGCGTTGCGTGCGTTGCGCGGCGACCAACCTGTGTCTCGCGCGGATCACGCGATATGGGCAGAGGCCTATCGACTGCTCGCGCGGCAGGCTGGGGATACGTATCAGGAGCCCTGGGAGCGCTGGATCGAGCGCGGATCGAGCGCGGATCCTCTCGCGCCGCTCGTCCCCCGAGTCGTGGAGCGAATGACATGCACGCCGGAGATGCGATGGTCGCGAGCCTGCATCGCCTACCTCGATGGTGCCTCTCCAGGAGAGGGGGGCTCCGCCGTTTCTGGGCGGGCGCGCGACGATGCGTTGTTCGCCCGCCTGTTTTGGCAGGCGATACGGGTGCGCGTCGCGCTCTACCGACATCTGGTGTTGAGACCCCTGACCCCGGGATTGCAGTGGTTCACTCGGACCTTTGCTCGCATCGGTCCTGCGAGACGCGGCGTCCCGAGGAGATCTCTTGCGGCGACCGCCCTCAAGCGGGCCGGAGACAAGCGCGGGCTCGCGTCGTTCGAGGTTCGAATCGCGCCAGAGGACAGGCTGGACAATCTGCGTGCGGCGGTCCACGCCGTGTGGCAAGGCTGCGGGGGAATCCGGCCCCCGGAGCTCGGTGACTTGCCCGAACGTGAACACCCTCGTGCGGTCACCCCGGAGTGTGGGCTTGTGATCCACTTCACGAAGCGGCGTGGAGGGGGCATGGAGGAGGGGATTCCCAAGGCGAACGGCCGCGGATCCGAGGCTGATCCCGCGGCGCCGCAGAACGTCAGTCAATATCGCTACGGCAGGTATTTTCAGGTGCAATCCAGACAGGCTCGCATCGTCGCCGAGATGTTCCGGCGGTGGCCTGCGTGCCTCCACTTCGTCCGCGGCGTGGACGTTTGCACCGATGAAGCCGGGGTGCCCACCTGGGTGATCGCGCCGCTCTTCCGGATCGTGCGGCGGGCCGCGGGAAACGCCGCGATCGCGAGCTCCCGGATTGATCACGAGCCGCCTCCGCTCCGCGCAACGGCCCACGCAGGCGAGGATTTCTTGCACCTGCTCACGGGCCTCCGCCGCATCGACGAGGCGCTGACTCACCTCGTGAACAGAGAGGGGGACAGGCTCGGCCACGCTGTCGCGCTGGGCGTTGATCCCAGGCAGTGGGCGGAGCGAGCGCGGCACGTCATGATGACGCGTGAAGAGCGGCTGTTCGATCTCGCGTGGGAGTGGCAGTTCTATGACGAGGGGCGAGCGCCCGCGACCGGCGATCGTACGAGGGCCGTGGCGAGCGAGATTCGCAGGCTCTCCGAGCAGATCTTTGGCCAGTCGCTCCCCGCGCGGGAGCTTGTCGACGTCGCGAGCGGTCTTTACCAGGAGAGAGAGCTGTTCGATCTGTGTGGCTTTCCCGGAGATGGCTGGAAGCCGCGAGCGCGGGAGAAGCGAGTCCCCAAGTCGAGCAGCGAGAAGCTGGTGCAGTACCTCCGAAATCCTCGCCTCTTCGACCGCGGCATGGTCCTGACCGGGGTGGACGTGGTCGAGGAGATCCCCGCCCTCGTCGAGCTGCAACGCGCTCTGCGCCAAAGGGCGTCGCAACAGGGCATCGCCGTGGAGGTGAATCCGACCTCAAACCTCCTCATCGGAGACATGGCCGACCTGTCCAACCACCCGCTCTGGCACCTTCGCCCGCTCACGCAGAGATCGGATGAACCGGCCATTGACGTGTGCATTGGTTCGGATGATCCCCTGACCTTCGCGACGACCTTGCGAGATGAGTATCAGCTGATTCTGGACACCCTGGAGCAAGGCGGCGCCACGAGCCACGATGCGCGAGCCTGGTTGGAGGATGCCCGAAAAGCGGGGATGGTGTATCGGTTCACACTGCCCACTTGGCGGAGGGACCCTTTCGCGAAAGGCTTCCTCACGGAGCCCTGAGCCACGTGCACCACGATGGCTTCACGAACGCGGCCCGCTCCGTGTCGCCTGTCTGTCCGCGCGGCCCGCGTCCGCGCCGTCGTGCCGCGCTCGAGCTC
>Ga0268298_10005577_pt1 | contig 11732 bp, 10 predicted proteins | sample WWTPWeurt_MetaG_FD_194462 | JGI IMG/M metagenome (GOLD analysis project Ga0268298, IMG submission 194462) | Activated sludge microbial communities from WWTP in Nijmegen, Gelderland, Netherland - WWTP Weurt | ecosystem: Engineered > WWTP > Aerobic digester > Activated sludge | place...
ATGGCGATGGCGCCGCCCATGGATTCGCCAACCAGAAATACCGGCACTCCCGGATAAGCTTTGCGAACGTTTTTCAGTGCGGATTCGATATCTGTCAAGCAAGCATCGAAGTCAACAGTATTTCCTTCACGCTTATTCAGCCAGGCGCCGAAGCCTCTAACATCAACTGCATATACGGCAAAGCCGTGAGACGCCATGGTCCTGCCGAATTCGTCGAACGACTCGCTGCTGAAGCCTAGTCCATGCACGCACAATAATATTTCTCTAGGTCTATCCATGGGAATCCATGAGCGATGAGGCACCTTTATTTTGGCGCTCCATGCCGGGACTACCGGCTTGCGAGCGGCAGGCGCTGCTTCTGCGCCTGTGTTGCTAAATGCCAACAGGCTTGGCGCAAGCGTCGCGGCTTGCAATATAACGGTCAGGGCAATGCCTCTGGTAAAACGTCCCAGCATGATTCGTTTCCTTAAATCAGTCATCGAAATGAGCACACATTATGTCAGCCGCCAGGCTCTTATTGCATCCCCCGATTTTGGTCCGTTTTTGATGTGTTGCCAAATGACATCATTCGACCCTGTAGATTGTCCGTAAGACTGACATCATGAGAGAATAGAGCGCATCATGCATTCGATAAATTGGCAGTTGTTCGTTGCAGGTGAGCCCGTGCAAGCGGGCTCGAGTTTGCGCGTCGTGGAGAAATGGCAGAATGCGGCCGGCGCATACGTTGTCTTGCAGCCTGACGAGAAAGAAATAAGCTCGTCCTTCTGCGTCAGGTACAGAGTCAATATCGGCGGAAAGGACTATCTACTTCTGGAGGATGGCAGCGCTCCTGAGAGCGCCTTGACTGTTGTTAGATGTTTTTCGCCGCTCAAATTTGTGGCCATGGATCCTGACAGATTTTCCAGTTTGCGTAATGCACTCGTCGATTTTTTGAAAAGTGAGCATCCAGCGAGAATTGAAGATTTGGACAAACTCTTGGGCGGTCTCGAGGTTAGATAAGATTGAAAGTTTGCTTGTCACTCTTATTTTTGAATGCCATTCTTCTTTCAATTTCGTGTTCTTTTGCGCAAACAATATCTGCGTCGGAGAAGCTCTTTCAGCGAGCCGACTGGGTGTTCAACAATGCAGAACAAGTTAGCTACGCGCACCGAAAAACATCTGCCATCAATCAAGTCAAAAGTTTCAGTAATGGGCGCTGCGAAGCAGATACCGATTGCTCGGGTTTTATCAGTTATGTGCTGTCTGAATTTCCAGAACAATACGAGGCTATAAAAAGCTTGCAGCCGGATAGAAAGTATCCGCAAGCAAAGACTTATATGCAGTTTTTTGGCCGGTTGGAACCCGGCAAACCCGTGGATGGCTGGATGAGAGTCGCTCAGATTGAGGACTTGCGGCGCGGTGATTTAATCGCGTGGAAAAAACCGCAGCCGCCGGATGCGGTCAAGAAAAAATCCAACACCGGTCATGTCGCTATCGTCGTAGACAAACGTGGTCCCATTGAAGAGATTCAAATCAGTGGAAAAACATATAAGTACCAGGCCGTCTATGTAATTGACAGTTCTTCTGTAAAGCATTTTCAGCCTGAGCAGTTGCCACCGCTTTCGTTAATGTCGCATCGCGACGGGGTCGGCAAGGGTGTAGTCAGAATTATTCTGGATCAGTCCAATCGTCCGATTGGCTATTGGGAAGGTACTTACTGGTATGAAGGCGGCAAAGAAATTCGCAATCCGACACTCACCGAGTCAATAGCTTTTGCTCGTCTGGTGGCGAGCAACAATTAGTGCGCAATAGGTTCAAGGATAAACTCATGTTCAAAGAAATCATTCCCCAAGCCTCCTCATTCCTCGATCACTGGCTGCAATTTCGATATGAAAGGCTGGAGATGCCGGGTTTTGTCGTTGCAATTCACATCGACGGCAAAGTCGAGTATCTGAAAGCATTTGGTTATGCGGATACGGAAAAACGCGAGCCTATGAGTGTCGAGCATGTCTTTCGCATCGCATCGCACAGCAAAACTTTTGCGGCAACGGCGATTATGCAGTTGGCTGAAGAAAAACTACTGCATATTGATGAGCCTGTAGCAAAATATGTACCCTGGGTTCGCGATCATAAAGATCATCGCATGGAGAAGGTCACTCTCCGTCAGCTGATGTCGCATAGTGCAGGCATGATAAGAGACGGAAAGGATGCGAATTTCTGGCAATTGACCAATAGCTTTCATGACCTTGCTGCCTTCAAGAAAGCCCTTATGGACTGTGAACTTGTCTATGACACAAATAAGCAAATGAAGTATTCGAATTTCGGATATGCACTGCTTGGCTGTGTAGTCGAAGAAGTTTATGGCATGCCCTTTTCCAGCTATGTTCAAGCAAAAATTCTGCAACCGCTCGGTTTGTCAAACACTACCTCTGAAGTGAATGAAGAGATGCTTTCTAAATTGGTGGTCGGATACACCCGGCGCGGTCGCGAGAAACAAAGGCATCCAATTGAGAAGAATCTCGACACCAGGCAAATGGCTGCAGCAACAGGCTTTTGCTCAACGGCAACCGACTTGTGCAAATATTTCGATGCTCATTTCGTCGGCTCCAAAAAACTGCTGAGCGATGAATCAAAAAAGGAAATGCAGCGAACTCAGTGGCGTGTCAAAAATTCGCATATCGGAGAAGAGTATGGATTGGGCTTTCAAATTGAATATGTCCTGGACCGAAAAGTATACGGACATGGAGGAGCCTTCCCCGGTCAGCGCACCAAGACAATATGCGATCCGGCAGAGAAGCTGATCATAACTGTGCTCACCAATTGCATTGACGGTGAGGCTTCTTTTATTGCGCGCGGTTTGTACACCGTGCTGGATCATTTTCACGGCAGCTCACTGCTTGCGGACAGTGCAACTTTGGAGCAATTGCGCAAATTCGAAGGCATCTATACAAGTTTGTGGGGCGATCTGGCCATAGTCGAATCGGGAAGAAGTCTTTTAGGCGTCGATCCCAATACCTGGTTTCCCTTTGGACGCGACCAGGAAATACAGGTTCTGGAATTAGCCGGCGAGAATAAGCTCAGAATCGCAAACGCCAATGGTTATTACAGCGAGGGCGAATACGCCGAATTCGACTTCGATTTTAACGGCAATGTCATATCTATCGACTATGCCGGTTACAACATGCTGCCTGAAGCCGAATATAGTCATCAGCTTGGTAAAACGGCTGTAGGTACATAAGAGTAACTACCTGGAGAAGAGTCTGACAAGGCGATATACTCCCCTCTAATATATACATAGGTTGACATTATGTTGCGAAAATTCCTCTCCCTGGCACTTACGGCTGCAGTCAGTTTTTCTGCCGTTTCGGCTCCGGTATTCGCTGGGGTGAGTGCGGTCGGCGAGATCAAAAGCACTCCTCAAGACCATCCTGGGCTCATTTTGGACCAGTTCTATCTTGGTTGCCTATCGCATGCTTCCTATCTGATTGGCGACCCGGTGAGCAAAACCGCTGTTATTGTCGACCCTCAGCGTGACATCAGCCAGTATCTCGATGAGGCAGCAAAACAAGGGCTGAAGATTACTCATGTCTTTCTCACTCATGTGCATGCTGATTTTGTGGCGGGCCATTTGGAACTGCAGCGAAAGGTCGGTGCCAAAATATGCATCGGTGCGAAAACAAAAGCCAGCTTTTCTTTCACCAAACTGAAGGAAGGTGATGTTGTCGATCTGGGCAATGTCCAAATAAAAGTGCTGGAAACACCCGGGCATACTCCCGAGGCGATTTCGCTGCTCGTCTACAATTCCAAAGTCAACAAAGAAAAACCCTATGCCGTTCTAACCGGTGATTGCTTATTCATTGGTGATGTAGGCCGACCTGATCTGCTCGCTTCAAAAGGCGTCTCAGCGCAAGAACTGGCTGGTCTTCTGTATGACTCTACTCGCGAGAAGCTCATGAAATTGCCCGATGAGACGCTGGTTTATCCAGCCCACGGTGCCGGCTCTCTTTGCGGGAAGAATTTGAGCACTGAGACAGTGTCTTCAATCGCCAAGGAGAAGAAGACTAATTACGCTCTGCAGCCGATGTCCAAAGAGAAGTTCATTGCTCTTATTACTGCAGACCAACCAAAAACACCGCAATATTTTGGTTATGACGCTAATTACAATTTGTCCAAGCATAAGACTCTCGATGAGGTTCTCCAAAAGTCGCTCAAGCCGCTCAGCGTGGATGAGGCTATCCAAGAGCGGAATGCAGGCGGACATATACTTGACGGGCGCGAGTCGGATGAATTTGCCAAACGGCATGTTGTTGATGCCATAAGCATTCCTATGAAAGGCCACTATGCCACCTGGGCTGGAACCTTCCTCGATCACAACAAGCCTGTAGTCATAATTGCCGAGCCTGGAAAAGAACGCGAAGCGGCCATGCGTCTTGGGCGAATCGGCTTTGACAATGTGGTCGGATATGTCAAAGATGGGATCGCCGCTTTCGATAAGCGCGATGATCTGGTGGCATCCAATGTTCGTGCTACACCGGATGGACTGCTAGCTCAGATGAAATCGCAAAAGCCGCCGCTGGTCGTCGATGTGCGCAACGATGCCGAATGGAATTCGGCAAGCATCGAAGGCTCGGTTCACATGCCACTGATTGGTTTGTTGGACAAAGTTGACAGCTTGCCGCGCGGTCGTGAACTGGTAATTCTGTGTGCCACAGGAAATCGCTCTTCCACTGCAGCAAGCTTGCTGAGTCAGAAGGGTGTTACTCACGTAACCGATTTGGCAGGTGGAATCGAGGCCTGGCAGAAGCAGCATCTGCCGGTCAAACAAGCGGTAAGCTGCAGTAAAAACGCGGAAGTAGTTGCTCCGATAGATGAGAATACCCCAAAACGAGACGCAAAAACCAGCAACTGATCTGCTCGAGGGCAATCATGTAAGCAGGCGCAAATTCTTGCTTCTGGCGGCGACTGTTGCAGCCGGCGGTTTGACCGGCGCCTGCACAAATGTGCGCCAGCCGGATGACTTTCAAAACGGTTCAATAATCAAAGTCAGAGATGGGCTTTCAGTAGCTCGCTTTCCCGAGAAAGAAGAGCTGATCATGCTGACCGATCGCCCTCCTCAGCTGGAGACTCCCCTCTTCTACTATCGGCAGGATCTCACTCCAAATGAAGCATTTTTCGTGCGCTGGCATTTTTCCGGAATACCCACTTCAGTCGATTTGCGTACTTTTAGACTTGATGTAGGCGGACATGTTCAAAAGCCTTTGTCCCTAACTGTCGACGAATTACGGCAACAGTTCGAGCCGGTTTCTCTGGTGGCGGTCAATCAATGTTCCGGCAATTCGCGCAGTTATTTCACACCTCAGGTTCCGGGCGGGCAATGGGGACACGGCGCGGTAGGCAATGCGCGCTGGACTGGAGTGCGGCTTAAAGACATTTTGCAAAAAGCAGGCTTAAAACCACAGTCCATGCAGGTGACATTCGCCGGACTGGACGAACCGCCACTCTACAGCATGCACAAATTCGTCAAGGCATTGGATATCGATCATGCCAACAGTGATGAAGTGCTGGTCGCTTACGAGATGAACGGCGAGGCTCTGCCGCTTTTAAACGGTTTTCCTCTCAGACTGGTTGTGCCGGGCTGGTATGCCACTTATTGGGTAAAGTCGCTGGCCAAAATCGATGTATTACGGGGTAAATTCGACGGCTTCTGGATGGAGAAGGCTTATAGAATTCCAAAAAATGCCAATGCCAGTGAGATGCCGGAGAATCTTGCCAAAGATACTGTTCCTATCAATAAGATGAATGTACGCTCTATTCTTGTTCGTCCGGATCTTAGCGATCTGGTCCGCGCCGGTAAGCCGTTCGAGATTGAAGGCATCGCATTCGATGGGGGAAGCGGGATTGCCAAAGTCGAAGTTTCCCTTGATGGTGGCAACAGTTGGAATGTCGCAAAATTAGATAATGCAGACTACGGCAATTTCTCTTTCAAGCGCTGGAGACTGGCTTGGACTCCGACTTCAGCAGGCAACTACAAAATCATGACTCGAGCAACTGCCGGCGACGGGAAAATTCAAGGTCTGCAGTACTGGAACAAAAGTGGCTACATGAGAAATGGAATCGAGCAAGTCGAGGTTCCGGTGGTCTAACTATGCGGCTCAAAAGAATAAACCTTTTCACTATTTTGGTACTGTCCGCAGTGCTTTATCTGGCGGCGCAGGTGAAGGCTGATAATGCCGATTCAAAAACAGCAAAGACAACCGAAGACAAATCGGTGTCGGTCAAAAGCAAGTCCATTGATTTGCCCTACTATCCACCGGATTTTCCTCCAGGTAAGGGGCGCGAGTTATTCATTTCTCGATGCGGCGTATGCCACTCGCTCAGGTATATAACCATGCAACCGGACTTTCCCGAAAAGACCTGGACTAAAGAAGTCGACAAAATGATCAAGACCTACGGTGCCCACATCGACAAAAAGGAAGCTCGAGAAATTGTCGATTATCTGATTTCGATCAAGGGCAAGGCAGCGGAAAAGCACTGATGGCTGAAACACCAAAAGACATCGAATACTTATACAAGGGGGCAGCCAACAAGGTGCCTGTATTCCTTGCTGTCATCATTGCTCTAATTGCTGCCGGAGTGTCAATCTGGGGCGTAAACAGTGTCGGGCTTACAGCCGGTATTCCGGATCCGTCCTCTTCTAAGTCTGCACCGCCTGCAGTATCCCTTCCTGCCAGCAGCGCAGAAAAAGAGAGTCTCTTGAGCCAGGGCTCTCAAATTCATCAGGAGAATTGTGCAGGCTGCCATGCTGTCGATTCAAAATTGATCGGACCTTCATATATGGAGATCTGCCGAAAATACGGCGAATCGATAGAGGTGAAAGGACACCCCACTCCCGGTGTCAGTGAGCAAATCAATGGCAGTGCCATTAGTGCCATCAGCCATGCTGTTACTCATCCTGCATATGCCTGGGATGGCTATCAACGGGGACCTGACTTGATACTGAGTCCGGAGCAGCGGCGTGCCGTGTCCGTCTGGATCTTTAATTTCTCGAACGAGAAAGAAGGTGCAGATGACTAATTCTTCCGAGAGACCAGGAGCTTCTCAACTGCCATCGGTCGAGTATGGTTTGATCAAAGCGCATGCCATTGCCGCGCTGGTCACTGTCTTGATATCGGCAACCTTCGGGATAATCGTCAGTCTCAAGCTGCACACTCCTGATTTCGCCAGCGCCAGCCCGTTTCTTACTTGGGGGCGTCTGCGCTACAACCACACACAGGGCATCTTTTTCGGCTGGCTTGGTAATGCGTTTTTGATGTTTTTGTACTACGCGGTTCCGATGCTCGCGATGCGACCGGTATTGAGCCGCAAGCTAGGTTGGATACTTTTCGCTTTGTGGAATTTTGCCGTTGTTTTGCCAGGATGGCTACTCGTATCGGCAGGCTTCAGCCAACCTCTTGAATGGGGAGAATTTCCTCTTATTGTCGATGCATTCGTTGTGCTGGCATTCATAGGTCTCGTTGCGCAGTTTACGATACCGCTTCTTAAATCGAAACTCTCTTCTCTTTATGTCAGCGGTTGGTACATTCTGGGAGGGCTAATTTTTACCCTCTTTGCTTATCCGATTGGCAATGTCATGCCAGAACTAGTGCCGGGAGCCCAAGGCGCTGCATATAGCGGTCTTTGGATTCACGATGCCATTGGTTTGTACGTTACGCCCCTGGCACTGGCAATTGCCTTTTTTGTCGTTCCACTTGTGACTAAGAAGCCAATTTATAGTCACTTCTTGTCTATGCTTGGTTTCTGGCTTTTGTTTTTGGTTTATCCGCTTAACGGAACGCACCATTACGTTTTTTCAGCCATACCTATGGATGCGCAGAAGGGTTCGATCATTGCCTCTGTTTATCTGGGCATGGACGTTATCCTTGTTGTGGCGAATATTCTGCTTTCGATGCGCGGTTGCTCGAAACTGCTGAAGGAAGATCTTTCCTTGCGTTTTGTTTGGATGGGAACGATCCTCTATCTGATCGTCAGCCTGCAAGGTTCAATGCAAGCGTTGATGCCTTTCAATCGATTGGTTCACTTCAGCGACTGGGTAATCGGGCATGCCCACCTGGCGATGCTCGGTTTTGCGACGTTTACTGCCGTGGGCGGTATGGCTTATGTCTGGCAGCGCATTCCCGGTGCTCGCTTTAGCAGAAGAGCATTGGACCATGCTTACTGGCTTCTTCTAATCGGCATGATCGCCATGGTTTCTCTGCTTACAGCAGCCGGCTTGAGCGAGGCAAGAGTTTGGGAAACTGCCCTTCCGTGGCTGGACTCAGTGCGAGCCGCGAAAGATTTCTGGATGTACAGAACATTCTCCGCGATTTTGATAATAGGCGGTTTCATTTCTCTCTATACATCCTTTTTTACCGGTACAAAAAATGAGATTACAGTCTCGCCCTCTCACAGCGTCGCAGAGGATGTCGATAATGCTGATGCTTCGAAGGTGCCGAAACGTCTCAGTATGGCCTATGCGGCAGCAGGAATTGGCGGCATCGGATTTTTCTTGCTCTCTTTTACCGTGCTTGCCGTTATACCAGGCCTGGCACTGCAGAAAGAGATAAAGCGCACCAAACCCGCCACCATGCTGTCGGCTACAGAGCAAGAGCAGCGGGGCCGAATCGTTTATGCCCGTGAAGGATGCGCTTACTGCCACACGCAGCAAATTCGCACTGTTCCATCGGATGTGTCTCGATTCGGCGCTCCAACCAGAGCCTGGGAAAATCGTTATGATTATCCGCACTTGTGGGGAACACGCAGGATTGGTCCTGATCTTTCGCGTGAGACAAGTATTCGCTCCGATGATTGGCAACTCACACATCTATACAATCCGCGCTCGATTGTTCCTGATTCGGTGATGCCGTCATTTCCCTGGTTGTTTGATGGCTCGCCGGCCAAGCCGAAAGCTGAGGCGGTGGATTTACTTGCTTACATAAAGTCGCTCGGTAAGGCGCGGCAACTTGCCGGCAACGATCCAAAGCAATTCACTCTTGCACCGAATTGTGAATGTCCCGATGAGGTCAAGAAAATCGAGACCACTCCAGTGCCGCTTGATGCAAGTGGTGCTACACGTACAGTCGGTGTTCCCCCCTTTGAGGTGACATTACCAACGGACGCAGCCAAACTAGCAGATCTGCAGCGAAAGGGCGCGATTGTCTTTGCCAGGAATTGTCAGGGCTGCCACGGCGAAATGGCAGACGGGCAGGGACCTGCTGCCGAAGGGCTTTTACCGAAGCCGGCTGGTCTTATAGAGGCTAATTACACGACCAAGCATCTGGTCTCTGTTCTTATGAACGGCGTTCCTGGAACATCAATGCCGGCGTGGAGGGATCTGCCCCGCAGCGACATTGAGGCGCTTGTCGCTCACCTCAAGATACTGCCGGAGCGAGCCGTTTATATAACCTCGGCCGAAGAGATGGCCAGCAAAGAGGTACAGGCAGGCAAGAAGATCTACGAGCAGAAGTGCGTTTCCTGCCATGGTATCGAAGGTGATGGCAAGGGACCGGCTGCAGCCGGTTTGGTGCGTCCCGCCGCCAATTTCAAAGAAATCCAGCCAGAACCTGACGATCTCTTGAACGTACTGGAGAATGGTGTGCCCGGCACCAGTATGCCACCATGGAAAGATCAGCTTACCGAGCAGGAGAGAGACTATCTCTCCAGATACGTGCAAGCGTTTTTTGTGGAGGATAAGAAGAAGTGATAATCACGCTTCTGATTCTAATGACCTTATTGATTGCAATCTACCTGATTGCCTGGCTCTGCAGCCCGTCTTTGCGGCGGCACCTGGAGCGCCCGAATCATCAATTTATGGATAACTGTGAAAAGTTCGAGCAGGCACGTCAAAAATTAAGTGGATAGTCAGATGAAAGCAGAAGACAAATTGGAAATACAGGAATTGACCGCCCGTTACGCCAACGCCATGGATGATACGGATCTCGATACCTGGATGTCTACCTGGGACAGCAACGGAATATGGAAGGGCGGTTTGGGAGAATTTCAAGGCTCTGACAAACTGCGAGAACTCTTCGCAGCTCTTGGCGATCGGATTAAAAACCGCCGGCACGTGATGACTAATTTTGTCATCCAGGGTGATGCTCGAGAAGCGCAGCAGCGTTGCTATATGCTCGTCTATGACCGCGTGAATGAGCCCAGGCTTATTGCTTCGGGTGTGTATACAGACCGCCTAATTAAGTCGGACGGAAGGTGGAAGTTTCTGGAGCGGCGGGTTGTTTTGGACCCAAGTTTTAAGCCGTAAAGTTCAAAAGGAATCAGAATCATGCTCAAACGGATTGTCATCGCTCTCAGCTCATTCGTCATGCTTGCCGGAGCATGCAGGGCGGCTGAGGATATCGAGTATCAGGAAAAGATACGTACCAAGAGCGCAGAGTGGATGGCTCAAATACGCCAGGTCGACAAGCTGAAAGCTCAGAAAAAGTGGGATGAAGCCGAATCTGTGATTCGAAAGATCATGGCTGAGCGTCAGGAATTGAAATTAGATCTTGGCGGTGAAAAGAAATCACTCGCCGAGCTTTTCGAAGCCTCTGGCAAGCTTAACGATGCCGAAAAGATGTACAAAGAACAGATCGCTGATCGAGAGACTCACGATGGAGTGGATGATTTTATTCTCGTGCCGGTTCTCAATCAGTATGCTGTATTTCTCCGTAAACATGCAAGAGCAAAGGAAGCTCTTGCGCTTGAAGTTCGAGCCAAAGCCATTGAGGCTGATATCAACAAACCCCCGAAAAAACAACTTCTTGCTATTACCGGCGATACCAGACTCAATAGCAGTGAAAAATACGCGAAGCTCTGCGACTTAGCAAAGAGATTTCTAGACAGCGACAATCCAACGAAGGCTTCATACGCTTGCTCTGAGGCAATCAAAGTGAATCCTTATAAGCCCAAAGCCTACAAGATGCGCGCGCAATGCTATTACCAGACGGAAAAATTGCAGCAGGCGCTGGAAGATTTGAATAATGCCCTAAAGGCCGAGCCTAAGGATGCCGAGGCTCTTTTCGATCGAGGACGGCTCTACCAGAGCTTGAATAAGCCACTTCTTGCGATGAAGGATTTCGATGCTTCAATTGAGGTGCGTCCGAATGACACTGAGGCGCTGGGCTATCGTGCCAAGCAAAACGAGCAATTGGGTCGAATAGACAAAGCGATTGCTGATTATACAGCCGCTATAAGAGAGAATCCGCGCGCCCACTGGGCATTTATTCAACGTTCTCTGCTCTATCGAGATAAGAAGAAAGATGTCGACCAGGCTCTCAAAGATATCGACAGAGCAATAGCTCTTTCGCCCAGGAATATCGACGACTGGGAACTGAGGGCTGAAACTCTCCTGAAAGCAAAGCGCCTGAAGGAAGCTATTGCCGACGCGTCTAAGATGGTCGAGCTGGAGCCTCAGAACACCCAGGGATACAGTATGCGCTCGAGAATCTACCAGGCAGCCGAGGGACCGAAGTCTAAAAGCGCCGCCGCCGACCTTTCCACTATTGAGAAACTTAGAAAAGCTACGCCTTAGCTCATCTTTCAGGAACAGAGAAGGCATATATCCGTCTAGATCCCCATTGGTCTGTTGAGCCTTAATATGAGAAGATGACCTGGTTCACCTCACAAGAAAGGGCTAGATGATGAACAGGTTTCCGATTGCTTTGACCGTTGTTTTGCTGGCGGCAATAACTTATATTCCGGCTGCCGATGCTGGTGCTGTT
>Ga0268298_10005578_pt1 | contig 11729 bp, 14 predicted proteins | sample WWTPWeurt_MetaG_FD_194462 | JGI IMG/M metagenome (GOLD analysis project Ga0268298, IMG submission 194462) | Activated sludge microbial communities from WWTP in Nijmegen, Gelderland, Netherland - WWTP Weurt | ecosystem: Engineered > WWTP > Aerobic digester > Activated sludge | place...
GCACCTTGGGCGAACCCACACTGAAATCCGACTTTTACTCTAGCACATCCGCTCAGCCGTCCAACACCAAAATCCATTCTTTGAAAGTGATAGCTACAAAGACCCAAGGAGCCAGAACCCACACCAGATTCCGGATACCCAAAAGAAAGGCGCGTCGCCCCGAAGGACGATGCGCCGGGTTGTCGGCGTGCGATCAGTTCGCCGCCGGTGCAACCATCGACTGCAACTGCTCAATGACGCCGGGTTCGACGAACACGCACGGCTGGTTGGCTGCGATCGGCAAGTTGAACACGCGAGCGAACACCTCGCGTTTCAGGTGCGCCAGGCGACCCGTGCGATATGCCTGTTCGGGCTTTACGTTCGCACCGCCCGCCGGCGAGCCGCTGCGCTGCGGATCGCATTCGATGAGTGCGACAAAGCCATCGTCGGACAGCTTCTGGTGTTCGGCGCACAGGCCCCAGCCGGTGGCCGTGTGGTGCTCCATGCTCGCGCGCAGGCGGCGATCCAGCAGGATGGCGCCGGTGTCGAAGCGAACGCCGCAGACAAGGCAAACGTGTTGTTCAAGGGAAACGTGCGATTTGTCGTTCATGACGATCTCCGGTTGCACGGGCGGAATTGCCCGGAACCGTCGCCAGCACGGCGCAGCGCAAGCAGTCAGGGGGCAAAGCCGGCCGCCAGGACGCCAGCGCGCTATACGCGCGCAGCCCTTGACGGCGAGAACGCCGTGATACGGTGAAGGGAACAGCAAGACCGCCCCACACTCCGCCCGACAATCCGCAGTGCAAGTGGAGCGCGCAGGCCCGCGAGGGCCGAAGGCGTCAGGGATCAAAGCCGGATGGCCGCGACTCGGCACGAGGCGCGGGGCGAAGCCCGCGAGCCCGACGGCGGAACGCCGGGACGCACGAATGCTTTGAATGGAACTACTCTTTGTCCTTCCTGCGCTGCTCGATCCGCAATTGCGCTCGATGGGTAGCTTGCTGCAGTCGCTCCACCAACACGGCGCGCGGCGGCAAGCTGGTCAGGTATTCGGCGACATGGATGCCGGACTTGTCCAATTCCAGCAACTCGATCTGCTCGCGCTTCTTGCCGGTGCAAAGGATGATCCCCAGCGGCGAAGCTTCCTCCGGCTCCCGTTCGTACTTGTCGAGCCAGCGCAGGTAAAGCTCCATCTGCCCCTTGTAGGCGGCCTTGAAGTCTCCGATCTTCAACTCCACCGCTACCAGCCGCCGCAGCTTGCGGTTGTAAAACAGCAGGTCAAGGTGGAAATCATCGTCGTCGATCTGGATGCGCTTCTGTCGGGCCACGAAGCTGAAACCGGCGCCCAGCTCCAGCAAGAACGACTCCATTTCGCGGATGATCGCCGCCTCCAGATCGCCTTCCTGCCAGGTGTCCCGCAATCCCAGGAAGTCGAGGATGTACGGGTCGCGCATGACCAGGGCGGGCGACATGCGCTGCGCATCGCGCATCGTGGCCAGCTCCTTCGCGATCGTCTCGCCCGGCTTCTTGGATAGGGCCGTGCGTTCGTATAGCATCGAGTCGATGCGCTCGCGCAGCGTCCGCACGCTCCAGCGTTCGGCGCCTGCCATCTGCGCGTAGTAGTCCCGCTGGAGCGGGTCTTTCAGCGGGATGAGGGCGATGAAATGCGTCCAGCTCAATTGTCGTATCAGTGATACGACAATCTGCTCGTCGGGAAAGGTGGCGGCGAACTGCACCATACGGCGCAGGTTCTTGACCCCGAAACTGCTGCCGTATTCCTTCACCAACTGCGCCGCCAAGGTCAACACGACTTCCTCGCCGTAGTCGGCCCGCCGGCCCTCCAAGACTTGCGTGTGGATGCGCTGGCCGATGCGCCAGTAGAGCATCGTCAACTCGCTATTCACCGTCGAAGCGGCGCGCTGCCGCGCCGCCTCGATCAGTGTCCGAATGTCACTCAGCAATGCCGACGGCACTGCGGACGATGCCACGGATGACCGGCGCCCGTTCATGCCGCCCCCTCGGCCAGCTGGCGAGCGCCCGTAATGGCTTGGCGCCGGCTCGCCACCAGCTCGGCCGCATCGCGCACCGGCTTGTCCTCGGTGTGAACGTAGTGCATGAACATCGCCACGGTTTTGTGGCCCGTCAGCTTCATGCCTACCTTGGTCGGCACGCCAGAATTGGCAATGTCGGTCGTCGAGCGATGGCGGATGCCGTGCGTGCCGACATGTGGCACACCGGCGGCCTTGAGCACGCGCTTCCAGCCGCTGTAATGCTCGCCAAAGGTCAGGTGCTTGCTCGGGTCGTTGGGCGATGGCAGAACGTAAGGACAGCCTTCCCGACGCGGCGCTGTCGAAAGCAGCCGATAGGCTTCCGCGCTCATGGGCTTGGAAATGCCGCCGGTCTTGCTGTCGGGCCACACCACGCGCCGCTTCTCGAAATCCAGCCAGTCCCATTCGAGCGGGCAGATTTCGGAACGTCGCGCGGCGAACTCGAATTGCAGGCGGATCGCCAGCGGGATGACATAGTTTTCGAGCCCTTCCGCCTCCAGCTTCTCCAAGTGGCGGAAGATCAGTACCAGCTCGTCGTCCACGATGAGCCGGGTTTCCTTGCCAGGTGGGTACATCGGAACGTGCCGGCACGGGTTGGTGCCATCCGGTCGCAGGCCCCATACCTCTGCCATGTTGAACATCTTGCGCAGCACTCCGAAGGTGCGGTTGGCTTCGGCCGGCTTGTAGGCCAGTTTTTTCATCAGTGCCGCGATGTCGGGACGCTTTACGTCCTGCACCTTCATCCGGCCCATGATAGGGATGATGTTGCGGTTGATGACGCCCCAGTAGCCGCGCTGGGTGGTTGGCTTGTTGCGTTGCTTGGAGTAGTCCTCCATGAAGGTGTGGCAATACTCCTTCATGGTCGGTGCCTTGCGGGCGGCGGTCTTGGCCGCGCCGGGATCGCCGCCCCGGCGTACTTCGGCCAGCCAGTCCTGCGCCATGACGCGGGCCTGCTCGACGGTTAGTTCGCCGAACAGTCCCAGGGCGGGCTTGCGACGCTGGCCGGCGTTCGTACGGTACTGGAGCATGAACACCTTGCGACCCGCTGGAGTAATCTTGCAGAGGAAACCCGGCACGGCGGTATCTCGCAGTTCAACCGCCTGCGCTCGGGGCTGCGCCGCATCGACGGCGCTCTTGGTGAGTTTGATCTTTGCCATGCTGACTCCTCCGGCACCCCGGTTTCCAGGTGCCACGTGGGAGTCACGCGGGCGGAAGCCGGGTCAAGTTGCTGAAAGCACCGGCATAGGATGGACTGACCTAAGTCCTTGATAAACCTGCCACAGCGAGCCAGGTCGTAGTCCAGCGAAGTTCGGTGCTGGAGTCATCGTGAAACAAAAAAACGGCTGTCGGACGTCGCAAGTGTGATCTAAACAGAGTCTGTTCAGATGCGGCAAAGATCTGGATATCTCCCCAGGGCAGAACTTTGCCAACTCTACGCAAACACCCCGGTCTGCGACTTCATCAGCAACTTGGAAACAAGCATCTGCCCGGTGATCGTATCCATATAATCTGAAGGCCTAGCGCCTCCCAGGGCGGGGATAGGTCGATCAAGCCACTCACCAACCCATCGGGCCGCGTCAAACTCATTCGGACTCCCCGAGTCGTCCACCATGACGGTAACCTGGCCGATCAGACAGACCAGTCCAAGCCCCCGCGCTGAATGCTCGGGAGAGACCATCAAGCCTTGACGAATCTTCCGTCTGACAGACGGAACAAGTCAAGATAGTTGTCGCCTGATTCATGCAACCAAGGGCCCTATGTCTTCAGCATGAACGTAGTCGCGCACGAGAGCATCGCGTTCCGGATTGAGCGTAACTGCGCCGACTGGGGTCCAGTCGCGTGTCCCCCGGGACCAGCGCGCGGGATGTCGCTCGCGGGCCTGGAGATACGTCTGATGCCGTGCCGCCAGGATCGTCCGATCCTCCAGCGCGTGGCGCTGCGTCGGGGTGACGTAGCGGATGCCGCTGTGGCGGTGCTCGAAGTTGTACCAGCGCACGAAGTCACGTCCCCAGAGGCGGGCGTCTTCCAGGGTGGCGAAGCCACGCACCGGGAATTCGGGTCGGTATTTTGCCGTCTTGAAGAGCGACTCGACAAAGGCGTTGTCATCAGAGACGCGCGGGCGCGAGTACGAGGGCTTGATGCCCAGCCAGTGCAGCATGGCGAGCACCGTGGTGGCCTTGAGCGTGCTGCCGTTGTCGCCGTGGAGCACGGGCTTGTCGGTCATCGCGTGGATGCCTTCGGCGAGCGCGGTGCGCTTGAGCAGGCTCACTGCGTGGTCCGCGTCATCTGCGTCGTGGATCTCCCAGCCGACGATCTTGCGGCTGTACAGATCCTGGATCAGGTAAAGGTAGAACCAGCGTCCCTGCACCTGCGTGGGCAGATAGGTCATGTCCCAGCACCAGACCTGGCCCGGCGCGGTGGCCACATGCGTGCTCGGCGTACGCGAGCGCTGGGGCGCCCGGCTGCGGCCCCGGTGACGGGTTTGTCCGTGGGCGCGCAGCACGCGCTGGAAGCTCGATTCGCTGGCGATATAGACCCCTTCGTCAGCCAGCGTTGGCACGATGCGCGCCGGCGGCTGATCGGCGAAACGCGGCTCATTGGCCACAGCCAGGACGCGAGCGCGCTCCTCGTCGGTAAGCGCATGCGCCAGTGTCGGGCGCTCAGCCAGAGGCCGGCGGTCGCCGACCTGCAGGCCGCCCTCGGCCTTCCAGCGTTGCAGTGTGCGTACGGCGATGCCAGTGACCTCGCACGCCGAGCGCAGGCGCGCACCGGCCGCATGGGCGGTGTCGATGTGGCGGACCATCGTTTGGCGATCTTCCAGGCCGATCATGCGTCCTCGTCCTTGTCCTTCGGAAAGATCGCCTCGAGCTTTTTTGACAGCACCAGTAGCGCCGCGGCTTCGGCCAGGGCCTTCTCCTTGCGCCGCAGGTCACGCTCAAGCTCCTTGATGCGGCGCCGGTCGGCCTTCTGTTCCTGGTGGCGGGTCCGTGCCGAGTCCTCAGGGTCGGCCAGCGCCCGGGTAGCCGCCGTACGCCACTGCTCGAGCTCCTGCGGATACACGCCACGCTCGCGGCACCAGGCGCTCTTGCTGGCCTCGTCCATCGTTGCCGTCAGCAGTACCGCCTCGAATCGGGCCGGCGCTGTCCAGGCCCGCTCGCGAGCGGGCCTGGACAGCGCATCCGCACGCCACCGCTCCAGCGTCGCCGTTGAAATGCTCAGCTCACGGGAAACCGTCGCCACCGATGCGCTCTCCGGGGGCAATAACCTTGCTACTGCTTTGTCCTTGAATGCTTGTCCGTACCTGGCCATTTCGTTCTTCCGTTATCACCCTCGAGTTTCAAATTCTATCGAGGCGACAACTATCTTGACCCAGAGGGCAGATGAACTAGGCATGTTAAGCATACTCAGCAGGCGTTCGCTCGAGACATGCATCGCCTCCACGAGGTCCGGTATGTGAGAGCTCAAGGGGGAGTCCATGCGCCGTTTGCGAGTAAGGGGTGACTTGCCGCTGATGAGCACCTGTTTTTGTAATGAAACCCAGAACCCGCCGACTTGGCTGATTTCTCTTGGAATGGGTGGCGGTTTTGCGGATGGAATGTATGGCCGACGCGTTGTCATTACAAGTGGCGGGTTTCAATCGTTGTGGGTGGCAGAGTTGGGGTGGAATACGCACCCAAGCTCTCCGGTGTCTCACGCCGAGCCCTTCAAGACATTAACCAGGAACGTAGTGAGGGTTGGAGTGTGCAGACCATCACCCGTATTTTGGTGCGCTTGGACTGAGACTTGGCGTCTCCAGGATTGCTCGCCACAGTCATGGCTGACTGGGTTTAAACCTTGATTTGTGCGCGGGCTTTCCTGCATCGACAGCACGCAGGATCACTGTCAATCGACGTTATCGTGGTTGCCAGGCTCGTGAGAGAGGTCTCCTCCGTCACTCTTACACCACAGCTGGGGCAGCTGTACCAAAGAGACACGCCGCTATCGTGCATTTTGATCTCGATGCCAAAGCTCTTCCCCGTAATGCCTGTCGAGTCTTTGTGACTTGAACACTGGGATACGCAATCGGCACATGATAAATGTTCCCCTAGCGTCTCACCTGCAAAGCTCATCCCCAAGCCATCCCGCAAGCGTATATAGCACTTCCCCTTAAGTGATCTGACGATCAACTCATTGTTCACGACTGCTGGGAGGCTCATTGCACCTTCATTCCACCCTTTGCAAGCGCGAGTAGAGCTTGAGATCGATTCTTTACGCCCATGGCTTTGAAAACCGCTGAGACATGTACGCGCACCGTTCCATTTTGTAATCCAAGCTGCTCTGCGATGTCGTTGTTGTTCAATCCCTGGGCGAGAAGACTCAGAACCCGTGTCTGTGCACTCGTCAGCCCGTACTCTCGAGCAAGTTGAGAGACATCTTTACTCCGATAACCTGGTGCCCTGAGGGTGCCTGCTTGTTTCTTTGCTGGTCTGACGGATCCCCCGTCCATAACAATCTTTACCGACGACAGAATCTCATCGCTTGTCGCGGTTTTGCATACAAACCCATTTGCACCCGAAGAAAACGCCTTTTCGATGAATTCCTCATCGTCAACCGCAGACAGCACGATAGCAGGAACAGATGGAAATCGTTTTGAGATGATCTCAAGCAACTCATATCCGTCGATCCCCGGCAGCATCAGATCAACAACAATCAGATCGCAAAACGGGTGCGCCTCCAAATGTTTAATAGCTTCTTGTGCGTCACCTGCTTGAATGCACTTAACCGTATCCCCAACCCGCGCAAGCGTTAGGGTTAGAGCTTGACGTACAAACTCGTGATCTTCGACGACAATTATATTGATTGGATCCATCGGAATCTCTTTGCTTATACGAAGATCTCAGCTTCAATTCTTTAAATAATGACTTTCGCCTCTAGCACCAACGGCGTGTCTCCTTACGGCGCTGGGTAAAGTGTTTTGAACAAAGTCGTCTTCAAAATCATTTTTATCGTCCCTCCCCGAAGTAAGGGTGATGCCTGTGCACCTACTAGCGTATGAACACTCCGAACACGTAGAAACATCGAATTTTCCTTCTACTTCTTCATTCGACGATCTGCTGTCAACATAGCGTTCGATCAGCGCATCAAACCATTTTCGATCATGCAACTTAATTGGGACGTACTTACTTCTACCTGTCGTTGGGCACACAAGTCGAATATATCCATTTTCCCTGACATTTTTCTCAGGGAACTCAAGGCTCAAAATGTGCCTGTTCAGGGAAAGTTCGGCGATATCTTCAGCCGAAATTTTGTGATCAAACGGTGTCTTGATGTCCCCGACAAGTAAATCCCCAACCTCCGTTCTTCTCACTTCGTCAATTCTTCCCGAAATTGAAAGGTCTCGATTCCTGAAGCTGACATCACGTTCCGTCCACACTAGAGGCATGTCGCTCAGTCGACCGTTGAAACATGATTCACCAAACCAGTAGACAGCATCGCGAAGTCGTAATGCTGTCCTGATAACGGCAGCAATGAAGAAAGCTTGAACCAGAATAGACAAAAGACCCCCATTCCCAAAATAGTGGAAATAGAGGTCAAGACCCTTGTTAAGAACATCAACGATCGGATCAGTGTAGCCTGAGACCGATCGATGAAAACTAACCAGATCCATTTGATTTTGCCTTTCTGTCTAGCGTGGCATGAACAAAGCTGCCCACGAGGCGAGGATCGTTGCACTGACTCGGCTTAATATTACAGGGAGCTTTCATGCGCAAGAAGCTAGCTCTTTTCCCGCAAACAGAAAATGCCGCTAGTTCAGAAACCGTAGTTTTGAACATAGTCAAGCCTGAACCAGAGCAATTGCCACAAGAACTCCGACGAGAAAAGACGCCTTTTTGTCAAAAAAGACGTGATCGATTGCAGCCTTGATAAAGCTGCTTCGCTTGGTGCTCTTGTATTGATGAAAATCGATCCCAACCAGATTGTCACCCTTGTTGAAAGAAACCATGATGAAACTCCTTGTCTAAGTGTTTAACTTTTGAAATTTAATTCATAATTTGTTTATACCATGCCATCAGAAAAAATCAAGATACTTTGACTCTAAAAATCAACGCCAATAGGTACATCCTCAAATCCGATACTCGTTGGGTTCGAGGATTCTTTGGCCACCGAAGTAATGGAGGGCCTCTTGTTTGCCTTCGAAGGCACCTCATTTCGTTCCGTAGAACGGCTGCTTTGCAAAGAGGGGGTGTCAGTAGGGGAGGGGTCTTTGCCCTCATTGCTCAGGATTCCCCCGGTCGCGCTGACCATCAAGGGCAAGCCCTTGGAAACCATAAGCTCAATCAAGGCTCCTGAAATCGCAAGTCGTCGAATTGTTGAGCTGCGTTCTGTTGCCGCTACTGCCATCACTGCGTCAAAGAGAAATCCATCTCCTTCAGAAAGAAAGAAGTTGACCCTGATTTTCTTTGCACTGACCGTTTCAGTCATGTCAAATCTACCGTAGTGGCCAGGGGCCGAAGCCCCTGGATGTTAAGCGGCTTGGCGAATCGAGTTCTTCGCAACCTGTTCACCGATGATTTGAAACCCCCTTACGTTTGAGAAAACCGGGTTTTCTGCAATCTGGATCTCATGCCGAGGAAACTGCTCACGAATCAAGTCAGCATAGATGTGCTGGCCGCCTCCAACCAGAATGATGTTGTCGATGTCGCCCGTTGACCCAATGCTCGCCATCATTTTCCGAAGGGCATCCGCTGCTCTTGCTTGTGCAATCTTCAGATATTCCTTGTGAGGGCGTTCCGATTCGCGTCCGAACAGCCGCTGGGGTTCACCATTTCGAAGGCGCTGGTCGATCTTTTCAATGCTTCCGACTTCGCCTTCTGATGTGTCAAAGTCGATTGCGAGCTGGTCACGAACAGCACGAAGCAAATCTGCGACCCCTCCATTGTTGACAGCACCGGATCGTTGATCGATCGGGGTTACCCCTGCAGCCAGTACCCAATCAAGTGTCCAGAATCCAGGGTCGATCACGAGGTTAACCTCGTCTTTCATGGACCTGATGGATCCATTTTTCATTCCGTGGTCGTAGAACCCTCCCAGCGGTTGGGGCGCGATGATGCACCGCTCGATGAATACTTCCCGATCAACCGAAATTTCACGCTTCCCTGTCATCGCATCCTTTAGATACTCCTTCCGTGACTTCCACGTGGACATCGGAAGCCCAAGGACTAGAACATCGACGTGATCGACGTCCATTCGCAGCAGCGCCCCGTTCACCAGGGCCTGATACGTATCAGTCTCGCAGTAGCTTTCGATCAATACTCGGCCACTTTCTGTGCCGCCCAGGGCCATTGCTGAATCAGGCCCGACTTCATACTCGACGCCAGCAACAAGAACGCGACTCGTATCGCGGCGGTCTCGGAAGCCATCCGACATTGCAAACGACGAACTGCTTGCTTTGGGCGCAAGGCTTGGAAAGATCGAGCAATCGATGTCTTTCGAGTTGATGTAGCGATCCTTGACGAATTTCGTGTTGCCGTAGCCGACATCAATCGCTCTGACAATCGGATAGCCGCACTGATTTTGCATATAGCCCCCTGGCTTTGAAGATCTGGTTTGATGGCATGGCTCGACCTCACTTAGTCAAGCCGATTGTTGTGAATCTCCGGCAGCCGATCGTTTAGAACGCTGATACGACGCCGTAACGACGCGTAGCAACTGTCTGCTGATGGGCTGCGTTCTATCGGCGTCGTAATGGCGTCGAATATTGGCGACTCTGTCGCGTGTTGTTTGGCCCAGGCCTCGATGAGCGTCGTAAGCGTTCCAAACTGCGTCGGATTCGACGCTTTCAATTCTATCTTATTCGATTAAGAAAGTGCGCGTCGATTTAGACGCGTATTAGCGTCGAAATGGCGTCCGCCAAATTCATAAACGGAAAACGAAGGAAATGCCCAGTTCCTTCGTGAGCGCTTTAGGTCTCGGCTTGTGGTTTGAATCTCTTGGTTTTCTGCGCCCTCATCCCTGATTTTAATCATGACATACAGTTACAGAACAAAGCAGACACAACGAGAAGATACCCCAAACCCTTGCGGCCCTAAGGCTTCCGGCACCATCTACAAACTAACCAGCGCAATATGAAAATCTGTAATCGCAACTTACCCCTTGCCCCACATTCATTATCGAACTTAGAATTCGGCTGCTTTCCGTTGGGCTTGACCCAGCACCGCAGAGTTAGCACCTCTGCATTCCCCTCCGGAAGAGTGAGGTCTAGTGGCATCAAGGCTAGACCCCTCATTACGGTATCCCCGATCAGCGAAGCGCCTAGGCGTTAGCACAGCAAAGGAGTAGGACCATGAACTCGAAGACTTTTGTGTATGGCGTGAGCAGCAGGACTGCTGGTGAGCTCGTTCGCACCCAGTGCCTTGTGGATCGCTCTGGACGGCCGTTTCTTGGCTCCCAGGTTCGTATCCCTAAGGCCCGCGGTGATCCCCGAATGTTGGCTTTCCGGAATCTGTCCTCTGGACGTGTTTAGATTTCGGTCACCCAGGCCGCCTCTTGCCATCAGAGGAATTCGTACCCATTCGTTTTATAGAAAGGAAGATTGAGCAGTACAGCGTGCATGTTGTCGGAGACCGTTGATTCTCCGACATGCCATAGTAGGGCGGTGGCTAATGCCAGACCGGACTGTGGATACCCACGCGACGATGCACCTCTGGTGGCAGGAGGTGAACGCAACATCGGAAGTGAGTTTTATTGAGTTACCTATAGTCCGGGCTAGTCATAGACGGCCGCTACAGGTAGGTGATATTCGAACTTAGAATATTACTGTTATGGTCTCGTTCGAAACAGCGACCCATGGATGCTCGGCACGTTTTCACAGACGGCCATAAAGTTTGCGGAATGCGGACCCGTAACGGCGGGTGCATTCAGAAGTCATTTTTCGTTCTGGAGGATGGACGAAAAAAAGCCGCTCGAAAGCGGCAAAGACCCTTGAGGAGGGGGTGTTCGTTTGGCTACGGACTGGCTGGCCTGTATTGGGCTTTCTCTTCTTTGAACGCCCAGGCTGCATCGAAGAGATCGGCCATGTCCGTGAGCGACAAGGTGCGGGCGATGATGGCGTGTTCATCGTAGCCGTGATATTCGAACCCTTCACCAAGTAGCGCCATGTACTCGCTTCGCCTTGCCGCCTTCGAGATCAGAAGATCAACCTGGCGTTGCGTCGCGCACACATTGATGTGATCTGGCGTGATTTCGATTCTCGATTTTTGATTCATGTTCTAGCTCTGAGATCGATCAAGCCGTAGCAGTGTTAATTTGCGAGAAGAAATCGCTGCACTTTTCAATGCTCCAACCGAGATAACGATCCCTGCAATCCATGGAGAGATAGCGGCAGTGCGTGTCCAGGCTGTCGTGATAGAAATTTACTGCATCAATGAAATCCCAGAACGTACCGTTGCGAAGCACTTCGCACAAATCGACGGCTTTGTTTCGGAAAAAGTTGATCGAATCGAAGTTGCCTTCGGTCATCTCGGTAATCGACTCCATCAAGCCCGGAATCTTTGCGAATTCCGTCGATTGAATGATGTTTTGCACGACCCCAGCTACCTTCGCGATGAGATCGCGGGCGTTCTTGATCCGCTCTTCATTGTCTTTAGCGAAGATGTTGGCTTGGTGTTCAATGTGGGTCATGGCTGTTTGGGCTTAAATCAATCGATGTATCTATTATTCCAGTGC
>Ga0268298_10005579_pt1 | contig 11729 bp, 7 predicted proteins | sample WWTPWeurt_MetaG_FD_194462 | JGI IMG/M metagenome (GOLD analysis project Ga0268298, IMG submission 194462) | Activated sludge microbial communities from WWTP in Nijmegen, Gelderland, Netherland - WWTP Weurt | ecosystem: Engineered > WWTP > Aerobic digester > Activated sludge | place: Netherlands...
CCGTCGGCCTTTCACCGGCGAGGTCGCTGATCACCGAGCGCAGTCGCGGGCTCCGCAGGATCTCCATGCGCACGCGCTCCGGCGACTTCTCGGCGGGTCCCGTCACGCTGCGTCGCTCCCGTTCGACGCGCGCCAGGACGGCGTAGGTCAGGCGCCGAATCGTGACCTCTTCGCTCGCTCCGTTCTGCTCGCGCAAGAAGTCGCGCAGATTCACGGCCGCGCCGGCCTTCAGCGCCACGTGTTTGTAGTTGTAGAGGAACTGCCCGACGGTGCGCGCAGGGCTCGGCCACTCCCGCGGCCCGAGCACGAAGTCGAAGGCACCCTTGCCACGGGTGTCGGGCTCTTTGCTCCACACGAACACCTGCGGCAAGAGCAGGATGGGACGGTCCCAACTTCTCTGGAGCCGGATCAGCGTGCGCACCAGGTCGTCCCCCTCGACCAGCCCGCGCCCGTGGCTCGAGCCGACCGCGACGTCGAGCACGCCGGGAGGACGTTTCAGGAAAAGAGAGGCGGAGCCGCCTCGCTCGAGCGCGTCGGTGAGCTCGTCGCTCGGGGTCACGTCGCGACGCGGGAAGAGGGCGTTCAGCCAACCCTTGCCCATCGGGTTCAGGATCCACAGCCCGAGGTCGTTGGCGAAGCGGATTTCCGGCAGGTCGAAGCGCTTCGTGAGGTAGTCGAGCGCGAGGAAGTCGATGAAGTTCAGGTTCCGGAGCACGTAGACCACGCTGCCTTGGGCAGCCAACCGGCGGACCTCTGCGACCCACGCTTCGTCGACTTGGATGCGATCGAAGAAACGCCGATAGAGCGCGCCGAGCGCCGGGTTCGGCTTGTACGGCTGGGTCAGCTCCCGCTTCGGCATTCGCTGGCACGTCCCGTCAGGGCGAGGCATCATGCGCCGCCGAGCCATGCATTGCAATTCGCGCGGAAGGCCCTGGGTCTGGGCCGTATTCTCCACGGTCCTCGTGGGAGTGACCGCGTGCAAGCGCAGCGCGCCGCCGCCCGTGCCGCCGGTGGAAGCGCCGGCTCCCAGCGCGCAGTCGAAAGCTCCGCCGCGCTGCACCGAGTCGCATCCGGGCAAGAGCTTCACCGTCGGCGAACGCTCGTCGGGCGCGCCGGATTCCGGGCCGGACGACGACGACGACGGTGCGGATCAGCCCGCGCTTCCCTTCGCGGTCGAGCTCGGTCGTGCTCTGAGCTTCGGCGATGGCTTCGCCGTGTCGGCGCTCTCCACCCAGGCCGGCGCGACGCGTGCGTTCGTGGCACTGGTCGGGCAAGACGGCGGCTCCGGCAAGCTGGCGGAGCTCGGCAAGCTCCACGCGGATCCGGATCCACCCGAGCTCGCCGCGTACGAACGGGACTTGGTCGCGCTCGTACACGATACCGATGCGGGGGGTGAGCTCCTGAGGCTCGCTGCGATTCGTCCCGGCAGCGGCGCGCCCGATGTGGTGTTGGGCGCGGAGATCGCCGAGAGTCGCGACGAGTCTCGGGCGGCCGACGTGGAGCTCGGGGCCGAGCGGGGCGTCGCCATCTGGGACGAGTGGAGCGGCAGCGTACGGCACGGCGTGATCTACACTTCGAGCTTCGCGCGCACCGACGTCTCCAACGTCACCAAGAAGCGCGTCGTGTCGAGCGCCGACGAAGACGCCGAGGCGCCGCGCCTGGTGCGTCGTCCGGGCGGCTTTTGGGCGGCGTGGCTCAGCCGCCCGCTGCCAACGAAGAAACCCGCGGGCAAACCCGCGGCGGTTGCGCGACCGAACGCGGCCCCCGCACCGAGCGCGTCGGCAGAGCCGGCCGACTTGCCCGTGGTCGAGGGTGGACAGCGCTTCCTCAGCGTGGTCCCCCTCGACAAGAACGGAGTGCCCGAATCCGCCCCTCGCGCCGTGACCAGCAAGACCGCCCACGTTCTCGTGTTCGACTTGGCGGTGGGGGAAGATGGCGGCGCGCTCCTCGCTTGGCGTGACGACGACACGGCGCCGGGTGCCGAAGAGCGGCGCATCTACCTCGGTTTGGTCAAGCCCGATGGCAGCGTCGAGCGCCAGGTGATGGAGGACGAGAGTGTGGGTGCTGGAGCTCCCGCGCTCTGGGTCGACGGGGCGGGAGGAGGCGTGCCGTTCGCGTGGCTCAGCATCGACAGCGTGAGTGACACCACGCGGCTCGCGGCGGTGAGCGCGCGGGGAAACCTGCTCGATGCGCTCGCCTCGGATCCGGTGGTGCGCAGCGCGGAGGTGTTGAGCTTCGCGCGGGGACAACTGCTGGTGGCCCGGCCACGTGGGCTCGCCATGGAGCTTTCGGTGCTGGCCTGCAAACCGGGAGCAGCACCGGCGCCCGAGGCCGACGCGGGGCCGCCGCCTGCGTCGTCGGGAGGCTGAGGCGAAGACGACGCGAGGAGGTGCAGATGGCGAAGGTAGTGGTCTTGTTGGCGCCGGGCTTCGAGGAGATCGAAGCCGTGGCGGTGGTCGACGTGCTGCGGCGCGCCGGCGTCGACGTCACGCTGGCCGCGCTCGGTGAAAACCCCGTGAGCGGTTCCCACGACATCCGGCTCGAGGCCGACGCCAGCCTCGACGACGTCGGGGCTCCGGACTACGACGCCGTCGTTCTCCCAGGGGGAATGCCAGGCGCCACGAACCTCGCTCGCGACCAACGCGTCGCCCGCCTCCTGGCCGAGATGGACCGCGCGGGCAAGCTGGTCTCCGCGATCTGCGCGGCGCCCACGGTGCTCGAAGCCGCGGGGCTCCTCCGCGGGCGACGCGCGACGGGCTACCCGGGCTTCGAGCTCCCGAGCGCGCAGTATTCCTCCGAACGCGTGGTGAGCGACGGCCGCATCGTCACGAGCCGCGGGCCGGGCACGGCCATCGAGTTCGCTTTGGAGCTCGTCGCGCGTCTGGTTGGGCCGGAGCGCGCGAGCGAGCTTCGCGAACGCATGCTGGTGTCCTGAGCACCCGACGCGGCAGCAGTCAGGGCAGGAGCAGCGTCGAGCCCGCAGTGGCTCGCGCCTCGAGCGCACGATGGGCACTCGCCGCGTCGCGCAGCGGCCAGCGCTCGTGGATCTCGATCTTCACGGCGCCGCTCTCGACGCGCTCGAACAGGGCATGGGCGCTCGCGAGGAGGTCTTCGCGGGACGCGGTGTAGGTCATGAGCGTGGGTCGCGTCAGGTAGAGCGAGCCTTTCTGCGCCAAGAGCTGCATGTCGAACGGCTCCGGCTTGCCGGAGGCGTTGCCGAACGCGACGAGCATCCCGCGAGGCGAGAGGCAGTCGAGGGAGCCTTGGAACGTGGTGCGTCCGACCGAGTCGAACACGACGGGCACGCCTTTGCCGCCCGTGAGCTCGCGCACCCGCTGCGGGAAGTCTTCTTCGGTGTACACGACGGTGTGGGTGCAGCCGTGGCGTCGCGCCAGCTCGGCTTTTGCCCGAGACCCGACGGTGCCGATGACGATGACGCCGCGGGCGGCGAGCCATTGGCACGCGATGAGCCCGACGCCGCCCGCCGCGGCGTGGAAGAGCACGGTTTCGCCCGCAGCGACCGGACGGCAGCGCTCCACCAAGAACTCGACGGTCATGCCTTTCAGCATCATTGCGGCGGCAGTTTCGTCGCGGATGCCCTCGGGCAGCGGCACCAAGCGGTCGGCGGCGATGTTGCGCGCTTCAGCGTAGGCGCCGGGCGGACCGGCTGCGTAGGCCACGCGTTCGCCGAGCTTCACGCTCGAGACTTCGCTCCCGATCGCCTCCACCACGCCGGCGGCTTCCATGCCGATGCCGTGGGGCAGGGCAGCGAGCGGGTAGAGGCCGCTCCGGTGGTAGGTGTCGATGTAGTTGAGCCCGATGGCCGTGTGGCGCACGCGGGCCTCGAGCGGCCCGGGGCCGGCGAGCTCGACGTCCTCGTAGACCAGCGCTTCGGGTCCGCCGACTTGGTGAATACGAACGGCTTTCGGCATGGCGCTCTCACACGTAGGGGAAGAAGCAGGCCACGCGGTGGTGGCTGCCTTTTTCGGTTTCTTCGAGCGGCGGCGTTTCGACGTCGCACTTCCCCTTTTCGGCCCGCGGACAGCGCGGGTGGAACGCGCAGCCAGGGGGCGGATCGATGGGGCTCGGCACGTCGCCTTCGAGCAGGATGCGAAGCCTGCGGCGCGCCGGGTCCGGCACCGGAATCGCGGACAGGAGCGCTCGCGTGTAGGGATGGTGGCGCCGCTCGTAGAGCATTTGAGCCGGGGCCACTTCGACGATCTTGCCGAGGTACATCACCGCGACGCGCCGGCTCACGTATTCGACGACCTTGAGGTCGTGGGAGATGAAGAGATAGGAAAGGCCGTATTCCTCCTGGAGATCCAGGAGCAGATTCACGATTTGGGCCTGGATCGATACGTCGAGCGCGCTGATCGGCTCGTCGCACACGATGAAGTCCGGCTGTACCGCCAACGCGCGCGCGATGCCGATGCGTTGGCGCTGACCGCCGCTGAACTCGTGGGGGTAGCGCTGCATGGCCTCCGGTCGAAGACCCACGCGCCGGAGCAGCGCTTCGACCTTGGCCTCCTCCTCCGAGCGCGAGCTCGCGAGCTTGTGGATGGTCAAGGCCTCGCCCACGATGGAGCGCACCGTCATCCGAGGGTTCAACGACGAGTACGGGTCTTGGAAGATGATCTGCATCCGGCGACGGAGCGGACGGAGCTGCCGTTGCGAGAGCGGGGTGATGTTCTCCGAATCGAACACGATGCGGCCGAACGTGGGCTCGATCAGCCGCAGCACGCTGCGCCCGAGCGTGCTCTTTCCGCACCCGCTCTCCCCGACGAGCCCGAGGGTCTCACCGCTTCGCACGTAGAAGGTGACGCCGTCCACCGCGCGCACGAGCTTCTGCCGGCCGAGCAGGCCGCGCCGCACCGGGAAGTACTTCGCGAGGCGCTCGACCTGGAGCAAAGTCTTGCGCTTGACCGGCGCTGCCCCGGGCGCCGCGGGAGGTGCCATGGACTCCACGCCGGCTGCCGCCTCGGGATCGGGCGGGTCCCAGAGCGCAGAGCTCGGAAGCTCCGCCTCGCCCCGCCGGCTCTCCGGCTTGCCGCTGTCGTCGGAGTCGCTCATGGGTTCTTCTCCGCGAGGAAGCAGCGCACGCTCTGCTGCGACCCGACCGGCGTGAGCTCCGGTTCTTCTTCGGTGCAACGGGCGGCCCGCTCGGGCTCCTCGCCGCGCAGACGGCAGCGATCGGCGAACCGGCAACCCTTGGGCAGGCGCGCGAGATCGGGCACCACTCCCTCGATGGTGCGCAGTCGACGCAGCTTCTCGCCGGTGGGCGAAGCCTCGAGGGGCGGGACGCTGTCGAGCAAGCCTCGCGTGTAGGGGTGCAGCGGCCGCTCGAACAGGCGCTCGACCGGTCCCGTCTCGACGACACGACCCGCGTACATCACCACCACGTCGCTCGCGAACTCGGCCACCACGCCGAGGTCGTGGGTGATGAAGAGGATGCTCATCTTGAGCTCGTCTTGCAGTCGCCGCAAGAGATCCAGGATTTGAGCCTGGATCGTCACGTCGAGGGCGGTCGTGGGTTCGTCGGCGATGAGCAACGCGGGGTCGCAGGCGAGGGCCATGGCGATCATCACGCGCTGGCGCATGCCTCCCGATAGCTGATGTGGGTAGGCATCCACGCGCTCCTCTGGGCTCGGGATGCCGACCAGGCGCAGCATCTCCACGGCTCGCGCGCGAGCACCGCGCCGGCTCACCTTGCGGTGGATGCGCACGGCTTCCATGATCTGCGCGCCCACGGAATACACCGGGTTCAGCGAGGTCATGGGCTCCTGGAAGATCATCGAGATCTTGTCGCCGCGGAGCCGCCGCATCTCTCTTTCGGGCAACCCCAGGAGATCCTGGTCGCCGAACAGGACCTTCCCCGACTCGATGTTGCCGGGCGGCGACGGAATGAGCCGCATCACCGATAGAGCGGTCACGCTCTTGCCGCAGCCGCTCTCGCCGACGACCGCCAGGGTCTTGCCCTTTGGCACGGCGAACGAAACGTCGTCCACCGCGCGTAGCATGCCCCGATCGGTGCGGAACGCCGTGGTGAGGCGCTCCACGCGAAGCAGGGTCTCGCTCATCGGCGCCACGGTAGAGCGTCTCGTCGTCCGATGGAACCCGACTGGTGGCGCCCGCTCGCCCTCGCCAGGGTCGCCCGGGGCCGAAAGGGTCGGGCTCCCCGCCCCGGGTCACATCGCCGGCGCCATCTCGCGCGGGAGAGAACCGCCGGGACGCGGCACTACCGCGCGTAGACCTCGAGGCGGGGCGACTTGCCGCCGCTCGAGCCGGTGGCGAAGCTGACGCCCGCGCCGTCGCTGGTGCCCGCGCGCACGGCGATGCCGTGGTCGGCGGACGGATGCGTCGCGAGATAGGTCACGAGGTCCGTCACGTCGATACGGAGCGGGCTGTCGACGCTCGATCGCGCGAGGCCGCGGCTCGCAGGCGGTACGAAGTCGGGGAGCTGGTTCGGCTTCAGCGTTTCTGGCTTCCAGCGGCCGCGCACTCGCCACACGTGGACCGGGACGTCGGCCCCGGATCCGAACGTTCCCGGCATGGGCTCGAGCAGCAAGAACGCCGCTTCGATTCTGCGGGCGCCGCGCCAGATCGGAGGGAACGCCAGCAAGAGCGTGGACGAGTCCGTGCCACCGAAGGTGACGACCGACGGGAGCTCGTCCGGCCGGGATTCCGCTCTGCCGATCACTGCCAGCGCCTCGGGTTCGGCCACGAGCCGCTGCGAGTCGCTCGGCACGGGTTCACCCCCTGCGGGGACGCAGCGGTTGGCCAGGCATTCCTGACCCTCCGGACACACGCCGGCTCCCGCGCAAGGCTCGGGACCGCGGCTACAGCTCCCGAGCATCGCGACGGCGCAGGCGAGTGCGACTGCCCCTCCTCTTCGCGTTGCGGAGCCCGAAGCCATGAAGCTCGGGGACTCTACCCCAACTCGCGGAGGCTCGGACGGGTCTTCACTGCTTTCGACCGCGCCGCCGGGCGAGCAAGATCTCCGCGGCGCTGGCGTTGCGTGTCGAGGGGGGCGGCACGTCGGCAGTCCGGCTCGCGTTCGGGCCAGCCGCTGGGGCCCGCACCGGCTCCGGAGGACGAGCGGGTGCGACGGCGTGGCCGAAGCGCGGTACCGACGGCGGGGGTGCGTCGGTCGACACGCGGGGAGCGGCGAGCTCCGCGCTTCGCTCCGCCTTCCGCTCCCGCAGCGCGCCGAGCGTCGCCGACTTCTCCGCCGCGGCTCGCTGGCGCTCCTCGGCGCGAGCTTCCGCGCGAGCGCTGCGCGCGCGCAGCCGCGAGCGCACTCGCCCGGGAAGCCCCGCCAGGCGGTCGGGCAGTGCGAGCTTGCGAGACGCTACCCCGAAGAGCAGCGACGCGAGCGCGAAGATCAAGAACGGCGAGGTGAGACTGGTGTAGGCGAAGCGTTTCACGCTCCGCTCTTTGAAGATGCCGGCGAGCGTGTCCCGCGTCTGACCGCCGGTCACTTCGGCGATGCGTGAAAGGAGCCCGCGGTCGGTGCCCGTGGGCCGCAGCTCCTCACCGGCGTTCAGAACGGCGCCGGTGGTGGCCACTGGATCGCCCGAGAGCTCGTCGATGGCCGTAGCGATGTAGGAGCCCGGACGCGACAGCGGGATCGCCGCGGAGTACGCGCCCGCGCCCACGGCCTCGAGGGCCACTTCACGCTGGAAGCCGTCGGGGCCTCCGACTTTGACCTTCAGTCGGCGGAAGCTCTCGGCGCGGCCATCGTCGCCGACCAGGTTCGCGCGGACGTGGAGCTCGCCCCCCGCGGCGTCCGCCTCCATCCGGACGCGCGGGTCGTCGGCTCGCCGCGTGATGTCCCGGGCGAGTTGGCCGAACATGCGCGCCGCGTCGGACGAGGCGGTCCAGGCGCGCCCCCAGCGATCCTTGAAGTCGCTCGTGAACGTGGCCGCGCGGCCGATGCCCACGGACCACGTGCTGAGGATGGGGTCGCCTTCCGGCCCGCGCAGGTGGACCTGTGCCCGTCCCTTGGGGATGGTGACGACGTAGCCGGTGAGCGCGGGCAGCGCGCCGACGTCGATACCGCGGACGGCGGCTCCAGGCGAGCCCAGCTCGACCTTGAAGGTCGTCTCGTTGATGGCGCTCTTGGCCGCGAGCACCGTCTCTTGAGCGAAGATGGCCGGCAGGCGGCTCGCGTCCTCCACGAGGTAGAAGCGTCCGTCGCCGAGCTTGGCCATCTTCTCCAGGTCTGGCGTGTCCGAGCCGCGTCCCAACGAAATGACGCTGGTGGTGATGCCTCGGGACTTGGCGCCCGAGACCAACCCGAATGCACCGGCCCGCTCCTCGGCGTCCGAGCCGTCGGCGAAGAGCAGCACGTGCTTGAGGTTCACCTTCTCGCGGTCGAGGGCCGCGTAGGCGCTCTGCAGCGAGAGGTCGACGTAGATGCCTCCACCCCCCGGCCCCACGGCGCGGATCGCTTTGGCGATGGCCGCCTTGTCGGTGACCGCGCCGAGTGGGACGGTCCAGGAGACCGAGGTGTCGACGTGCGTCACCCCCAGCCGATCGCCGGCCCCGAGCAGGTCCGCGGAGCGCGCGGCCGCCTCGTTGGCGAGCTCGAGCTTCGTGTGCTTGCCCGCCCGCATGGCCATCGAGCCGGAGTAGTCGATGATGATCACCTCGGCGAGGCTCGCGCGGCGGCGTTCCTGCTTGAGGTCGAAGGAGAGCGGGCTCACCTCCTCGATGGGGGTCTTGCCGAAACCTCCGGGCCCGAGCGACTTCTCGCCGCCCATCAGCAAGAGCCCGCCGCCGAGGTCGCGCACGTAGCTCGCCAGTGCGTCGATCTGGGTGGTCGTGAGGTCGGGCGCCGGGATGTCGGACAGCACGACGACGTCGTAGGAAGCAAAGCCCGCGACGTCGGCCGGCACGCTGCCCGGGCCTACCGTGTCGACCCGGAACGCGGCGCCCTCGAGGGCGCGTACCAGCGCTCCGGCGAGCTTCGGGTCGCGCTCCATGACCAACGCCGCCGCCTGGCCCCGCACCCGCACGAAGGTGGAACCGGCGTTGTCCTCGGGCCGCACGTCGAGCTTGGGATCGAGCGAGGTGATCTCCACGTCGTAGCGATGGAGCCCCGGGCCCGGCGCCTGCTCGCGAAGCCGGAGGACGTCTTCGCCCGCGGCGACCTTGGCGTTGCCCTTCCGGAGCAGCTGGCCGTCACGGTAGATGCGAAGCTCGAGCGGGGTCTCGGCGCTCGCGCTCGTCACGATCCGCATCTCGACGACTTCGCCCTCGCTTGCGCGCGGGGGCATGCGGACCGCGGCGACCCTGACGTCGGTGACTTTGGCCTGCTCGAGCGGCACGACATCGACGGGGATGCCCGCGGCGACCGCGGCTGCGGCCGCTTCCAGGGGATCGCCGCGGGTCGACACACCGTCGCTCAGGACAACGATGCGCGCGGCCGAGTCCGCGGGGACCTCGGCCAGGGCCCGGCGGATGGCGCTCGCGATGTCGGTTCCGTCGCGGCCGAGCTCGACCCTCTGCGGCGCCGGCAGCCGCGTTCGCGGCCGGAGCGGGTCCTCCACGGCGGCTTCGGCCGCGAAGGCGATGGTCCCGACCCGGTCGTCGTCGCGCATTCCGAGCTCGGCGAGCTGGAGCTCGCTCCGCACCCGAGCATCGGCGTCGGGAACCAGGTCGATGCTCCGGCTCCGATCGATGGCCACCAGGATGGCGAGGCGGTCGAGGGGCTTTCCGAGCTCGACGCCAGCCACCGCCATCGCAGCCGCGATGGCCGAGGCGACGATCCAAAGCTCCACGAGGGAGCGGCGGAGGCGGCCTTGGCGCGGTGAGAGCGCGAGCAGCCGCTGGGCGATGGCCGCGAGCACCACCGCGCAGAAGACGGTCGCCAGCGGGCGCTCGAAGCGTAGGTAGTGGTCGGACAGCAGCCGAGACCACACGAGCCCGACGTAGAGTGCAGGCAGCGCCCCGAGGACGCTTCCAGCGAGGAGCACCGGCCGCTGGGCGAGACCGGCGCCGCGGATGGCCCAAACGAGGTAGCTCACCCATGCGACGACCGCCACGGCGGAGAGCACGAGTGGCAGCTGTGCCAGCACCGCAGGGGGGATCATCGGTTGCCTCGCGCGGGGGTCGGGCGATCGGGGAGGCGGGGCGCGCCGGCCACGTCCGGGGCGACTCGGCGCGGCCGGCGGGTCAGCCACCAGGCATCGAAGGCGAGGAAGGCGAGCGCCAGCGCTCCGAGCACCCAGCCCCACTCGTTGTGCGAATCGGCGATGGTGTCGGCGCGGGCAACCCGCAGCGTCGAGCCGCCCGAGCGGGGGAGCTCCTTGGGGGAGATGTCGCTCTCGAGCTCGCTCGTCAGGTTGGTGGCGACCAAGACGCTGCCGGCTCGCTCCCCCTTCCAGCTCACGAAGTAGAACCCGGCGCGGGCCACCTCGGGCACCACCGCGAGGCCGGATTTGGCTGGAACCGACAGTTTCTTGCCGGCCGGATCCTCGATCTCGACTTGGCTCACGTCGTTCGGCACGCGCACCGTCATCGGCTCGCCGGTGCGCGCCGGCCCGGTCACTCCGCGCGCGCGATGGGTACGAGCGAGCTCTACGACGTTGCGGATGAAGAGCACGAAGGACGCCTTCAACGGCCAGTTGCTCTCCCCGACGTCGAACCCGACGAGTGTTCCCGTGCGACCCGGCGACGAGACGTCGCTCACCAGCACTCCGTCGCGGGTCTTCACCAGGGCGTCTCCCAGGCCCTCAGTTTCGATTTTCCGGGCGCGGGAGACCTCCACCCCTTCCAGAGTGAGAAAACGCAATCTCGGGTCAGCCTCGCTCCACGACGTGATGGTGGGGCGTTCCACCTCGCCGCCCACCGTCGCCGTGCGGCACTTGCCCGCCGGCGGGTTCACTATCAAGAGGTCGCCGCCGGGGAGCGGGGAGGGGCACGCGCCTTCCACCACCACCAAGGCGTCTTCCGGGACCCCAGCGCTGTTCAACGTCGCCAGGCTCGAGCCCAGCAGCTCGACGTCGGGGTCGGCGCTGAGCGCGCGCCGGAGCCATCCGGCCTGGTCGCCGGGTGCGAGCACGACCGGGATCTTCTTGCCCATGGGCACCCGCGCGTACGCGCGGTCGTCGGTAGCGAGTGCATCTTCCGGGGATAGCTCGGCGACGAGACCGGTCCCGCGGTCGCCGGGGGTAGGCTCGAAGGTCAACACCAGGGGAGCGCGCTCCCCGGGACCCAGCGTGAGCTTGCGCGACGCGAGCGGCTCGCTCACGTTGCGCTGGCGCAGGGTCACGAACACGTCGCGGGGCTTCTGGCCGTAGTGCGCGAGCAGTACGAATGCCTGCACCTGCTCGCGTTTTGTGGCCGGATCGGTGCCCGAGCGCACGTCGATTCGGACGATGGCGGAGTTCTCCGCCGAGCCTCCCACGTCCACTACGTCGACCGGGAGGGACACGGCCGCGAGGGACGCCGGATCGGTGAGCGCGCGGTCCGTCACCACCACGATGCGCTTGTCACCCGGCAGCGGCCGCAGGCGGTCCGCCGCGATGGCCAACGAGCGGCCGAGGTTGCCCTCCACGTCACTGGGCTCCAGCCGGTCGATGGCGGCCTCGAGGCGGCGCGGGTCCCGGTCCAAGGGAGAGGCGATGCGAGCCTCGCGCCCGGCTTCGACGATGAGCGCGTCGGCGCCCGGGCCGAGGGCGCGCACCGTGTTGCGTGCCGCCTCGCGAGCCGCCTGCATCCGGGTC
>Ga0268298_10005580_pt1 | contig 11727 bp, 13 predicted proteins | sample WWTPWeurt_MetaG_FD_194462 | JGI IMG/M metagenome (GOLD analysis project Ga0268298, IMG submission 194462) | Activated sludge microbial communities from WWTP in Nijmegen, Gelderland, Netherland - WWTP Weurt | ecosystem: Engineered > WWTP > Aerobic digester > Activated sludge | place...
GACAGTCCTGCGGTGCCACTGGAAAAAAGCTCTGCGGGGGCTCAGGCGGTTCAGCACCGCCTTCTGCCAGGTATTCGATTACAGCCAGCACGGCCGTGGCAGCGGCGCAACTTCGTTGCGCATGCCCCCAGGCCGCAGGTGCAGTACTTCTGACGATCTACTGTGTGGTAGCGAGACTGCACCGCAGGGCCAAAGTCCACCTGGTAGAGGTAGCCTTTCAGTCTTACCTGGGTCGTCGCAAGCTGGCCAAGCACAGTGGTATAGGTTTGAGATGTCATCATAGTGAAACTCCTATTGAAAAAGAGACCCCTGGCCTGTGTAACACAGGTCAGGGCTGCAGCGTTTTTCGAGATTTTCAGGCAAACAAATAGAATAAAGGCGCGAGATTACTTGTTTAACTTTTTCAATCGCCTTATACTTAAAGCCATTATGGTTTTCACTGGAGGATTACAAATGGACAAAATTAATACTGAAAACCGGGAGCGCTGGAATGCCCTGGCGAATGCCAACGTGGTTTGGTCACAACCGCGTCTGGAGCATACAATCGAAGCGGCGCGCCAGCAAATTGGCCGGCACGGCATCCTGACGGATGTGAGGGAAAAACGTGTGCTGTGCCTGGCCAGCGGCGGGGGGCAGGATTCGGTCTCCTTTGGGCTGCTGGGGGCCGATGTGACGGTGCTGGACCTCTCGGATGTGCAATTGGAGCGGGATCGCCAGGCGGCTGCGCACCACGGTTTGCAGGTAACCACCTGCCAGGGGGATATGCGCGACCTGTCTCGTTTTCCCGCTCAGGTATTCGACATCATTTGGCAGGTCTATTCGCTCAACTTTGTGCCGGCGGTACTGCCGGTATTCCACGGCGTGGCGCGCCTGCTGAAACCTGGCGGCATTTACTTCGTTCAGTTTGCAAATCCCTTCGTCCAGTCGGTGGATGAGAAGGCCTGGGATGGCAAGGCTTACCCGCTGAAGTATCCTTACATCGATGAAGAAGATATTACACGTTACTTTCCAAGCTGGGATGTACCCCAACCGGACGGCAGCCAGATCGCATTGCTCAGCCCACACGAGTTTCGCCACACCCTGAGTACGGTGATGAACACGCTTACGAGCTGTGGTTTCACCTTTTTAGGCTTATGGGAGTGTATGGAGAGGACCCCAAATCCAGAGCCGGGATCCTGGGAACATTTTACCCAGGTGGCCCCGCCGTGGTTTGATAGCTTTTGGCGAAAGGAGGGGTAGTGTACAGATGCAAGCCGCTCGGAATTGATGTAGCTTGCGGAATATATCAGTCAACCTGGCAGGGATCGAACCTGCCCTGCGGTTTGAACCACAGCGAACCCATTCGAAGTTGGGGGAGAACGCAAGCGGGTGGCCTGCGTTCAGGGGGAGATAGACAGGCGGTTAGCCGTCAGGCATGATCAAAGTACTGGTTCAAACGCTCCAGCGCCTGATCATCGTCAAAGATGGGATCGGGTTCGGGTTGGGTGAAGGTTTGACGAGAGCGGCGTTCCGGGCGGGGTGAATCTTCCCACCGGCTTTCCGCAGCGCGGTTGGCCTGAACCAGGGTCTTGCCCACATGGGCAATGCCTTTGACAGCCAGAAGTGTATTGATCACAATACCGCCGAGAGCCACAATGGCTGCAACCGTCACGATCAGGGGAACAATGAACGACATACAGGTATCCTCCGTTTACAAAATGGTGAAAATATAGATCACGGCAGCGTGGATGACGCAGCCGGTAACAACCAGGGTCAGGATGTGGAATTTGCGCGTCTTGTGGTGGAAAAGCAGAATACCCAGCAGCGCACCCAAGCGGTGTTTTTTACCGCCGGCTCCGCCAGACAGCGCCAGAATCACAATAACCTGCGCTTTGGAATACGCCACAGGTGCAGGTTAGCCAGGTATTTGTCGTAACCCAGGCCCGGAAAGTGAATGTGTTGAGCGAGATTTAACCTTTGTCGGATCCAAATCCGGGGTAGACACCGCTGATCTTGCAATTCTTTCTTGCGCAGGATTAGCCGCTTTCTTGCCGAGATGCAAAGCACCTGCATAGGAAAACCAACAAGGCGATCACCCACACCCCTACGAAGCCAAAGACCCATTCCAGGCGGGTAAAGGGCACAGCCCTGAAAAGAATAACCTGTGCCAGTGTAGGCTGGCTGGCAGCCAACGTCCAGGCGCTGAAAGTAGTAACTCCTGGGATCAACGCACAGTGGTTGCCGAAGCTGTCTGTGCTGACCGTGGGATTACTTTCCACCAGGTTCCAGGCGTCAGCATGGAAACGCCAGACTTGCAGGTTTTCAAGTGCCAGTGAATTGCTCATTGCATCGGTATAACACAGCGCCAGCGTCAGGCTAATATTGCTGGTTACCGTTGGGGTGATCTGCCACCAGGCATCAATGGCATTCGCCGCCGGGCGGGCCCAGTTTGTGGACATGGTGACCGTGATGTTGCCTGGGTCGGTATAGCCGGCATCGCGCTGCACACCCACCAGGGTTGGACCAAAGGTGGTCATAACCGTGCTGCTCACTGGCCGCTGCACCCAGGCACTGTCGGCATGTTGCAGCTCAAATGCGCCCATGTCACAGCCCAAATCGCGGCGCAGTTCTCCGCGCTGATCTTGATCCGGGCAAGCCGGCCATTTGCCGGCATCGATGGCCGGAGAGCCTGGCAGGAGCATATATGTAAATGTGTCGCCTCCATGGTTTGCCAGGATCCCCAGTTTGGGGTCCGAGGAGAGGATATTGGCGCCGGTAAAGCCGCCCTCCACAATGCTGTCCGAGACAACAGAAGCGATTTCCTGGTCATAAATCTGCGGGCCGTCGACATTTGCAGTGTTTCCCCAGAACACGCTGTTTTGCACGCGGATTGGATTCCCTGCCAATGCAAGACTGTACAATCCCCCTCCCATCCCGGCATCGTTCTGGCTGAAAGTGACATTCACCAGGGTTGCTTTTCCCTCGGTGAGCATTCCACCGCCGGCATAATAAGCTGAATTTTCACTGAAGGTCGTATTGGTCAGTGTGACTTCACCGGTATTGTAGATGCCTCCCCCACCGTAAAATCCAAAATTATGCATAAACGTGACACCAGTCACCAGAAGCGTACCGCGATTTTCGATCCCCCCTCCCCCATCACCCGTATAAACAAAGCCTTTGGTCACGGTCAGGTTTTTTAAAATGAAACGAGTTGTAGGCGGAACGAAGAAAACGCGCCCATCCCCATAGCCATCGTTATTCATATCGCCGCTCACACTGACAGACTGACCGCTGCCATCAATCGTCAGATCCTCGCCAATCACCAGTTCATCTGCCAGCAAAATGGTCATGGCGCTGGAAAAAGTAATTTGTCCGCCTGGACAGCTATCTTCAACCGCCTGCCGCAGTGAACCCGCCCCGCTGTCAGCGTTATTTTGCACCGTAATCGCATGGTCGCAAATGGTTTGCTGCCTGTTTACAGAGGTACTGGGCTTATAAACTACATCACCGCTGTAGACGGCGCGGATCGAATGCGTGCCCAGCGCCAGCGCAATGGTGCTGGTGATCGTTCGGCCGTTTACCAGCGTTAACGGCGAACCAAAGGAAGTCCCATCCACAAAAAGCTGCACTGCGCCCGTTGGGATGCCGCCCGTGGTGATGACTGTAGTGGTCACGGTAAGCGACTGACCTAAAGACGATGGATTGGGAGAAGAACTCAGTAAAGTATATGTTTCATTTCCTGCCAGCGGCTCGAATTCATACGCGCCAATATCGCAGGAACTGCCCTGCGGGCGAACGATGCCGCGCTGATCGGCTGAAGAACAAGCATCGCCAGCATCGATGGCGGCAGCCCCCCACAGGAGCGGGAGGGTCGGGGTGCTTCCACCATAATCGCCGAGCTGACCGAGCAGGATCGAATCGGAATTGGTAAAGACTGCGCCGCAGGTAGTATCATCGGACAGATTGTGTGCACCAGAGGGATTCCCCCAACTGAACTGGCAGTTGCGGCCCCACGGGCTGCCGGCAATGATCGTGTTATTGATCGTCAAATTCCCTGCGCCGCCCAAGCCCCCACCACCCGACCTGGCGTAATTTCCAAAAATGGTACTGTTTGTTAATTTAAAGCCGCCATAGGGTGCGTAAATTCCACCGCCATCATCCGCGTGATTGGCAGCGAACGTACAGTTGGTGATCTCAGACAGGCCCTCATCATACAATGCTCCGCCTTGCTTTGCACTGTTTTCAGTGAAGGTACTGTCCTGTAATGTCAGCTCGCCGCCGGCATGAAGAATCCCACCGCCATTCCCATCGGCGCTGTTTGTAGTAAGGGTGGAACTGATCACCGTGATGTAGCCCCCTACCAGGTAAATGGCTCCGCCGCCGGATTGGGAGCGGTTATCGGATACGTTGTTGCCAGAAAAGGCACTGTTCTGTACGGTCAACGTGCCAAATCCCAGGTAAATGGCTCCGCCGCGGGCTTCACCACCCATAAAGTTTGCAGTCTCTCTGGCCTGGTTGCCAGAGAAGGTGCTGTTTTTCACAGTCACCACGAAGCCCGGGTTATGGTAGGGGATCAAGATGCCGCCGCCACAGCGGTTACTGAGACCGCTGCAGTCGTTGCTGGGTGCACTGCCATCGGCAATGGTCAGGGCGTTCAAAACAACCGGGCTGGCTGCTACTTTGAAAACGCGGCTGACGTGGTTTCCGCTGATTAAAACGTTGTGGCCGCTGCCATCGATCGTCAGGCTCTTGCCAATCACCAATTGACTTGAAAGCAGGACGCTCATATCCGATGCAAAGTCGATTGTTCCGCCCGAACAAACCTGCACAAGTCCCTGGCGCAGCGAACCATCACCGCTGTCAGCGCTGCTGGTGACGGTGTACGGATTGATGCAGGTATTCGTCAGCGAAAAGAGAGCGCCGGGTGTACCGCTGACGCTGGCGGCAACATCGTAGGTGCCAGGTAATTCGTTTGCGGTGGCAGTGGCACTGGCTACACCTGCGGTGATCAAGGCCGGGCTGCCGCTCAAGCTGGCGCTGGCGCCTGAAGCGGGCGGTGCAAAGATGACTCTGCCGCCTTCAACCGGTTCGCTAAAGAGACTTGCCACACTCACTTTGAGCGAATTCGCGAAGGCCGTGGTGATGACCGCACTCTGATCCTCACCACTGACGATGGTCAATGTGAAGCCCTGCGACTCGAAGGCGCCAATATCACATGCCCCCACCCGATTCAAGCCGCGCTGGTCTGTTGTCGGACAGCTTGCGCCTGCATCTATAGCTGCAGACCCTGGTAAAAGCGGAAAAGTAAAGGTGTTCCCGCCATAATTGCCATATGCTCCCAACAGAACCCACGCTGAGTTTGTAAAACTTGAGCCGCAGGTGGCATCGTTTGCCAGGTTGCGCGCTCCCCCGATTGTTCCAGAGCAGTTGCCATCCGTGGGGTGATTGACAACAATACTGTTATAGACCGTGAACGTTCCATTCGGGTCATTCGAAATGCCGCTGTTGTTTCCGGAAAATGTGCTGTTTGTCACCGTGGTACTGCCCCAACCGTTGCGGATACCACCGCCATCGCCAGCGCTGTTGCCGGTAAAGGTGCTGTTTTGCACATTCAGCGTGGCATCAAAGTAATTGGCAATGGCTCCACCGCGGTCCAGCGTACTGTTGTTGGTAAACAGGCAATTAATCACGTTGAGCGTGGCCAGAATGTTGTAGATTGCCCCGCCACTGTCTGCAGCACTATTGCCTGTAAGAGTACTGTTTTGCACTGTGACCACGATTGCGGTGTTGTTTTGGAGCATAATCCCGCCGCCACATTTTTGTGTGTAAGGGCCGCAGTCCGTTGTCTGCACACTGCCATCTGCAATGGTCAGGGCATTGAATATGACTTGCCCGGAGGTAACATTGAAGATACGCGTGGCATGGTTGCCGCTAATGATCACACTGTGACCGCTGCCATCGATCGTCACGTTGCGTGAAATCACCAATTCAGTCGAAAGCACGATCGTGTAATCCCCATTGAAGTTGATCGTATCGCAGCTTGCATCCGCCAGCCAGGCACGCAGTGAACCTGACCCTGCATTGTTTGCGGTTGTTACGGTGCAGGCAGCCTGTGGTGAGTGCTGCAACTCCAGTCGTTCGCTTGCAATCCATCCGGGACGGCTGCCTGGTTTGAGCGTATGGGCTGCCTGAGCGGGTTCTACATAAAAAAGAAGAACAAAAAAAACTGACACCAATAGCAGCGCCGGATGGTTTCTATTGAATTGAACGGTTCGGGAAATCGATTGGAATTGATTTTCGATCATGGTGACTCTCCTTCGGAGCGCATGCCCAATGACTTTATTTCTTGAGCAGTTGCTGTATCTCTATTTTAGTCTTAATCCCAAATTCGCAGCACGGATCGAGCTTACAAAGCAAACCTTATCTTGAAAACACCTGTCACAGAAGATATAGATAATCAATTTAAGTAAGCGGCGAAGGTAAGCAGCATAAGCTGATATAAGAATATGCAGCGATAACGCAGATTATGGAAGCTGCTTACGCAAACCCCATGTTCATAAACCGGCCTTTTTGCCATGCTAAGGCCGGAAAATCTGGCAGCATAATAAAAAGGGCAAAAAAATGACCGATTCTGAAATCGTAAAACACTGGTTGGATAATTTGAACTCACGCGGCAAAAGCCGCCACACGCAGGCAGCCTACCAGCGTGGGCTGGAGCATTTTGAAAATTGGAATAAAGCCACGTATGGCGAGGCCTTCGATCCGGCGGCGGTAATTGGCCGGGACATCCAGGATTGGAAAGCTTACCAACAAACCATAGAGAGGGCCTCGCCAGCGACGATTAACCAGCGTCTGGTTGCATTAAGCGGGTTCTTTACCTGGGCGGTCAGCCAGAAAATTGTGCGCAGCGACCCGACCAGTGATGTGTCAGCCTTGCGGCTGCCCAAGCGTGATATTAAATCGCTGGATGAAAAAGACTATCGCCGCCTGCTTCGAGCTGTGCATGCCGGTGGAAATCTGCGGGACATTGCCGTCGTAGAACTATTAGGTGGAACAGGACTGAGGGTGGGCGAACTGCTGGCCCTGAAGGTTGGCGATCTGGAAATCAACGACCGCTCCGGGATGGTAACTGTTCGTAAGGGAAAGCACGGCAGCTACCGGGAAGTGCCGCTGACTCGAGATGTGCGCCAGGCGCTCAAAGATTATCTCAAGAACCACCCCAGCAAGGATGATCTGAACGCAGATTTATGGTTGGGTCAGCGCGGCACATTTCAGAATCGCAGCACGGTGCTGCGAGTATTGGAGAAATATGCCCTGGCGGCTCGTCTGCCAGCCTTCGGTCCGCATGCGCTGCGGCACACCTTCGCTACACTTTATCTGAAGGCCAATCCCGGCGATGTGCGCGGCCTGGCGGCGCTGCTCGGACATGCCAGCCTGAATACGGTGATGATTTACACCGAGCCGCGGTTAGGGGATTTGGCGGAAAGAATGGAGAGAGTAGATGGTAGAGGGTACACAGAGGAATAATCCAGACAAGTTCGTTCGCTGTAGATATTACACGCTTACCGTGAAAGCATGTTATAATCAAAAGGAGATAGCCATGATAGTATCATTTCGGGATCAAGCAACCGAAGACTTTTATCACAATCGTTTTACAAACCGGGTTGCGCGCTTTCCAACCAATATCCGCAACAAAGCCCTTCGCAAACTGGATATCCTCAACGCAGCATATCGTCTACTGGACTTGCAGATGCCGCCCGGCAATCGGCTCGAAACACTGAAGGGCGACCTGATTGGGTATCTCAGTATTCGGGTCAATGATCAATGGCGGATTATCTTTCGCTGGGAAAACAATAACGCAGCAGATGTCAGCCTGGTTGATTATCATTAGGAGACATAACCATGTTACAGCCTGAAAACCGCATCCCTACCCATCCGGGTGAAGTATTACTGGAAGAATTCCTGGTACCAATGGGTATTTCACAAGTGGCTTTGGCGAAGCATCTGGGCATTCCAGTGCAGCGTGTCAATGAAATCGTACGCGGCAAACGCGGGGTAACGCCTGACACAGCCTGGTTGTTGGCGCAGGCATTTGGTACCACGCCGGAGTTCTGGATGAATTTACAGATGGCTTATGACCTCGCTCGCAACAAACCAAAACAGCCGGTTGAACGTTTGGCTGTCACTGTTTGATTTTGGTTTTCGCCAATTGATGGATAAACTTCAATGAGCTCGCTTTCTAAAACCACGTATCAAGACTGGAAAATCGAGCAGCTTCAAAAACCTGATTTTATTGAAGCTCTTCAAGACCTGGAACTTGGCCATCAAATAGCCCGATTGCGTATCCAACGCGGCCTGACCCAGGCTCAGCTTGCCGAACTGGTCGGCACGCGCCAGACTTCGATTGCCCGAATGGAAAGTGGACAGAGCCATCCAGGCCTGTCTTTCTTGCAGCGGGCTGCCGATGGGCTGCAGGCACGGGTTGAGATTAAATTGGTTCCACTAGATTTGAAGAAGGTGTGAATGGATACCATTACTCCCACATCGCCCCCTGAAAAAACGGACAGTCTATCTTTGACAGACAGTACCTGGCTGATCTCTGATACGCACTTCTTCCATGCCAATATCGGGCAGTACTGCAACCGCCCCACAGGCTGGCAAGATCTGATCATCGAAAACTGGAACCGTTTAATCCAACCAGGTGAAACCATCTTTCACCTGGGCGATCTGGCTCTGGGCAAGAAAGAAGACACCCAGACCTTGCTGCCGCTGCTTAATGGCAGGCTGTATTTGCTGCGCGGCAACCATGATCGCTGGTCGGCATCTTTTTACCAGAGCCTGGGGATAATCCTGGTCAAGAGTCCACCTTACATCGTTGAGTACAAACCCGGTCAGAAGCTGTTCTTTTCACACCAGCCACTCGTCCCGATTCCCCCGCAGTGCTTCAACCTGCACGGCCATATTCACAACAATCCAGCGCCTGAGTTGGGCCTGCGGCACATTAACCTGAGCATTGAGGTCCGTGAATTTCGTCCCTGGCGGTTGGGGGAGATTTTGGCTGATCATTTAAGAAATTAAGATCCAAAGGCAGACACAGCCTTATTTTGTGCAACACCGGGAAATACAATCATTTCATAATTGGTACAGTCACTTAACCATGACTGGTAGAAGGATAAATTGATGCCAGAAACATTTATTCGTCCTGATTTAGCCCAAAAAATTCAGCAAGCAGCAGTTGAAAGATCTATGGATATGGAAACTGAAGCAGCGATGCAAACTTACCTGCGCCAGTTAGAGCAAGATGAACCGCAAAAAAATATAGCTACTTTCGAGCGCCTGTTGCCTACCCTGCAACAAAAATATGGGAATGAATATATCGCCATTTCAAATGATGCGGTTGTTGATCATGACCAATCTTTTCAAGCCATCCATCACCGCATCAGGGAGCGCTTTGGCCACCAACCTGTCCTGATCCGCCAGGCCAATGCAGGTGAACGAATCCTTGATTTCCGCAGTACTCAAACTCAACCCTGAGACATTAAAATTCTCGTTCAATTATGGCAGGTATTGCCAATCTCCATACAAAAATTATGATAATTTTTGTATGGAGATTTCTATGGTATAGATATCCACCGTCAGATTGGAGTTACTCCCCTTACCGATTTTCAAGGATCGTAATCACATTGCGCATGCTGTGCTTGCTCACGCTCGCAAGCAGACAATACCATTCTTTTGCCGCACTAATATACTGCTCGTCGCAAATTGATTTATTTGGATGACGCAGAAGATTAACAATGTTTATTGGCTCGGCCCCAATAAACCTAAAGGTAATCGAGCAGAGCCACAGTATTCGGATCAATGAAAACTGGCTTTTTGTTTCGATTGGACCGATGAGAAAGCGAGCAATGTTGAGATCGTGGACTATCACGGATGAGGTAAAAATGATGGACGAAACTTTATCCCCCATACACCCAGGAGAAATTTTGCTTGAGGATTTTATGAAACCGCTTGGATTGAGTCAATACCGTTTAGCACACGATATTGGCGTCGCCCCGCTGCGGATCAGTCAAATTGTGCGTGGTCAGCGCGCCATCACGGTGGATACTGCGATGCGTTTTGGGCGTTATTTCGGCACCAGTGCAGCTGTCTGGATGCGCTTACAGGTTCGTTATGATCTTGAAGTTGCTAAAAAAACCATGAGCGACCGGATTAATCAAGAAGTGAAAATGTTTATAAAATATCAGCAAAAGGAAATTCGTAATTTGTCACTAATATCTATTTAGTGACGAATTACGAAACTTCATCCTAGAAATCACAAGTGAAACAAGAGACTTTGAACTCCAGGGCGCCTTTTGCTTCGATAATACTGTTCACAAAGCCTTTGTCAAAAACTGAGCGAGCCCAAAGGTCAACCTAATCAATATTTAATTTACATGAATATATCGCCCGTACAGACAACGACTATTTTTGTAAATTGCTAATTTACAAAAATAGTATTATTCTGTAAAATACAAGTATGGAAATTGTTAAACGAGCTATCTTTCCCATCCTGAAATCTGCTCTGACCGATCGGCGGATCATTGTGATCACCGGTATGCGCAGGGTGGGAAAAACAACCACCCTACGCTGGTTATTGGACCAGTCGCCTTCCCCCAATAAAATCTACCTGGATCTGGAGCGTTTGGATCTGCGCACCGTCTTCCAGGAAACCAATTACGACCTCGTGGTGAATTACTTGCGCAACCGCGGCCTGGATATCACCCAACCCATGACCGTAGCTCTGGACGAAATTCAATACGCACCCAATCTCCCCAGCGTGGTCAAGTATCTCTATGACCATTATGGGATTAAATTCATCCTTACCGGCTCCAGTTCGTATTACTTGAAACATTATTTCAGCGAATCGATGGCGGGACGGAAAGTTGTCTTCGAGATGTTCCCCCTGGGGTTTGGAGAATTCCTGGATTTCCGCGGCGTTCCCTACCGGCAGCGATCATCCATCGAAGAAATGCAATTTGATCGCTACGAGTTTGAGCGTTTAAAAAGCTTTTATGATGATTTCATTCTGTATGGCGGTTTGCCGGATATTGTCATGGAACCTAAACCGGAAACCAAACGTGAAATCCTACAGGATATATTTTCATCCTACATCAATATCGATGTGCGTGCGATGGCGGATTTCAAAAAAATCGGTGAACTGCAGCAGCTCTTACGCATCTTGGCGCTGCGGGTAGGAAATAAACTGGACTACACAAAACTCTCACAGGTGGTCGGCATCTCCCGCCCAACCTTGATGGAATACCTGGAGTTTCTCGAAAAAACCTATGTGATTCACCGCCTATCCGCTTTCGCGGGTCCAGATAAAGCTGCCAGCCTTGGTAAGAAGCTGTACTTTTATGATAACGGCATTGCGAGCATCCTGGCCCAATCCAGTGAAGGAGCTTTGTTTGAGAATGCGATTTTCAACCAGCTGCACCGGTACGGCCAGCTCGCTTACCTTGCCAAAGGGAATGAATATGAGGTTGACTTTATTCTTACTCAGGCGGATAAGAATCCCACTGCACTGGAAGTGAAATATCATCCGGTAGCCAGCGATCAGCAAAAAGTAAAGCGCATTGCACATCAGCACCATATTGAGAACTCCTGGGTTGTTGGGCGTTATCCGACGCCAGATTTTGAAGATTTTTTGTGGGGCGGGTCAATTTTCTAAGGGATAAGGGGCATAATTCAGCTCCATGCGTCAATTCT
>Ga0268298_10005581_pt1 | contig 11726 bp, 8 predicted proteins | sample WWTPWeurt_MetaG_FD_194462 | JGI IMG/M metagenome (GOLD analysis project Ga0268298, IMG submission 194462) | Activated sludge microbial communities from WWTP in Nijmegen, Gelderland, Netherland - WWTP Weurt | ecosystem: Engineered > WWTP > Aerobic digester > Activated sludge | place: Netherlands...
CTCGGCCGCCAGGCCATCGGCCGGCGCGCCCACCCACTCGGGCCGCGCGCGCAGCTCGCGGGCCCATTTCAGGGCCCTGGGGTTGCTGCGATCGGGCAGCTGGGTCAGGGTGGCGAGTGCCGGGTCCATCACTTGCGGCCCGTGCGAAAACTGAAGCCACGCGCGTGCACTCAGGCGCACCCGTTCGGCCACGATGCGGTCGGTATGCCAGCGCAGGTCGGCGTCCATCTGCGAGACCCATCCGGGCAGCATGGGCAGATCTTCGGCGTGGGGCGGCGTGGCCTCGAGCAGCGGCAGCAGCGGCAGACGGATGGGCTCGAGGATCATCTCGTAGGCCACAGCGCTGCCCTTGCGGCGCAGATCGGCGCTGCGCGACGTGCGCAGCGCGCCGCTGGCCGATCGCCATTCGGTGCCGTCGAACTGCGACAGCACCGGCCCGCGGAAGTACAGCGCCGAGGGCGCCGGCACCGCGCCTTCGAAGCGGATGCGAAAGGCGATGCTGTCGTCGTTGGCCAGATCGGCCACCTCGCCCATGCGCAGCGTGCTCGACAGGCCTGTGCGGCCCACGGCGTCCTGGGGCAGGCCCCAAAGCGGCCCGATGCGCGGGAACAGCAGGAACAGCGCGGCCATCAGCGGCAAGCCGAGCAGGGCGGATCGCGCAGCGAGCCCGGCGGCGCGCTTCAAGGGCGGCTTGCCCACCGGCATGCTGGACAGCACCTGGGCGGTGAGCAAACCCCAGGTGGACACCGCCATCGACAGCCCGATGAGCAGCGATTGCGAATACAGGCACTGCGTGAGCGCGAGGAAGAAGCCGAGGAAGAACACCACCAGCGCATCGCGCCGCCCGCGCATCTCCAGCATCTTCAGCGCCAGCAACACCACGAGCATGGTCACCCCCGCCTCCTTGCCCAGCAGGCTGCGCTCGGTGAGGAGCGTGAGCCCCACCGCCACCAGCATCACCGTGACCACCGGGGCGCGGCCCGGCAGCGGGCCATTGGCCAGCGCGATCCAGCCGCGCCAGAACAGCAGCACCGCGGCCAGCGCAGTGCACCAGCCTGCCAGGTGGGCGGTGTGGGGCAGGATGGTCCAGGCCACCACGGCCAGCTGAAACAGGGTGTCCCGCGCCTCGCGCGGCAGGCGGCCCCAGCCGGCCCAGCTGGGCATGGTGGCAAAGCCCTGTGGGGTCTTCACCGGCCGGCTCCTTGCGGCCAGCAGGCCAGGGCCTGCAGCGCGGCGCGGCGTTGGCTGTCGCCACTGTCGCAAGGCAGCTCGAAGCTGTTCAGGCGCAGTCCGAAATGCAGGCCCTGCCGATCGGCGGCCAGCACCCAGGCCGACAGGCGCGACAGCTGTGCCTCCAGCCCGCCGGCCAGGCCCGAGGGCAGGTGCAGCCACAGCTCCTGGTTGACGCCCGTGCTCGCGTCACGACTGATCAGCTCGTTGTTGCGCGCCAGCTTCTTCCAGACCACCTGGCGCATCGGATCGCCGCGGCGGTAGGCGCGCACGCCTTCGAATTCGACACCGCCTCCTTGGCGGCTGGCGCGTGCGCTGCCCGGGGACGACGCCAGCGCGGGCAGGGGTGGTGCGGGCAGCTCGGGTTTCGGGTACACCAGCACCTCGGCGGCCGGGCGCCACACCGTCCAGGCGCGAAACAGGCCGAGTGGAAAGTTGGTCTCGGCCACGATGGTGGGCAGCCGGTGGCGCCCGCGCTGCGGGGGCACGAAGCTCAGGCGCGCGGCGCCGCTGCCCAGCGCCGGCACGTCCACCCAGGCCATGCCCTTGTGGCCTGCGCGGTGCACGCCCAGGCCGATGCCGCTGCGTTCGCGGCCGGGGTTGTCCATCACGATGTCGAGCGCTGCCGGCTCGCCGGCAAACACCGGCTGCGGGCTGCGCACGCGCAGCGTCAGGCCGCGCAGGTTGCCGTGTGTCTGGTGCATGCCGGCCAGGCCGGCGCCACAGAGCAGGAAGGTGAGGGCATAGCCCAGGTTGAGCTGGTAGTTGATGGAGGCCAGCAGCATCACCACCAGGGTGACCGCAAAGGCCCAGCCCGCTCGCGTGGGCAGGATGTAGATGCTGGACTGCGTGAGCGTCCAGCTGTCGCTGCGCGGCAGGCGGTTTTCGAGGTAGTTGCCGAGCCAGTCCAGCATCTGCGCGCGGGGTGAGTGCAGCGGTGCGTCGCTTGGTCAGGGCAGGCCCACGGCCTCCACCATGGCGCGCACCTGCTCGATGCGGCCACGGCCCGCACTGGCCACCGGCACCAGGCGGTGCGCGGCCGTTTGCGGAAGGATGGCCTGCAGGTCGTCCGGCGCCACGTAGTCGCGCTGGGCCAGCAGAGCCCGCGCCCGCGCCGCACGCAGGATGGCAATGCCGGCGCGCGGCGACAGGCCCTCTATGAACCACTGGCCCGAGCGCGTGGCGGCAATCAGGGCCTGCAGGTAGTCGAGCAGGGCATCGGACACATGCACCTGCGCCAGCGCGGCCTGGGCATCGCGCAGCTGCGCCGGGCTCATCACCGCGCCCAGGCGCTGGGCCAGGTGGCGGCGGTCTTCGCCGGCCAGCAGGGCGCGCTCGGACAGGCGGTCCGGGTAGCCCAGCGTGATGCACATCAGAAAGCGATCGAGCTGGCTCTCGGGCAGCGGATAGGTGCCGAGCTGGTCGGTCGGGTTCTGCGTGGCAATGACGAAGAAGGGGTCGGGCAGTGGGCGGGTGTCGTTCTCCACCGTCACCTGCTGCTCCTCCATGGCTTCGAGCAGGGCGCTCTGCGTCTTGGGGCCGGCACGGTTGATCTCGTCGGCCAGCAGCACCTGCGTGAACACCGGGCCATGATGGAAGACAAAGGCCTCCTTGCTGCGCTCGAAGACACTCACGCCGATCAGGTCGGACGGCATCAGATCGGCGGTGAACTGAACCCGCGAGAACTTCAGGCCCAGCGAGATCGCCAGCGCGTGCGCCAGGGTGGTCTTGCCCACGCCGGGCACGTCTTCGATTAGCAGGTGGCCGCCAGCCAGCAGGCAGGCGATGCAGTCTTCTATCTGCGGGCGTTTGCCCACGATGATCGTGCTAATCTGGTCGGTCAAACGAGACAAGCGTTGTGCAAGGTCTGGATCAGCCATGCATGGCACCATAACGGAAAAGCAACCCACCCCCACGATGTCGACAGCTTTCTTCACACATGCCGAGTGCCGTTTGCACGATATGGGCGAGGGCCACCCGGAGTGCCCGCAACGCCTCGACGCCATCTCCGATCAGCTGCTCGCCTCGGGCCTGGACATCGCACTGAACCACCGCGAAGCGCCCCTGGCCACGATCGAGCAGATCGAGCGCGCACACACCGCCCACTACGTCACCCAGCTCAAGGATTTCATGGAGCAGGTGGAGGCCAGCGGCGAATCGCGCCACCTCGACATGGACACCGTGGTCTGCCCGGGCACCTGGCGCGCCGCGCTGCGCTCGGCCGGTGCGGCGGTGGCGGCCACCGAGGCGGTGTTTCGCGGCGAGGTGCGCAATGCCTTCTGCGCCACCCGCCCGCCCGGCCACCACGCCACGCGTGACGAGACCATGGGCTTCTGCTTCTTCAACAACGTGGCCATCGGGGCACGTCATGCGTTGGACGTGCTGGGCCTGCAGCGCGTGGCCATCATCGATTTCGACGTGCACCACGGCAATGGCACCGAGGACATCATCGCCAACGATGACCGCATCCTGATGGCCAGCTTCTTCCAGCACCCGCTCTACCCCAACAGCGGCGCGGTGCCCAAGGGCACCAACATGGTCAACGTGCCCATCCCGCCCTACACGCGGGGCATGGAGGTGCGCGAGATCATCGATGCCATGTGGATGCCCCGGCTCGAGGAGTTCCGCCCCGAGATGCTGTTCATCTCGGCGGGCTTCGATGCCCACCGCGAAGATGATCTGGGCCAGCTCGGCCTGGTCGAGGCCGACTACGAGTGGATCACCCACCGCCTGGTGGAGCTGGCCAACCGCCACTGCAAGGGGCGGGTGGTGTCCTGCCTGGAGGGCGGCTATGCCTTGTCCGCGCTGGCACGCAGCGTGGTCACGCATGTGCGGGTGCTGGCCGACGTCTGATCAATGCAGGTCATTGATTCGCTGCCCGATCTGATCGACGCGATCACCCACCCGGCGGCGCTGGTCGAGCTGGCGGTGCTGGCAGCCTGCCTGGGCCTGGCCTGGGGCGTCGTGCGTCTGGCGCGGCGCGATCAGTCCAGCGGCATCCTGTTCGGTGAGCGCGGCTTCGACGGCGTTCTCTTCCCCCTGCTGATGCTGGGCCTGACCTTGCTGGCGCGCTGGCTGCTGGTCTCGCGCCTGCACCTCGCGGTGCTGAAACTGGCCGTGCCCATACTGGCCAGCCTGGCCATCATCCGCGTGGTGGTGCGGGTGCTGCACGTGGCCTTCCCCAAGTCGCTGCTGGTGCGCACGCTCGAGCGCACCGTGTCCTGGCTGGTGTGGATCGGCCTGGTGCTCTGGCTCACCGACCTGCTGCCCATGGTGCTGGCCGAGATGGAGTCGATCCGATGGCACATCGCCGGCAGCGCCGTGAGCCTGCGCAGCCTGGTCGAGGGCGCGCTCTCGGCCATGGTGGTGCTGGTGCTGATGCTGTGGCTGTCGGCCTCGATCGAGGCGCGGCTGATGGGCGCCGACAGCCTGAACCTGTCGGTGCGCAAGATCCTGGCCAATGCCACGCGCGCCTTGCTGCTGCTGGTGGGCCTGCTGCTGGCGTTGTCCGCCGCCGGTATCCCCTTGGGTGCGCTGTCGGTGTTCGGCGGGGCGGCCGGCGTGGGCATCGGCCTGGGGCTGCAGAAGCTGGCGGCCAACTACGTGTCGGGCTTCGTGATCCTGGCCGAGCGCTCGCTGCGCATTGGCGACATGGTCAAGGTGGACAACTTCGAGGGCCGCATCACCGACATCACCACCCGCTATACCCTGATCCGGGCGGCCAATGGGCGCGAGTCCATCGTGCCCAATGAACTGCTGGTGACGCAGCGGGTGGAGAACAGCTCGCTCGCCGACCCCCAGGTGGCCATGCTCACGGTGGTGCAGGTGGCCTACGGTACCGACCTGCCCGCGCTGATGCCGCGCCTGGTGGCCGCAGTGCAGGCCGTGCCCCGGGTGCTGACCGATCCCGGGCCTGCCGTGCAGCTGTCGCAGTTCGCCGCCGATGGCCTGGAGCTCACCGTCGTTTTCTGGATCGGCGACATGCAGAACGGGCAGGGCAATGTGCGCAGCGATGTCAACCTCGCGCTGCTCGCCGAGTTGAACGCCGCCGGCGTGGACATCCCATTCCCGCAAAGGGTGATCCGCCCGGCCTGAGATCACGGCGTCGGGCCGGCCATCGGGCGTCCGCCTGAGCAATCCTGCACAAGGCGCCCGGTTGCCGGGCTGATCGCAGCCACCGCAAGTGCCGATGACATGGGCACCACTCCACAGGCAGTACCCATGAATCTTGCGGGCCGATGGCTCGATCTGCAGCACGTCATCGGGCGCGGGCTGGCAAGCCTGCTGGCCTGGGCCGTGCTGTGCGGCGCCGCGGCCGCGGGCAGTGTCGAGCCCCTGCGCCTGGGCGCGGACACGCCGGTGGTGGAGGCCTGGCCCGCGCTGCGCGTGCTGGCCGACCCCGAGCAAAGGCTGGACGCCGCCGCTGCCCTGGCTGCCAAGGCGCGCTTCGAGACGCCCGATGTGCCCCGCGGCAATCTGGGCCCGCGTCGCGGTGTGACCTGGCTGCACCTGCCCCTGGCCATCGAGCCCGATGCGCCACCGACCTGGGCGCTGCGCCTGCACTATTCGATGCTGCACGAGGTGCAGGTGCATGTGTTCAACAGCACCGGCCACTTGGTTCACCAGGCGCGCCTGGGCGCCTTGATCCCCTTTGCCGAGCGCGAGCAGCAGACCCGCGCGCTCAGCACCCTGCTCGATCTGCCGCGCGGGCAGCGCTTCGACGTGCTGCTGCGGGTGGACACGCCCACGGCCATGCTGGTGCCCATCGCCTTGCTGCAGCCCAGCGCCCTGGGCATCGAGGAATCACGCGAGCAGGCGCTGCAGGGCTTGATGAGCGGGCTGTGGCTGTTCATGATCCTCTACAGCCTGGTGAACTGGCTGCACCGGCGCGAGACCCTGTTTCTGGCCTACGCCACGGCCTTGGTCTCATCCTGGCTGTTCTCGCAGGCCGTGTATGGCACGGGGCCGCAATACCTCTGGCCGCACAGCAGCTGGCTCACCGCCAACCTCTCGGCGCTGGCGCCCTTGTTCATGGTGCTGGCCAATGTGCACTTCTTCGTGGGCGCGCTGGACATGCGGCTGCACGAGCCGCGGGCAGCCCGGCTCATGGGCAGCTTCAGTGTGATGGCGGGCATCGTGGCGGGCCTGTTCATGCTCGATCTGGTGTCCTACCGCACGGCGGCCGTGTGCAGCATGGGCCTGGTGGTGGTGCACCTGGGTGTGGTGATCCCGGTGACGCTGCGTCGCATTCGCGGTGGTGACCGTGCGGCGATCTACCTGCTGGCCGGGGTGGCGATCTACATCGCTGGCGTGGGCCTGCTGCTCGGGCTGATGAGGGGCCTGGTGTCCGTCGGCTTCCTGAGCATGCATGGCGCACAGTTCAGTTTTGCCGCCGAGATGGTGTGCTGGCTGATGGTGCTGGGCGCGCGCCTGGAACACGTGCGCCTGGCGGCCGACGCTGCCAGGCACGAGCACAAGATGCTGCACCTGCTGGCCCATTCCGATGCCTTGACGGGCTTGCACAACCGGCGCGGGCTGCTGCAGGCGCTGGAGGCCGGCTCGAGCGACGGGCGGCCGCCCGTGCCCGGGCAACGCCTGGCTGTTTTCATGCTGGACCTGGACGGATTCAAGCCGGTGAACGACCGCTGGGGCCACGACACGGGCGACGAGTTGCTGCGCCAGGTGGCCCAGCGCCTGACGCATGCGGTGCGGCCCAGCGACGTGGTGGCGCGCCTGGGCGGTGATGAGTTCGTCGTGGCGGTGTTCGGCTTGTCGGACGAGGCGCAGGCCGAGCTCATCGGGCGCAAGCTGCTGGCGCAGTTTGGCGCGGCCTTCGTGCTGGGCGACGATCGCCGCGTGAGCCTCGGGGCCACCATCGGCTTTGCCACGGGGGCCTTGCCCCAGGTCGATCCGATCGATCTGCTGCAGCGTGCCGACGCCGCGATGTACGACGGCAAGCAATCGGGCAAGAACACGCTGGTGGCCGCGCCGGCCTGAAGCGGCCGACGCGCCCGGGCTGCCGCGATCAGGCCGAGATCAGGCCACCGTGACCGGGATCTTGCCGATCTTGGCCTGCCATTCCTTGGGCCCGGTGTTGTGCACGCTGGTGCCGGTGGAATCGACCGCCACCGTGACCGGCATGTCCTTCACGTCGAACTCGTAGATGGCTTCCATCCCCAGGTCGGCAAAGCCCAGCACCTTGGCGCCCTTGATGGCCTTGGCCACCAGGTAGGCCGCACCGCCCACGGCCATCAGGTAGGCGCTCTTGTGCTTCTTGATGGCCTCGATGGCCACGGGGCCGCGCTCTGATTTGCCGATCATCGAGATCAGGCCGGTCTGCGCCAGCATCATCTCGGTGAACTTGTCCATGCGCGTGGCGGTGGTGGGGCCGGCCGGGCCGACCACTTCGTCGCGCACCGGGTCCACCGGGCCCACGTAGTAGATGACGCGGTTGGTGAAATCGACCGGCAACTTCTCGCCCTTGGCCAGCATGTCCTGGATGCGCTTGTGTGCCGCGTCGCGGCCGGTGAGCATCTTGCCGTTGAGCAGCAGGGTCTGGCCGGGCTTCCAGCTGGCCACTTCGGCCGGCGTGAGCGTGTTCAGATCGACGCGCTGGCTCTTGTTGTAGTCCGGCGCCCAGGTGACGTCGGGCCACAGATCGAGGCTGGGCGGCTCGAGGTAGGCAGCACCCGAGCCGTCGAGCACGAAGTGCGCATGGCGCGTGGCCGCGCAGTTGGGGATCATCGCGATGGGCTTGCTCGCGGCATGGGTGGGGAAGGTCTTGATCTTCACGTCCAGCACCGTGGTGAGGCCGCCCAGGCCCTGCGCGCCGATGCCGAGTGCGTTGACCTTCTCGTAGAGCTCGATGCGCAGCTCTTCGAGCTTGCTCTGCGGGCCGCGCTGCAGCAGCTCGTACATGTCGATGTCGTCCATCAGCGCCTCTTTGGCCATCAGCACCGCCTTCTCGGCCGTGCCGCCCACGCCAATGCCCAGCATGCCCGGCGGGCACCAGCCCGCGCCCATGGTGGGCACGGTCTTGAGCACCCAGTCGACGATGTCGTCACTCGGGTTGAGCATGGTCATCTTGCTCTTGTTCTCGCTGCCGCCGCCCTTGGCCGCCACTGTCACTTCCACGGTGTTGCCGGGCACCACCTCCATGTGGATCACGGCGGGTGTGTTGTCCTTGGTGTTCTTGCGGGCAAAGATGGGGTCGTCGAGCACCGAGGCGCGCAGCACGTTGTCGGGGTTGAGGTAGCCGCGGCGCACGCCGGCGTTCACCGCATCGGCGATCGAGCCCGAGAAACCATCGAAGCGCACGTCCATGCCGATCTTCAAAAAGACGTTGACGATGCCGGTGTCCTGGCAGATCGGGCGGCGCCCTTCAGCGCACATGCGCGAGTTGGTGAGGATCTGCGCGATCGCATCCTTGGCCGCCGCGCTCTGCTCGCGCTCGTAGGCGCGCGCCAGGTGGGCGATGAAGTCGGCCGGATGGTAGTAGCTGATGTACTGCAATGCGGCAGCGACGCTGTCGACGAGGTCGTCGTGGCGGATCGTGGTGGTCATGGCATCGGCTTTCGAAAGCAGGGGATGGTCGTCGAGTTTAGCCACGCGGGCTTCTTCATCGCTGACGTGCATCACGGCCGCACTGTCACCCGCATGCCACGGCGGGCTCACCCGCTCGACTACGATGCGCGCTCGACCCGATGGAGTACACCGCGCATGGATGCCAAGAAAGTTCGCCCCGAAACACTCGCCGCCCAGGCCCTGGGCTGGATCGATGAACGCACGCGGGCGATCACGCCGCCCATCCACGTGTCGTCCACCTACCTGCGCGACCCGGACAACCAATACCGCTCGGGTCGCGTGTATGCCCGCGCCGACAACCCGGCCTTCGATCAGGCTGAAGGCGTGATCTGCGCGCTGGAGCAGGGCGCGCAGGCGGCGCTGTTTGCCTCGGGCATGGCCGCGGCCACGGCGGTGTTCCAGGCACTCTCGCCGGGCGACCACGTGCTGGCGCCCAAGGTGATGTACTGGTCGCTGCGCAACTGGCTGATGAACTTTGCCACCCACTGGGGCCTGCAGGTCGAGTTGATCGAGATGACCGACCCGGCGGCGGTGCGCGCGGCCATCCGCCCGGGGCAGACCAAGCTGGTGTGGATCGAGACGCCCGCCAACCCGCTGTGGACCATCACCGACATTGCCGAGACAGCCGCCATTGCACATGCGGCCGGCGCCGCGCTGGCGGTGGATTCCACCGTGGCCACGCCGGTGCTCACGCAGCCGCTGGCACTCGGCGCGGACATCGTGATGCACGCTGCCACCAAGTACCTCAACGGCCACTCCGACCTGATCGCCGGCGTGCTCGTCACGCGCGAGGACAACGAGCTGTGGCAACGCATCCGGAAGGTGCGCGCGCAGCTGGGCGGCACGCTGGGCTCGTTCGAGGCCTGGCTGCTGCTGCGCGGCATGCGCACCCTGCACCTGCGCGTGAACGCGGCCTGCGCCTCGGCGCAGCGCATTGCCGAGCACTTTACAGTGCACCCGCTGGTGCACAGCGTGCTCTATCCGGGCCTGCCGGGTGCGCCCGGGCACGCCGTGGCGGCGCGGCAGATGAAGGGCGGCTTCGGCGGCATGATGTCGCTGCGGGCCAAGGGCGGCGAGGCGGCGGCCATCGCCGTGGCCGCCCACACCGAGATCTGGAAGCGCGCCACCTCACTGGGTGGCACCGAGAGCCTGATCGAGCACCGCGCCAGCGTCGAGGGCGCGGGCACGCCGGCGCCGGCCGACCTGCTGCGCCTGTCGGTCGGCATCGAGGCCACCGACGACCTGATTGCCGATCTGGAGCAGGCCCTGCGCCGCGCTCACGCCTGACGCCATCGCATGGCGCTCATCCCCGAGATCGTCGACCAGGCCCAAGGCATCGCGCAACTGCGGCGCGACATCCATGCCCACCCCGAGATGGGTTTCGAGGAGCTGCGCACCGCCGAGCTGGTGGCGCAGCGCCTCGGCGCCTGGGGCATCGAGGTGCACCGTGGCATGGCGCAGACGGGTGTCATCGGGGTGGTCAAAGGGCGCGACGGCGGCGCCTGCGGCCGGGCCGTGGGCCTGCGTGCCGACATGGACGCCTTGCCGGTGCTCGAGGAAAACCGCTTCGCCCACGCCAGCCAGGTGCCCGGCACCATGCACGCCTGTGGCCACGACGGCCACACCGCGATGCTGTTGGCGGCAGCGCAGCACCTGGCCCGCACGCGCGATTTCGACGGCAGCGTGGTGCTGATCTTCCAGCCCGCCGAGGAGGGCCGGGGCGGGGCGCAGGCCATGGTGGCCGAGGGCCTGTTCGAGCAGTTCCCGATGGAGGCCGTGTTCGGCCTGCACAACTGGCCCGGCTATCCGGTGGGCAGCCTGGCGGCCAGCGCCGGGCCGGTGATGGCTTCGGCCAGCACCTTCTGCATCACGGTGCGCGGCCGGGGCAGCCACGCTGCACTGCCGCACCTGGGCATCGACCCGGTGCCCGTGGCCTGCCAGATCGTGAGCGCCCTGCAAACCATCGTCAGCCGCAACATGCGGCCGCTGGACACCGGCGTGCTGTCGGTCACCATGCTGCATGCCGGCGAGGCCACCAACGTGGTGCCCGACAGCTGCCGCATCGAGGGCACGGTGCGCACCTTCCGGGGCGAGGTGCTCGATCTGATCGAGCGCCGCCTGCGCGAGATCGCCAGCCAGACCTGCGCCGCCTTCGAGGCCGATTGCGAGATCGACTTTCAGCGCCGCGCCCCGTCGGTGATCAACCACGAGCGCGAGGCGGCGGTGGCAGCGCAGGTGATCGCCGACATCGTCGGCCCCGAGTTGGCCCGCGTGCAGGAGCCCAGCATGGCCTCGGAGGACTTTGCCTACATGCTGCAGGCCAAGGCCGGCTGCTACGCCTTCATCGGCAATGGCGAAGGCGACCACCGCCACCCGGGCCACGGCGCCGGGCCCTGCATGCTGCACAACCCAAGCTACGACTTCAACGACGCGCTGATCCCGCTGGGCGCCACCTACTGGGTGCGGCTGGCGCAGACCTGGCTGGCCGAGCCGCGCGACTGAAGGGCCGCCGCGCGCATCAGTGCTTGCCGCTCTCGCCGTGCGCCGGATCCACCGGGTGCATGATGCGATCGGCCATCGCGATGGCCATGGCCGAGAACAGGAAGGCCACGTGGATCAGCGTCTGCCACATCAGCACCTTGTCGGTGTAGTTGGCGGCGTTGATGAAGGTCTTGAGCAGGTGGATGGAGCTGATGCCGATGATGGCGGTGGCCAGCTTCACCTTCAGCACCGAGGCGTTCACGTGGTCCAGCCACTCGGGCTGGTCGGGGTGGCCTTCCAGGCGCAATCTCGAAACAAAGGTCTCGTAGCCGCCCACGATCACCATGATCAGCAGGTTGGAGATCATCACCACGTCGATCAGTGCCAGCACCACCAGCATGATGATGGTCTCGTTCAAGTGCGTGATCGGC
>Ga0268298_10005582_pt1 | contig 11726 bp, 12 predicted proteins | sample WWTPWeurt_MetaG_FD_194462 | JGI IMG/M metagenome (GOLD analysis project Ga0268298, IMG submission 194462) | Activated sludge microbial communities from WWTP in Nijmegen, Gelderland, Netherland - WWTP Weurt | ecosystem: Engineered > WWTP > Aerobic digester > Activated sludge | place...
CAAGTGTTTGCCATCTTGAGCTATTAAGGACATACCAAGAACACCCGCTACCCCCAGGGGCAAAGATCTGTGTTGTTGGTTGTGGGCAAGATCCAATTGAGTTGAAAATCTTTGCTAAACTAAAGGCTGAAGGAAAATTGCCAAACGATTGTATTATTGAAATGTTTGATATGCTGTCGGCCGAGGGTCTTGCAGTTGACTATTCTAACCCCGAAGAAAATAGCCTATCTAGGGAAGGGGCAAAACTAGATTTAAATGTAAGATTCTATCCAGGAGTTAGGCTTGTTGACTGGGTGGAAAATAATGCCGGGAAATATCAAACTGTGACTCTAATTGGTTCGGTTCATAATAATGACCCAAATCAGCTCCATTGGCTATCTGATTTTGTAGCTCTCAAGCGGCTCCTAAAACCTGGAGATGGATCTAACTTGGTGGTAGACACTGCTAACTTAGAGAATCTCGCGGAGCAAAACCCTCACTACCAAGCTTGGGTAAATTATCATCAAGAACACCCAGAAGCGCCAGTTGGTAGTCGGCGCTCAGCACACATGGATGCTTACGCCCAAATCTTTCCTAAATACTATTTTAGGGCAATTAACTCGCTCTTGGGATTTAAACACTCAAGGCCTGTAATTTGGGATGCAGGCGGAAAATATCGTTCACTCTGGATCGAGGAAAACACTAATCAAGAAATCACTCCACTGGCCAGGACTGTTCTCAAAATCATGACGACAGCTTACTCAAAAAATGCTCATCCACCGAGTCCATCGATAGTCTCATAAGAGACTGCATTGTTTTTGCGAGGTCGGGATGCTGAATTAGGATTGCGCTAAAATCTCCTTTCGAGAAACTCATCAAAGCAATCTTGTCATCCCACGAGTCAAACTCAGCAGGCATCGGGTACTTAGCCGGATCCACTAAATACTTTTTCTTCAAATCTAGTTGTTCGGTGGCCTTTAATTCTCTTGCCCTAGGAGAGTCAGGAGAAATAGTTCTCGCTAATATTTTATTCTTAATTCTCAAGGGTTTGTATTTATTTATTATCTCTTCATAAAACCTCTTATCAGGAGCTTCGTTTCCTACAGCAGACAAAACTTCACTCTTTCCTTCTTTGTATACCTCATCAAACACCATTCTAAGTCCCGAAAGCCCAGAGTAATACTGCACCACTGGCTTACCAATTTTTTCTTTATATGATCTACTCATCTCTGGTAAAACTTGTTCATATAAAGCCTGTGTCGTCAGGATAGCCCTCTTTTGTTCCTTTAACATTAACTCCAGAGACTCTGGTGGTGCTGGAACATAATACCTCTTTCCATCACTCGTGCTTATGGTTATCAGCCCTCTTCGTTGTAAAGATTTAAGTAGGGCAAAAGTATTTTTCTTTTGCCTCCCTACTTTCTCTATCTCTCCACCAGTCAGTTTCCCTTGTTCGAGCAATAAGTCGTAGATTAAAGCCTCTTTATCAGAAAGTCCCATTGTAACTAGTAGTTGCTTTCTGATCTCTTTTTGGACGCTCATTCCACCAATAATACAATAAATATTTAATAAGTCAACAAGTTTTGACCGATTATATATCTGGATAATAACTAATATTGACTCTATATCTCATAGACTATAGGATACACACATTAATTAGCAAAAGGTTATTGTTATGAGTAATCAAGAAAACTTCATCGATGTAAAAGTTAATTGGAACGTAGTAAAAGAGCGTGCGAATACGGCGTTTGTACAACTTAACAATCCAGAGCTTCGGTCACGAGCTTCATCAGCATTCTTGTCTATTTGTTTGATTGCTGGAAGCATCTTTGCCTATTCACTCTATGAACAATACTTAGACACAGAACGCGTCATCGGGCAAATTTCCTGCGGCAACGGTCAAAATGACAATATATTTTTTGAAGAAGATGGGGTTCCTTTATATAAGTCAAAAAAAACGGTCGCATCTGAAGCCGGTCTTTGGTATGGGCCAGCAAGGGATTCTCGTCAGATGGCTATTCCTGGTAGCTATGACGTAGTAATTGATAATCGTGGGGAGGTCTCTGCTCGCTCAGTTACTGGCGACGAGAGCTATCCCATCACTCACACAAATTCTCGCGGAAATCCGTTTAAAGATGATGATAGATATGCATTAGAAAACGATGGCGATATTAGGGTTGGGTCAGCAGTAATTCACACCGAGTCGATGGAAGATCATTTACTAGAACAACTATGTAATCAGGTTATCAACCAATATTCTCAGGGCAGTGAAGCGGTGCTGGCTGACGGCTCTACTGCTGGGCTCCTACCAGACAATCCTGCACTTGCCCTAGTCTCCCGACAACTATTGGATTATGGTGATCAACAATGTCCAGGATGGGAGTTTGCCACCCTCGCACCTTGGAATCAATATACCCTCAGAGAAATTACTGCTAGTTCCATAGCAAGTGGAAAAACTCCCTGCGAAGACTAAACAACTAAAAATATCGAGGATAAAAATACATGACAAGCGAAGAGCGTTTTATTAACTGGGAAGTTCCCAAGAACTGGACCATAAAGCATAAGGCTGAGATTAATAGGGCGATCAAGAGCACAGCAAGCTTGGTTGGACTACTAACTTTAGTTGGTATCGCCTATCAACTTGGAGAATTAAATGGTCGGCGAAACTCAGAAATCTCTAGCACAACAGCGGCTCAGGCCACTTCGGAGGTAGATTGGCGGTTGGCGGAGGCTTCTGCTCTAGTAACTACGATAAATGAAAATAGTAGTGCCTGTGGCGATGCCGTAGTAACTGAATGGAGACAGGGAGGGATATATGCGGACAAAGGGGTCAATTACGAAAACCTAATAATTTTTGGCGATTATCCTAGCGCCCACATTACTGACTCTCGTATCGTAATTAAATCAGGAGACCAGTCTGTCGCCTCAGAACCCCTCTCGTTTGCTAGTACATTTAGAGTGTGGTTTATATCAGACAAATCACCAAATGGAGACAAGGTTCCAGCACCAGAATGCTCGAAGGATTCATATACTTCTGGGTGGTACGAGAGAGATTCTGAAGGCAACCTAGAGCTAGTTACAGAACAAGAGATGTTGTGTATGACGCTTCTCGAAGGAATGATTACTCACTTTAATTACCAAGATATAGAAAATCAATGTCAATCTTATTGGGAAAAATAAATATGGAACTGTCATTAACATATAATCAAGATTTTAATTTACGCGCAAGAGATGGAGTCTCAAATTTATTGGATCTACTTGAAAGTAGAGAGGAATTTCCTAGGATGGATCCTTTTTCGTTGGCAGTTGCTCAGTCAATGCTAGACTCAGTTTTGTCATGGAAAACAATAGTAACTAGCCCAGGCATCTCGTCAATATTGGACCCAGAAACACTAGATGAGCAAAAAACAATTGTTGAAAAGAACATAATCTTTGCCGAGCAGGCAATCCTATATTTACTATTTGTCAATGATGAAGACAAATACATGATATAAACATACTATGACACCAGACAACCCAATTGACGCTCTTGAACTAAGAAAAAGAATAGATCCAAATTACGAAAAACCTAGCAAGAACGAGGTGTGGACGTCTGAGCAAACTAGCCAACTAATTGGTGGTGCTAGACAAAGCGAGCGCCTATCTACTAGTCTAGCTCATTACACCTCAAGTCCTACATACTTTGGAGAAAAAACACCTCCCTGGGCAATAGCTGTGGCTAATGGTGAGAACAAAGAACACGATGCCTTGTATAACCAGGCTAGAGTTGAGGTGGCAATCAATGGCATTATTCATGATCTCAAGCTAGGTGAGATGACTAATCTAGAGAATCATAAAACCATTAGCGGTATTCTAACCCGTGCCGCAAATATTGATCCTGATAGGCATCTTATAATTCACAGCAGCTTAACAAACATAAATCACCCTTCTTGGCTTAAAGAAAATAAATCATTTCGGCAGGTCTTGTTTGCTCTAGATCAAGAGATTAATGATTGGAGTGGCAATATTGAAAAAGGCATACAACCCATTCCCGTATCGGAGCAGCATCATCGGCTGGCCGCGTATCAAGCTTTAATATACGAAGCATATATGCAAGGAGATGTTGGTCGTGATACAAACGCGCGGGCATATGTAGATACTTTAATTAACAAAATTATCCACGACGACAAACGGCATCCAAATCTCGACAAGCTCGAAAAGTTTTTAGCGATAGTTGGGGCATTAAAAGTCAAAACAATTCAGTCCCCCGGCAAAGAAATGAATATTTCCCGTTAACTTAATCGAAAGTGGTCCTGGTCAGTTATAATATTCACATGATCCCCCACTCCCGCAAATTCCCTCTCCGCACCGAATTTTTGAGATTCCGCTCCCGCGCCAAAAAATCTGTGACCCCACTATTTACCATTTATTATCTACTATCTACTAAACGAGACAGCAGGCTTGCCATCACTGTTCCCAAAAAGGTGAGCAAGCTAGCAACCACCCGCAACTACCTCAAACGCCTCGCCTATGACACGCTCTGGTCTCAAATTAAAAATCAAAAAATAGACGCGGTGGTGGTCTTTAAACCCTCACCATTAAAAAAATCCCCCCTTACCACCCAACAGATCTTAATCGAACTATCCTCCATTCGTTATTCGTAATTCGATATACATGTATATAATCTATCGTCACCTCTCTCCTTATCTCAAAACCGTGGTTCAGAACCTGGGTCTCTCTACTGGTCGCTGTCGCTACAACCCGACCTGTTCGCTATACGCCAAACAAGCTATAAATAAACACGGACTTCTAAAAGGTGCTTGGTTATCTGCGCTTAGGCTGTTAAAATGTCACCCATGGAGCAAGGGTGGCTATGACCCTGTCCCCTAACTTTATAAACTTGCAACTTTTTACTTAACAACTAATATGTACAACCAATTCATCTATCAACCAATTTTAAATACCCTTACTTGGCTATACTCAGTGATGGGTAATAACCTTGGTCTTGCCATTATTGTCTTGACTCTCCTTATTCGGACCGTTTTAATTCCCTTCACCCTTCCTCAAATGAAGTCAGCCAAAAAGATGGCCACCCTCAAGCCTGAGCTTGATGCACTAAAGCGCAAGTATGGTGGTGATAGTAAGCTCCTCCAGCAAAAAACCCTCGAGCTCTATCAGAGGAATAAGATCAATCCCGCGGCTGGCTGTCTCCCCTTTATTGCTCAGTTTGTAGTTCTTATTGCGCTTTACCAGGTTTTTATGCACACCTTGGGGGGGAATGGAATGGGTAATATTAATTCCATCTTCCTCTGGTGGGATTTAAAAATAAAAGATTCTACCTATGTACTTCCTGTGCTCGCTGGGATTTTGCAATTTATTATGTCTGTAACCCTACTCCCAGCCATTGAAAACGAGCCAAATAAACGCGAGGGGACCAAAGATCAGAAAGAGGATGTCGCCGAGATGGCACAGAGTATGCAGCAGCAAATGGTCTTTATGATGCCTATTATGACCGTTATTTTCTCTCTTCAATTTCCTTCTGGACTCGCTCTATACTGGGTTATCACTACTGCCTTCTCCCTTGTACAGCAACTAGTTGTTTCCGGCCCAGGTGGCCTGTCTCCATACTGGGTCAAAATTAGTAAAATGTTTAATAAATAATAAGGAAAAACATGCAACACCAAGACTTAATCAATCAATTTTTTAACTACTTTGGTCTAACCAATGAGCAGATTCATATCACAGAAGGAGAAGACCTACTCACGATCACTCTCGACGTACCAAGCACCGAATCTGGACGCTTTATTGGCCGCTATGCCGGAACTCTCGACTCCCTCCAGCTAATACTCTCTCTCATGATCAACAATGGCAAAACTACCCACCTTCATGTCTCTGTTGACGTTGGTGGCTACCGCACAGAGCGACAAAGTGTGTTGGAAAGCATGGCTGAGCGTCTAAGTACCGCAGTCTTAGAAACAAACGCCCCCCACGTCTTCCCTCCCTTAAGCTCCACCGATCGGCGCGCCATCCACCTCCTCTTCCAAGACCATGACAGTCTTACCACCTACTCTGAGGGTACGGGAATTGACCGCCGTCTTATCTTGGCTCCCAAGAACTAGACGAATCCTGTTGTTTCTCATCCTTCTCCTCTCCTCCACCCAGCTCGGGCTTCATTTCTGGCCTAGTTCGTCGCTTGTTTATGGGATTAGGGTCGACTACCTCTCCCCAACCATCTACTTTCTAGACTTTTTAATGATGTTCTATCTATTGTTAAACAGATTAACGGATTTATGGCTTTACAGCGCTCAATATTTTGTTGTTGTTCTCTTATCAAATCTTGTCTTCAGCGCCAATCCCCTTGCAACTCTGTCCTGGTCTCTTCACTTCTTTTTGTACGCGATCTTTGTAGCCTCAATTAAATTTGAGAATTTGACCAGCCCGCCTCATTTTACGAAGCATTTCAGGCAGGGAATTTGGGATTTGGGATTTCCCCTCATTCTCTCCTCTTTCTTCCAACTCACACTAGCAGCACTCCAAGTCTATCTTGGTCACTCGCTCCAAGGGCCGTTCTACTACCTTGGTGAGCGGATGGTGTCTGTTGGGCAGCCTGCGGTCGCCCTTAGCTCGTTTATGGATCAAGTGTTGCTCCGCGCCTATGGCACATTCGGCCATCCCAACGTCCTTGCTGGTTGGCTAGTGATTGTTTGTCTTATTATTCTCCGTCTAAAGCCTAAACCACTTGTTCGTTATATACTACTCATGATTCCCGCTATCGGCATTCTCCTCACCCAGAGTCGCTCTGCCGCCCTGGCCTTTTTTGGGCTAGTCATTCCATGGTATTTATTAATATCACTCCGCTCCCGCCTAATTTACTATGCCTCCCTCTTAGTGCTTGTTTCATTCAGCTTGTCATTTGTCTCGCCGTCTCGCTCAGATCTTTCGCTCACCGAGCGTCTTGATTTACAACGGCTCTCTCTCCAGGTTACTCCGCAGTATCCACTCTTTGGCACAGGGGCTAACGCCAGTATCCCTACTTATCCTGACACCGACCCTAGTTTCCGTCTCCTCCAGCCCGACCACAACAGTTTTACTCTATTTATATCTTGGTTTGGCTTGGCTGGGATAATCACAATCATTTACTTGATACGGATTTACGGATTTAAGGATTTACGGGTTTACGATTTTTTCCCTTTAATTCCCCTCTTGCTTCTCGACCACTACTTGCTCACTTCTCCCCAAGGCTTGTTAATCCTCCTCATATATCTCAAAGTAGTAAACTACTCTCATGTTAAAAGCCATCGCCAGTAATACTGTTGCCCAGCTGGTCTCCAAATTTTTTGGAGCCGGGCTAACCTTTATTATCACTGTCCTCATAATCCGACTAGCTAGTCCCACCGTTTTTGGTGACCTAACTAAGTCCTTAGTCTTAATCGGCCTCGGTTTTACCCTCGCCGATTTTGGTTTAAATGCTGTCACCGTTCGTAGCCTGGGAATGGGCAATAGTCTTGTAAAAGAATTTTCTACCCTCCTCTACACCCGCTTATCACTTTCTTTAATTATTCTAATTATCCTCAATTTTGCACTCTATATCTTACCAGATGCCTATAGTCTCTCTATCCGCGGCGTCTTTTTACTGGGTTCTACCTCTCTTGTTTTTCAGGGCATTTATACCACCTGTAATGCCATCTTTCAGCATCAGCAAAACTACTGGCTCTCGACCATTTCAACAATACTAGGGGTCACTGTTAACGCAGGATTAACTTACTATTACCTGGTGACTTCCCCCACCCTCGCCCATTTTTTGCTCGCCACCACAATTGGTTATTTTGTCATGGCTGCAGCCTCCCTAGGTTTAGTGGGCATTAAACCTGCCTCTATTAAGTTGGTGGGCATTGTACGCTTACTCAAAACCGCCGCTCCCCTCGGCGCCATCCTCTTGGCGAGCGTTGCCGGCAGCAAATTAGACACCCTCGTTTTAGGTTCTTTCTGGCCCAGTAGTGTTGTGGGTGAATACGGCTTTGCCTATCGCATTTTTGACGTTTTACTGGTAGTTCCCGTCTTTTTAACAAATGCCCTCTACCCCCATCTTGTGAGTGTCAAAAAAAGCACCAACCTCACCTTTTTTAAAACCGGTCTGGGAATTATGTTCCTTGCTGGGCTAATTTTAGCTCTTATTTCCTATCTCGCCTCACCCCTTCTTAATATTATTCGCCCAGGATTAAAAGACGCTATCCAGTCGATCAAGCTATTGTCTCTCGGTCTCCCATTCTTTTTTACGACTGCCCCATTAATGTGGTATTTAATCGCCCAACGCCTCGAAAAAAAAGTGCTCTACACCTATCTTCTTGCGACGTTTTTTAACCTATTCGCCAACCTACTCCTCGTCCCAATTTATGGTCTTAGTGCCTCGGCAATAATTACTGGGTTTACAGAGCTTTTAATTTTTATCTCCCTCTTGTATCATGCACTCAAGTTAAATCAAACAAATAACTAGGCGCAAATACTCATGACTAAACTACTTCTCCAGTGCGATGGTGGTTCACGCGGCAATCCAGGTCCCGCAGCTTATGGCTATGTCGTCTACGATATTTCTGGCCTGTCCGCCGGAGCCGAAGCGAGGGTGGATGCGGCAATTGTTCTGGAAAAATGCGGTAATTATCTCGGCAATACCACCAACAACCAAGCTGAGTATGAAGGGTTACTCGCCGGCTTAACTTGGATTTACAATCATCATCCCGACGCCACCGTTGAAATCAAGATGGACTCCCTCCTCATTGTTAATCAAATCAAAGGCCTGTATAAGGTAAAAAGTCCTGACTTATTCCCCAAATATCAGGCGGTAAGGGCATTAATCTCTAAACTAACATCAGTCACAATCGCTCATACTTATCGCGAAGGAAATTCCTTAGCAGATAGTCTCGTTAACCAAGCATTAGATGCACACCTGTAATTAAGCTCCCCAAACAGAAAAACATCACTCCGCCACCCCCTAAGTTGGGTGTGACTTATTGGGTATTTCTAAAGTTATAAGTCATTAAATCGCTAAAATAGTGCAAAATGAGAAAAGATTGTCTCCAGGCATTACGAACGTGTAAAAAAAGTAATAACAAGCTAATAGTCTTATACAAGGCTAGAAGTATTCAAAGCCAAACGACGAAAAAAAAGTACAAACAGCAAGAGTAGGGGAATGAGTAAGTTATATGGGTCTTAAGTGTGTGTTTGCAACTTGGGATTTGTTATTTCTGATTAAGCATTTAAAATAAAGCTATGTCTGCCCCAAGATTTGCGGTTGAAGCCGTGCGCGGTAATGTTGGCGTTCTCACAAACAACACTGTCTTTGCGTCAAAAATTAAAATCGTGGCGGAGCAAAACAACCTCGAGCTAACTACATATTCGCCAGAAGAAATTAAAGATACCCAATTAGGCAGTATTGCCACACATGACAGCTGGCTAGTATTTCTCGATCACGACATGGCCACTTTCTTTATAGGGTCGGGTAGGGGAGTATGGGAGGCACTTACTACCTATCCTCATCCACATTTGTATATTGTTGAGCGCTCTTGGGCTCAGCTCCCTCTGGAGCTACCGACTCACTCCACCCTAATCTTGCTGGGCGAGTACCTCGGACTTGATCAACTAGGCTCTCCAACTCTCAAATCTCTTAGAGAGCAGCTAGATGGTGAGGAAGGTTGTGTGCTAGGGGAGGGGGGGCTCTCTAACCTTCATCTAATGAGCGAAGATTATGTGGTATCCGCCCTAGTTCTCCTTCTTTCTAGTCAGAGTGAAGTGCCACGCCTTAATCTTGGGAATGTAGATGGGGTATCTTTGACCAGTTTGCTCCAACTCTACAGCGAAACCAAAAAACAACCACTTAAATTAGAATATCGAGACGACGGCGTCAAAAGCCCAGTCCCGGCTAGTTTTTATCGCTCTACCCATGCTGTATTTGAAAGTTTGCAAAAGGAGAGTACTCTCGACTTGTTCTTAAACCACCTGCACACTCAAAAAGTCAATCAGACAATCAAAGTCACCCCCCAACCCAACCCACCCGTTGTTTCTAGCAAGCCAGTGCTTCAACAAATACCTAGCCCTCATAAAAACGAAACAATGTATATTCCTCCAGTGACTCGGCTGCCCAAGCTAGTTCGGGAGAGCGCTCCCAAGTTGCCTCCTCAAAAAACCTACAATCTCTCGGACCTCGAGTTTGTCCCAAATGTTACTCCGCAAAAAAAACTCAAACTTAAACCTCCTCGTTTTCTCAAAAACAAGTCTCTCAAAATCGCGGGTAGGGGATTACTCTTTGGCTTCATTTTTTACCTTGGATCGCTCGCCCTAGCCCTTGGTATTACTTGGGTTACTATCAATAATTACAAAAGCCAATTTCGTAGTGGTTCCATCGAAAACTTCTCCTCTAATCAAATCGCCAAACTAGCTGCGACCTACCTCTATACCAATGCGATTGCTTTCGGCGCCAAAGAGCCGGCGCTTCTCCTTGATGCTTACCAACAAGCGCTAGAGGTTGGCGACACGACCTCAAGCCTAGCGCGTAGCGCAAAAGATATTTCGACCCACATTCTCGGTAGCGATGATATAAATCTTGCAGGAACACTCACAACCACGCGCCTTGATGTTGAGAATCTCTACCAACAACTCTCACTTTTGGATGGGACTCTTCCAGGAGTCACCCCCAAGTTGCTCGCTAGGTTTGAAAGTGACTACCAATCCCTAAAAAATCTTCTTCCCACCCTCAAAAAAAATACGCTCTTAGGTAAGGGAGTCTTTAGTATTTTGCCTGACCTCATTAGTCTAAATGACCGCGCAAAATATCTAGTTCTCTTCCAAAATAACATGGAGCTAAGAGGTACCGGTGGCTTTATTGGCAGCTATGGCATTCTTTCGTTTGAAAAAGGTAAGCTTTATGACTTTCAGGTTTACGACGTCTATACCGCCGACGGCGCGTTAAAAGGTCATGTTGAGCCGCCCGCTCCTATTAAGAATATTCTTGGTGAAGCCAAGTGGTATTTGCGCGACAGCAACTTTGATCCAGATTTTCCTACAAGTGCTAGACGCGCTGAGTGGTTCTTAAAAAAATCGATGAATCAGGATGTTGTCGGTACTATTGCTATCAATCTCGAAACCCTGCGCTTACTTCTAAAAGGCATTGGCCCACTCGAACTCAGTGATTACGGTGAAACCATTAATGACGGGAACCTTGCTGAGCGTGCGCAATTTCACGCTGAAGTTAATTTTTTCCCAGGTAGTACCGCCAAAAAAGAATTTTTAAGTAGCGTCGCCGACGCACTTTTTGCAAAGCTAAAAACCGCCGACGCTAAAACTCTTCTTAATGTTGGTAGCGCTCTGATGACCTCTCTCGAAAGTAGCGATACTCAGATTAGTGTAACTAGCGCCGGCTCCGAGCGGATCTTAGAGACACTTGGTTGGAATGGTGCCGTCGAAAGTAAGCCTTGTCCCACCACCCCTTGCTACGACGACTACCTCTACAGCGTCGATAGTAATTTTGGGGTTAACAAAGCTAATTTTTACGTAACCAAAGAAATGAACCTCGATGTTAGTCTCAGTAAAGATGGAACTCCAACCCACACACTCCAAACCACATGGAAAAATGCCGCAACCAGTAACGCTTGGCCTGCAGGCTCCTACAAAAACTATGCCAGACTTTATTTACCACCCTCATCCAGCGTTCAGCAGGTTAAAATCGGAGACAATGTACTCAGTAACACTGAGTACACCGTAAGCGCGGAACATGG
>Ga0268298_10005583_pt1 | contig 11725 bp, 14 predicted proteins | sample WWTPWeurt_MetaG_FD_194462 | JGI IMG/M metagenome (GOLD analysis project Ga0268298, IMG submission 194462) | Activated sludge microbial communities from WWTP in Nijmegen, Gelderland, Netherland - WWTP Weurt | ecosystem: Engineered > WWTP > Aerobic digester > Activated sludge | place...
AAACCGAGGAAAAAGCCCGGATCGACGCCGAGGAACGTGCGCGGCGCGACGCGGAAGAAAAGATCCGGCGCCAGGCCGAAGAGAAGGTCCGCCGCGAACTCGATGAAAAGGCCCGCCGCGAAGCCGAGGAAAAGGCCCGCATCGACGCCGAGGAACGTGCGCGGCGCGAAGCGGAAGAGAAAGTCCGGCGCCAGGCCGAAGAGAAAGCCCGCCGCGAAGCCGAGGAAAAGGCGCGCATCGAGGCCGAGGAGCGGGCGCGCATCGAGGCGGAAGAACGGGCGCGGCGCGAAGCGGAAGAAAAAGTCCGCCGCGAAGCCGAGGAAAAGGCCCGCCGCGAAGCCGAAGAAAAGGCGAAACGCGCAGCAGTCGAAAAGATTCGCCGCGAGGCGCTGGAAAAGTTCCGCCGCGAGGAGGAGGAGAAAGCCCGGCGCGCGGCCGAGGAAAAGGCGCGCATCGAGGCCGAGGAACGCGCGCGCATCGAAGCCGAAGAACGGGCGCGCATCGAAGCCGAAGAACGGGCGCGGCGCGAGGCGGAAGAAAAACTGCGGCGCGAGGCGGAAGAAAAGCTGCGGCGCGAAGCCGAGGAAAAGGCCCGCATCGAGGCCGAGGAACGGGCGCGGCGCGAAGCGGAAGAAAAACTGCGGCGCGAGGCCGAGGAAAAGGCCCGCATCGAGGCCGAGGAACAGGCGCGGCGCGAAGCCGAGGAAAAGGCCCGCATCGAGGCCGAGGAACGGGCGCGCATCGAGGCCGAAGAACGGGCGCGGCGCGAAGCGGAAGAAAAGCTGCGCCGCGAGGCCGAGGAAAAAGCCCGCCGCAAGGCCGAGGAGAAGGCCCGTCGCGAGGCGGAGGAAAAGGCCCGGCTGGAGGAAGAGGAACGCGACCGGGAGCGGATCCGGCAGCGGGTGCTGGAGCGCCAGGCGACCCGCAAGCGCCAGTCGCGCGTGGTGGCGGTGGTGCTCGCCATCGTCCTGCCGATTGCCGCCCTGTACCTGATCAGGTTCGTGCCCCTGGACGGCAAGCGCCAGGCCTTCGAGACCATGGCCGCCAGCGCCCTGGGTGTCGGCGTCAAGGCGGGTCGCGCGCATGTCGAACTGGTGCCCAAAGCCAGGCTCATCGTCGAAGACGTCATCCTCGGCGATGGGGATACGGGTGCGAAGGTCAAGCGCGTGGTCCTCGGCGCGCCGTTCTCGGTGCTGTGGGGGATGCCCGCCGAGTTCGATTCCCTGCACCTCGACGAAGCCCGGTTGCCGCTCCCCGCGCTGATGAACCTGCTGGGTACGGGCAGCGGCAAGCTGCCGCTCACGGCGGGCGCATTCACCGCCAGTGGCCTGGTCCTCGCCACCGAGCCGAATCTGCTGCCGCCGCTGGGGGTCGAAGCCAAGGTGTCGGCTGGACAGCTGGTGGAATTCACCGCGCAAGCCAACGACGCCGATTCGGGCAAGGTCACGCTGGGCGGAACGCGCGGAACCGGCGCCTGGACGGTAAACCTGGCTGCGGAACGCTTCGACCTGCCGTTTGCAGCAAAGCTCAAGCTGACCGACTTCTCCGCCAACGGGCAGCTGTCGCCCGACCGCCTGGCCATAAGCGGGTTCAAGGGCTGGCTGCACAGCGGGGAATTCGGCGGCAGCGCGACGCTGACCTGGCAGGGGAACTGGAAGCTCGGCGGCAAGATTGCGGCAACACGCGCCAGCGCGGCCGGGGTTGCGCCGGGCTGGTTCAAGGATGGCGTGTTCGATGCGCAGGGCGAGGTCGTCGGCGTTGCCGCGAAGGTCCAGGAACTGCTGCCCAGGGCACAGCTCCAGGCGCAGGTCACCATGTCGCGCGGGGTTCTCGCCGGCGTCGACTTCGACCGGCTGTTGCAGGGCCAGGGCCAGGGCGAGCAGTTCGCCTTCGAATCGCTCAAGGCCAACCTGCTCTACGACGCCGGACGCATCGAAGCTTCGGAGATCCGGCTCACCGCGGGCGAACTGGTCGCCACCGGCGCGGTTTCCATCGCCGCCGACCAGAGCGCGCGCGGCCGGGCCGCCGTCGAGGTGAAGTCGGCGCGCCTCAGCGCACGCCTGTCGATCGGCGGAACCGCCGCGGCCCCGCGCTACCAGCGCTGAGCGCAAGGCGCGGCGGGCGGGCGCCGGCGCCGGTCAGGGGCGGGCCAGGTAGGCCGCCCGGATCGCTTCGATCCTCTCCCGGTTCACCCCGAAATCCTCGCGCCCGAGGCGGCTGGCGCTGCGCAGGTCGATCACGCCGAGCGCCGGATTCGCCCAGAACTCCAGGTCATCGACGAATTTCATCCAGCGTGTCTCCGCTTCGGCATGGAGGTAGTCCGGCCGTCGTTCCACCACCCTGACGCCCGGCATCGACGCCAGCACGGCGGCGAGCGCCTGCAGCGAGCCGTCTGCAGAGCCGTGCTGCAGCGGCAGCGGCTTGATGTCCGCATAGGCCCGCTGCGGATGCTGCGGGTACAGCGCGGCCTGGCTGGAAACGCTGTTGCGGGTTGGCGCGGGCGGTTTGAGGCGGCCATTGCTGATGCCGATGTCGGCGGGACGACTGCCGCCGAAAATGCCGACCTGGATCGCGATCACCAACGCCACGAGCATGCCGCAGAATACGAAGAGCACGGTTTTCATTCGCGGGATGGCCGCGTGGCGTCGCGCGGTGTCCGCGTGAACTGCCGGATCAGAGCCCGGCGCATATTTCTTCCACGGACAGCACCCGTGCGAACAGGCCATTGAGCGCGGCAAGAAATGCGGTTTGCACGTTCTCCGCGGATACGGTGGCGCCACCGAATGACAGTGCCTTCGTCGCGCACGCATCATGCGCCAGAAGGCACTGGAAGCCCAGGTCGGCAGCGGCGCGCGTGCTTGTGTCGATGCACATCTGGGTCATCATGCCGGCGATGACAAGCCGGGTGACCTCATGCCGGCGCAGATGTTCGAGCAGCGGTGTGTCACGGAAGCTGTTCGGGAAATTCTTCCGCAACACCGTTTCGCCGGCATGCGGCGCCACGCATTCGTGTATTTGAACTCCCGCCGTATCCGGCAGGAAGAAGCTCGCGCCCGGCCGCGTCGAGATGTGCTGGACGTGGATGATCGGCAGGGATTTCTGCCTGAATGCGTGGAGCAGCTTCCCGGCCCGGGCGCCGGCCTGCGGGCTGCCGACCAGTTCCATGGCCCCGCCGGGGAAGTAGTCATTTTGAATGTCGATGAGCAGCAATGCGGTAGTCATGGGGGGCCTTTAACGTGGGTGTGCCCGGCGCTGCGCGGCTTTATCGCGCAGCGTCCCCTGCACCGCAGGGTTGGGGGGGCGGCTCCATTTCGGATTCACTCGTACCTGTGGGCAGTAGGCGGAAGCCGACCTGAGGCAAAAGTCGGCGCTGGCGATACGGCGATTCGGGAACTCCGATGATGAAATGACGAATGGTGCGATTCAGGTCGCGCCATTCGGGGTTGATTTTGCGGGTCGAAAAAGGGCTTTTCTACAGCTTCAACGTCGAAGTTCAGGGGCGCGACGCAGATTCATCGCGGCGCGTCCCCTGGGACGACGGGTTCGGCCACATACTTATGCACTGCGGGAATGGCGAGCTACGTACTGACGCAGCACGCCATCCATGCGCGATTGCCACCCGTCACCGGTTGACTTGAAGTAGGCAACGACCTCGGGGCTGTAGCGCACCGATACCAGCAGCTTCTTGTTTTCGGACTTCGGGCGCCCGCGCAATGACTTCAAGGGAACCATTGCCTTTAGCTGAGTAGGTGTGAGTGGCTGTGCATCTGGATCGCTTTTGGCTGCCGCGGTAATGGCCTTGTCTTCGGCCGCGGTCGGCATGCGAACAGCTGGGCGCTTAGAGACTTTCAACATAGTGCTTCACCTCACGACGATTGGCGCGGCGCAGGCTGATGATCCTTCGCACATTGCCACGATCTACAAAGGCCACGCAGTACAGGATTTCGGTGTTCGGAGCGAGCGCGATCATTCGCATCTCGTTGTACTCGAACCGTTCATCAACCCACACCAGCGCGGCTTCCCAATCGAGTTCGACCGCCATGAGCAAGGACACGCCGTGTTTCGCTTGGTTTGCCTCATCCTTGGCTGGATCGAATTCGATACGCATGCATTACTGTAGCTACACTAATTTCGATTGTCAAACGGGCGGCGGTGCGCGCTTCTATGGGGCCGAACGTTCAAGTTCAGGGGGCTGCTCAGGCCTTATTGTGCAGATCCCCTGGAACGAGGGGTTCGGCGTCTTAGGCCGCAAGCTTGACAACCTTCAGGGCTTTACGCCCTTGCTCGGCGTGCCAGAGGTCATACTGGACCTGCTGACTCAGCCAACTTTCGGCGCTGGTGTTAAACGCGATGGATAGACGTATCGCCATCTCGGGGCTGATACCAGAACGCCCGTTAAGGATGGCGGAAAGCGTCTTGCGGCTTACGCCCAAACCTTCGGCGGCCTCGGTAACCGTAAGACCGACCGGTTCCAAGCACAGAGCCTTGATGATTTCACCCGGGTGGGGGGGATTGTGCATGCGCATAGTAATTGACCTCAGTGATAGTCCTCATAGTCCACCAGTTCGACATCTCTTCCCACGAACTGAAACGTGACCCGCCAGTTGCCGCTCACCCACACCGACCACACGCCTTTGCGCTCGCCCTTAAGCGCGTGGAGGCGTAAACCGGCCAAGTCCATATCTCGGGCGGCGGTGGCCACATTGAGCCGACCGAGGATGAGTCGTAGCCGCTCGGCGTGTTGGGCCTGAATGCCCGACTTCGACCCGTGCTCGAAAAAGCGCGCCAAGCCTTTGTGTTTGAAACTGAGAATCATGCGCTATCGTAACCTGACACGTTACAGATTACAAGACGCCGAACGTTCAAGTTCAGGGGGCTGCGCAGGTCTTATCGCGAAGCTCCCCTGCAACGCCGGGTTCGGCCTCTGGCGCACGCAACGCTACCTACCTGCAACAGCCAATACTGCCTTTGGATTTGTGCTTGCGATAGCCAGCAAAGTCCGGGCAGCGCCGCTCGGCTGTTTGCGGCCTTGCTCCCATCCTTGCAAGGTGCGAACAGACACGCCAATGAGCGCTGCAAACTGGGACTGGGACAGACCAGTTTTCTTTCGCGCCTCAATGACGGGCGAAGAAACAACATGAACCTGACCGGCCTTCATTTCGCGCACTGACTGCAACAGGTCAGCAGCAAGGTCGCGTTTGGCTTCATGGGCCGCCAACTCTGACTTCGTAAGGGGCTTACTCTTCGAGGACACGGCGAATCTCCTTCAACTTGGGGCCAGTGAGGTTGTCAGTTTTCGACTTCGCATACAGCGTGAGCAAAACCACTTCATCTTCTGCATTGCGAGTGAAATAGATCACCCGAACACCGCCCGATTTGCCCAAACCAGCTCTTCCCCAACGCATCCTGCGAATGCCGCCGGACCCGGGCACGACATCTCCGGCAGTGGGGTGCTCTGCAATATACGCAGCGAATGTGCCGCGCTCCTCTTCGGTCCAATAGAGTGGCCACTGGCGCTGGAATAGCAACGTTTCGACTACGGTATGCATTGCGTAACTATACGCCTAAGGCGCATAGGCGTCCAGCCCATGGATCAAGAGGCCGAACGAATAGCGTTTATCCGCCGCTGAGGCAGAAGAGGAAGAGCACGGAGGGTCATGGCGGCTCCGGCGGCGCCGGCGTGCGCGAGCCGGCGGCAGAATACCGCATCGCCGCCTGAGTTCTCGGCCGGTCCCCGTACTTACCCGGCGGCTTTTTTCAGCAGGGCCAGGCCGCGCGAGGCTTTGCCGGTGCCGCGTTGCGCCCGCAACTGGAATCGCGTTTCGGCATCGAACTCGGCCAGCATCAGCGTCGTCATCTCGTCGATCAGCCGGTTCAGGGGCGTGCCGCGGCTCCTGGCAAGCGCCTTCAGGCGCAGGTGCTTGTCGTCGGGCAGGCGAACGGTCAGTGCAGCCATGTCATATCTTCTTCAGGAAGGATTCGGGAGCAGCGATTCGGAGCCGGGAAAAAGCGCAATTCCGTCGTTTTCAGATGGTAGCGCATTGGATACGTCGGGAAGCTGTTGCCCGCCAGTAAAGGTGCCTTTATCCTGCGCGCCGGGAAGGTCCGGGTCGGTGCTGCTGCCTTGCCGCCTGCTCAGTCCGCGGCGCGGCCGCGCTTGCCGCTCTGGTGGCGGTTGTTGGCGATCAGGGCGATTAGCACGAGCGCGGCGCCGGCCAGTTCGGCGGCGTCCGGGCGGCGGCCCTGGGCGATGGCGATCAGGTAGGTGATGACCGGCGCGAAGTTGCCGAACAGGCCGGCGTTGAGCGGGCCGAGCTTGGCCACGCCGAGGTTCCAGAACAGGATGCCGAACACCGAGACGCAGAAGATGATGAAGGCGAGCTGCGGCCAGACGGCGACCATCTCGTCCATCTGCGGCGGCCGCGCGTGGCCGGCGGCCGCTGCGACGCCCAGCGCGGCGACGATGGCGAACCAGCCCAGCGAGCAGGACAGCGCCGTGTAGCGCACCGGCGACCAGCCGGGGAACTGCTGGCCGCCCAGGGTGTAGGCGGTCCAGAACAGCGAGGCGAGGAAGACCAGGCCGTTGCCCCTGGCGTCGCCGCCGGTCAGGCGCGCGAAATCGCCCGAGGTGATGACGAACAGTTCGCCGACCAACGCCAGCGCGATGGCGGCCAGCGTGAAGTTGTCGGGGCGGCGGTGCGTGCGCCACCACTGGAACAGCGCCACCTGTATCGGGCCCAGGGCGAGGATCATGGCGCCGATCTCGGGCCGGGTCAGCTTGAGGCCTTCGAACACGCAAAGGCCGAAGCCGGCGAAGCCGCAGGCGCCGAACAGGGCGATCTTCGGCAGCCGGCCCTCGGTATGAAGCGCGGCACGTCCTTCCTGCACCAGCAGCAGGCCGAGGAAGACCAGCGCCGCGGTGCCGAAGCGCATCGCGGTCAGCCAGTAGGGATCGACCATTGCCAGCGCCGACTTGCCGGCCGGCAGGAAGCCGCCCCAGATCAGCACCACCAGCACCATGTACAGGGTGCCGCGGCGATGGTCGCGCCGGCTGGTCGTGGCGGGCGTCATGCGCCGCTCACAGGCGCAGCACGCCGCCGGCCAGGTGCCGCGATTCGGCCAGGCGCGCCAGGGTCGGCAGCAGGTTGAGGCCGGTGGTTTTCTTCAGGTGCAGCGCGGCGGCTTTCAGGTCCTGGAAAGTCGGCGCTGGCGAGACGGCGAGCGCGGCCAGGGCGATGGCATTGCCGCTGTCGCAGGAGGGAAAGGCGATGGCGCGGCCGGCGAAGGCGTCTTCCAGCCGCTTCACGCTTTGGCGGAAATCCCTGCGCCGCGACAGCAGGTTCACGCACAGCAGGCCGTCGGCAGCCAGCCGCGCGCGGCAGTCGAGGTAGAAGGGCAGGGTGTCGAGGCGGCCGGTGCGCGCCTGCGCGTCGAAGCCGTCGACCAGGATCAGGTCGTAGCGCTGCCGGCTTTCGATCACGAAATCGGCGCCGTCGCCGTGGCGGATACTGATGCGCGGGTCGTCGGGAAGCTTGAAGAACTGCCGCGCCGCGGCTTCCACGCGGGGGTCGATCTCGACCACGGTGAGCTTCGCCTGCGGCCGGTGGCGATGCAGGAACTTGGTCACCGAGGCGGCGCCCAGGCCGATCTGCAGCACGCTGCGCGGCCAGTCGTCACCGTGCAGCAGCAGCGGCACCATCATCTCGCGCGTGTAGTCGAGCTCCAGCGCGAAGGGCCGCGCGACGCGCATCGCGCCCTGGATCCAGCTCGACCCGAAATGCAGGTAGCGGACCCCCGCTTCCTCGGAGATGTCGATGGTCAATGCAGGATGCGCCCCGCGGGCGGGAACAGCTCGTCGAGGATGCCGGCGTCGAAGCGGTATTCGTGGCCGCAGATTTCGTCTTCGACGGCGATGATCTCGGCATCGGCGAGCATGGCTTCGACTTCTTCGCGGCCGAGCGAAAGCAGCAGGTTGCGCACCTTCTCCTCGTCGCGCGGGCAGTGCCAGCTGGCCTCCCGCGGCGGGTAGAGGCGCACGCTTTCCTCGTGGAACAGGCGCGTCAGCAGGGTTTCCGGCGGCAGCAGCAGTTCTTCGGGGCGCAGCGTGGCGGCCAGCGCTTCGATGCGGTCCCAGCCGTCGGGGTCGAGGATGTCGGCATTCGGCAGCTTCTGCAGGAACAGCCCGCAGGCCGCGCTTTCGGTCGCCGCCAGCCACAGCCGCGCCGGTTGCTGCTCGGATTTTTCGAGGAAGTGCTCGAACACCGCGGCGATGCTGTCGCCGGCCAGCGGCACCACGCTCTGCCAGGGCTCCTGCGCCGACTTCGGTTGCAGCGTCAGCACCAGGCGGCCGTCGCCGAGCAGTTCCTCGATGCCGCTGATGCGGGATTCGGCGTCCGCGCTGAGGCCGCTCCTGGCCATGCCGCGCAGTTGCAGCTTTTCGTTGCAGTCCATCACCAGCATCGACACCGCGCCGTGGCCCTGCAACTGGAAGCTGATGCGGCCGGGAGCCTTCAGGTTGCTGCCGATCAGCGCGGTGACGGCGGCCATTTCGCCCAGCAGCTTGCGCACCGGCGGCGCGTACTTGCGCTGCGCGTTCATCGCCGTCCACGACGGCCCCAGCTGCACCAGCGCGCCGCGGATGTCGAGCTCTTCGAGCAGGAAGCGATGAACCTCGTCCATGGGAGGGTCAGCGGACAAAACTGTCGAACCGGGTCGGGTCGAAGCCGACCAGGATCTGGCCGGCGTCGTTCTCGACGACGGGGCGGCGGATCACGCTGGAGAATTCCATCATCAGCGCCACGGCCTGGCCCTGGGTGGTGATCGCCTGCTGCCCGGGCGCCAGCTTGCGCCAGGTCGGGCCTTTGGTATTGACCAGCGTCTGCCAGCCGAGGCTGCGGCACCAGTGCAGCAGCCTGTCGCGCGGCACGCCCTGCTTCTTGTAGTCGTGGAATTCGTAGCTGATGTGGTTGGCGTCGCACCAGGCGAAGGCCTTCTTCATGGTGTCGCAATTCTTGATGCCGTAGATCCTGATCATGGGCGCGTGTCGGTCGGGTCCGGGGATGGCCGAATCATAACAAACGCAAACGCGGCATAATCCCCCGCCATGAACACATCCTTCCTCCTGCGCCGCGTCCTGCCGGCGCTCGTCGTGCTTGCCCTCGCCGCCGGCGCCTGGTTCTGGAGCACGCGCACCAAGCCGGTGACGGTCGTATTGAAGGCCGTCGATCGCGGCAATGTCGAATCGACCGTGGTCAATACCCGCGCCGGCACGGTCGAAGCCTGCCAGCGCACCCGGCTGTCCACCATCATGGGCGGCCGCATCGAATACCTCGGCGTCAAGGAAGGCGACAAGGTGAAGAAGGGCCAGCTCCTGATGAAGCTGTGGAACGACGACCAGAAGGCGCAGCAGGCCCTGGCCGAGGCGCAGCGGGCGATGGCCGCGCAGCGCGTCAAGGAGGTGTGCACCACGGCCGCCAGCGCCGCGCGCGATGCCGAGCGCCAGACCGCGTTGAAGAACAAGGGCTTCGTTTCAGAGGCGCGCGAGGATACGGCGAAGAGCGAGGCCGATGCCCGCGCCGCGGCCTGTGAGACCGCCCGTGCCGACGTCGCCCAGGCCGCCGCGCGCGTCGCCGTGACCCGGGTGGAGCAGGGCCGCATGGTGCTCTACGCGCCCTTCGACGGCACGGTGGCGAAGATCGTCGGCGAGCTCGGCGAGTATTCGACGCCATCGCCGCCGGGCGTGGCGACGCCGCCGGCGATCGACCTGATCGACGAATCCTGCCTTTACATCGAGGCGCCGATGGACGAAGTCGATGCGCCCAGGATCCAGGTCGGCCAGCCGGTGCGCGTCTCGCTCGACGCGCTGCCGAAGCAGCCCCTGGCGGGCAAGGTGCGGCGCGTCGCGCCCTACGTGCTGGCAGTGGAGAAGCAGGCGCGCACGGTCGATGTCGAGGTCGATTTCGAGCGCCCGCCCGGCGTCAACCTGCTGGTGGGCTACAGCGCCGACGTCGAGATCGTGCTCGCCGGCCGCCCCAACGTGCTGCGGGTGCCGACCGCGGCGCTGATCGAAGGCTCGAAGGTGATGGTGCTCAATGCCGACAGCGGCAAGCTCGAAGAGCGCAAGGTGAAGGCCGGTATGGCCAACTGGGAATTCACCGAGATCGTCGAGGGGCTGAGCGAGGGCGAGCGCATCGTGATTTCGCTGGAGCGCGAAGGGGTAAAAGTCGGCGCCCGCGCCACGGCGGCGGCTGACGCCGCCGCCGTGGCGCCAAAATGATGGCATTCCCCCCGGCCCCCTTGCCTGGCAAGGGGGTGACCAAGTTAGCGCCGCTGCGCGGCGAATCAAAAGGCTGAGCCGGTGAGCCTGATCCAGCTTGCCGGCATCGAGCGCGTGTTCCACCTCGGCGACAGCACGGTGCATGCGCTGAACCGGCTCGACGTCGCCATCGAGTCCGGCGAATACGTGGCGATCATGGGGCCGTCGGGCTCCGGCAAGTCCACGCTGCTCAACCTGCTGGGCCTGCTCGACCGGCCCGATGCCGGCGCCTACCACCTCGAAGGCCGCGACGTCACCACGCTCTCGCCCGACGAACAGGCCGCGGTGCGCAGCCGCCGCATCGGCTTCGTGTTCCAGAGCTTCCACCTGGTGCCGCGCCTGACCGCCGCCGAGAACGTCGCCCTGCCGATGATGCTGGCCGGCATCCCGGCGGCAGAGCGCGCGCAGCGCGTGGCGCAGGCGCTCAAGGATTTCGGCCTCGACCGGCGCGCCGACCACCGCCCCGACCAGCTTTCCGGCGGCCAGCGGCAGCGCGTCGCCATCGCCCGCGCCACCATCATGCAGCCCGCCGTGCTGCTGGCCGACGAGCCGACCGGCAACCTCGACCGCGCCACCGGCGACGACGTGATCAACCTGCTGGAAGCGCTCAACCAGCGCGGCATGACGCTGATCGTGGTCACCCACGACCAGAAGATCGGCAGCCGTGCGCGGCGGCAGTTGATGATGGAAGACGGAGAGCTGCGGCACGATTCGCTGCGCGACGGCGCGCTGCCGGCGGCCTGATGCGCAGCGCCGACATCCTGCGCTTCGCCCGCGATGCCGCGACCGGCTACCCGTTGCGCACGTCGCTCTCGGTGCTGGCGATGGCCATCGGCGTCGCCGCCGTGGTGGTGCTCACCGCGCTCGGCGACGGCGCGCGACGCTACGTGGTCGAGCAGTTCTCGGCGCTGGGCAGCAACCTGGTGATCGTCCTGCCCGGGCGCTCGGCCACCGGCGGCTTCAGCCCGGCCAATGCGGTGACCACCACGCCGCGCGACCTCACGGTCGACGATGCCTTCGCCCTGACCCGCCAGCCTTCGGTGCGGCGCGTGGCGCCGCTGGCGGTGGGCAATTCGGAAATCAACGCCAACGGGCGCCTGCGGGAAGTCGTGGTGGCCGGCACGACCTCGACCTATCTCGACATCCGCAGTTTCAACATGGCCCAGGGCGCCTTCCTGCCCGAGGCCGACTGGAACCGCGGCGCGCCGGTGGCCGTGATCGGCTCCAAGATCAAGCAGGAAATCTTCGGCGCCGCGCCGGCCGTGGGCGAACTGATCCGCCTCGGCGACCGGCGCCTGCGCATCGTCGGCGTGCTGAAGTCGGTGGGGCAGGGCCTGGGCATGAACACCGACGAGGTGGTCTTCGTTCCGGTCAGCGTGGCGCAGAACATGTTCAATTCCAACACCCTGT
>Ga0268298_10005584_pt1 | contig 11724 bp, 8 predicted proteins | sample WWTPWeurt_MetaG_FD_194462 | JGI IMG/M metagenome (GOLD analysis project Ga0268298, IMG submission 194462) | Activated sludge microbial communities from WWTP in Nijmegen, Gelderland, Netherland - WWTP Weurt | ecosystem: Engineered > WWTP > Aerobic digester > Activated sludge | place: Netherlands...
CTACATCCACGGTGGCGCCTTTGCCTGCCGCGCCTTCGAATACCAGCGCCGTTCTGCTGACTTGTGTAACCAACAATTTCATCCAGACCTTCACGGCCACAGTCACATGGGTGGATAATTCAAACAATGAAACTGGGTTCAATATTTATGCAAATGCGAACTTTGCGGATGGCAGCTCAGTCGATCAACTGCTGACCTCTGTGGGGCCGAATACGACCAGTTATACGGTCACTGCGACTACTGTGAGTAAGTCGCCTTCCATCATCAAAGTGGAGGCGTTTAACAACACTGGCAGTTCCACCCGGGCATCGGCCAGCCCGTTGGACCTCTCCAGTTGCCCGTAAGCGGATGATTTTCTAACAAAAGAGACAGTTACCAATAGTAACTGTCTCTTTTGGATCATTAAGACGATTGCAGGAATAGGCGGAGGATGTTAATTTCTGGCTGATGCGGTTTGCAAGATAAATAATATCGCCTTTGGCAATTTCCCATCATTGTTTCCCTGCCATATGACAATTTACCCAAAATCAAATCGATCTAAATTTTCCTTCTTGAACTCCCAGCCTGGCATGACGCGAGAAAGAAGTTTGTAGAATTGTGTTTCGTGATGTAGGTATTTCAAATGACATAGCTCATGGATAATAACGTAATCAATGTATTCCATCGGAACTTGAATTAGTTTGATATTCAGTGTGATTAAGCCTTTCGCACTGCAACTGCCCCAACTGGACTGCATTCGGCGAATGGAGATTTTCGGGTAGGGGATTTTTTCGCGAACAAGTTTAGTGTAGCAGGCGGATAAGCGTTCTTGAAATATTTGACTGGATTGTTCACGATACCAGTTTTCAACCAAAAGGCGGGCATTCGCGGGAGTCGTATCTGGCGTATAAACTTCCAGAAATTGGCGGGAGAGTTTGATGTGCTCAGTATCATTTTTGATTACTTTCAAACGGTATTGGCGACCTAAGAAGCGGTGGCTTTCGCCGCTGACATATTTTCTTGGGGGAACGTCGGGAAGGTAGACCTCAAAGCGCCGCTGCTGGTTGAGAATCCACTTTGCGCGGTGATAGACCTTTTTCTCTATGTCTTCCAGTTTTGTTTTCTCAGGTACTTTTACGATGACACTCAAATCTGGATGCACGCTAATGGACAGCGTTTTGCGCTGCATAAATTGAAGATCATATGAGATGGTTTGAGAACCGAAGATGATTTGGTGGGTGGACATCATAAGGTTTCATGTCGTTGCGAGGGCGCTCTTGTTCTTTGCCCGAAGCAATCTCCTCATCAACGGGGGATTGCTTCGTCGGGAAGAGCACCCTCCTCGCAACGACATTATCTATTGAAGAGCATCACGTCTACGGGCAAGTTCGATCAGGTTATCGAGGACTTCATCCAACATGGCGGTTTCGATTTGGATGTTGTGTTTTGCCTGGACTTCATCGAAGAGATAATCTTCGATTTCGCTTTTCATTTTGTTGTGGACATCGGTGTTGCGCACCCAATCGCGGATTTTGTTCTTTTCGATGATTTGCTCGATATTCAGGGACATTTCGCTGGCAATGGACATGAGGCGGGCGAGTTCGGCTTCGGTGTAGTAGTTGTTAGCGGTTTCGCGGATTAAGCCAAAGTAGGCGGCAGCGTGTTTGGTGTGACGCAGTTCAGATGGGGTGGCATCGTCTTCGCGGCTGTGGACGTTGTTCATTGCGCCTTCAACGGTTTCGAGATATTGCAGATCGCTGATGCGTCCTTCCTTCCAGGCTTCGATGGTTTCTTCGATCATTTTGGAGAAGCGTTTGTAGAAGGCGGGATCCAAATCCATGCGCTCGGTGATAGTGCGCTTGGTGCGGTTGGCAATGGTGTCCGCTTTGGCGGCGGTACCTTCGATTTTCTCGACTTCTTCTGCGAAACGTTCCCTGTCAAAGATGTTGACCAGTTCGGTGATCGGTTTGACTTCGGGTGATTGGATGTGCGTATCAATTAACTTGCGGATTTTCTTTTCGTAATCTTTGTAGTCAATCGTTTCGGCATAGCGTTGTTTGACGGAGGCGCGCAGGTTATGGAAGAAGGTTAGGTCGTCTTTGTAGGTTTTGACTCGCGCTTCGGGTGTATCTTCATAAAAACTGACGGTGGCGAGGGCAACCTGCATGGCGCGGGCGAAGTTCGTGAGGGATTCGTAGAATTCGCCGCGGATGTCTTCGGGTTCGAGGAAGCGTTCGAGGGCTTCGGTGTCTTTCTTGTTGGCGACGGTCTTGAAGACATCCCACAAGTTGGAATGATATTGCGGAAGTTTGGCGACCTCTTCCTTCATTTCGGTAATGGCGTCGAGCACATCTTCGCTGTCGAAGCCTTCGAGAGCGTCGTAGGTTTTCATGGCTGTGTTGAGTTCGCCGAGGACGCCGTAATAATCTACAACATAGCCGAAGTCTTTGCCTTCAAACAAGCGGTTGACGCGAGCAATGGCTTGCAGAACGGCATGTTCTTTGAGGGACTTATCAATGTAGAGGACGGTGTTGCGCGGCTCGTCAAAACCGACCAACAGTTTATCGACGACGATCAAAATCTCGAAGCCGTCTTCGGTGCCGAATTGGGCAATTAGTTCATCGTTGTATTTGTCTTCGGTACCGAAGCGTTCCAGCATGCGCTTCCAGAAGGCTTCGATTTCGGGGTCTTTGGTGTTGTCTACTTCTTCGTTGCCTTCGCGGGTATCGGGCGCGGAGATGATGACTTCGGATGACACGACGCCAAACTCGTCAAGATAGCGTTTGTATTTCAGCGCAGTGTCTTTGCTTGAAGTGGCGAGTTGCGCCTTGAAGCCTGTGCCTTGAAAGTTCTGCTTGAAGTGTTCGCTGATGTCGTAGGCGATTTGAGCGACGCGCTGTTCGGCGGCGTTGACTTCCTCGGCGCGGCTGAATTTGCGCTTGAGGTCGGTTTTTTGGTCTTCGGTGAGATTTTGGGTGACGCGCTCGAACCAGGTATCAATCGCGGACTTGTTGACGTCCAGTTCTGCCATGCGCCCTTCGTAGAGCAACGGCACAACGGCTTTGTCTTCTACGGCGCGGCGCATACTGTAGGGATGAATGAGACCGCCGAACTTTACCGCAGTGGACTTTTCTTTTTTGAGCAGAGGCGTACCTGTGAAGCCGATGTAACAGGCATGGGTAAAGACGCGCTTCATCATGGTATGGATGGTGCCATACTGCGAGCGATGACCTTCATCCACCAGCACGAAGATATCGGGGTTGGCGTCGGTGATTTTTTCTTTGGAGACCGTTTCAAATTTGTTGATGACGGTGGTGATCAGGTCGGTTTTGTTTTCGTGAATCAACTTGACCAGGTCTTTGCCGTTTTTGGCGCGGCTGACGGTCTTGCCGCAATCGTGGAAGGTATTCCAGATTTGCTTATCGAGATTGATACGGTCAGTGACGAGGATGACGCGCGGGTTTTGAATGTTCGGGTGCAGGGTGAGGGCTTTCGCCAGCATGACCATCGTGAGCGATTTGCCGCTGCCTGTGGTGTGCCAGATGACGCCGCCCGAACGCATGCCGCCGTCGAGATGGGCAACGCGGGCGATGGTCTCTTTGACGGCGAAGTATTGCTGGTAGCGGGCGATCTTCTTGATGCCCGCGTCGTAGACGATGAATTGATAAATCAGTTCGAGCAGGCGCTCGGGGCGCAGGAGACTGTAGAGCGTGCGATCCTGCGCGGTGGTGAGGCGTTCGCCCGCGCGTTCCAAATCTTCAAAGTAGCGCATGATCGCGGAGGCAAACTCTCGATGGGCAAACAAGGCTCGTTTGGCAGAATCAGGCAGAGGCGTGTTAATGAGGCGGTGTACTTCATCCTGAATATTGGTTTCTTCGCGCCAGTTCGACCAATATTTTTTGGAGGCGGCTGTCGTGGCGTACATGGCTTCGTTTGTGCTGACAGAAAGCAGGAGTTGCGAATACACAAAGAGATGCGGGATTTCATCATCTTTTTGGTTGCGGATGTGCTGGGTGATGCCTGCAAAAACGGATTTCTCGCCCGCGCTTGTGCCCTTATCGGGTCGCTTGCATTCGATGACGACGAGCGGGATGCCGTTGACAAAGACGATGATATCGGGGCGGCGCGTTTCATCACTGCGGCGCTTTTGCACTACAAATTCGTCGCTGACGTGATAGACGTTGTTTTCGGGATGCTTCCAGTCTATGTAGTTGAGGTTGAAACTGCGCGTATCGCCCGCGATGGTTTGCGGCAGGCTGACGCCGAGGGTGAGCAGTTCGTAGATTTTCTCGTTGGTGCGGACAAGTCCGTCATAGGGTTCCTCCCTGAGTTGACGGATGGCATTTTGAAGATTGGATTCGCTGAACGGAACTTCGTGCCTCTGAAAGCGGATGCGGTTATGCTCGCGCAGCCAGTTGAGCAGGACATCCTCCAGAATGACGTTGCGGAACTTGCCGCCGCGTTTGGCAAGGGCGTCATCGGGCGTGAGGTACTCATAGCCCAGCCCCATGAGCAGTTGCAGGGCGGGAATTTGCGAGATTAGTTCTTCACGGAAGGACGGTGTATTGGGCATGTTAAATCTTTACCCTGATCTGTCCTACAAGTAATTTCTGTATGAGCCCTGCTTTTTGTTTCCTTAGATTATTAAGTTTTTCTGTTAACAACAGAATTGACTTATCGACTAATTCTAATAGGTGGGCAATTTTTATTTGTTCTGGTAAAGATGGGATAGGGTAAACAGACTCGGCAACATAGTCCCAGTCAGCCCTAGGCATTTTGGATCCTGAAGACACATTTGAGATACTAATAAATCGGTGACTCTGCACTAAATAAAAAAGGAAATTATTGTTACATACACCTTGCCTGCCAGATAAAACCCAAACTTCCGAAGAACAAACTCCATCAAAGTCAGGTTTTGTGTATTTTTTGAGATAAGGTCTTAATTTGCCAAATAAAACTTGCCCTGCCACAAAACGATTCTTTATACTTTTTTGTTCTAAAGCAGAAACATGTCCTAATAAGCGTCCAGTTTCTTGCTCAATATGTTCTAATTCTATACACGGTAAATTCTCAGTCGATGATTGAGGGTCAAACTTTTTGGAAGATTTGGTGGCTATTTTTTCAAACTCTAATGTATCCCATTCTTTCGAAAGAGAATATTCTTTAAAGCGAACATTGCCAGTTAATAACTGTTGCATAAGACCCCTTTTTAATTCTTGTTTAGCGTAAACAAGGTTTTCTGAATAGTTAATGGCATTACTCCATGCGCCCAATATCTTTGAAATTTTACGTTGTTCTTTCTCTGGCGGCAAAGGAATGATAATGTCGTTAAAGATTGAGAGATGAACTCTTCTTTTCTCTATAAGCGACCCAATTGACAGTCGGTCATACAAATCCACCATGAAATCCGATTGTAAAAGTTCAATCAGGAAATCTATGTCATTTGTTTTATTCTTCAAACTAAGTACGTTGTAATAGGCAGAAACAGCAACAGTAAATTGTACATTTGACTTTGCTATGGCTCCAAACCTAAGATTCATTGGATTGAAGACTATATCATCAGGATATACTAATCTGTATTCGTTGTTTTCCTTATCTTTTTGCAAGAAACTTCTCTCGTATCTTTCTTCTTTTTGAACTATTCCTCCGTCAATCAACAAACTATGTAATGGGTATTGTGTGATGTCCGTGCTTTTTTCTTTTCGCTCAATAAACAAATCTCCCAGGCGAATAAAAGCCCAATCTTTTGGGAGATTTTTATATCGGTTCTTGTAGAAAGTGTTTAATCTAAGAGTCATGACGCAACTCTTTTAAGTAGTTGTTCAATTCGCTTTCAACTTTGGCTAATTGGGTATCAATTTCTTTTATTTCAATTTGTAATGCGTCAACATCGATGGGGGGTTCAGGTTCAAATGTGTCGACATAGCGTAAGATGTTTAAATTAAAGTCGTTTTCTTTGATTTCTGCCAAACTTGCTAAGTAGGCATATTTTTCAACATTTATACGATTTTCATAAGTACGTATGACTTTTTCTATATCTTCTCTTCGCAGTCTGTTTTGAGATGCACTTTGATCATATTCACGACTAGCGTCGATAAATAAAACTGTGTCATTATTTTTGTTTCGCTTGAAAATCAAGATCACAGCAGGAATACTTGTGCCAAAAAACAAATTCACAGGTAAGCCGATTACTGCGTCAAGTAAATTTTCCTCAATTAACTTTTGGCGTATTATTCCTTCTGTGCTGCTACGAAACAATACGCCATGCGGAACCACCACGCCCACGCGCCCATTGGCTTTTGAGTTGTTTCTACCATGTGGCTTATAAAAGCATAGTCACCAACACTTTTGGGCGGTGTGCCGCGATGAAAACGCTTGAATTTGTCTTTCGGTGCGTTATCTGCACCCCATTTGTCCAGTGAAAAAGGCGGGTTGGCAACCACCACTTCAAACTTCATGAGTTTGTCGTTTTCCACCAAGAGCGGGTTGTTCAGCGTGTCGCCCCACTCGATGCGGGCGGAGGTCACGTCATGCAGGAACATGTTCATCTTCGCCAGCGCCCAGGTCGAGCCGTTGTTTTCCTGTCCGTACAGGGCGTAGTTATCCGTGCCCACGTGCTTGGCGCATTTGATGAGCAGGGAGCCAGAACCGCAAGCAGGATCTGAAATCCGCTCGCCAGGCTGTGGGTCAACGAGGGCGGCTAACAACTCCGAGACTTCGGGCGGTGTGTAGAACTCGCCTGCCTTCTTCCCTGCGCCAGAGGCAAACTTGCCAATCAAATACTCGTAGGCGTCGCCGATCACGTCACGTCCGCTTGTGCGGGAGGGGCGCAGGTCAAGGCGTTTGTCGTTGAAGTCGTTCAACAGGTTTTTCAGGCGTTCGTTGCGCTCTTTCGTGCGTCCCAAATTGGCTTCGGAGTTGAAGTCAATGTTGCGGAAGACGCCTTCCAGTTTTTCCTTGTTCGCGTCTTCGATGGCTTCCAAGGCTTCGTTGATGATCTCGCCGAGGTTGGATTCATTCCGCTGGGCGTAGAGTTTCTCAAAGGAACAGCCTTCGGGCAGTTTGAATTTGTCCTTGTCCAATTGGCGCAGCACGCGTTCCTGATTCCCTTTGTATTTGAGCATGAACTCATCAAAGTGATCCTGATGCACATCCGAGATGTACTTCACGAACAACATGACGAGGATGTAATCCTTGTACTGGGATGGATCCACGGTGCCACGGAACGTGTCACAGGCTTTCCAGAGGATGGAGTTAATTTCGTCTTGGGAGATGGGGGAGGAAGATGGTAAGGATGACATGATGGAATTTTACTTGATATATTTTTTTAACTGCTTTTTGAGGGTGTTGACGGCTTCGTCGACTTTTTTCGACGATTCGTCGTCTGCACCACGGCTGTAAATAACTTCGTGGTGGCTCATTAGATAACCTGAGTCATCTTGCGACACTGGCATTTTGTTTTTTGACATTCTGTGTTGTTCGCTAAAATAAATTTCGATCGAAATATACAACTGCTTGACTAAATCCTCAAAAGGTTTAACCAACTTAACGTCTTGGTCACTCAACAGAACCTCAGCTTCCCATCCCGCCTGAGACAGTTTCTGGAGTGTGCCTTGAACTTTTTGGAAGCGTTTAATCCTGGCGTAGTATTCATCCAAGACGTGGCTTTCTTCACGCGCTTCATCATCTTGTTTTTCTCGATCCGCTGATTCGCCTTTGAAAGTTGCCATTCCGCGAGCAAAATTAAACTCATCTCGAAACTGCAGGGCAAGCAACGTCATTTTTGTGGCGACTTCAAACTTGCTCTTTCCAATGAGTTCCTTACGCCATTGCCAGAGTCCAGTAACGCCAAAAATGGCGGCGATGGCAACCATAGCGTCACTTATAAGGCTAACCCATTCAGAAAAAAACTTCAGATCATCCATTTAGTTCATCCATAGAAATTTGAAAATAAGGCTGCTCGCTTTTCAAGGGTGCAATCAAATCTCCATAGGATATGACTTGTCCGCATGAAACGCAGTCGAAATATTGTTTTTCGATTCTTGACGCTCGTTGCTCTGTATTTGGCTTTATCAATGCCGAACTACAAGACGGGCAGGAGATATTTTTAATATCTACAGACTCCATCGTCCATTTCAGTTCGCCTAGTAACTTCAGACAGGCATTTCTTTCGCTTTCGTACACATCGGATGTCTCAAGTAATATATTCCAATACTTCTCACCAAGCAATTCGCTTGGATCTTTATTTAACTCATTTTTGATGAAATCGCGAATAACAATAAATGTATTGGAGACCACATCCTTGATTGTAGATTTTTTATCTTCTGTTGTGTAGTAATGCTCAATATCATTCCTTCTATTCCGTATCGCTTTCGCACGACCCCAATCAACTGATACGCTTAAGTTTGTAAGCCTTTCTTCAATTTGAGCAAAATTAACGGTGTCCCTTTTGTCTGAGCCTATAAACTTGACTCCCCCTTTTTCTTTGACGGGAATCACATATTTTTTAATTAATACCTCGTTTGACTCTAGCGGCGATAATTGGAGTAATTTTTCCTTAAACAGCAACAGCATACCTGCATATAGATTTCTTACCGAGGACACAATACGATCTTCAGAGCCCTCTTCAAAATCCTCCAGCCCTAATCGAATTGAGGTAATTGCATTCTCAAGGAGTTTGCCTGGTTCTGGCTTCACATAATGCGAAATATTCAAATTCCAGCCAGATTTCCGCAGATGCTCGATGGTCACAACCTTAACTGAACCTGGAACATCAATAAAGTTCTGATGCCACGAGAGAATCTGTGAAATGTTTTTCTTTGAAATGTTGTTTTTTGAGTTCTTTATCTCGAACAGCGTCGAAGCGTTGATAAATAAAACCTTCCCTTTGTTTTTGGCAGTTTTCTTTTTGCGGAACACAAGAATGCTAATGGGTATTCCTGTAGAGAAAAGAAGATTTGGGGCAAGGCTTATTACTGCTTCCAGTAAGTCGTTTTCAAGAATATATTGCCTAAGTTCCTGCTCAGATTCTCTAAATAAAACACCATGAGGCACTACAACCGCTGCTCTTCCTGTGTCGTTTTTCATTGAGAAAACTACGTGAAGAATCCAAGCAAAATCGCTATTTTTTCTTGGCGCTCGCCTAACTACATTTCTTCCGTATTTATCATTTTGCCATTCTTCATAACCCCAATCTCTTACTCCAAAAGGCAGATTTGACACAACAACGTCAAATTTCATCAGTTGATTATTTTCAATAAAAAGGGGCGCTCGTAAAGTGTCTCCGCATTCAATGTTGACGGATTCTGTATTCCGCAATAACAGGTTTATGGTTGCCAATGCACGCATGGTTTGTGAAATTTCCTGACCATAAACCGCAGATTTTGACTGAGTCAAAGATTGTATAACGCATTTGGCAAGCAGCAAGCCAGATCCGCAGGCTGGGTCGTAAATACTTTCACCTGGTTTTGGTGAAACTAAACTTGCTAACAACTCAGAAATTCCTGAGGGGGTAAAAAACTCGCCGCCGCCACTTCTGCCCATATTTGAGGCAAGATTATTAATCAAATGCTCGTAAATATCGCCTATCGGTTTATCATCTTGATCGTGATTTTTCGAGAAATCCATCGTAGGGTCTTCAAAGATATCAATGATGCTGGAAAGAATATCTTGAGATTTTTTGCCTCTGCCAGACTTAACTTCAGAAAAATCAAATACATCAATTATGCCTTTTAGATTGTTAGCCTCTGCAATTTTGGATAATATGAGGGCCAGTTCCTTACCAATATCTTTATTTCCCTTTAATGCGATTATGTCGTCAAAACCGCAGCCATGTGGCACACGAAAGACTGGGTTCCCTTTCTCGTCGCTTTTGTCCGATATATATTTAATGAATAACAATTCAAGAATGTAGAACTTATATTGTGAAGCGTCCTTTTCGTCGCGAATCAGATCAAGGGATTTCCAAATGGTATTTTCAATTTCGTTTTTGGTAGATGTTTGATTAGTCATGAATTTTCACCGAATCATATACTTCACTAATAGCGTGACGAGAATGTAATCCTCGTACTGGAACTATGCCACAGAAATGTCATAGGCTTTCAAGAAGATGGAGTTGACATCAATTATTTGTTGTCGGATATTCCAGGTTAGGTGTGATTTACTAGGCGTCCATATTGTTTTTTTGCAGGGTAATCCCCCGCTTTATCCAATTTTACCCGACCCCGGAATGAATAAGCATACCGGCAAAATATCAAAAAAATGGCCCTCTCTTCTGCTCAATTTTCCCGTTGTGAATCTTAATAAATCTATGGCTACCCGAAAGAAATTCCGCCCATCATCCTTCAGTCATCCTTCGTTCATCCTTGCTTCTCTCATAATTCTCCCCCTCTCTCCCATAGTCATCCTATACTTTCTCATAATTCCCCGCCCCTAATCTCTAAGGGCCTGTAAATCATTAACTTCCCGTGATGTCGTTGCGAGCCGCCGCTCTTGATCTTCCCTGCACCGAACGCAGGACGGTGTGGCGGCGAAGCCATCTCGTATAAGCGAGGGGATTGCTTCGGGCGAAGAACAGGAGCGCCCTCGCAACGACAGAGTCGGCGAACGGGGGAAGGAACTTATATTTTTACGACCCCTAATCTCCCACCCCCTCATCCCTAATTCCTAATCCCTCATTCTTCATTCCTCATTCTTCATTCCTCAATCCCATCCCTCCCCCCAACACCTGACACTTGTCACCTGACACCCTCCCCCATCTTTGCTACAATCTTCGCATGTCCACCGAAACCACCGACCGAAAGTTCCTCACCCGCTTCGCCTGGGTTTCCATCGCCGCGGCCGTTCTCACCATCGGCCTCAAGACCATCGCCTACTTCCTGACCGGTTCCGTCGGTCTGCTCTCAGACGCGCTCGAATCGCTGGTCAACCTGGTCGGCGCACTCATGGCGCTGGCCATGCTCACCGTCGCCGCCCGTCCCGCGGATGAAGATCATGCCTACGGTCACAGCAAGGCGGAATACTTCTCCAGCGGCGTGGAAGGCACCCTGATCCTGATCGCCGCCGTCAGCATCATCCTCGCCGCCGCGCCGCGTCTCATCTCGCCCAAGCCGCTCGAGCAAGTCGGCATCGGCCTCGCTGTTTCTGCGGGCGCATCGGTGGTCAACCTGATCGCCTCCTACATCATCCTGCGGGCGGGCAAACGCTACAAGTCCATCACCCTCGAAGCCAACGCGCACCACCTCATGACCGATGTCTGGACCTCCGTGGGCGTGCTGGGCGGCGTGGGTCTTGTGGCGCTCACCGGTTGGGAACGTCTCGACCCCATCGTCGCCTTCATCGTCGCCGCCAACATCATCTGGTCGGGCGTGCGCATCGTGCGCGACTCGGTGCTTGGTCTGATGGATACCGCCCTGCCCAATGAAGAGCGCGAGATCATCCTCAAGATCCTCTCAGCCCACCAGACCGGCGGCATTCAATACCACGCCCTGCGCACACGTCAATCCGGCGCCCGTCGCTTTGCCTCCTTCCACATCCTCGTCCCCGACACTTGGACCGTCCTCGAAGGCCATCAACTGCTTGAACAGATCGAAGCCGAGATCCGCAAGGCCCTGCCCGACATCACCGTCTTCACTCATCTCGAACCGCTCAACGACCCCGCCTCCTTCGCCGACACCAAACTAGACCGCCCCACCTGAGCAGACTATCCCAATCCGGACTCCGCAAGTTCTACTTGCGGCACCTAGA
>Ga0268298_10005585_pt1 | contig 11721 bp, 6 predicted proteins | sample WWTPWeurt_MetaG_FD_194462 | JGI IMG/M metagenome (GOLD analysis project Ga0268298, IMG submission 194462) | Activated sludge microbial communities from WWTP in Nijmegen, Gelderland, Netherland - WWTP Weurt | ecosystem: Engineered > WWTP > Aerobic digester > Activated sludge | place: Netherlands...
GCGCCCCTCCAAATGGGCTGTGCTTCCCTGTCCTTTCCACGGAATACGAGATGTTCGAGGCTGTTCGCAACAACAAACGCGTCGCGCAGGTCATCCTGGCGATCCTGATCGTCCCCTTCGCCTTCTTCGGCATGGACGCCTATTTCAGCGATTCGGGCTCGGCGAACGAGGCTGCGCGCGTCGGCGGCACGAGCATCGGCGCATGGGAGTTCGATCAGGCCCTGCGCGAGCAGCAGGACCGCCTGCGCCAGGACGGTGGCGGGCAGGTCGATCGCGCGCTGCTGGAGTCCGCCGAGCTGCGCCGCGCGGTGCTCGAGAACCTGATCAACCAGCGCGTGCTCGCACTCTATGCCGCCGAGAACCGCCTCGTGGTGACGCCGCAGCAGCTGCAGGAAACCATTGCTGGCGTGCCCTCCTTCCAGGAGAACGGCAGCTTCTCGCTGCAGCGCTACGAGAACCTCCTGCGCGCCCAGGGCATGACGCCCGCGAGCTTCGAGGCGCGCCTCGCCCAGGACGTGCGGGTGCAGCAACTCGTCGCCGCAGTGGGCGATGCCGGCATCGTCCCCGAGGCTTCGGCACGGCGCTTCCTTGATGCCCAGCTCGAGTCGCGCAGCGTGCGCGAGTTCCGTCTGTCGGCGAAGGCCCTGGCGGCCGATGCGAAGGTGGACGACGCGCAGATCAACGCCTACTACGAGGCCAACCCCGCGCGCTTCGAGCGCCCGGCGCGGCTGCAGGCCGAATACCTGGTCTTCGATCGCGCCGCGGTCGAGCGCGGCATCGAGGTCGCGGACGACGCGGTGCGTGCCTTCTACGACGGCAACCCGCAGCGCTTCGGGGTGGCCGAGGAGCGCCAGGCGCGCCACATCCTCCTCGCTCTCGACCAGGCGGCGGAGCCGGCCGAGGTCGATCGCGTGATGGCCGAGGCGCGCGCACTCGTCGAGCAGTTGCGCGCCGATCCTGCGCGCTTCGCCGAACTGGCGAAGGAGAAGTCGCAGGACCCCGGCTCGGCCGGCAACGGCGGCGATCTCGGCTTCTTCGCTCGCGGCATGATGGTCGGCGCCTTCGAGGATGCGGTGTTCGCGCTCGACAAGGGGACGATCGGCGAGCCGGTGCGCAGCGAATTCGGTGTGCACGTCGTGCAGGTTACCGACATCAAGCCGTCCTCGGTCCAGCCCTTCGAGGCGGTGCGCGAGGAGATCGTCGGCGAGCTGCGCGCCCAGGAGGCCGGCCGTCGTTTCGCCGAGCTGGCCGAGCAGTTCTCCAACACGGTCTATGAGCAGCCCGACAGCCTGCAGCCGGCGGCCGAGGCGCTCGGCCTCAAGACGATTACCACCGACTGGATCAGCCGCGACTCGGCCCCGGCGCCGCTCGGCAACGAACGCGTGATCGCGGCCCTGTTCGGTGACGAGGCGGTGCAGAAGAGCCGCAACACCGAGGCGATCGAGATCGGCAACGGGACCCTGGTGTCGGCGCGGGTCAAGGCCTTCGAGCCGGCGCGGCGACTGCCGCTGGAGGAAGTGCGCGAGCGTATCGTCGAGCTGGTCCGCATCGAGCAAGGCCGCGTCCGCGCTGCCAGCGAGGGCGAGGCGATGCTGGCTTCGCTGCGCAAGGGCGAGCCGTCCGCTGCCAGCTGGAGCGAGGCGCGCAAGCTGCAGCGCGGTGCGCCCGGTCTGCCTGCGGCGGCGATGCAGGCGGTGTTTTCGGCCTCTGCCGATGCGCTTCCCGTGCACGTCGGCGTCCAGTCCGCCGATGGCGACTATGTGCTGTACCGGATCGAAGAGGTGGAGCGCGCGCAGATCGGCGACAAGGACCCGCGCGTCGCCGCGGTGGCGGGACAGTACAACCAGCTCCTGGCCGGGCGCGACTTCAGCGCCTTCCTGAGCGAGCTGCGCCAGCGCTACGAGGTCACGATCAACCCGACTGCGCTGCAGGTCGAACAGCGCTGATCCTCGCATGCCGCGGCCTTCGCCTTGTGCGGAGGCCGCGACGGGAAGGTCGGCGTGAGAAACGAAAAAGCCCGGTTGCGATACCGGGCTTTTTCGTTTCTCTCACACGCGGTGAGTGAAGTGACCTTACTGCGGCAGCGGCAGGGCGTTGCCGAGCGCGGTGGTGTTGAAGCCGCCATCGACGTACATCACCTCGCCGGTAATGCCGCTGGCGAGATCCGAGCACATGAAGGCGGCGGCGTTGCCGACTTCCTCGATCGTCACGTTGCGGCGCAGCGGGGCGTTGTGCTCGTTGAAGGAGAGCAGCTTGCCGAAGCTGCCGATGCCCGACGCGGCGAGCGTCTTGATCGGGCCGGCGGAGATCGCGTTGGCGCGGATGCCTTCGGGACCGAGCGTGACGGCGAGGTAGCGCACCGAGGCCTCGAGGCTGGCCTTGGCGAGACCCATGATGTTGTAGTTGGGCATGGTGCGCACGGCGCCCAGGTAGGACAGGGTCAGCACGCTGGCGTTGCGGCCCTGCATCATCGGGCGTGCGGCCTTGACCAGCGCCGGGAAGCTGTAGGTGCTGACCTCCTGCGAGATGCGGAAGGCCTCGCGGGTGAGCCCGTCGAGGAAGTCGCCCTCGAGCGCCTCGCCGGGCGCGAACGCGATCGAGTGCACGAGCGCGTCGAGGCCGTCCCAGATCTGGCCGAGCTGCTCGAACAGTCCGGTGATCTGCGCGTCGTCCTGCACGTCGAGCGGGAAGATCAGGCTGCTGTCGAAGTCCGCAGCCAGCTTGGCGACGCGGTCCTTGAAGCGGTCGTTCTGGTAGGTGAAGGCGAGCTCGGCGCCTTCGCGATGCATGGCCTTGGCGATGCCGTAGGCAATCGAACGGTTGCTTAGCAGACCGGTGATGAGGATTCGTTTGCCGGCGAGAAAGCCCATGAGAGATGACTCCGAATGACAAGACGACGATTATAGCGAAAAACGGTCAAAACCCTGCGACGGACAGGACTTTCGCAGGCGAGGGACGCTGGAGAAGGTGCCAGGGCGCGCACCTTGCGGTTGCTGCGTGCGCAGGGCCGTGACGGCGTGGTGTCGGGCCGAGCCGCGCGCGCCGATCGCACGCGCGCACGAAACCTGCCAGAATCCGCGCTTTGATCCAGGCTCCCCCCTGCCCGTGCGCCGGTTCCCACGCCTTCCCCGGACCCTCGGCCGCCCAGGCCCAAGCCAGCCAGCGCGGCCGCGCAGGGCGGGCACCGCGTTGCGCGGTACCGCCGTCGCGCTGATCGCGTCCCTTGCTCTCGCTGCCTGCGGCCCGGTTTGGAACGATCCCTATCCGGCTGCCGAGCGCGGCGAGCATGTCCTGTATACGGCCTTCACCGAGCGTCCCAAGCATCTCGACCCGGTGCAATCCTACAGCGAGGACGAGGCCAGCTTCCTGTACCAGATCGTCGAGCCACCGCTGCAGTACCACTACCTGAAGCGGCCCTACGTGCTCGAGCCCGCCACCGCCGAGGCCATGCCGCGCCTGCGCCGGCTCGACGCCGCCGGGCGCGAGCTGCCCGCCAATGCCGACCCGTCCCGGGTGGTACGCACGGTGGTGGAGGTGCGCATCCGCCCGGGCATCCTCTACCAGCCGCACCCGGCCTTCGCGCTCGACGAGGACGGCGGCGCGCGCTACGAGGGCCTTGCCGAGGCGGACCTGCGCGGCGTGCGCGGTCTCGGCGACTTCGCCGCGACCGGCACGCGCGAGCTCGAGGCCCGCGACTACATCTACCAGATCAAGCGCCTCGCCCATCCGCGCCTGCACTCGCCGATCTTCGAGCTGATGGCGGAATATCTGCCCGGGCTCAAGGAGCTGCAGGCGGCGCTGGCCGCGGCGGGCACAGACGGCGTGGCGGCGGATGGCCCGCCCGGCTGGCTGGATCTCGAGCGCTTCGCGTTGCCTGGCGTAGAACTGGTGGATCGCCATGCCTACCGGATCACCCTGCAGGGCGCCTATCCGCAGTTCCTGTACTGGTTGTCGATGCCCTTCTTCAGCCCGGTGCCGCGCGAGGTGGACCGCTTCTTCGCCCAGCCCGGCATGGCCGAGCGCAACCTCACGCTGGACTGGTGGCCCGTGGGCACCGGACCCTACATGCTGGTGGAGAACAACCCCAACGCGCGCATGGTGCTGGCGCGCAACCCGAACTACCGCGGCGAGGCCTATCCCTGCGAGGGCGAGCCCGGCGATGCCGAGGGCGGCCTGCTCGCCGACTGCGGCAAGCCCATGCCCTTCATCGACAAGGTGGTGTTCTCGCGCGAGCGCGAGGGCATCCCGTACTGGAACAAGTTCCTGCAGGGCTATTACGATGCCTCCGGGGTGTCCTCCGACAACTTCGACCAGGCCGTGAGCCTGACCAGCCAGGGCGAGGTCACGCTGTCGGACGACATGCGGGACAAGGGCATCCGCCTGCTCACCTCGGTTTCACCGTCGATCTTCTACCTCGGCTTCAACATGCTCGACCCGCTCGTGGGCGGCAGCGCGTCGAAGGTGGAGAAGGAGCGTGCGCGCAAGCTGCGCCAGGCGATCTCGATCGCGCTCGACATGGAGGAGTTCGTGTCGATCTTCCTCAACGGTCGTGGCCTGCCCGGGATGAGCCCGCTGCCGCCGGGCATCTTCGGCGCGCGCGAGGGCCGGGCGGGCATGAACCCGGTGGTCTATCGATGGCAGGACAGCCAGGGCGCAGATCCCGGCGCCGGCCGCCCGGTACGTCGTGGCCTGGAGGATGCGCGCCGCCTGCTCGCCGAGGCCGGCTGGCCGAACGGGCGCAACGCGCAGACCGGCGAGCCGCTGGTGATCAACCTGGATACGACACCCGGCGGCCTCGGCGACAAGGCGCGCTCGGACTGGCTGGCGAAGAAGTTCCGCGCGCTGGGCGTGCAGTTCGTCGTGCGTCCGACCGACTTCAACCGCTTCCAGGACAAGATCCGCCAGGGCAACGCGCAGCTCTTCTTCTTCGGCTGGAACGCCGACTACCCCGACCCCGAGAACCTGCTCTTCCTGCTCCACGGTCCGCAGGGCAAGGTGAAGTTCAATGGCCAGAACGCGGCCAACTACGAGAACCCCGAGTACGACGCGCTCTTCGAGCGCATGAAGGCCATGCCCGACGGCGCCGCGCGCCAGCAGCTCATCGACCGCATGGTGGCGATGCTGCAGCACGACGCGCCGTGGATCTTCGCCTTCCACCCGATGTCGTATTCGCTGCAGCACGGCTGGGTGCTCAACCGCAAGACCGGCGCCATGGTGCGCAACACCATGAAGTATCAGCGCATCGACCTCGAGCGCCGCGCCGCTGCGCGCGCGGCGTGGAACGAGCCGGTGACCTGGCCGCTGCTGCTGGTGGCGGCGCTGCTCGCCGCACTCGTGGCGCCAGCTGCGATCCACTGGCGTCGGCGCGAGACCGCGACCGCGGCGCCGAGCGCGACCGGGTCCGGCGCGGGAGGAGGGCGCTGATGCTGGGCTACCTGCTGCGCCGCCTGCTCTACGCGGTGCCGATCCTGATCGGCGTTAACCTGCTCACCTTCGTGCTCTTCTTCGTGGTGAACTCGCCCGACGACATGGCGCGCATGCACATCGGTGTCAAGCGTGCCACGCCCGAGGCGATCGAGCGCTGGAAGGCCGAGCGCGGCTACGACAGGCCGATGTTCGTCAATGCAGAGGCCGAGGGCAGCGCGCGCTTCACCGAGACCATCTTCTTCGACAAGTCGCTGCGCATGTTCGCGCTCGAGTTCGGCCGCGCCGACGACGGCCGCGACATCGGCCAGGAGATCCGCGACCGCATGGGGCCCTCGCTGGCGATCGCGCTGCCGACCTTCCTCCTCAGCCTCTTCGCGTCGATCAGCTTCGCGCTGCTGCTGGTGTTCTTCCGCGCCTCCTACCTGGATTTCTGGGGCGTGGTGCTGTGCGTGGCGATGATGTCGATCTCCAGCCTGTTCTACATCATCGGCGGGCAGTGGCTGGTGTCCAAGCTGTGGGCGCTGGTGCCGATCTCGGGCTACGCGCCGGGGCTGGACGCCGCGCGCTTCCTGGTGCTGCCGGTGCTGATCAGCGTGCTCGCCGGCATCGGCTCGAGCGCGCGCTGGTATCGCACCATCTTCCTCGAGGAGATCTCCAAGGACTACGTGCGTACCGCGCGCGTCAAGGGCCTGTCCGAGCTCGCGGTGCTGTTCCGGCATGTGCTGCGCAACGCGCTGATCCCCATCCTGACCGGGGTGGTGGTGGTGATCCCGCTGCTGTTCATGGGCAGCCTGCTGGTGGAGTCCTTCTTCGCGATCCCCGGCCTGGGCAGCTACACGATCGACGCCATCAACGCGCAGGACTTCGCGGTGGTGCGGGCGATGGTGTTCATCGGCTCGGTGCTCTACATCGTCGGGCTGATCCTCACCGATCTCTCTTACACCTTGGCCGATCCGCGGGTGAGGCTGCAATGAGTGCGCCAATGGGGATCCTGTTGGGCTTCCAGCCCGTCGTGCTGTGGACCGACGCGCTGCTCTTCCTGCTCGTCGCGCTGGCGCTGGTCTCGGCCTTGCGTGCGCGTGCACAGGCGCCGCTGCGCGCGGCCTGGCGCAAGGTGGGGCGGCGGCCGACCGGGATGGCGGCGGCCACCGTGCTGCTCGCCTTCCTCGCGGTGGGCTTGGTCGACAGCCTGCACTACCGGCCACTGCTGCCGGCGCTGGAGAATGCGGCGGGGGCGGACGGCGCGGCGGGTGCCGGGCCGGCAAGCGGAGCGGCTCCGCCAGCGCCGCCGGTGTCCACCGAGGTGCTGTCCGCGCTCGACGCGCTGCTCGCGCCGTTGCGCCTGCGCACCGAGAAGACCTATTCCGCCCCCTTCGCGTGGACCCTCTACCAGCGCGAGACCGTGGAGTCCGCCGACGGCGGGCAGGTGCGCGAATACCCGCGCCTCGCGCACGGTGCCGCCCATCTCGGCACCGACCCGGCTGCAGCGCGCGGTGGCGACGTCACGCTGCGGGTGGGCAAGGCGCTCACGCAGGCGGCGCTCGCGTGGCTGCTCGCCTTCCTCGTGCTGGCCAGCCTGGTGTGGCGCGGCAGCGGGCTGCGCTGGGGCGAGGTGGCGCTGGCGATGCTCGCCGGGCGCACCGTGCTCGCCTGGCGAGCGGCGCTGGTGACGCTGGCGGTGTTGCTGGCGGTGGTGGCGGTGTGCGTGGAGCTGGCGCCGCTCTACCACGTGCTCGGCACCGACAAGGTGGGGCAGGACGTGCTCTACCTGGCGCTCAAGAGCGTGCGCACCGCGCTGGTGATCGGCACCCTCACCACCCTGGTGATGATGCCCTTCGCGGTCGCGCTCGGCATCGCCGCGGGCTACCTCGGCGGCTGGGTGGATGACGCCGTGCAATATGTGTACACGGTGCTCAACGCCATCCCCGGCGTGCTGCTGATCGCCGCCGCGGTGCTGATGATGCAGGTCGTCATCGATACCCACCCGCAGTGGTTCGACACCGCGGCCGAGCGCTCGGACGCGCGCCTGCTGGCGCTGTGCTTCATCCTCGGCATCACCAGCTGGACCGGCCTGGCGCGCCTGCTGCGTGGCGAGACCTTGAAGCTGCGCGAGCTCGAGTACGTGCAGGCGGCGCGCGCCTTCGGGGTGCGCACCCCGGCAATCCTGCGCCGCCACATCCTGCCCAACCTCATGCACATCGTGCTGATCGCGCTGGTGATGGACTTCTCCGGCCTGGTGCTGGCCGAGGCCGTGCTGTCCTACGTCGGCATCGGCGTGGATCCGTCGACGATCAGCTTCGGCACCATGATCAACATGGCGCGCGCCGAACTCGCGCGCGAGCCGATGGTCTGGTGGTCGTTGGCCGCGGCCTTCGTGTTCATGTTCGTGCTCGTGCTGGCGGCCAACCTGTTCGCCGACGTGGTGCGCGACGCCTTCGATCCGCGCCGCGCCTGAGCGCGCCCTGGCCCGCATCCACCGGGCCGACCATGACGAGGATTCCCCGATGAGAGCGCTTCGCTTCGACAACCGCTTCGTGCGCGAGCTGCCCGCCGACCCCGAGCCCGACAACCACGTCCGTCCGGTCCATGGCGCATGCTACTCGTGCGTGATGCCGACAACGGTGAAGGCACCGCACGTGCTGGCATGGTCGCGCGAGGTGGCGGAGATCCTCGGCCTGGACGAGGGCGACGTGCGCAGCGCCGAGTTCGCCCGCGTCTTCGGCGGCAATGGTCTGCTGCCCGGCATGGAGCCCTACGCCGCGTGCTACGGCGGCCACCAGTTCGGCAACTGGGCGGGGCAGCTCGGCGACGGGCGCGCGATCACGCTGGGCGAGTCGATCAACGCGCGCGGCGAGCGCTGGGAGCTGCAGCTCAAGGGCGCGGGGCCGACGCCCTATTCGCGCTTCGCCGACGGCCGCGCGGTGCTGCGCTCCTCGCTGCGCGAGTTCCTGTGCAGCGAGGCGATGCACCACCTGGGCGTGCCCACGACGCGCGCACTGAGCCTGGTGGGCACCGGCGAGACCGTGGTGCGCGACATGCTCTACGACGGCAACCCGCGAGCCGAGCCGGGTGCGGTGGTGTGCCGGGTGGCGCCGTCCTTCATCCGTTTCGGCAACTTCGAGATCTTCGCCTCGCGCGGCGAGGAGGCGCTGCTCGAGCGCCTGATCGACTTCACCATCGCGCGCGACTTCCCCGAACTGGCCTTCGAGCCCGACGCGGCGGCCCGTCGTATCCGCTGGTTCGAAGAGGTCTGCCGGCGCACCGCGGTGCTGGTGGCGCACTGGATGCGGGTGGGCTTTGTGCATGGGGTCATGAACACCGACAACATGTCCATTCTCGGCCTCACCATCGACTACGGCCCCTATGGCTGGGTGGACGACTTCGATCCCGAGTGGACGCCCAACACCACCGACGCCGGCGGGCGGCGCTACCGCTTCGGCAACCAGCCCTACATCGCGCACTGGAACCTGTGGCAGCTCGCCAACGCGATCTACCCGGTGGTGCGCGAGGTCGAGCCGCTCGAGCGCGCGCTCGCCATGTACGCCGAGGTCCACGATGCGAGCTACCGCGACATGATGCGCGCCAAACTGGGCCTCGCCGAATGGCACAAGGGGGAGGAGGGCGACGACGGCCTGCTCGGCCGCTTGCACCGCCTGCTTGCGGCGGGCGAGGTCGACATGAGCCTGTTCTTCCGCCGTCTCGCCGACGTCGATCCCGCGGCACCCTCGCTGGAACCGCTCGCGGAGGCCTTCTACGATCCGTCGCGGCGCGCCGGGATCGAGGTGGAGCTGCTCGCCTGGCTGCGCGAGCATGGCGCGCGCGTGCTCGTCGAGGAGCTGCCGCCCGGAGCGCGGCGGGTGGCGATGAATCGGGTCAATCCGCTCTACGTGCCGCGCAATTATCTCGCCCAGCAGGCGATCGATGCCGCCGAGTCGGGTGACACGGCCGAGCTGGAGACCTTGCTCGAAGTCTTGCGCCGACCCTACGACGAACAGCCCGACCGCGAGCGTTTTGCCGCACGGCGGCCGGACTGGGCGCGCGATCGCCCGGGCTGCTCGATGCTCTCGTGCAGCTCCTGAGCACCGAGCGCGACGACCCCGTCCGGGAGCGCTCGCACCGCTCGGGGCAGGTTCCGGCGGGTGCTCGGAAAGTCCGGGTTAGTTCTTTCGGTGTAGCGCTCGGTCGATCGGCCAATGGCCATAGACCGTGCCAGGGTCTAGGATGCAATGGGAGGAGATATCGTCGCGACCCATGCCGACGGTCAAAATACACGTGTCCAGCCCCGTCCTGACGCAAGCCGATGAAACGCAGGTGCGTCCTGTGCTCCCGCGCAAGGCCGCTTCGCCCCGCGAGGCCTTGGCGCGGATGCCGATCCTGCTCGGAAGCGGGGCCGGGGTGCTCGACGAACTCGGACGAGGTGCGGAGTTCGTCCGCTTGTCCTCTTCGGCCTCGGTGTTCGAGCGCGGCTCCCAGCCCACGGGCCTGTTCTTCGTGTGCAACGGCGCCGTGCGCCTGATGGTGAGCGGTCCCGAAGGCAGGGACAAGGTGGTGGAGCTCTTCGAGCCGGGCGGCATGTTCGGCGAGATCGGGGTGTTCACCGGCGAGCGCTACCGCACCTGGACGCAGGCGGTCGGGGCGGTCGTGCTGGTGCATGTGCCGCGCGAGCGCGTGCTGGCGGCGGTGGCGATGGACAATTCGCTCTCCAACCGCATGCTCGTCGCAGTGTGCGCCCGCATCCAGCGCCTGATCGACGCGATCGGCAGCACCGTCGGTGGGCCGGCTGCGGTGCGTGTGGCGAGCTATCTCCTCGAGCAGCTCGAACGCGGTGCGCGCGGTGACGGCTGCATTGTCCTGCCAGCCCCCAAGAAGACCATCGCCTCCTTGCTCAACCTGACTCCCGAGACGCTCTCGCGGGTGTTGCGCAACCTGGTCGAGGAGGGCGTGCTCACGGTCAGCGGTCGCCGCATCCGGGTGCGCAACCGTGCGCAGCTCGCCCGCCTGCTGACGCACGACGAGGCGGCCCTACCCCTCTGAGCTCGTCCGGGCTAGTCCTTAGGTACTAGTCCGGCTTTCGCCGTCTGTCTGTCATACCGTGCTTTTGGCGAATGGTGCGGGGCGCCGCCCGAGCCTATCCTCACTCCGGAAAAATCGTGAACGTCGGACCTTTCCGGAGCGCACTGGGAAATGGCTACTCGCAAGTTTCAGCAGATGTCCGTGCTCGTGATGAGCACGACCGCTTTCACCGTCTGTTTCGCTGTCTGGATGCTGTTCGCGGTGATCGGCATCCCGATCAAGGAAGTCCTCGCCCTCAACGAGACTCAGTTCGGCCTGCTCGCGGCCACGCCGGTGCTGACCGGCTCGCTGATCCGGCTGCCGCTCGGCATGCTCACCGACAAGTACGGCGGCCGCATCGTCTTCTTCGTGCTGATGCTGTGCACCGTGCTGCCGATCTACCTCATCGGTCACGCCACCGAATACTGGCAGTTTCTCGTCGCCGGCCTCTTCGTCGGCTTTGCCGGCGGCTCCTTCTCGGTCGGCATCGCCTACTGCGCGCGCTGGTTCGAGCGTCAGAACCAGGGCTTCGCCATGGGCGTGTTCGGCGCCGGCAACTCCGGCGCCGCGGTCACCAAGTTCGTCGCCCCCACGCTGGTGGTGATGTTCGGCTGGGAGATGGTGCCGCAGGTCTATGCCGTGGCGATGCTGATCACCGCGATCGCGTTCTGGTTCTTCACCTATGACGACCCCGAGCACCGGGTGCACTCCTCGGTGACCTTCCGCGACCAGCTGCGCGTGCTCAAGGATCCGCGCGTCTGGAAGTACTGCCAGTACTACTCGATCGTGTTCGGCGGGTATGTCGGTTTGTCGCTGTGGCTCACCAAGTACTACGTTAACGAGTTCGGCATGGGCATCCAGACGGCGGCCCTGCTCGCGGCCTGCTTCTCGCTGCCCGGCGGCGTTCTGCGCGCGGTGGGCGGCTGGCTGTCGGACCGCTACGGCGCGCACAAGGTCACCTGGTGGGTGATGTGGGCGTCGTGGATCTGCCTGTTCCTGCTCTCCTACCCGAACACCGAATTCACCGTGCAGACGGTGGAGGGGCCGCGCACCTTCAGCATCCACCTCAACGTCTGGGTGTTCACCTTCCTGCTCTTCATCGTCGGCATCGCCTTCGCGTTCGGCAAGGCCTCGGTGTTCAAGTACATCTCCAACGAGTTCCCCAAGGAGATCGGCGCGGTCTCCGGCATCGTAGGCCTGGTGGGCGGCATGGGCGGCTTCCTGCTGCCGATCATGTTCGGC
>Ga0268298_10005586_pt1 | contig 11719 bp, 10 predicted proteins | sample WWTPWeurt_MetaG_FD_194462 | JGI IMG/M metagenome (GOLD analysis project Ga0268298, IMG submission 194462) | Activated sludge microbial communities from WWTP in Nijmegen, Gelderland, Netherland - WWTP Weurt | ecosystem: Engineered > WWTP > Aerobic digester > Activated sludge | place...
GCAAGGATGAAAAGAACGGCATTCGCTGAGGCGAAGGCAAACAACATGCCGCCAATGGCGAGTAATGAACTGATGGATATACCAATGGTGAGCAGACTTCCAAGAAAAGTCAGATTGGCAAGACCAAGTAATATGGAAGTTGCAGTGGTGTTCTCGACGAAGCTGATCGCCAGCCCGCCGGTTTCCCCAATTACTTTTCCAACCATCCACCACCCAAGGCGGACGATCAGATCGAGGAATGGACCGGAGGCAATTGCCAGGACTCCGGCAGTGACCCAATCCCCAACCACGCGCAAGCCGCTATCATCATCACCGAGTAATCTTCCCCAGTGATACAGCGCCAATCTCAATAAGAATAAAGCAGGTGCTAATGCTGCCGCAACGGGTAGGCTGGATTGTGCCACCGTGCTGTAATCCCCCTGACTGGGAGCCTGCACGATCTCACCGATCACACTGGTCCAACGAGCGACTTCCTCACTCATGGCACGCACTTCCTTATCGGCGGCTTTATCAAAGATACCTGCCAATGCTTCCGAGATGGTTTCAGCGGGAAAGACCAGGTGGTTGAAGATCTGGGAGATGGTGGTTGTGGTGTTTCCTCCTGTTGGTGGAGTCGGCGTTACTGTGATCGTCACCGTGGGTGTAGGGGTCAGAAGTGGATTTGCATTGGAGGCATACACCGGCGTTGCAGACATTGCCAATCCACTCATGAGCAGAATGGCAATTAAGAGTGTCAGGATGATGAGGATGCGAATTTTTTTCATAGATCCTTCAAGGCATGTTGTGAGATGGTATTTTTTTCGAAGCACAGTTGTCGGTATCCACACTGTTTGCAAATCGAAGGTTGCCGCAGAGCGTTCAAGGGGGGGTGTGGACCTTTCTTTGCCAGATTGGATAGGTACTGCACCATTTTCTCCAAGTCTCTGTCGGACAGGAGTTGATCAAAGTGACTGACCGCGCCGGTTTCACGATCCAGAGCATAGAGGATGGGAGTGTTGGGCCAGGGTTGCTTTCCCATCGTGGTGCAGCGTCTCAACAAGGAAAAGCGCAGTTGATCCTGCTCACCATTGAAGACCAGTGCGCCGATCTTGGTCTCGGTGACATGTCCAACTGGAACCTTCCAGACCCAGCTATCGTATTGCACAGGTAGGTTCAGACTAGGCAATGTCAGGCAGACCTTTTCGCTCGTCATTTGGTAGCCTGAGTCGCGTTCGATCTTCATATTGATCCGCCAGTCCTGGGAGAGAAATGCCCAGGTACGAATATAGGTGTTCAAATTTCGCCAATCGCCGCCGAGGTTGTTGATCGCATTCTGCGAACCATATCGACGACTCACAGAGATCTTCCCTCCCCGAAAGATCGGCATGAGTTCCGGTGCAGAGACAGGATGTTGTCTTCTATATTCTTCCACTTCATGGATATACGTTCGGACTTCTTCGATCAGGTTTTCGAAGTCATACTTGATCAGAAATTCAAGCAGGGTCTCACCGGTTGCCAAATCTTCAAGGGACTTCCAGACGGGATCGAAGGGAGGCGTTGGGTCGGCTCCCACCATCCACCAATGTGCGGCGGTGGGGCAGAAGGCATACAACATGGCAGACAGGATTGGATGCCCACGCGCATTTTTGCGATTGAGCAGAGCAAGGAAGAGATCAGTGTACATACCAGACCATCAGGAGGAAGGGAATGACTCGCCAAGCGGCGGGGGATTTCATGCCAGTGAGAGGTTGCTTCTGAATAAGTCTCCAGAAGAATTGCATGCCCCCTGTGAATAGGAAAGAAAGAAATATCAACGGAAGCAAAGATGAAAAGTTTGTATCAGGTAATGACCAAAGGATCGCCATCCACAGTTTGGTATCTCCGGCGCCCATCCAGCCTCTTGCCCATGCCGAAAGCAACAGAAAACACGCCAGCCACAAATCCATATTCCCGGGAAAGTGGGCGACCATGCCCGCCAGGATCAATGGATACGTACACCAGTTCGGAATCCGACGGGTGCGCAGGTCATATAGGCTCACAGCCAGAAGATAAATGAGCAACCAGATCATTGATTGCTCATGATAAAGAAATGGGTGGATGGGTATGGGGAATGTGTCGTTTGGTTTAGGCTCAGAATTAGCGACAGAAGTTTTATACCGAATGAAAGATTTGGTAAAATATCTTTGCAACGTTCAGGGTGCCCCCCTCACCCTGAACGTTGCATTTTTAATGCATGACGCTTGACTAAAGAACATTTGTTCTGTTATTATCCCCGTTGTATGTCTATCTGGGATCGTCTTCTGTACCTGATAGGCTTGCGTCCAACGCCCGGTCCTCGAACCTACCATTTCGATGCAAGTGAAAGCCTGCAGGTTACGCTTTCCACCTTATCTTCTGACGAAGGCCGTCCTGAAACTGAATTGATCCCCGATATCCTGGCCGCAGGTCTGACCCAATACACAGCCAATGAAAGACTCTGGAACACATGGGAATCGCTTTCCCCGCGTGAAAAGGATGTCACCGCACTGGTGTGTCTAGGCTATACCAACCGAGAGATCGGGGCAAGATTGCACATCTCGCGGGAAACGGTCAAGGATCGCCTGGAGACTGCATTTCGAAAATTCAAAGTTAACAAACGCAATGATCTACGTGTGCTTATGTCTCACTGGGATTTTAGTGAGTGGGAACGCCAGCAATAGGGGCTCACCCCTTTCGTCACCACTACATACAGTACCCCCATCTGCCCCCCATCTGATACCCAGGTGGGGGCTGTTGTTTAATAGGGAAAGACATTAATCTCACAGCATGGATATCCTCCCTGTTCTCAAAGTTGGCAAATTAATAGTACTTTACACCCAGGATGCTGCACGCACCGAAAGCATGGTTTTGATCGCCGAGCTTGGCTTGCGCGGCGCTGTCACCATCATGGATGGCGGCAACCGTTATCGACCCTATCAAGTCGCTACATTCCTGCGCAGGAAAACGGTGGATATTTCAACGGCATCCAATCGCTTGTTCAGTCGGCGTGCCTTTACCTGTTATGAGATGAACACCCTCTTGGGTTCCACTCCATCCCTGAACCAACCCTGTTTGATACTGGATTTGTTGCACACATTCTATGACGATCATGTACCAGCCCATGAAGCGGATCGATTATTGAAATCCTGCCTCTGTCAAATACAGCGACTTGTTCTGTCAGGGCCTGTGGTTATAACTCTTGCCCCGCCTCTGGCGGAGGAACGCAGTTTTCTGTTTGAACAAGTCTGCGCACAAGCGGATGAAGTGATTGTTAAGGAACTACCTGTCGCCGAATTCCTTCAGCCAACACTATTCTGAATCATATGGGACGTACTCTCATCACCATCACCCAGCTTTTGACCGAGACCGAAGCCAATCTCTCGGCATTTCGGCGCACCTTACGTCGCAGCGACCAGTATGTTTTCGATGGTCTTTTTGCAGCAGCCCGTCGGCACATTGCCGCCATTGGACAGGCAGAGTCGCTGTTGCCATTTGAGTCGGCACTACTTGCCATGTTGCTGGAACAGTCAAAGGAAATTGCTGTTCTTGAACAGAAAGTCGAAGAGTTGATAAAGAGACATGACTGAGGCAATTGGGTGGCTGTTGGATGTGTATGTAGAGGAGGATGGAATTACCCTATGGCTTCTGAGTGATGATGACAGACGTCTGCGCTTCCGCATGGATTTCGATATCACCTTTTATGTAGCGGGGGATTTCAGTCTTTTGCGCCAGGCATGGATATTCCTGAAAGAAAAAGATGTCAGATTGGAACGAACCGTTCGTCGTGATCTCTTTCTAGGTGACCGGGACGTGATGTCTGTCACCAGCTTTTCCCCCGCACATATACAAAAATTGTTCAGCGAACTTCAAAGGCAATTCCCTTCCCTGGATTACTACGATGTAGATGTTCCCATCGCACTTCGTTTTGTCGCGCAAACCAATACACACCTGCTCGGACGTTGCCGCATTACCTTGGATGAGGAATGGGTGGATGCTATCGAACCGCTGTCCACACCCTGGGAGATCGATCCGATGCCAATTCCCTTGCGCATACTAACTCTCACACCGGACTGCAATCCCGCGATTCGAAACCCCAACCAACTTCATTTGAAATACGGGCAGAGAGAATACAACCTTCCTCTTGATTCACCACGGCTGTTTATGATCGGATTGAAAGCCGACCTGCAATGCCTTGATCCCGATCTGATCCTGACCGATTACGGCGATACCTGGCTCTTCCCGCAATTGAGTACATGGTCCAAGGAAACCGGGATTGAATTGAATCCCAATCGGGATAAAGACAGGCAAGTATTGACCCGCAAGGCAGACAGTTATTTCGCCTATGGACAGGTGACCTATCGCGGCGCGCAATCCTATCTGTTCGGACGCTGGCACATCGACCGCAGGAATGCCATGTCCTTCGGAGAATATGGGCTGGAAGGCGCAATGGAGCAGACACGTGTCACAGGCATTGGGGTGCAGGAGATGGCGCGCAAGTCTCCCGGAGCAGGGATCACTGCCATGCAGATGCTGACTGCGTTATGCAAAGGTGTCATGGTTCCTGTTCAAAAGCAACAGGTGGAAGGGACGAAGACTCTCACTGAATTGATCCGCGCCGATCACGGCGGCTTGATCTACCAGCCTCTCATTGGATTGCATGGCAATGTGGCGCAGATCGATTTCTCCTCGATGTATCCTGCGATCATGGTCAAACATAACATCTCACCAGAGACTGTTGGAAAAGAAGATGTGCCGGAAGGTTTGGTGCCCAAGACTTTGCGCCCGTTGCTGGAAAAGCGTCTGATGCTTAAGAATATCCTGTCCGATCTCAACCCGCGCGATTGCAGAGTCGAAATCCTCAAGGCGCGAGCTGCGGCGCTCAAGTGGTTGTTGGTGGTGTGCTTTGGATATCTGGGATATAAGAATGCCCGTTTTGGGAAGATCGAATCGCATGAGGCCGTGACTGCTATGAGCCGCGAGCTGATGCTGCAAGCCAAGGAGGTGGCAGAGGATATGGGGTTTACGATCCTGCACATGTACGTGGATTGTCTATTTGTTCAACAGGAAGGCTTTCGCAGACCCTCTGACTTTGCACCGCTCATGAATGCCATCGAAGAGAAAACAGGCATCCCCATTGCCTTGGAAGGGGTCTTCAAGTGGGTGGCATTTTTGGCGTCCAAACGGGACGCGCGTGTGCCAGTTCCCAACCAATACTTTGGCGCTTTCCAAGATGGAACACTCAAGTATCGCGGTATCGAGCTGCGCAGAAGGGATACGACCACATGGGTGAGAAAAATTCAATTGGCTTCATTGGAAATTCTTGCACAAGCAGATACGCCTCAGGAATTCGCCGACCTTATTCCGAATGTAACAGCTTTGGTGGAGCGCGCAAAACGGGAACTTAGATTCGGACGTGTTCCATTGGGCGAATTGATTATCCGCCAGCGGTTGAGCCGGGCAATGGAAGCCTATAGGACACCATCTCCAGCTGCACGCGCTGCACGACAGTTGCAGGCACAAGGCAGGCAGTTCGCCCCCGGTCAATCGCTGGAATTCCTGTTTGCCCGTAATGCTTCCGGAGTCCATGCTTGGGAGTTGGAGGAAATGCTGGCCCCAGGAATGTTGGATACAAAACGATATTTTAAATTGCTCGATCGGGCAATGCAGACTATATTTAATCCCGTTCGGTCGCATTTGATTGAAGAGCAATTATTTTATTGACGAGTGATTGCGGGTGAGATTTCAAGAATAAGCATTATTGATAGATAGGCTTTGATTAAATTTAAGGAGGTCAGGAGTTTAACGATATTATTAAACCGAATTAGTAATTCGAATAGGAGGTGAAATCTAATTTCGCAAGCTAATTACCGTCACACAAGAGCAGTTACATTAAGTTATTTTCAGAGTGTTTTGAAGGAGTTAGGGTTTTAATTTTCCTATTCAGGTTAACCATAATTACTTTACAAGATTATGCTCTCGGCGGCGGTTTGAGCAAGAAGAGTGCGTTAGGCAATTTATGTTAATCAGAATAATTAAGAATTACAAGCGCCAAGAAGATAAAATAATGTAATCCCAAACTAGTTTCGGTGTATATAAACGTTGTTTCTATAATCGAAAGCAGGCCAAGTTCCTTCAAGAACATCGACCATTATTTTATTAATCTCTGGATTCTCAACTGCTCCGGTCAAATACTTCAATCTATGATTGTCTTTAATGTTAAGGGAAGCATAGATTATCTGATCAGAATTGCACACGACAGCCAGATTTGGATTATGAGTAACTATTATCACTTGACGGCTAGCCTTTGCTTTTTTTATTGCCGGAACTAGCACTCCGTATACTGTTTGATTATCTAAATTATGTTCAGGTTGATCAATTACAAGCGGGATATCGTCTTTATCAACTAATAAATAGAATACCAACAACAGCGTTCCTCTCTCGCCTGGAGACAATTCACTTAATTCCTTTTCCCCCATTTTTAATATATATCTAGGCTTCAGGTAATCGAGAGAAAACAAATAATCATAAAGTGAAACTAAGGATTTTCCCTTTTTTAGCTGACTCTTAATATTAATCTTTTCTTTTTCCTCATTTTTTTGATCAAACGACAAGTGCTGAAGTATATCTTCAATAAAATCTATAGAGTGCCCGGGAACATTAAAATCGTATTTTGCGACCATGTCTTCAGCAACTTTTGCCCCTTCATTAGCTCCATAAAACGATCCGGTAGCGCCACGACTTACCCAATCAAAAAAATCATTTTGAAAACCTAAATTTATTATTGAAACATCGAAAGACAGAGCGGTTTTGTCTTTTATATCAGGATTACTCTCAATGAATTCTTGAACAGGTTTATATAAAGATTTGTATGTTTCGCACACCGCCGTCAGTCCTTTGTATATATTTTTCGCGTGTCCGACTCTTCTGGTGTGAAGCTTCTTTAATTTGTCAGGAATTAAATCAAGTTCTCTTATCTCGTTTTTCAAATGTTCAATTGACCCCAATGCTTTTTTATTACCAACAATCTCCCTTTTGTGCCTCTCCCATTCTTTCAAAGCCACAAGATAAGCTTGGTGGTCACGTTGCGGTTTGTCAAGCTTCTGCTCTAGGTTTTTTAATTCCTTATCTATCTCCTTCAACTTTTTTGATAGACTCTTATCGCCTTCGCCGCTTAGCTCCAACTTAGTTGCAGTTTTCTCCTTGTCAAGTTGAGAAATCTTTTCTTCAAGAGGCTGTTTATTTACAGAATACTTGAACAACTTTTCGAATTTAAAGCCAACCTCATCACCAAGGTTATTGAACTCTTCAGCAAACCCTTCTATATATTTTTCGAGATTGCCAAGCATTTGAACGAGTCTGTTGTGAGTTGAAATACTTAGTGTGACCTCAGACAATTTCTCGTCAGTGGCTTTTTGATCGGAAATCAATTTATCCTTTTCAGCATGAAGCTTATCAATCTGCTCGCTCAGTTTCACATCTTTTTGAGTAGGCTTTACTACCTCTTTCGGTTTACTCCTAGTAAAGGCGGCTAGTTCTTTGTTTTTCTCTTTTAGCTGACTTTCCAAGAATTTAAGATTGTCATCAGCAAACTTCTCTTCAAGTTGATCATATTCTTTATTGATTTTCTGAATTTGCTCTTTCAATGTTTCTATAGACTGATATGTCTCGCGGGTTTTAACATCGATAATCTGATCAAGCGTAGACAATCTTAATCTGTCTGATTTGGGAACATGTGAGTAAATGACTTTTTTGATTTCTCTGTCGAATTGGCTTTCCTCTATTTCACTCAATTCATTGCAGATTTCCTCGAAAAAATTCTGAGGAATATACTTTACTGATTCAACTCCCGTATCATTTGTTGCTTGGCCCAAATTCGCGGCGACCACATCTCCACTAGCCCATGATAAATTAGCTTCAAAATGATCTGCCTTTCCATCAATAGGTTTTCTAAATTTATCCTTATTAAGGAAGGAAAACCATTTTTCGTTTTGAGAATTGCCTAACAATCCAATAACATCTGCGAGGGCGCTCTTTCCCCCGCCTTTGTTCCCAATAATCGAGACTAAGCCATGATTTAGGTCTAACTCGGAATCAAACCAATGCTCCTTGAGCTTCGATCCTGGTTTAATCTTTATGGATATCGACTCAATATATTTAGTTTTATTCAAATTCACAACCTCCAGCTTCGAGGGAATGTCGCCAGTGAACACCCTTTCATCGTACTGAAAGATCGCTTTTCTTAATCCCTCAAAGGATGTATCAGCTTTGATCCACGAAAAGCACTTTCCAATGCAATCTTTTTCCTTAGAATTTGAGTAATAATGTGCATCGCTACAATCAAGGAGTTTGCTATTCACACCTGAAGCAGCCAAGCTTTTTTGGGCTCCATAAAAATCTTCATACGAATAAGATGATATAAAAACACAATCTACAGAATTAATAATGTTTTTCTTTTCAGCAATGGTGTTGTCGCTCCACTTAATATCTGCCCATTCAGTTTTTCCAACTGCTGTAATGAATTTGTCTTTAAAAAGATCATTTCCTAGACAATCTTGAATGTGTTCGTAATTGAAATTAAGGTTATTAAATCCCTCTATTAATGGTGAGCCGAAATTCTTTCTTTCCTCTTTCGGCACACTAGAAATGATGATATTTCCCAACTCTTCAAGGCTTTCTCGAGTTACTAAGGACGACCAGGACTTTGCTATTTTTTCGTACTTAGGATTGACAAGATATTTAGTTTTTAGTCTGTTAATAAACTGTTGCTCAATTAAGTCGGGAGGTAATTCTTCAGAAAAAATAATATGGAAGTTAACTCGGCTGAATTTATTTTTGGCTCCCCCAAATTCCTTTAGCCTTAGCTCAATTACAGGAATTAGCAATTCAATATTCTTTAGGCCCCCTTTCGACTTCACTTCTAACAGTTTTCTATATCCATCTATAAAAATATAATCATTCACCCCAATTACTTTAATTTCTGGAGGAAGGCTTTCCAAGTCCTTTACGTAGGCTTTCCATGTTTCCTCTTGACTGCCAGCAGAATAATGATTTATGAGAGATGCAGGCGTATGGACATGTAAATCCCATTTATTCCAAAGTGAGCCTTTAGCGTAATTCATTTCGCCTCCTTCTTGTATAGCTTGATTATAACAACAAAGATATATTTGATTGCTATTGTTTGCTACTTCTTTATACTGCTGATGAGGATGGAGGTTTGATTCTGATTCCTTGTTGAGTAAAACTGATGTGTTTCCACGAGTTGCGACTCTGGCTGCAATACTCGGGTGGGGATTCAAACTTCATCCATCTTTGAAAAATCTTATGTGACAATTATTAAATGAACTAATTGGAGATGTTGCTCACTATTAATATTACTTATTAAGAAGATTTTGTCGCGCAAGAAGGGTTATGTAATGCTTTGCCAGACAGGAATCCTTGCTTTCATTCCTCCACATCCACATACTGCGGGGGACTTTGTCCAACCCGATTAGTAATTTTAGGATACCTGCCTTTTGGAGTTTTCTCTTCGATTGCGACCACATTGATTTGATGCCACCAGTCATCTCCAAAATCGAACCAATATCCAAAGATTTTATCTTTTTTGAGTTTCAGGTCGTCGAGCGTGGTTTGTTCCGAACTCCTGTGCTGGCTACTTAGCTCATCCGTCCGGAATTGAGCGGTAAAAGAGGATTATCATGGTATTTTACTCTCATCTCATAATTATCCAGGAGCAGCATGATGAGCAAAATCCTTCGTTGGCTACAAGAGCGCATCAAACTTTGGACAAAACCGGCTACATCAGTCTTAATCATCGGTGTACTTTCAGATCTGACTCGCAGCCATACCGATCTGGTTGTAGAAAATGCGTTGTTGCGCCAACAATTGATTATGCTGAAACGACAGATCAAGCGACCACAGATTACCAACTCTGATCGTTTTCGCTTGGTGTTTCTATCCCATTTTACGACGTTCTGGAAACAAGCCCTTCACATCGTTCAGCCAGACACTCTTATGCGCTGGCATCGCGAGTTGTTTCAATTCTACTGGCGGCGGAAATCGCAAGGGAAGCCAAAGATTGCTGCCGAAACAATTGCCTTGATTCAAAAAATGGTGGAAGAGAATCACTTGTGGGGAGCAGAACGGATACGCGGAGAATTGTTGAAGTTGGGGATAGAAGTGAGTAAACGGAGTATCCAGAAATACATACCGAAAGAGGGAAAGTCACGTTCTTCAAGCCAAACTTGGGCGACATTCTTGAAGAATCAAGCCGGAAACACCTGGGCATGCGACTTTACGGTAGTAAATGACTGGTTGTTCCGTCAATGGCATGTCTTCGTGGTGATGGAATTGAAAACACGACGGATCGTACATACAGGCGTTACGAAATTCCCAACTGACGAATGGACGGCACAACAATTACGAGAAGCGACGCCGTGGGGGAAAGGTCCGAAGTATTTAATCCGCGACCGTGATAAAAAATATGCCACACACTTTTCGGCAGTGGCAGCAAGCATCAAGGAGTTGAAAACGCCGTATCGAACGCCACAAGCAAATGGGGTTTGCGAAAGGCTTATAGGCAGTCTTCGAAGAGAGTGCATGGATCATATTCTGATCCATGATGATAAACATTTAGAACGGGTGGTCACAGAATACACGGCATACTTCAATCACGAACGACCGCATCAAGGTATAGGACAGCGTATCCCCGACCAGTACGACCTGTCAAAGTCAAAACCAGCGAGAGGGCATGTCACATCCAAGGCAATTCTTGGGGGACTGCATCACAGTTATTCCCGCACAGCCTATTTGAATTAACCCACATCTTTTGCATTAAAACTTTAACGAACAAGGGTGAATAGCGTCTATCTATCATCAAGTTGTGAAGTCGCATCATACTTGGATACCTGTGAATGATGCATTTCACCAAACGAAATCATTCAGGGCATCCCAGTGAATGGAAAAGGTTTGTGGGCTGGTAAAAATTGGCAGAAAATTCTGTTTAAATTCCCCAAAAAACCGACGGATGATTCAAGTAGCCAGCACAGGGTATTTTTGCTAACCATTCTTTTTACCAGTATTTTTGTCTGCTTTAGTATTCAACTTTTTCCAGAAATTCGCTAATTTATAAGGACTGGTTGCAGATTCTCTGCCCATAAAACCCATGCCCATACTAAAAATGAAAAACACTGGGAGAAAATCCTTTGCTAGTGGCTCCTTTATCCTCCAGGCAACAAGTAAACAAAAGATTGCTGTTGAAACACAAAGCATACTATACCAACCTAATGATTCACGATTTTCTGCTTCTCTTGGAATTCGCCATAGGGCAATATAGTTATAAAGAATTAGCAGACAGATACCAATGATAATTAATCCAACAAATATTACCGTGGAGATTATTACTGGTAATTCTTTTATAAACGCGGAAATCATTATTTTTTATTCCTTCTGTAAATATCCACGGCAATTTGAAGCGAATACGGTAAGGTTCTTCCCAACGGTTTGCGTTACCTGCGCTGGGGCGGGGACGGCGAAGCCGTCCAGCCAGAAAAAGGCTAAGGCGTGGAAAACTGCTTGAGATTGCCGCAGAATCCCCAGCGTCAGGTGCACGCTTTGTTACTAGAATGTAACAGAAGGGGCATGGCGGAGTATCCTAGGAGAGACAAACTCACCGGGGTGCTCCGGGGTGTGAGCACTTGGGCAGACCGTTGCAGGCTATGAGAGA